>SMEZ01000049.1_pt1 | contig 43516 bp, 39 predicted proteins | sample 2456351 | NCBI WGS metagenome assembly SMEZ01 (sample SAMN10132605, study PRJNA489261) | soil metagenome | isolation source: day120 antibiotic-loamy sand soil ammended with composted manure from dairy... | place: USA | collected 2015-04-01 | reverse complement strand
GTTGCTGATCGCGCTGCGAACGTTGGCGGAGACGCCGGGGGTGGTGGACACCGACGCGGTGCGGCGGGCGATCGCCAAGATCGAGGCGGCCTCCGGGGACGTCCGTCCTGCCGACGTGGTGGTGGGCCACGGTATGCGGGAAGCGGAAAGCACCGTCGAGACCCGTGGGCGGGTACAGGAGGCCGTACGCCAGCGGCGAGCGCTGTGGCTGCGCTACTACACGGCGTCGAAGGACGAGCTCAGCGAACGCACCGTGGATCCGATGCGGTTGCTGATCGTGCAGGGCATCAGCTACCTGGAGGCGTGGTGTCGCAAGGCGGAGGCGGTGCGGCTGTTCCGGCTGGATCGGATCGACGCGTTGACGGTGCTGGACGAACGGGCGGCCCCGCCCGAGACCGCGATTCCAAAGGACCTTTCGGAGGGGGTGTTCCCCCAGCGGGCGGAGTACCCGGCGGCCGAACTGGTGTTGGAGCCTGACGCGCGATGGGTCGCCGAGTACTACCCGTGTGAGGAGCTGGCCGAGCTGGAGGGCGGTCGACTGCGGGTACGGATGCGGTACGGCGACGAGTCCTGGCTGATACGGCTGGTTCTGCGACTCGGGGGTGAGGCGACGGTGGAGCGACCCCGGCACGTGGCGCAAGCTGTGCGACAGCGGGCGGCCGAGGCATTGGCCCGAACTCGTCATCTCGCCGCAACCCTGGCTGGTTAGGCTGGTCGCTGTGGTGTATGTGGTGAGCGTTGCACTGGCGGTGATCGCGGCGACCGTATGCGGATTCGTCGGTTTTCGCGTACTTCGGCTCTTGCGCACCTGTCGTGTGACGGCGAGCATGGTGGCGGCTCGCACCAATGATCGGGTCGGATTGTTGCGGGCGCGGTCCGCGGCTGTACGCGTCGCGATCACGGAACGTCGCCGTCACCGAGGTGATAACGCGACACCACAGTACGATCGACCCTGAACGAGTAAGGAGGCCAGGCGATGAATGCGTTGCAGCCGTGGCATTTGATCATTCTGGTTCTTGTCGTGGTCCTGCTGTTCGGCGCCAAGCGCCTGCCCGACGCCGCCAGGTCGATCGGTAAGTCGATGAAGATCTTCCGGGCCGAGACCAGGGACATGCGGGAATCCGGCCAGACCTCCAGCACCACGGCGACCGAGCCCGACACCCGTCAACTGCCTGAGTCCACCGCCGCGCAGGCGACGAACATGAGCACCGAGGAGAAGGTGGAGCAGTTGCAGCGGCAGCTCGACGAGCTGAAGCGGCAGCAAGCCGCCCAGCAGCAAGAGCAGAAGAACGTGAGCTGACCACGGCCCACCTCTTGCTGACCACGGTTCACCCTTTTCAGGTCTGATTCGGCGATACGGGACGAGAACGGACACGGTTCGTGGCGGACTCCTCGAACAGCCGCGCGAGTATGCGGCGCAAGCGCAGCCGTCGGCACAACCCCGACGGCACGATGACGCTGATCGAGCACATCTACGAGTTTCGCCGGCGCCTGGGTTTCGCGTTGCTTGCGCTCGTCGCGGGTGGCGTCGTGGGATTCTTGTGGTTCTCCAATCGGGTGGGACCCATCCCGTCGCTCGGGGAGATCGTCACCGGACCGTACTGCGCGATTCCCGCCGAGCACCGGTTCCCGAAGGAGCCCCCGTGCCGGCTGTTGCAGACCGTGCCGTTCGAAGCGTTCATGATCCAACTGAAGGTGGGTCTGACCGCGGGCGCGGTGTTGTTCGCTCCGGTGTGGCTGTACCAGCTGTGGGCGTTCATCGCTCCGGGCCTGTACTCGAAGGAACGCCGCTACGCGCTCACGTTCGTGGGCTTCGCGAGCGTGCTGTTCGCACTGGGTGCGGTGCTGGCGTACGCGTTGGTGCCGTTCGCGCTGGAGATCCTGGTGAACTTCGGCGGCGGCGCGTTCGACACCTGGTTCACCGGTGACAAGTACGTCTCGTTCGTGCTGTCCCTGTTGTTGATCTTCGGGGTGAGCTTCGAGGTTCCCCTGCTGGTCATCATGCTCAACCGGGTGGGCGTGGTGAGCTACGCGCAGCTGAGTAAGTGGCGTCGTGGACTCATCTTCATCGCGTTCGTGTTCGCGGCGTTCGTGACTCCGGCCGACCCGTTCTCCATGCTCGCTTTGGCGGGTGCGTTGACGCTGTTGCTGGAGTTCGCGTTGCAGATCACACGCCTGCATGACCGGAGGAAGGCCCGCAAGCGCGGCGAGGAGGACTGGGACAAGCTCGCCGATGACGAGCCCGCCCCGTTCGACTACGTGCCGAGCACGGTCGACGACGAATCCCCCCACGACGGACCCCGCAGTTCGGGTGGGGGCAAGCCGAACACCGACGACATCACATAGCGCATGGGACAGCGAGTGGCGCTGGCCGTGCACCCCGGTTCCGGGCAGGGCTCGGCCGCACGAATAGCCGGCACGGTCGCCGAGAGGCTGCGTGCGGAGGTCGACGAGCTGACGCTGATCGCCGCCGACACGCCGCAGCGGTTCCGTGGGTTGGTGGCGGACTGTCGCGCAGCGGGGCTGGACGCGCTCGTCGTGCTCGGTGGGGACGGCGCCATGCACCAAGCCGTGCAGTGCTGCGCCGGAACCGAGATGGCGCTGGGACTGGTGCCCGCGGGCACCGGTAACGACTTCGCCCGGGCTCTGGGGATCCCCGAACGGCCCGGGGAAGCCGTCGAGACCGTGCTGTCGGCCCTTCGAAGTGGGCGGCGCCGCGTGGTCGATGTAGGCCGTGCGGATGGCGTCGCCTCGGAGGGGACCCGGTGGTTCGGCACGGTGTTGTGCACGGGGTTCGACGCGGCCGTCAACGCCCGCGCCAATCGCTTGCCCTGGCCGTCCGGTCCGCGGCGTTACGACGTCGCTCTGCTGCGGGAGCTGGTGTCACTGCGTTCCCGTCCGGTCGTGGTGGACACCGACGTGGAACGGGTGACCTTGGAGGCCACGTTGGTGGCGGTGGGCAACACCGCGTTATACGGCGGTGGTGTGCCGATCTGTCCAGGCGCGCGGCCGGACGACGGCCTGTTCGACGTCACGGTGGTGGGGCGCGTGAGCCGACTGCAACTGGCACGGATACTGCCCCGTCTCCGTACCGGGGCCCACGTGCGGCATCCTGCCGTACACACTCTGCGCGCCTCGTGGGTGCGCATCGAACACCACGTTGCCGGCACTCCGCGGTGGCCGGTGTTCGCCGACGGTGATGCGTTGGGTGCGCTTCCGGTGACGGTGACGTGTGTGCCGAGGGCCTTGCACGTTCTCGTCTGACTCCTCGACCGTCGTGGATTCGTCCTCCCGACTCGTCCGGCTCACCACGCGCAGCGCCCCATGCGCCCCCACTGCCCGCGCGGTGCCCGTATGGCTCCGCGGGTACTGGAGCGTGTCCCGACGACGCTCCCTGACGGTCCAAGCGGTGCGAAGGCCCGGGTTCGGGTACCGGTGGGGAGGCTCACCCGTCGCGTGGACGTTCACTCGGCACCACCCCGTGCACACGCTCCACCGGATGTGAAACCCTGGCGTTCGTGGACTCCTCCACTACATCTCCGAGCCCGGCCGAGGCCTACGCAGCAGCGCGGCGACGCAGCCGGTACCCGCAACTCACTCGATTCGCAGCCGAGGTGTCGTTCGAGTTCGACGACTTCCAGGTCAGAGGCTGTGAAGCGCTCGAGGACGGACACGGCGTGCTCGTGTGCGCGCCGACCGGTGCGGGCAAGACGATCGTCGGCGAGTTCGCCGTCCACCTGGCGCTAGCCGAGGGACGCAAGTGCTTCTACACGACCCCGATCAAGGCGCTGTCCAACCAGAAGTACGGCGACCTGGTCGAGCGCTACGGCTCCGACATCGTCGGCCTGCTCACCGGTGACACCTCCATCAACGGCGGGGCACAGATCGTGGTGATGACCACCGAGGTGCTGCGCAACATGCTGTACGCCGAGTCCACCACGCTCGACGACCTCGGCTACGTCGTGTTGGACGAGGTGCACTACCTCGCCGATCGCTTCCGCGGCGCGGTGTGGGAGGAGGTGATCCTGCACCTGCCCGACTATGTGCGGGTGGTCGGACTGTCGGTGACACCACCGTCGTCGTGGACGAGCACCGGCCCGTGCCGTTGTGGCAGCACATGCTGGTCGGTGGACGCTTGTACGACCTGTTCTTCTTGGAGCGCGCCGACACCGGTGAAGCCAAGCTCAACCCCCGCCTGCTGCGAGCGGTCGAGGAGGCCGGGCGGATGCACGTTCCCGCGGGACTGCGGGGCCGCGGCAGGCGTGGCGCCCCCCAGCGGGGACCGCGCTATCGACCTCCGTCACGCACGGAGATCGTCGATCGGCTCGATCGGGCCGGACTGCTACCCGCGATCGTGTTCATCTTCTCCCGCGCGGGCTGCGACGCGGCCGTGACTCAGTGCGTGCGTTCGGGGCTGCGCCTCAACACCCCCGACGAGGTCCAGCAGGTGCGACGCATCGTCGATGAACGCACCGCCGACCTGCCGCCCAGCGACCTGGAGGTGCTGGGTTACTGGGAATGGCGGGAAGGCCTGGAACAGGGCATCGCCGCGCACCATGCCGGGCTGCTGCCCGCCTTCAAGGAGACGGTCGAGGAACTGTTCGTCCGCGGGCTGGTCAAGGTCGTGTTCGCCACCGAGACGCTCGCCCTGGGCATCAACATGCCCGCCCGCACCGTGGTGCTCGAACGGCTCGTCAAGTACAACGGGGAATCGCACGTCGATCTCACCCCCGGCGAATACACCCAGCTCACCGGTCGTGCCGGGCGACGTGGCATCGACGTCGAGGGGCACGCGGTGGTCGTGTGGCAACCGGGGGTGGACCCCAGGCAGGTCGCCGGACTGGCGTCCACCCGCACGTACCCGCTGCGCTCGTCGTTCCGTCCCGGCTACAACATGGCCGTCAACCTGGTCGGTCGATTCGGCGCGGTGAAAGCTCGCGAGCTGCTGGAACAGTCGTTCGCCCAGTTCCAGGCAGACCGCTCGGTGGTGGGACTGTCCCGGCGCATCGAACGCAACACCGAGGCGCTACGCGGCTACGCCGACGCCGTCACCGGGGACTTCGACGAGATGCTGTCCTACCTGACGTTGCGGAAGAAGATCTCCGAACGGGAGAAGGCGCTCGCCCGGCAGAACACGGCCGCGCGCCGGGCCCAGACCGCGAAGTCCCTGGAGAAGCTCCGGAAAGGTGACGTCATCGCCGTGCCGTCGGGTCGCCGGGCGGGACTGGCCGTGGTCATCGACTCCGGAGTGGACCAATTCGACGAGCCACGGCCCCTCGTGGTCACCGAGGACCGTTGGGCCGGCACCCTGTCGCTGTCCGACTTCCCGACCCCCGTGGAACCGTTGGGACGACTGCGGTTGCCCAAACACGTCGAGCTGCGTTCGCCGAAAACACGTCGGGACATCGCCTCGTCGCTGCGGAACACCGGTATCCGTCCTCCGAAGCGACAGCGGTGGCGCTCCGATGCCCATTCCGATCCCGAGTTGGCGGAGTTGCGGCGACAGTTGCGTGCCCACCCCGTGCACGGGATGGCGGACCGCGAGGCCAACCTGCGATGGGTCGAGCGTTATCAGCGGTTGGCGGAGGACAACCAGAGGCTCAAACGCAAGGTCGCGGCCACGACCCACTCCCTGGCCCGAGCCTTCGACCGCATCCGCCGGTTGTTGATCGAACGTGGCTATCTCGGTGAGAGCGGGGACGACGTCACCGAGCACGGACAGCTGCTCGCCCGCCTGTACAGCGAGTCGGACCTGCTGGCCGCCGAATGCATCCGGCAGCGTGTCTGGCACGGTCTCGCGCCGGCCGAGCTCGCCGCCGTCGTCTCCACTTTGGTGTACGAGGCGCGTCGTGACTCCACCGCCGAGGCCAAGGTGCCCTCGGGCCCGGTCAACAAGGCGTGGCAGGAAACGGTGCGCCTGTGGAGCGACCTGGTGGAGGACGAGCGACGGCATCGGTTGGACCCCACCCGCGAGCCGGACGCTGGATTCGCGTGGCCGGTGTACCGGTGGGCACGGGGTGAGTCCTTGGAGAAGGTCCTCACCTCCGCCGAGGTGAACGGGCAGGAATTGTCCGCGGGCGACTTCGTACGGTGGTCCCGGCAGGTGGTGGACCTGCTCGAACAGATCAGGGACGTGCTCGGTAAGGAACATCCCGTCGGTGGTGCGGCCGGGAAGGCGTCCCGATTGCTTCGGCGCGGTGTCGTCGCGGCGGGGGAGCTGTGAGGCGTGTAAGGAGTGTGGTTGTATTTCGGGGCGGCGGCCCGCGGAGGGCTGCCGTGGCAGCGTGACCTGACACACGACTGTGGTCGGACAGGCGAAAGCAGGCGAAAGGCAACACGATGAGCACGCCATACGGAGGTAACAACCCCGGGCAATGGGGTCAGCAACCGCCCGCTAATCCCGCATCCGGTGGCTTCGCCCAGCCCGGTGGGTATGGTCAGCAGCCTGCCTTCGGTCAACAGCCCGGATACGGGCAGCCCTACGGCGCCCCGCAGTACGGTCAGCAGCCCGCACCGAATCCGTACGACCAGTCCAATCCGTACGGCCAACAGAACGCGTACGGTCAGCAACCCGTCTTCGGTCAACAGCCCGGGCAGCCCTACGGTGCGCCTCCGCCCGGCGGCGAACAGTCCGGCAAGAAGTCGGGCAAGGGACTGTGGATCGGGATCGCCGTGGCCGTGGTGTTACTCGCGGCCGCGGGTGTGGTGCTGTTCTGGAAGCCGGGGTTGTTGAACTCGACGGTGTTCGACCAGGAACGGATGGAAAGCGACATCCAGCGGGTGTTGCAGGACAGCTACGGACTGTCCGTGGAGAGCGTGAGCTGCCCCGCTGACCAGAAGGTCGAGGAAGGACACACGTTCACCTGCGACGCCACCGTGGACGGTCAACAACAGAGCGTGAAGATCACGGTGGTCAGTGACGAAGGCCGCTACACCGTGGACAGGCCGACGCCGGAGGGTTGAGGTTCCGTCGGACCTCCGGCGGGCCACGGTGTCGCCCGCTGTGGGCCCTGAGCTTTCGGCCCGGTACGACAGGACGAATGCATGAACGATGTTGTGGTCCGTGCGCTGCGCGACGATGAGTTCCGTGCGGCACACGCGTTGTTCCGCGGTGCTTTGCACCACGTGCCTCCCACCGACGAGCAGTGGGAGCGGCTTCGTCCCGTGTACCAGCCGGGACGGGTGTTCGGAGCCTTCGACGAGCAGCTGATCGGTACGGCCCGGTCGACGGACGCACGGCGTTGATGCGTCGCCAGCTCACCGACCTCGTCGAACGAGGGGTGCCCGCCGCCATGCTGTACGCCACCGAGGGGGAGATCTACGGGCGGTTCGGTTACGGCATCGCCACCCGTGCCCGTTCCTGCACCGTGCACCGACGGCAGGCACGACTGCGGCCCGAGGCCCCCACCGGAGGGCCGGTCGAACTGCTCGACCTCGACGAGGCCGAACGCCGACTGCCCGACGTGTACGCGCGGATTCCGTTGCGACCCGGCATGATGACCCGTTCCGAGCGGTGGTGGGCGGGGCTGTTCGCCCGGTTACGCCAGAGCGATGAGCCTGTGACGACACTCGTGCATCACGGCGCGGACGGGCCCGACGGATTCGCGATCTACCAGGTGAGCCGGCAATCCGGCCAGCTCGGGACGCTACGGGTCGTCGACCTGCACACCGCGGACGCGACCGCGTTCGCGGGACTGTGGCGTTTCCTGCTCGGCGTGGACCTCGTCGAGACCATCGTGGCGTACCAGCGCTCCTTGGAAGAACCGCTGGAGCTGCTGTTCACCGATCCCCGTGCCTGTGAGACCACCGAGGTGGGCGACGAGGCGTGGTTGCGCCTGGTGGACGTCGAGGCCGCACTGCGGTCGCGGACCTGGCACGGTGAACCCCTCGTACTGGAGGTCGTCGATCCCGTGCTGGAGCACAACGCCGACCGGTATCAGGTCGGGCCGGCTGGGGTGACGCGCACCGATCAGCCCGCCGACGCCCGTCTCGCCGTGGACACGTTGGCGATGATGTTCACCGGGGGGTGGCGGCCCTCGACTCTGGTGGACGCCGGGCGGATCACCGTGCGCGACTTCGAGGTCACTCCGCGTCTGGACGAATTGGCCCGCACGCGGTCGACTCCGTGGTGCGGTACGTTTTTCTGACCGAGAGGCTTTTTCGACAGCGAGCGTTGTGGAGTGTCCGGCCGTGCGGGTACGCGGTGTGCTGTGGTGGGGAGTCCTATCCGTCTGTGCGGTCCTGACCCTCGGCTCCTGTGCCGGTGACGAGGCCGAACCGGCCGAACGAGACGTCATCGTCCCCGCCGAGCCCACAACCAGCTCCTCGACGAGCGCCCAGTCGTCCACATCCTTGACGCCGGTGCCGAAGGCGCTCAACGGCGCTGCCGTGGAGAAGTCGGTGCGGGCGGTGCTCACCGGCAGCTACGGCATCAGCGACGTCGAGAAGGTCAGCTGCCCGTTGCGGCCGACCGTGCGTAAAGGCGCCACTTTCGACTGCATGGCCATCATCGAGGGCGAGAACAAACGCGTACCGATCGAGATCGTGGACGACGACGGTCTCTACGAGGTCGGCCTGCCGCTCTGACCGGACAGGGCGGCCAGCAGACGCGTCACCGATCCGCCGAGGTTGTAGCGTTCGGCGAGTTCCGCCACGCGCTCCGGGGCCACGGGTTCGTGGGGCACGTGGTCGTCGTCCACGCCGATCACGGGGGCGTCGGTGGCCACCCGCACCACCAGCGGTGCCGCCGCGAGATAGTCGGACGACTCCACCAGCTTGGTCCGTGCCCGTGGGGGCACATCGGGATGGCCGTCCCGGGCCGCGGCCACCAGCGCTTCCAGCGAGCCGAAGCGGGTCACCAGTTTCGCGGCCGTCTTCTCCCCGATGCCGGGGACCCCGGGCAGCCCGTCGGACGGGTCACCTCGCAACATCGCCATGTCGGCGTAGGCGGCGCCGGCGTGTTCGGCGGGTAGGCCGTAGCGTGCGGCGACCTCGGCCGGACCCAACACCTCGGCCTTGGCCCACCCTTTACCCACGTAGATCACCGACACCGGGCTCGGCTCGGAGCGCACCAGTTGGAACAGGTCGCGATCGCCGGTCACCACCTCCACGGGTAGTTGCGCCTCCCGGGCGGCCAACGTGCCGATGACGTCGTCGGCCTCGAACCCCTCGGCCTCCGCCGTGGCGATCCCGACCGCTTCCAACAATTCCAGGATGATCGGCACCTGTGGTGTGAGAGTGTCGGGCACCTCCTCGACGTCCGGGCCCTCCTCGGAACTCTCGGCGACCCGGTGCGCCTTGTAGCTGGGCAGCGCCCGCACCCGGAACTCGGGACGCCAGTCGGCGTCGAGACACGCCACCAGCCGGGCCGGGCGACGGTCGGTCAGCACCCGGGCCACGGTGTCGGCGAATCCGCGCACGGCGTTCACCGGTGTGCCGTCGGGCGCGGTCAGCGACTCGGGCAGCGCGAAGAACGAACGGAAATACAGGCTCGCGGCATCGAGCAGCACCAACGGGGCGGTCACGCGCCCAGCCTGCCACACCGTCGCACGCGTGGTGGGTGTGCGGGCACACGCCGTGCCGGAAGGTTAGGCTTTCGGCCATGTCGCGTCGTTCGCTGCACACACCCGCCCCCGATGCCTCCACGCTGCGTGCCCGACTCGACCGTGCCCGAGCCGCCGCGGCCGACGCAGCCACGGACGCGTTGTTGATCGCGCCCGGCTCCGACCTGCGGTATCTGATCGGACAGGCGGGTGGGTCCTTCGAGCGACTCACCACGCTGGTCGTGCCCGCATCCGCCGAGGCCGAACCGATCCTGCTGCTACCGAAGCTGGAAGCCCCCGGATACGCCGACATCCCGACCGACGAACTCGGCGTGGAAGTGGTCACGTGGGTCGACGGTGACGATCCGTACCGGATGGTCGCCGACCGGTTGGGCCGACCAGGGCGAGTGGCGGTGAGCGACACGATGGCCGCCCTGCACGTCCTCGGACTGCGGGACGCGGTGTCCGACGCCGAACAGGTCCTCGCCGGGCCGATCCTGCGGCAGCTGCGGATGCGTAAGGACGCCGCCGAACTCGCCGCGCTGCGCAAGGCGGCCGAGGCGATCGACCGGGTCCACGCGCGGATGGGCGAATGGTTGCGGCCGGGGCGCACCGAGGCCGAGGTGGGGGCGGACATCACCGAGGCGATCGTCGCCGAGGGCCACACGCACGCCGACTTCGTGATCGTCGGTTCCGGGCCCAACGGGGCCAGCCCACACCACGACGTGTCCGATCGGGTGATCCAGCCCGGTGACGTGGTGGTGGTCGACATCGGCGGACCAATCCCCGAGGGCTACAACTCCGACTGCACGCGCACCTACGCTGTGGGGGAACCCCGCGATGCCGACGTGGCGGACACGTACGCGGTACTGCAGCGCGCGCAGGCCGCGGCCGTGCGGGCGGTGCGGCCCGGGGTGACGGCGCAGGAGATCGACGCGGTCGCCCGTGAGATCATCACGGAGGCCGGATTCGGCGCGAACTTCATCCACCGCACCGGTCACGGTATCGGTCTCGACGTGCACGAGGAGCCCTACATCGTGGCGGGTAACGACCTTCCGCTGGAGCCCGGCATGGTGTTCAGTGTCGAACCGGGCATCTACCACGCCGGACGTTGGGGTGCCCGCATCGAGGACATCGTCGTAGTCACCACCGACGGGGGCGAGCCGTTGAACAGGCGTCCCCACGAGCTGATCGTGCTTCCGGCATGACAAACGGAGGACTGGAGCCACTGGACCGGGCCATCGTGCGGGAACTGGCCGTCGACGGCCGGCGTAGTTTCACCGAACTGGCCGAGCGGGTCGGGCTGTCGGTGTCGGCTGTGCATCAGCGGGTGCGGCGGCTGGAACAGCGGGGAGTGATCCGCGGCTACACCGTTCGGCTCGACGGGGAGCAGATCGGCCTCCCGTTGACGGCGTTGATCTCCCTGACGCCGAACGATCCGGCCGCGCCTGACGACTATCCGCAGCGGCTCGAACACATCCCGGAGATCGAGTCGTGCTACTCGGTGGCCGGTGACGAGTCGTACGTGCTGTTGGTGCGGGTGGCGTCCCCCTTGGCCCTGGAGGACCTGTTGCGCCGCATCCGAGAGGCGGCCAAGGTGTCCACGCGCACCACCGTGGTGTTGTCCACGCCGTTCGAAGGCCGTTCGCCGAACCTGTGAGCGTCCTGTCACCGCGTCCGAAGTCGGGCGGGTGCGGTGCCGAACCCTTCCCCGGGGAAGGACGGGGCGTCAACTGTCCGCGCGTGACGGCGTGGCCGGGGCGGCGTGCAGGTTGCCGTCCTCACCCTCCAGGCAGGCGGCCTCCCGGTCGTTGGTGGCGAGGAACTCGCTCATGCAGCGGGCGAACTGTTCGTGCCCGGCGGCGTTGGGATGGAACGACTCCTGCACCGCGTGGGTGGCGCGCTCCACCTCCTTGAGGTCGTCCCACCGCACCGTGAAGCGGGTGAACCACTCCTCGCTCGCATCGTCGCCTCCGCTGCAGGCCTCGTGTCCGGAGCCTGCGCGGGACAGGTCCAAAAAGCGCACGTCGGCCTGCTGTGCCGCGCTGCGTAGGGCTTCCGTCAACGTGGTCGCGCCGGTTTCGGCCACCCACCGCAGGTCCTCGGTGCGGAAGGGGCAGCCGTTGAGGTTGCGCCACTTCTCCGGGATATCGGGACCGATGGGGGAGGCGTACGACTGCAGGACGAGCTCGTAGTCCGAACGTTCGTAGCCGGCGTCCTTGAGCACCTGTTTGATGTCCTCGAGCGCGCCGACGACCTTGGGCACCATGGCGTCGAGTCGGTTCTGCCAGTCCTGCTTGATCCTGTCGCTGCACGGTGCTTCCTGATCGAGGAACCAGGAGGTGAAGCACTCGGAGATCAGTCGGGAGAAGCGGGGGTCGTCGTTGGCGCCGACCGCGACGATCACGGCGGCGACGCGGTGGTCGTCGACCAGTTCACGCAGTTGCTGCGCTTGGGACGGTTCGGTGTACTGCGTGACGTCGCCGAGTCCCACGTGTCGGGAAGGAGCGCCGGAACAGGCCAGGTTCACCGACTCGGTCACACCGGTGAGTTCGATCTGGTGCACCATCGCGTGCGGTGAGCGGTGACACCAGTTGCCGTCCTTACCGTCGGTGTCCGCCGTGTAGTCGCCGGCCCCCTCTCCGGACAGGGTGCTGTCACCCAAGGACACCACGGTGAGTGGGCCCGTGCCGGGCGGTCCAGGCGGATCGACGGGCGAATCGGGATCGGGGCCGGTGAACACGAACACGGCCACCAAGACGGTGACCGCCGCGAGCACGAGCGCGCCGAGCACCCAGCCAGATCTCCGCACGATCGCGCATTCTACGCGAAACGGTGTGGCCGAGATCGAAGTGCGCATGGCAGGATGCGCGGGCCGGTCAACCGTCATGAGCTGGAGGATCGCGTGCTGGGTCCGGGTCCTGTGCTGTTGTTCGACGCCGACGACACGTTGTGGGAGAACAACGTGCTGTTCGAACGCGCCATCGACGACTTCTGCGGTTGGGTGGCGCGACCCGGACTGGACGCGGCAGCGGTGCGGCGCCTGCTGGACGACATCGAACGCGTGAACTCGGCTGTGTACGGCTACGGCGGCGCGGTGTTCCTGCGCAGCCTCGTCCAGTGCCTGGAACAGGTGCGGCAACGACCCGTGACCCCCGCCGAACGTCGACGTCTGGAGCGGTTGACGGAGGCGGTGTTGGACTGCCGTGTCGAACCCATCCCCGAGGTGGTCGACACCCTCACCGTGCTGCAGCAGCGCTATCCACTGGTGCTGGTGACCAAGGGCGATGTGGTGGAACAGTGGCGCAAGTTGGACCGATCCGGTCTAAAAGGCCACTTCCGCGGAGTGCACGTGGTGCGGGAGAAGACGACCGCCGTCTACACGTGGTTGTCCGAGCGGTACGGACTGTCGCCGGAAGCGACGTGGATGGTGGGTAATTCCCCGGCCTCCGACATCGTGCCGGCCCTGGCCGCGGGCATGGGAGCCGTGTACGTGCCCAACGACAACACATGGGTGTTGGAGCACGCCGAGCTGGACACCACGGCGGAACGGCTGGTGACGGTGGAGCGGTTCGGACAGCTGCTGGACCATTTCTGACACCGCGTCAGGCGGGTACGAGCACACCGTCCTCGAGGCGGAGGCGCCGGTCGGCCACCTCGAGTACCACGGGATCGTGGGTGACGACCACGATGGCGGCACCCTCGTCGGCGACGCGTCGCAGCAGTGCCAACACCACCTGTGCCGAGTCGGGATCGAGGTGGGCGGTGGGCTCGTCGACCAACAGCACCGACGGTCGGACACCCACGGCCCGCGCCAGCGCCACCCGTTGCTGCTGTCCGAACGACAACTCTGCGGGGTAACGATCGGCGAGGTCGGCCAGTCCCAGCTCGTCCAGCAGGTCCGTGACCGTGGTCTCGACCTCGTCGGGCGGGGTGCGGCGGAGCAGCAGCGGCAGTGCGACGTTCTCGGCGCAGGTCAGCTCGGCCGCCAGACCGAGCGCCTGTGGCAGTACCGCGCACACCGACCACGGCACGTCGGCGGCGGGTTCGCCGGTGAAGGTCACCGTGCCCTCGTCCGGGGTGTCGAAGCCGGACAACAGCGCCAGCAGGGTCGTCTTGCCCGACCCGGATCGCCCTGTGATGGCCACGATCTCCCCCGGATCGGCGTGCAGCTCGACGCCCCGCAGCACGTCCACACCGCCGGAACGGGCGAAGCGACGTCGCAGCCCCACCGCGCGCACGGCGGGCGTCCCTTCCCGACGGCCGGGGCCGATGTGTTCGTGAGTCACCGTCAGTTCCCCTCCTCGACCACTCGTCCGGCCCGGAGCCGGAACACGCGGGAACCCTGTTCGACCAGTCGCTCGTCGTGGGAGGAGACCACCACGGCGACGCCTTCGGCCTGGAGCAGGGCGATCGCGTCCAGGACGTGCGCGGCGGAGGCATCGTCGAGCTGGGACGTGGGTTCGTCGGCGAGCACGACCGGGCAGCCACGGGCGAGCACGCACGCGAAAGCCAATCGTTGCTGTTGCCCGCCGGACAGCGCGCCGATCCGCCACCGCTCGGTACCGCCGAGTCCCAACCGATCGAGCAAATCGGACGGATCGCAACGGCGGCGCGCCGATTGCGCGGCGGCGTGCAGGTTGTCGGCCACCGACAGGTGCGGCAACAGGTTGTCGGTCGGCGTTTGGAACACCAGGCCGATCGAATCGCGGCGCAGGGCGCGTCGGCGGCGCGGGGAGGGACTCACCGGGGTGCCCGCGAAGACGACACGTCCACGCGTGGGGGTCTGGAACAACGACAGCACCCGTAACAACGTGGACTTCCCGGAACCGGACGGCCCGGCCAACACGGTCAACCCCGATCCGGGGATCGTGAGGTCGACCTCGTCGAGCCCGGTGACACTGCCCCGCTGGGCGGCGGGCAGCGGGTAGTCCACGCCCACGTTCTCGAGCTGGAAGATCGGGGTGTCAGTCACGCAGCAGCTCCGCGACTCGGGCGGTACGCACCGAGCGCACCGCGATCCAGCAGGTCGACGCCACCACCGCCGCGCCACAGAGGACCACGGTCAGGACGAAGGGGACCAGGTCGGGTAGTTGCGATGCCGGTGGTAGCCAGCGCGCCGGGTCGAAGCGGTCCACCGACACCGCTGCCACGGTGAGCCCGCACGTCAGGCCCACGGTCACCGCGAGCAGCATCACCGTCCCGAATTCGACGAGGTGACCCGTCCACAGGGCACGGCGGTGTAATCCCATGCGTAACGCCAATGCGCCCGTGAGCGCGTTCTGTCGGCGACGCACCTCCACCGCGATCACCATCGCGAGGGTGGCGGCCACACCGAGCACCACACCGAGCAACGCCACGAACGAGAACGTCCACTCGACCACGTAGAACGGCAGGGCGTTGAAGGCGGTCTCCCGGTCGACCGGATTCATGTGCACGATCGCCGCCTGCCGCAACGCGGCACCGACCTGTTCGGCGGGTTCCGTGGACAGCACCGCCCACCGGGGAATCCGGTTGAGTTGTTCGGCGTCCAGCGCGGTGCGGGGGACGAGGTAGCCCGGCTGTCCGCCCAGCATCGGGGCGATGTCCATCGCACCCACCGCGTGGACCTCGCCGAGCGGAGTGTCCGCCGTGGGAGGTGCGTCGCCCACCCGGATGGCGGGCAGTGCCCCGGTTTCGGGGGTGGCCGGTTCCGCGAACAGACGGTCGAGGTCGTGCCGCGGCAGGTGGTCGGTGTAGGCGACGCGGGTGAACGTGTGCGGGTCGAGCACGACGATCGTTGCGGCGTCCTCGGTCCTCACCGTGCCCACGATCGTGCTGTGTGACCGCAGCGAGTCGGGCAACGGGATCTCGCCCCGGCCGACGGGGTTCTCCACGTCGACCCGGGAATGGGCACCGACGAACACGCCGGACTTCATCGCGAGCGCCTGCTGTTGGGCCGCGGCGATGGAGGACCCGGTGGCCAGGGTGCCCACCGCCAACACGGTGAGTACCAGCACGCCTGTGACCGGGGCCCGGGCGTGCGCCAGGCGCCGCACGGCCCACTGCACGGTGGGACGGGACCACCAACGCATCCGGTGGGAGGCGCGCAACGCCCACCAGGCCACCCGCGCGGTCAGCAGGCCGACGGTCAGCACCACCGCCACGGGGTAGAGCAACGCCAGCGGATCGGTTTCGGGCACCGGTGCGGTGGAGGCACTGTCGCCGTAACGGGGGAGACGAAGCCAGCCCAGCAACGCCACACCGGCCGTGCCGAGCTCCCAGGGCAGGAACAGCAGCAGTCGACGGGGACGACGGGGCGCGGTGAGGCCGAGTGCGAACTCTCGGTGGGTACGTACGACCACCACCGCCACCAGGAGGGCCAGTGACACCAGGAGGACCCCCGCGGCCACCGCCGTTCCGACCAGTTCCGCGTCGGTGCCCCACCGCCAGCGGTCCGTGGCCACGGGCGGAGTGCAACCGCACCTGCGCCTTTCGGCGGTGATACCACTGGAGGCCGACCGTGGTCGTGCCCAGCAGGCCGACGCCGACGCTCAACACGGTCAACGGCAGGATCGACCACGCCACCGTCGTCTGTGCCTGGTGGGCCAGCTCCAGCGACCGGGCGAACGGTGTGGACATCAGCGCGTCCCCGACGCCTCGGGCACGTAATTCCTCGCGCACATCGGCGATCAGTGCCTCGGCACGGCGTTGCGTGTCCTCCGCCTCGGCCAGCGTGCGGGGCGCGGGGGTGGGGAAGGTGATGGTGAACCGCTCCAGCTGCGGTTGTTGTCGGGTGGCTTCATCGAAGGTGGCGCGGTCCGTGGCGAACAGCACCGCTCCGGTCGCGATGTGGTCGACCAGGCGATTCTGTACCGCGAGGTCCTGCACCGAACACCACCAGCGGGGTGCGGGGTTGTACAGGTCGGCGTAGACCCCGGTGATGGCCGGCCAGGAAGCGTTGACGGCGCGATCACCCGGCCCGATCCCGCTGAACTCCGCCAGGTCCCGGCCGATCCACAGCCCGGGGGCGTCGGTACCGCGTACCAGGTCCACATGGTCCGTGCCACCGTCGCGGTAGGCGATCCGCACCGTGTAGGTCTCCCCGGTCCCGAAGTCGACCCCGGGAACCAGATGACCGAACAAGCTCATGGTCGGCTGGCCGAAACCGTGGGCGGGTGCATGCCGCGTCACGGCCTCGGCCAGCGCTTCGACGTGCTCCGGTTGGGCGCGAGGCTTGATGAACACCGGTCCGTAGTGGTCCGGACAGGTCGTCTCGGCCTGATATTCGAGGGTCGCACCACCCGCGGCCGAGGCGTGCAGGGCCGCCCCCATACCGAGAAAGCAGGACAGCAGCGCGGTGATCGCTGCGGCTACCAGGGTGAGCGGACTCGACAGCGCCGCACGAGGAGCCGAAAGCCAGGGCAGCCACGGCAGTGGGCGCGATGATCGACGCCGAATGGGCATGCCGCATAGTAGCCGTGCTGTCAATCACCGAAAAGCGTGGTGGTTCAGTTGTTCTCGCGCCACCACCGCTGGCCCGATTCCGGCAACGTCGACACCGGGTCGTAGTACGGGTAGCGGCGACGCAGCGCCTCCGGATCGTCGTGCTCGATGCCGGTGCGGTAGTTCTTCGTCCAGTACGAGACGCCGCGTTCACGGTCGTACTCGGCGACCTGATGCACCCACCGTTTACCGACGTACGGCACGTCGCACACGATGCGCGGGGTGGCGTAGCCGGGCAGATAGCCCATGATGGCGTGCTGCAGCTCCTGTGCCTCCCACACGGCCAGTCGCCAGTGTTCGGCGTTCGGGATCATGTCGCACATGTAGAAGTAGTAGGGCAGGATGTTCGCCTCACCCTGCAGCGCGAAGCACAGGTCGAGCAGGTCGGCCGGAGTGGCGTTGACCCCGCGCATCAACACACCCTGGTTGCGCACGTCCCGGACGCCGACCTCCAGCGCGGCACGGGTGGCTTCGGCGACCAGCGGGGTCACCGACTGGACGTGGTTGATGTGGGTGTGGATCGCCAGGTTCACCCCGCGACGACGTGCGGTGCCCGCGACACGGGCGAGACCTTCGACGACCTTGGGCTGCAGCCAGTGCTGCGGCAGTCCGGCCAGTGCCTTGCTGGCCAGGCGGATGTCGCGCACGGTCTCGATGTCGAGCAGTCGCATGAGGAACGCTTCCAGCTGGTGCCACGGCACGTTGGCCACGTCACCGCCGGACACCACCACGTCGCGCACGCCCGGGGTGCGCTTCAGATAGTCGATCATGGCGTCCTGTCGATCGACCGGTTTCAGCGTGAGCCTGTGCTTGTCGACCTGAGGGGTGGAGTTGCCCACCAGGTCCATGCGGGTGCAGTGACCGCAGTACTGCGGACAGGTGGACAACAGCTCGGCCAGCACCTTGGTGGGGTAACGGTGGGTCAGCCCCTCCACCACCCACATCTCCGCCTCGTGCAGGGAGTCGCGCTGTGAGTGCGGGTGGCTCGGCCATTCCGGATGGCGGTCGCTGTGCACGGGCAGCATGTAGCGACGGATCGGGTCGGCGTAGAACGCCTCGGTGACCTTCGCCGGATCGGTGCCCGCGTGCGGTGCCATCGTGTTGAGCATCTGCGGCGGCAACAACATCGACATGGTCGCCATCTGCTGTTGGTCGGCCGCGAGGTCGTCGTAGAACCGCTCCTCCAGCAGATCGCCCATGACGGCGCGGAGCTGTTTGATGTTGCGGACGCAGTGGACCCGCTGCCACTGCGCGTCCCGCCACTCGGCCTCCGTCACGTCGCGCCAGCCCGGGAAGCGGCGCCAGTCGGGTTCGACCAGCTCGGCCCTCCGGTAGGTGTAGGGCTGTTCCGCGAGCTCGGTAGCAGGTTCCTGGATGACAGTCACTTCTGCTCCTCAGTGTCGACTGCTCGTGAAAATTATCCTGTCATATCGCGCTCAAGACACAAAACTTCTCGCGGAGGGGAAGGTGGCAGACTCGGGAGCGTGAGTAGCAGCAACACGACCCTCCTCGTGGGCGGCCGTATCCACACACCCAGCTCGCCCGACGCCACCGCCATGGCCGTCACCGACGGCATCGTCGTCTGGGTCGGCCAGGACGGTCCCGGCCGTGCGCTGCACCCGGACGCCGAGGTCATCGACCTCGACGGGGCGCTCGTCGCGCCCGCGTTCGTCGACGCCCACGTCCACGCCACCAACACCGGACTGCACCTGACCGGACTCGACCTCACCGAGGTCCGCGACGCCGCCGACCTGCTCGCCGCCGTCCGTGCCGCCGCTGAGGCATCCGCCCCCGAAGAAGTGCTGATCGCCCACGGATGGGACGAGACCACCTGGACCGACTCCCGCCTGCCCAGTCGAGCCGAACTCGACGACGCCGCAGGTGCCGTGCCCGTCTATCTGAGTCGTGTCGACGCCCATTCCGCGCTCGTCACCAGCGCACTGGTCGAGCTGGCTCCGGACGCCGTCCACGCCGAGGGCTACTCACCCGACGGGCCGCTCACCCGCGATGCCCACCACCTCGTCCGCACCGCCGCGCACACCGCGATCACCGCCGAACAACGGGAACGGGCGCAACGCGCCTTCCTGCGGGCCGCCGCCGCGGCCGGCATCGTCAGCGTCCACGAATGCGCGGGACCCGTCATCTCCGGCGAGGAAGACCTGCGGTCCCTGTTGCAGGTCGCGGCCGAACCCGGCCTTCCCGAGGTCGTGCCCTACTGGGGAGCGCTCGCCGACACCGCCGCCCTCGACCTCGTTCGCGAACTCGGTCTCCGCGGCCTGGCGGGGGACCTGTTCGTCGACGGCGCCCTCGGTTCCCACACCGCCGCGCTCTGCGAGCCCTACGCCGATCGACCCCACACCAGCGGCACCCGGTACCTCGATCGACAGGCCATCGCCGACCACCTCGTGGCCTGCACCGAGGCCGGGATCCAGGCCGGTTTCCACGTCATCGGCGATGCCGCCGTCACCGAGGTCGTGGAGGCGTTCGCCCTGGCGGAGAAGACGCTGGGACAGCGCGCGCTCGCCCGCCTCGGGCACCGCCTCGAGCACGTCGAGATGATCACCGCCGAGCAGGCCACGGCCCTGGCGCGATGGAACGTCACCGCCTCCATGCAGCCCGCCTTCGACGCCGCCTGGGGCGGTGCCCACGGCATGTACGCCACGCGGCTCGGCCCCGACCGCGCCGCCGCGCTCAACCCCTTCGCGACCCTCGCCGCCGAGGGCGTACCGCTCGCGTTCGGCTCCGACACCCCGGTGACACCGCTGGACCCGTGGGGTGGTGTGCGTGCCGCCGTGTACCACCGCACACCGGGCTCCGGGATCTCCGCACGCGCCGCCTTCAACGCCCACACCCGGGGCGGGCACCGTGCCGCCGGTGTGGTCGACGGGGTCACGGGCAGCCTCGTCCCCGGTGCCCCCGCCCACTACGCCGTGTGGGAGGCCGATGATCTCGTCGTCGCCGCCCCGGATGCCCGCGTGCAGCGGTGGTCCACCGACCCCCGCTCCCGTGTCCCCGGGCTCCCGCCGCTCGACCCCGAGGCCACGCTGCCGCGTTGTCTGCGCACCGTCCGTGCCGGTCAGGTGATCTACGACCACACCGACGGCACCGGTCGCGCGGCCCCCGGAACGCAGGCCCGCGCATAGGCTGACGACGTGACCGCCACGGCCTCAGCGTCGGACACCACCGTGCCGATCACCGACACCCGACCCGCACGGCGCCGCCGTCTCGAACGCGTCGCCGTGCGGGTCGTGCTCGCCGCGGCCTCCGGGCTCCTACTGCACGCGGGATTCTCGCCACGACCACTGTGGTGGGTGGTGCCGTTGGCGTTCGCCGGGCTCGGCCTGGCGCTGCACGGCCGCCGTTGGTGGGGCAGCGCCGGCTACGGCTTCGTGTTCGGCCTCGCCTTCAACCTCGCCCACCTCGTGTGGATCCAGGACTTCCTCGGCGCGGAATTCGGTCCCGCGCCATGGTTGGCGCTATCCGGTGCGCTCGCCGTCTACATCGCCCTGGCGTGCGCGCTGACGCCGCTCGTGGCCCGGCTACCCGGCGCCCCCGTGTGGCTTGCGTTGGTGTTCCTGCTCCAGGAATCCGCACGCATGCGCTGGCCGTTCAACGGTTTCCCCTGGGGCAGGGTCGGCTTCAGTCAGCCGGAGGGCGTCTATCTGTCCCTGGCCTCGCTCGGCGGTACACCACTCGTGGGGTTCGCCGTCCTCGTCACCGGATTCGGCCTCGCGCAGTTGGTGGTGCGCATGCGTGCCACGGGGTGGCGTCCCGGCCGTTCGTGGGTGCCCCCTCTCGTGGCCGTGCTGCTCCCCCCGCTTGCGGGACTGGCCACCTGGCCGACGATCGGCACGGAGCCCGAGAACGGTACCCGCACCGTCGCCGTCGTCCAGGGCAACGCCCCCGACGTGGGCATCGAACTCATCGGCCGACGCGACACCATCCGAGCCAACCACCTCGCCGAAAGCGCCGAACTGCTCGAACGCATCCGCTCCGGCGAACTCCCCCCACCCGATTTCGTCGTGTGGCCCGAAACCGCCACCGACGTGCGCGGCGACGACCCGCAACTCGACGCGCTCGTCGACGACTTCGGCGTTCCCGCCCTCATCGGGGCGCTGTACCAACCACCCGGTAGCGAGCTCACCGAGAACGCCACCCTCGTCTGGCAGCCCGGCGACAGTCCCACCGGCATCACCGACCACTACGTCAAACGGGAACTCGTACCCTTCGCCGAGTACGTGCCGATGCGGGACATCGCGCGGTGGTTCACGCCGTTCGTCGACAACACCCGGGACATGCGGTGGGGGGACGAGGCGACCCTGCTCGACGTCGGGGGCACCCCGGTCGGCTCGGTCATCTGCTACGAGATCGCCTACGACTACGTCGTGCGCGACACCGTCGAGGTGGGCGCGCAACTGATCGTCACCTCGACCAACAATGCTTGGTACGGACCCGGTGAGATGAGTCACCAGCAGCTCGCCATGTCCCGACTCAGGGCCGTCGAACACGGCCGAGCGGTCGTGGTCGCCGCCACAAGCGGCATCAGCGCGATCGTCGCCCCGGACGGGGCTGTCACCCATTCCACCAGCCTTTACACCGACACCTCCCTGGTCGCCGACGTCCCCCTGCGCGAAGGGGCTACGCTGTCGGATCGACTCGGTGCGTGGACCGAGTACGCGCTGGTCGGGGCCGCGCTCGCCGCCATGGTCGCCGGGTTCGTGCTCCGGTCGCACACGAAGAGGACCGCAACGCGAGCAGACGCGACAGAAGGGGAGCAGCATGGCGGAGGGGACACAGCACACGGATGACATCGACCCGGTGCTGGTGATCATCCCAACCTACAACGAGCGGGACAATCTCCCACCGCTCGTACGTAGGCTGCACACGGTGCTGCCGCAGGTCCACGTACTCGTGGTCGACGACGGCAGCCCTGACGGTACCGGTGAGGTAGCGGACAAACTCGCGGCCGACGACGACCGCATCCACGTCCTCCACCGCACGGAGAAGGCCGGACTCGGCGCCGCTTACATCGCCGGATTCCGTTGGGCGCTCGAGCGTGACTACGCCACCGTGGTCGAGATGGACGCGGACGGCTCCCACGCGCCCGAGGACCTGCCGCGGGTGCTCGACGCGCTCAGCGACGCCGACCTCGTCATCGGCTCCCGGTATGTGCCCGGCGGTGCGCTCGTCAACTGGCCGCTGCACCGGCAGCTGCTGTCCCGCATGGCGAATTTGTACTCCAAGATCGCGCTCGGCGTGCCCGTTTCCGACATCACGGCCGGATTCCGGGCGTATCGCCGGGGCGTCCTGGAGACCCTGCCCTTGGGCGCCATCGCCTCGCAGGGCTATTGCTTCCAGATCGATCTCACCTGGCGCACCGATGAGGAGGGCTTCCGCATCCTGGAGGTGCCCATCACCTTCACCGAACGGGAGCTCGGCCAGTCCAAGATGAGCGGCGCCATCATCGGCGAAGCCCTCGTCAAGGTCGCGCAGTGGGGACTGCACCGCCGGACCGAACAAGCGCGTTCCCTGCTCGGGACCCTGCTGCGGCGAGTACGGCGCTGATCAGACCGGTTTCCGAACTCCTGATCCGAGCCGGTCCGCCCCGATACGACGAGGGCCGCCTCCCACATCCGAACCTGTGGGAGGCGGCCCTCGAAACAACGCTGAAAAAGCCGGTCCGCGCGCTACTCGGAACGTCCCCGACGGCTGCGCAACTCGGCGAGCCGCTCGTTGAGCAACTCCTCCAACTCCGGGATCGACCGCCGTTCCAGCAGCATGTCCCAGTGGGTGCGGGGCGGCTTCGTCTCCTTGGGCTCAGGTGCCCCGCCGTCGACGAGTTTGGACTCGCTGCCGTGCAGGCGGCATTCCCACGTGGCGGGAATCTCCGCGTCGTTGGAGAACGGCACCTCGAACTCGTGGTTCTTCGGGCACTGGTAGCGCACGGTACGTCGGGGTGCTAGGTCGTGATTGCGGTCAGTCTCGTAACTGATCGCACCCAACCGGCTTCCACGAAGAACACGGTCGGCCATGATGGGTCCTTTCGGTCGGCTCCCGAAGGAGAGCCCGGGCGGTGCTCACCCTGTGCAACGACGGAAGTGGTCGGTTGAATTCCCAACGTCTTGCCGTCGCACAGAGTGAGTCGCATCACCCACGTCGAAAACTGCCTTTTCTCAGGGGAGACGCTGCACACGACGCTGTGACGCGGCAACGACTTCCCTTCCCGATGTCACTCATTTGGGCGAAGAGAGACGTTACTGTCAAGCCAACTGCAACTGTCCTTGACCGGAGGCATCCGGCCCCACTTCGCCCAAACGGAAGTGCCGACGACAAAGTACCTGGTAACGGACCGTAGCTAACTCCGTCGACGAGCGTGTCGGCCCCGAGTTCACCTCACCGGTTGACCCCGAGTCGGGGTTGGGCACCGTATCGGCGACGAACACCGTGTCCCCGGTGCGGAGAACGACACCGTCGGCCACCCGCGCGTTGAACCGTCCCGGTCTGCCGCACCAACACAGCACCTCGACCTGTACCGGTTGGAGCTCGTCGGCCAACTCGAACAGTCTTTGGGCCCCGGGGAACAGCACGCTGCGGAAATCCGTCGCGATCCCGAAGCAGTACACGTCGATACACGACTCGTCCGCGAGCTCCGCCAGCTGCTCGACCTGCTCCGGGGACAGGAACTGGGCCTCGTCGACGATCAGGTAGTCGACGTGTTTACCTCGCTCCCACGCCTGCCGCACCACCGCCCGCACATCGGTGTCGGCTTCCACTTCCAGGGCCTGCCGTGTGATACCGATCCGGCTGGTGATCTGAGCGTTGCCCGACCGGTCGTGCCGGACCAACAGCAACCCCTGTCTGCCTTGACGAGCCAGGTTGTGGTCGATCTGCAATGCCAACGTCGACTTGCCACAGTCCATCGGACCGTAGGAGAACTTCACTTTGCCCGTCATCGGCAGCTCTCGTCGCCGCACGGTGCCCGGAACGGGGGAGAGGGCATCGGTCGGGTCGGTGTGGTCGTCATGCAGGGTCACGACGAAGCACCCTATCCATACGGCGTGCCACGTTCGCACGACACCAAGGAGACGGACACCGAAAGACCCCGTGTCCTCGGTGTCTTTCGGTGCCTCCACTGTCTTCGATCTCCCTCGGCTACAGCACCGACGGCTCCGGATTGCCCACGGCCGCGATCGCGCGCCGCACCGGGATCAGCGCCACCAGGACGAATCCGACCACGAAGAACACCAGCAACGCGAGGATGGAGTACCGGAACGACCCGGTGGCCTGCCCCACCGCCGCGAACACCAGCGGCCCCAGCCAGGACGTACCCCGTTCACCGATCTCGTACAGCGAGTAGTACTGCGCTTCCTTGCCCGGCGGGATCATCTGGCTGAACAGCGACCGCGACAGGGCGTTCGTCCCACCCAGCACCAGTCCGATCCCCGCCGCCACGGCGTAGAACTGGAACTGCTGGCCCGCCTCGATGAAGTACGCCGATGTGATCACGATCATCCACACCGCCAGGCTCGCCAGGATGGTCTTCTTCGCACCCCACCGTCGGGCCACCAGCCCGTGCAGCATGCCACCCGCGTACGCCACGAACTGGATCACCAGGATCGTCGCGATCAGCACCTCGTTGCCGAACTTCAACTCCTCCGAGCCGTACTGCGCCGAGACCGACACCACCGTCGAGATCCCGTCGGTGAACACCAGGTAGGCGCCCAGGAACGCCAACGTCAACGGGAACGCCTTCGCCGCCCGCAGCGTTTCCCCCAGCTCTGTGAATCCCGCCTTCACCAGCGACAGCCCGGACTCACGGCCGTGCGGCGCCTGTCGTTCCCGCAACCGTCGCAAAGCGACCAACGTGAACAGCGCCCACCACACCCCCGAGCTCAGGTAGCAGATCCGCACCGCCAGTTCCTCACTCACGCCGAGGGCGTCCCGGCTCAGGTAGAACGCCAGCTGCGCCGCCAGCGCCACACCACCGCCGAGGTACCCGAACGCCCACCCCCGCGAGGAGACCTCGTCGCGTTCGTCCGGTGTCGCGATCTCCGGCAGGAACGAGTAGTAGACCACGACGGACACGCCGTAACCGATGTTGCCCAGGATGTACAGCGCCACGCCGAGCTCCCAGCGATCACCGGCGACGAAGAACAACAGCGCCGAGGCCGCCGCTCCCAGGAACGCGAAGGAACCCAGGATGCGCTTCTTGTGCTGACTGCGGTCGGCGATCGCGCCGGTGATCGGCAGGATCAGCACCTGGACCACCGTCGAGACCGCCAGCAGGTAGCCCCACAGCGATCCGGCGGGAAAGGTCAGTCCGAACAGGCTGACGTCGCAGTTCACCAGGTTGTTGTCGACGCCGTGCTCGTCCACGCACGGTGTCGGGCCGTTGCGCTCCGGGTGGGCCTTCGCGTCCTGCGCGGCCACTGAACTCATGTACAGCGCCCCGAACACGGTGATCACTGACGTGTAGAACGTCGAGTTCGCCCAGTCGAAGAAGTACCAGCCCCACTGTTCTCGCCTGCGCTGACGGGCGTCGGTCGCGGGCGAGGGGCCACTGCCAACGGTGCTCATCCGGGTTCCTTGCTCAGTGATCGTTCCAGGTGAGCGGAGATTACTCGGGCCGGTCAAGCAGTGGTACAGCGACCGGTATCCCGCAACGTGGTCGTCATCCACGCATCACCGGACGGTCACCGGAGGGGCACCACGGCCATCACGGGGAAGCGGGGCGGAAGGACCGCAGTGCTGCCGTGTCGAGCACCCCAACGGTGGGCGCCACCGTCGCGCCGGCCGCACCGGGAGAGCTGTCGGGTACCCGGGCTCATGGCTGATTGGGCGGGCATGTTCCGGTTGGAGACGCCGATCCTCGAACTCGTGATCCGAGGGGTCGTCGTCTATCTGCTGTTGCTGTTGCTGATCCGTGTCGTCGGGCAGCGGGAGGCCGGTGGGCTCGGAATCACCGATGTGCTGATCATCGTGCTGCTCGCGCAGGCCGTCGGGGGTGGACTCACCGGCGACTCCGAGAGCATCACCGACGCCGCCGTGCTCGTCACGACCATTCTGTTGTGCAGCGTGGTCGTGGACGCCGCCGCGTATCGGCTCTCCTGGTTCTCGGTGCTGACCAAGGCCCGGCCCCGGGTGTTGATTCGGGAGGGTGAACTCAACCACAGAGTGCTGCGACGGGAGTTCATGACCATCGAGGAGGTGCGCAGCCAGTTGCGGCTCCACGGCATCGAGGACATCCGCGAGGTGAGGTGCGCGTACCTGGAACCCAACGGCATGATCAGCGTTCTGCCCGCGCGAGGGGACATCCAGGACACGCCGCCCGCGCCCCCGCGTGGCTGAGCCGCGAGCGAGACGACCTCCGGCCGCCGGGGTCGACGAGATCCGTCCACACCCGCCGGGAGGAAGTGAGCCTGTGGTGGATTCAGCTTCACGCCGACACACCCGTTCGCTGTCGCAGGGCTTCCCGGCGGCGCTGTCCGCTGGTCACCTCGCTGTTCAGGATGTGGAACCCCGGCCGGCCGAACTCACCACCCGTGTCGGTGGAGTGCGACGGGACCTCCGGGCGGCACGGTGCCGAGGGGTGGATCGGAAGCGTCGAGCGTGGTTACCTCTTCGCGACCGTGAGGACGACGGCGCTGTCCTCCAACGCCTCGAGGCTGTGACGGGCCTGGGGTATCACGATGAGATCGCCCGTCCGCCCGTCCCACTCGTCCTCTCCGGAGCGCAGCCGCACGCGTCCGCGCAGCACGATCAACGTCGCCTCACCGGGATTCTCGTGTTCGGTCAAGGTGGCTCCGGCGGCCAACGCGATGACCGTCTGTCTAAGGACGTGTTCGTGGCCTCCGTAGACGGTGCTCGCGCTCCGACCCGCGTTGGCCTCGGCCGCGCGCTCCAAGTGGTTCCTGGCGAGTGCCTCCAACGAGAATTTCTGCATCGTGCCCTCACGGTTCTTCCCCGGACGTGGTAGCGGAGGTTACCCGGTTCCGATGCTGATCGCCGTTGCTCGACTCGACCGAATGAGACTGCTCGACCGCTCCCGGTGTCCGCTCGTGTGGCGATCCAACATCGGAGGGCGTTCTCGGTGACCGGTCAGTCGGTGGACCCGCTCAGCCATTCCGCGAGGACGGCGGCCTGACTGTGCTCGATGTCGCGACTGGCGGTCAGCAGGGTCACGTTGCCGCGCTCGGCGATCTCCCGCAGCCGTGCGGCGTGTTCCGAGTCGCCCAGTTCAGTGAGATAGCGTCGCCGGAATTCGGCGAACTTCTTCGGGTCGTGGCCGTACCACGTGCGCAGTTCGGTGGAGGGAGCGACCTCGCGGAGCCACTCGTCGTAATGTGCGTTCTCCTTCTTCAGACCGCGCGGCCAGATCCGGTCGACCAGCACCCGGGTGCCGTCCGAGGGAGTGGGATCGTCGTAGATCCGGCGATACGTGACGCGTTTGGCCTGTTTAGCCATCGGACTGCTCCGATCGGTCCCAGGACACCTTTATGTCGGTCTTCCCGGTGCTTGCGCACGGTAAACGAACAGATCCTCGCGCTGCGGTACCGACTACCACTCAGGCGGCCACCCACTCCGTGCGGGTCAGTGCGTACTCCATGTCCCCGTGCTCCGTCCCGTCGATGGGGTCGGGCCAGTCCTCGAAGAATGTGCGCACATAGCGCAGCCCGACCTTTTCGAGCACTCGTCGAGAGGCGTGGTTCACCGTCATGGCCGTGGCGAACACACGGCGAACACCGCGTTCGGTGAAGCCCCATTCGATCAGTGCCTTCGCTCCCTCGGTGGCCAGACCTTGCCCCCAGTACCGGCGGTGCAGGCGATAACCGAGTTCCACGTCGTCGAGCGCGTCGGCCCGTGGCGGACGGAACTCGAACCAGCCGAGGAATGCCCCGTGGTCGTTGTGCTGGGCGGCGAATACACCCAATCCGTCGAGACGGTCGTACTCCGCCAACAGCCTGGGCAGCGTCTCGTGTCGCACCACATCGGCGGGCACGGGTCTACCGGTGTCGACGAATCGCATCACGTCCGCGTCGCCGTGGAGCGCGACGAGGTCTTCCGCATCGGCGGAGGTGAACCGGCGCAGCGTCATGCGTTCGGTGACCAGCACCCGTTCCATGACTTACAAGCCTCCACATCGGAGAGTTGCTTTGCTGTTTGTGGACTATTCCGTTCCCGGTCGGCGACGTCCGACCGGGAACGGGAGTGAAGGACCGAAACTGGCCGACGACGTTGCGTCAGGAACGTTCGGGTGCGGTTTCCCGGTCGGCCTCCCAACACTGCACGCCCCGCACGTCGGGCATCTGGTCGCGGGTGAACACCGGTTCCAAGCCGGCGCGGCGTTGCTGTTGATAATCCTTGAGCAACCGCACGACCAGCGCTGCGAGCGGTGCGACGGCGAGCAGGTTCACCACCGCCATCACGCCCATGGTGACGTCGGCGATGCCCCACACCAGGTCCAGAGAACTCACCGCGCCCAGGAACAGCATGCCCAGCACCACGACCCGGAACACCGGCACCGCCCGCTCGTCACGGGTGAGGAACCGCAGATTGGCCTCGCCGTAGTAGAAGTTGGCCAGCACCGAGGTGAAGGCGAGCAGGAACACGATGAACGTCAGCAGGTGCAGCGACCAGGAACCGAGATTGGCCTCCAAGGAATTCTGTGTCAACGCCGCGCCGGCGGCCTCGCCGTAGGTCGGATCCGAGACGAGGATGATGAACGCCGTCACGGAGCACACGATCAGTGTGTCGACGTAGACCCCGAACGCCTGCGCCAATCCCTGCTTGACCGGATGGCTCACGGCGGCCGTCGCGCCCGCGTTGGGCGCGGACCCCATCCCCGCCTCGTTGGAGAACAGTCCTCGCCGGACTCCCTGCATGATCGCGGTTCCCACCGCGGCGCCGCCGATCTGTTCGAAACCGAACGCCGAACCGATGATGTCGGCGAACACACCGGGCACCCTCTCCAGGTTCATGCCGACGATGACCAACCCCAGCAGCAGGTAGACCAGCGCCATGAAGGGGACGATCCGCTCCGCCACCGTCGCGATGCGCCGCACGCCGCCGAACACTACGGCGGCCGTCAGTGCGACCAGGGCCAGACCGACGGTCGGGGCCAACCAGCCCGCGGCCTCGTCGTCACCGCTGGCCGTGGTGATCGAGTTCGAGACGACCTCGGTGATGCTGTTGGCCTGGACCATGGTGAAACTGAAGCTGAACGTGAAGATGATGACGACCGCGAACACCACGCCCATCCAGCGGGCGTTCAAGCCGTGCTGCATGTAATAGGCGGGTCCCCCGCGGTAGCCCGTGCGGTCCTTGACCTTGAACAGCTGTGCGAGCGTGGATTCGGCGAACGCCAGGGAACTGACGGCGATCGCCATGATCCACATCCACAGTACGGCACCGGGTCCGCCGATGGCGATCGCAAGAGCCACACCCGCGACGTTTCCGGTGCCGATACGAGCGGCTGCCGAGATGGAGAACGCCTGGAAAGACGAAATGGCCCGTTTGCCGTCGGGAGCGCGTTCCGGTTTGCTCCGCAAATCCCGGATCATCTCGGGGATCATCCGGAATTGCACGCCACCCATGCGTACCGTGAAGTACAAGCTGAGTAACACCAACAGCGGAATGACGATGTATGTCCAAAATACGTCGTTTATCTCGCTGACGGTGTCCATCAGCGCGTCCATACCCGCGCTCCTCCCGCGTTCGGTTGTGGGTAGCGCGACAGTGTACGCAGCAGGGGCGGTTACGGAAGGGCCGCCGACCCGCCCGAGAGCGGATCAGCGGCCGACGATACCCCGTGCGACGCCGAGTTCCACAAGGTCCTGTGGTCTCAGGCGTAGCTGGTCAGCGATGGTGGGGATCGCTTCGTCGGGTCGTTTCAGAATGGACGCCGCGGCTTCCGGAGATGTGACCGAAAAGTAACTATCCGGGGTCGCCCACATCCGATCGGAGGCCGCGAAGGCGAGTGCTCCTCCCGAACCCCCTTCTCCGATCAACAATGTCGTCACGGGCACTCGCGCCGAGGCCAGTGCCTCGAACAGTTCGGCGATCGCCGGTCCGATACCGGCGCGTTCGGCGGCACCGTCGTTGGCGGCACCGGGAGTGTCCACCAACGTAAGTACGGGGATGCCGAGCCGATCGGCCAAACGCACCAACCGCGCGGCTGTGCGGAATCCCGCCGGCAGGGTGGCGGTGCCCCGCTGCGCGGCGTAGGCCACGCATCCGTCGTCCCGCCAACCGAAGCCACACTCCACACCGTCGTCCGTCCCACCGCAACGGTCACCTTGGATCCGTTCGCGCCAGTCGAAGTAGTCGTCCACATACGCATCGGCGCGGGGACGTTCGGCGGCGCGTGCCCGCGTGACCGCTGCCCACCCTGTCTCGGGCAGAGCGAGGTCCTCGCCGAGCGCCCGTGGCGGGGAAGGAGCGTGGGCCGCCGGGTTCGTCAACAGCCGCAGCCATCGTCCCAGGGTCTCCCGCAGTCGGGGCCGGTCCACGATCTGGTCGACCTGACCGGCCTCGACGTGTGCCTCCGCCGTGTAGGCGTGGGGATCGCCGGGAGGTCGTACCCGGGAACCGGCGAATCCGACCTGCACCTCGGGCAAGGCGAGTACCACGTCGGCCCCGGCGCCCAAGGTCGCCCACCCCCCACCGGTGGTGGGCCCGTACAGCACCGCGATCTGCGGCAGCCCGGCCTGTCGGGTGAGTGCCGCCGCGCGGGCCAGGCGTTGGAGTTGCACGAGGGCTCGCATACCCTCCTGCATGCGGCTGCCGCCGGTGGCGATCAGTGACACCACCGGCAGGCGAGCGGACCGGGCGTGGTGGAACGCCGAGTCGATTCGGCGCCCGGTGGACTCGCCGATGGAACCGCCCAGGAAACCGAACTCGAAGGCGATGAACACCGCCGTGGTGCCGTCGACCGTGCCCACACCGCACACCACCGACTCGCGCTCACCGGTCCGATCGGCGGCGGCCGCGCGAGCGTCGCCGTAGCCGTGCCAACCGATCGGACCGTCTACAGTGGAGTCACCGATGTCGCCTGGAAGTTCGGTGAACTCGCTCGTGAGCGAGGCGAGAAGGTCGCGGACCGTTTCAGCCATGGAGCGCCCGTTTCATGACTTTGCCCATGTCGTTGCGGGGAAGCGCGTCGAGGTAACGCACCACTCGGGGGCGTTTGTGCGGCGTGAGCAGACGCGCGACGTGATCGGCCAGTTCGCGCTCGCTCGGCGGAGTGCCGCGCGGGACCACCCACGCCACGATGCGCTCGCCGAGATCACTGTCCGGTTCACCCGTGACCGCCACCTCGGCGACCCCCGGGTGCTCCAGCAACGCGTTCTCGATCTCCCCGGCACCGATCTTGTAACCGCCGCTTTTGATGAGATCCGTCGCCTTGCGTCCCACGATCCGCACATACCCGTCCGGATCGCGAACCGCCATGTCGCCGGTGCGGAACCACCCATCGTGGAACGCCTCCGCCGTGGCGTCCGACCGGTTTAGGTACTCGGTGAACAGGTTCGGGCCCCGCACCTCGATCTCACCGACGGTCTCGCCGTCCCACACCTCGATGGGATCGCCCTTCTCATCCACGAGCCGCAGCTCGACGCCACGCAACGGCAGGCCCACGGTGCCCGGCCTGCGCTCGCCGTCGGCGCGGACGCTGGTGTTCATGAGGGTCTCGGTCATGCCGTAGCGTTCGACGATGCGTTGCCCGGTCGCGGCGGTGATGCGTTCGTGGTCGTGCACGGGCAGCGCCGCCGACCCCGACACCAACAGCCGCGCCCCACGCAGGGCGTCCGCGAGTTTCGGATCGCGTTCCACCTCGTCGGCGAGCCGGTGATACATCGTGGGGACGCCGAACATCATCGTGGCGCCGGTGGCCAGTTCCGCCGCGATGGCCTCGGGGGAGAACCGGCCGACGTGGCGCACGCTGCCGCCCAGGCGCAGCGGCCCGAGGGTGCCGAGGATCAGTCCGTGCACGTGGAACAGGGGCAGGCCGTGGACGAGCACGTCGTCGGCCGTCCACTGCCAGGCGTCGGCAAGGGCGTCCATCGTGCTGGCGATGGCCCGCCGGGGCAGTACCACCCCCTTCGGCGGGCCGGTGGTGCCGGAGGTGTAGATGATCAGCGCCGGCGATTCCTCGTCCGGCTCTTCCGGCAGGGACGCGGCCGTCCCCTCGAGTGTGACGTCCTCGCGACGCACGGTGTCCAGGCCGGACGGCAGTGTGGCACCGGGTTCGGCGAGCACGAGGGCGGGTGCGCTGTCGGAGACGATGTGCGTCAACTCCCGTTCCCCGATCTTGGGGTTGATCGGCACGGCGGGAATCCCGGCCAGTAGGGCCGCGACCGTGGCCACAGCGGTCTCCGGACTCGGTGTGGCCCACACGGCTACCCGCGGCGACTTACCCGGTAGTTTCCGTAGCCGGTGGGCCAAAGCGCCCGCGACGTCACGGAGTTCACCGTAGGTCAGGAAGCGGTCACCGAACCGTAGGGCGGGTTCGGAACGTGCTGTGTTCAATGGGGGGAAGAGCACACTCACACGATCTCCTCGTCGTCGAACTGCTGTTGCCGGGACCGGCCGTCCATCAGACGAATCCGGGTACGATCAGTATCAGCCACACCGCTGCCGGGGCTGCCGCGACGATGATGCCTCCGTAGACCATGAGCTGGCGGAAGAAGCGGTCGCGGTCCACGCCTTGGGCGTTGGCGAGCACGAGCGCTCCGTTGGTCGAGAAAGGACTGACGTCGACCACCGTGGCCGACACGGCCAGCGCGGAGACCATCGCGATTGGACTGACAGTGCCTTCCAGCAGGAACGGGACCGCCAGCGGGATGAGAGCGCCCATGATGCCCACCGACGAGGCGAACGCGGACACGATCGCACCGATGTAGCAGATGAGCAGCGCGGCTATCAGTGGAACGCCGACCTCGGAGACCGCATTGCCCGCGTAGTCGATCGTGCCCATCTCCTGCATCACACCGACGTAGGTGAGGATGCCGCAGATGAGCAGCACGGTCGGCCAGGTGATCTGTCCGATGGCCTGCTTGCTCGTCTCGGGCCAGAAGACGCTCAGCACCACGGCGAGGGTCACGGCGGTGAGCCCGACGTCGAGGTCGAATCCGAGCGCGCACACCACCAGCGCGATCAGGGCGACGAGGGTGGCGATGCGAGGCGGGGTGAGATGCGACGACTCGGTACCGGCCGTTTCCGCCGGATCCGCGGTCCCGCCTGAGCCGCCGCCGGTCGGAGTGCTTCCGCTGCCGACCGTGGCCAACTGACGCGCCGGTATGGCCGTCGCGGTGAGCCGGAGGCCGCCACATGTCACGAACACGATCGCGGCGATGATCAGGTTCGCGACGAGGCTCGCCAGGAACAACACCACCTCGTTACCCGGAAGCCCTTCGCGCGCCACGATGCCGTTGACGATCGTGCCGTAGACGCTGATGGGGGAGAACCCGCCCGCCTGGGCACCGTGCACGACCATCGCGCCCATCAGTAGCGGGCTGATGCGGTGCTCCGCCGCGAGGCTGAGTGCGATCGGCGCGACGATGGCCGCGGCGGCGGGGCTGACGGCACCGATGGCCGTGAGCGTGCCGGTGAGCACGAACATCACCCAGGGGATGAGGGCGAGCCGGCCGCCCACCAGCCGAACGGCCGCGTGCACCAGCCAGTCGGTGGTGCCGTTGGCCTTGGCGATGGCGAACAGATAGGTGACGCCGACGAGAACAACGAACAGATCGCCGGGAAAGCCCGCGAAGATCGCATCGGCGTCCATGTCGGCGACGAGCGTTCCCACTCCGAACGCGGCGGCGAAGGCGATCGCCCCCATGTTGATCGATCGCGTCGTGGAGACGAGGAACACCAGCGCGAGCACGAGGATCGCGACAAGCTGTGGGGACATACGCATGCTCCCGTCGTTGGGGCTGTCCTCGCACATTGGCCTAGTGGCCAAGTGGCTGGACCACTTTGCGTTGCATGCGCCACACCTGTCAAGAGGTAAATGGATAACTGGCTCAGCCAATTTTCGCTGTTAGGCTTCTGGGAGGACCGAGCGGGAGACCGCGTGACCAGCGAGGGAAACAGGACGTGTCCGACGCGTTGCGCCCGATGTCGCGGCCGAGGTTGTACGAGCAGGTGATCGAGCGGCTGCGTGAGTACGTCGCCGAGGAGCGGCTGCGGGCGGGCGACAAACTACCCGCGGAGCGGGAGCTGGCCCAACGTCTCGGGGTGAGTAGGGCGTCGGTCAAGCAGGCCATCGTGGTGCTGGAGGTGCAGGGGCTGGTCGAGACCCGGCACGGGGGCGGCAGCTACCTGGTGCGTGACACCCTCGACGCCGAGCCGGTGGATCAGCTCGTGGCCCGACGCCGACGGTTACCGGACGTGCTGGAGGCGCGGGAGGCGATCGAGGTCAAACTCGCCGAGCTCGCCGCCGAACGTCGGACCCCGGGGGACCTCGACGAGTTGGAGTCCGCGCTGGCTCAGATGCGTGCCGAGATCGAGGCGGGAGGGTACGGGATCGACGGTGACCGTCGTTTCCACGCGGCGGTGACGGCCGCGGCGCGCAGTGCCCTGCTCGCCGAGTTCATGCGGTCCATCGCCGAGCAGGTCAGTGAGAGCCGCACCGAATCGTTGCGGCAACCGGGCAGACCGAGTCGTTCCCTACGACAACACCAGGCGATTTTCGACGCGATCAGTCGCGGTGATCCCGCGAGGGCGGCCACCGCGATGCGCCGTCACGTGCGCACGGTGGCCAAGGTACGGCTGCTCGACTGGAACCCGGATTCGGCTGACTGAGCGTCGGGTGTGGAGTGATGCCTCCGCCCGCGACGGCTACCGCACCCGTAGGACACTCACCGCGAAGTCGGACTCGTCGGTGAACGGGTCGAGCTCCCACGTGGCGAACCGGTGTTCGAGACTCAGTCCGACGGCGGCGATGTCCGCGTCGAACCTCTCGTAGGGGTACGTCTCCTCACGGCGGAAGCCGATCACGATCCGTCCCCCGGTACGCACACAGCCGGCCAGGTTCCGCAGGACGGCACGTTCGGAGTCCGGGGCGAGGAACACCATCACGTTGCCCGGCACCACGGCGAGGTCGAACGGTTCCTCCTCACCCAGCGCGGCCAGGTCGATGGCCGCCAGGTCGCCAACCACCCACCGTGGCCCCGGATGGTCCTGTTCGGCGGCTTCGATCAGCTCCGGGTCGACGTCGACGCCGACCACGGTGTGACCCCGCCGATGCAACGCCCCGCCCACTCGGCCGGGTCCGCAGCCGGCGTCGAGGATCCGCGACCCGCGAGCGACCATCGCGTCGATCAGGCGCGCCTCACCCTCCAGGTCCGCGCCTTCGCGGGCCATCGTCCGGAATCGTTCGATGTACCACTGGGAATGGCCTGGTTTGGTGTTGGTGAACCACCGGGGTCGCTGTGTCATGCCGCCATCGTGCCCCAGGCGTCGGACGCGCCGTGCACCGACTGTGGGACCAAGCCGTGTCCGGCGTGCGGCGAAGCGCCCTCGGACGGGCGGTCCGGCCCGGTGCTGCTCGAACGCCGCTTGTCGATTGGTTCAGCGACCGGACAGACACCGGTGTTCGGGGATGGGGTCGTGCCACGCGTCGTTCGGGCTTTGCGTGGTCCTGTCGGATATTCCCGCCGGGGCACGCCGGGGGCGTGCACCGTCAACTACCCGGTCCGCGGCGCCGGCGGAACCGGGAACGCTGTGTCACCGCGGGGGCTGAACGTGAAGAAACCTCGCGGCGTAAGGCGGTTCTCACCCAGCAGTCCACGGTTGCCGATCAGCATCCCGTGTCGGTGTCTGTGTGAAGTTGATAGTTCGGTGGGGCGTTTCCGAGCGTGATCGGGTTCCGCGGTCCAATTGGTCGCTTCCCACGCCGCCGAGACCGCTTGTGCCAGCTGTCGGGGGACGGTGGTGAGGTCATGGCCTGGCAGGTCGACCAGGTCGAGCTCGGTGTGGTCGACACGTGTCTCGTCCCAGTCGAGGAACCGACTCGGTCGTGGTCGATTCGGAGGTCGTGCGCGGCGAGGCCACCGTGGATCACCGCGGTGGGGCTACCGGTCAGCGCTCCCCACGCTCGGTGGCAGGTGTGAACCGCGCACTCCGGCATCGCGGTCAGGTCGATGTCACCACCGCGATCTGCGGCAAGCGGGCCGTAGGACGCCGCGTGATCGGGGCGGTGAGCTCGTGCAGGTGTGCCACCTGTCGGGCTGCTTCCGCCCAGTCGTCGTCGGTGGTGGATGGCCGTCCAGTCAGGTTTGGACCACCACGGAATCAGCGTGGCGTCTCCCGTCGACGGTCGGGACGACGGTGGGGACGAGGAAGTCGTGTTCGGTGAGGAACTCGAGGAGGTTCAGCTCCCAGTTCAGCGAGTCGAGCGGACGTGTGCTGTGACAGGCGCCGAACCGGTTTCCCGAGTCGTCACGAACTTCGACCACGGTGTGACCGATCGAGGGCGTCTCATCGATCGAGCAGAGGTGAAACGTCGTCAGGTCTTGTGGATCCGACGCGGCCGAGCCCGCGGGAAAGGCCTCCTCCGCTGTTCACAGTGGCTCGTCACATGGTCTTGTCGTCATGCGGAAGGTGCGGATCCTGTCGACCGCTGAGACCGTCCGCCACTTCCGGTCAGCTCCTCGCACGTCGGCGCAGGAGCAGCCCGCGACCGGCCAGTCCGAAGGCGGACATGGCGACCCCGGCGATCACGGACGGCCAGGGCAGGGTGATGACGAGGGCCAGACAGCCGACGATGCCGAGCAAGTTGAGCCAGCGCGGCCACCGACGGTCCCGGGCGGGTTGAGTGAACGCGGCGGCATTGGCGATGGCGTAGTAGATCAGCACGCCGAAGGAGGAGAAGCCGATCACGCCGCGCAGGTCGGTGATGAGCACCAACGCGGAGACGAGCACGGCGAGGGCGATTTCGGCGTGGTGCGGCACCCGATAGCGGGGGTGTACGGCGGCCAACCAGCCGGGCAGGTCGCGGTGGCGGGCCATCGCGAGGCCGGTGCGGCCGATCCCGGCGAGCAGCGCCAACAGGGCACCCAGTGCGGCCAACGCGGCCCCGATCCGTACGACCGGGGCCACGCCGTCGGCGCCCGCCGCGGCCACGGCCGCAACCAACGGCGCGGAGGCGCGGGCCAACCCTTCGGGACCGGCGGCGAGCAATGCGGCCACGCCGACGGTCAGGTAGACGGCAACGGTGAGGAACAGGGCGATCAGGATGGCGCGGGGGATGGTCCGCTGCGGGGCACGGACTTCCTCACCCAGCGTGGCGATGCGGGCATAACCGGCGAAAGCGAAGAACAGCAGCCCGGCGGCCTGGAGGATGCCGTAGGCGCCGCCGGCGCCGAGCGCCGACCAATCGCCGAGATGGTCCAGGGTGGCGTGGCCGCCGACGGCGACGCCGACCACCGCCACGGTCAGCGCGGTCAGGCTGGTGACCACCAACACCCGAGTCAGCAGCGCGGTCTTGGTGATTCCGCGGTAGTTCAGCGCCGCCAGGCCCACCACCGCGACCACCGCGGCGAGGCGTTGCGCCCACCACGGTCCGGGCACGGCGTAGGAGGAAAACGTCAACGCCATCGCCGCGCACGAAGCGGTCTTGCCGATCACGAACCCCCACCCGGCGGTGAATCCCCACCAGTCACCGAGGCGTTCCCGGCCGTAGACGTAGGTGCCTCCCGAGGTCGGGTACACCGCCGCGAGCTGGGCGGAGGCCACGGCGTTGCAGTAGGCGATCATCGCGGCCAGCACCAGTCCGATCAGCAATCCGGTACCGGCAGCCTTCGCGGCTGGGCCGAAGGCGGCGAACACCCCGGCCCCGATCATCGACCCCAGCCCGATCATCACCGCGTCGGTGGTGCCCAATCGTCGCACCAAGGCCTCCGACGGCGCATCGGACGGGTCGCCCGACCGCGCCGGGTCACCGCTACTGTCGCCAGTCACCGGCCTTCTCCTTCAGCTCGACTTGTGCGGGTCGGTCCACACCACCGATTCCGTCTTCCGTGGGTGCACGGCCAAGGAGACGCCGTGAGGGCGGGAGTCGCAACGTGAGGTGCGTCTTCACAGGGCATGTGTCCGAAAACAGTCGTGGGCACGGGCGTGCTGATCTGCGTGTGGCGCGACCTCGACCATCCCGGCTCCACCTGGTCGAAGGGGCCACGACCAGCGCAGAGGACACGGAGCAGGACAACCACCTTGCGGGGATTGACCCAGCCACGTTGGGGAACCTCCCTCAGTGGGTCGACAACGTGAGGCGGCCAAGCGGGCCGTGTCTCACCACACCCGCTGAGGCGACCTACACGATCTCCTGAAAGGAGCCGCCGTGAGCGCGTACAAGGTCGGATACTTCGTCGGAAGCCTCTCGTCCACCTCGATCAACAGAGTCCTCAGCAAGGCGTTACTCAAGTTGGCGCCGTCCGATCTCGAGTTCTCCGAGATCCGCATCGACAACCTCCCCCTCTACAGTCCGGACTTCGACAGCGACTACCCGCCGGAGGCCCGGGCGCTCAAGGACGCCCTGGCCGCGTCGGACGCGGTCCTGTTCGTCACCCCCGAGTACAACCGGTCCATCCCCGGCGCGTTGAAGAACGCGATCGACTGGGCCTCGCGGCCGTGGGGGCAGAACTCGTTCGACCACATGCCCGCCGCCGTGATCGGCGCGTCGATCGGGCAGATCGGGACCGCGGTGGCGCAGCAGAGCCTTCGCGGGGTGCTGAGCTTCTGCAACGCCCGCCAGATGACGGCTCCCGAGGCGTACATCCATTTCCGGCCGGAGGTGTTCGCGGAGTCCGGCGAGATCTCCGATGCGGAGACCACCACGTTCCTCCAGAACTTCATGACCGAGTTCCGCGAACACATCCAGCGGGTGTTGACCGTGCTGCCACGCGGCGCCGGGCAACAAGCCTCCGCGTAGGGCGGGCCGGAAATCGTGGGCCGCGTACGTACCGGTGCGTGGCGGGGCCTCGGCGTCGACCGACAAGCCTGGAGGCCCGGTAGGGGTCGTGCCAGCGGACGACGAGTGACCGGGGGCGGATGTTGACGTTGTGGCGGAGGGGACCGTCGGGTGGTAGCTCGATCGTTCGGGGTCGGGGCAAGGTGCGGCCGGTGGTCCACCCGGTGGGCCTTGTCGAGTTCGGAAGTCACGTGGGGCGCCGTCGTGATGGGAGTGCCTGACGACAGGGACACGACAGGACGCCCGGCGTGGCGGGGGTGATCAACGAGCCCGGGCAGCACAGCGAACAGTCCCCCGCGACCTTGGGAGCTGCTATGGACGCCGACCGGAACACCACCCGGGACGCCACGCGTATCCGTTTGCATCTCGGACGTCGTACCCGTAAAGCCGTGCTGACTTTCCATATCGCGACGGCGGGGAGTTGGTTGGGGATCGACGTCGTCATCGCCGTCTTCGTGTTCACCGGTCTGTCGACCGCCGATCCCCACACCGCCGTGCTCAGCTACGAGGCGTTACGCGCGGTCGCGGTCTGGCCACTGCTCACCGTCGGGCTGTTGTGCCTGATCAGCGGCGTGGTGCTCGGGCTCGGCACCCGCTACGGATTGCTGCGTTACTGGTGGGTGGCCGTCAAACTTGCGATCAACGTGGTGTTCGTGACGTTGGTACCGTTGGCGCTCGAACCCGCCGTCTCGCAGGCCGTCACCGAAAGTCGCGTCACCGCCGACGGGCACGTCACCGCTGATGTCGCGCGGAACCTGCTGTTCCCACCGATCGTGTCCCCGACCGGCCTGCTGATCGCGATGATCCTGGCGGTGTTCAAACCCTGGGGTCGGATCGGTGCCCGCCGTCGACGTGCCCCCTCGTGAGGTGCTGTGGTGGGAAAGGTATGCGCCCGTCCGTGGTTGATGTCACTGCCGGCTGAAGTGGACAGTAGAGGTGGCAATCGTCGCCGACGGCACGGCTCGTCTCGACCACTGCGGCAACCCCCTCGCACGTTTTCGGGGGAGTGGTTTCGGGGGAGTGTCTGTCGCGCTGAGTTGCTCGCGGGTAAGTCCTCAACGTCGGCGGGGTTGACGTTGAAAAGGATGGTGCCGATGAGATCGACACCGCTGAGTTGGGTGCCGGTGAGGTCGGCTCGGGCGCGGTCGGTCTCAGCCTGGGATTGGGCTGTTGTGCAGCTGGGAAGACGAAGATCAACGTGACTAGGGCCTGTCCTCAAAGGGGCTTGGTTGGTCTGCTTTGATCTTGGGTTGTGGTGCGTAGGCATGAGTTGACCGATGGCCAGTGGCGGGTGATCGAGCCGTTGTTACCGGCGTCGGGGGTGAAGGGGCGTCCGCGGGTGGACGACCGTCGGGTCATCAACGGGATGTTGTTCAAGGCCAAAACCGGGGTGGCCTGGCGGGGTTTGCCCGAACGGTACGGGCCATGGAAGACGGTCTACAACCGGTTCTGACGCTGGTCGCGTAACGACACGTTGACCACGCTGGTGTCGCACAGGTACGGGTGTTCGCCGAGGCGATCGACGAACTCGACCGCGAGGTCGCTATCGACTCCTCGATCGTGCGGGCGCATCAGCACGCTGCCGGGGCCCGCCGAAACCTGGCCGACCACACAGGGGGCGAGCGGATCGTGTGGCGGGCACACCGAACCAGATGATCATGCCATCGGCCGCTCCCGTGGCGGCCCCACCACCAAAATCCATCTGGCTTGCGACGGCCACGGCAGGCCGCTGTCAGTCGTGCTGACCGGTGGCAACGTCAACGACTGCACCATGTTCGGCCAGGTCCTGGCAGGCATCCGGTTCCGGCGGCCGGGTCCCGGACGCCCAGCGACCACGCCCAGCCGGGTGATCGCCGACAAAGGCTATTCCACCCAGGCCATCCGCGCTGAACTCCGCCGGCGGCACATCTCGGCCACCATCCCCCAACGGCGCGACCAGCGAGCCAACCGACGTCGGCGCGGCAAGTCCGGCGGCCGTCCACCAGCCTTCGACCCCCTCGCCTACAAGCGCCGCAACATCGTCGAACGCTGCTTCAACCGACTCAAGCAGTACCGCGCGATCGCCACCAGATTCGACAAAACCGCCATCTCCTACCAAGGCATGATCGACCTGGCCACCCTCCTCATCTGGCTTTGAGGACACGACCTAGCGGAAATCATTCTGGAACCGGAGATCTGGGTCCGCACCCAGGACGGCACACTCTACCCAGCACCACTGTCCAACTACGGCGGCCCCCGCCCCGACCGTCGGCGACGGAAAAGACACCCCCGAAGGTTTGGTCGAGCTGTTCGAACACGAATGGGAAGAGGGCGCCATCATCACGCGAGAACAACTCGAACAAGTCTGCCGCTGACCCGCAGGTGCGTATCGTCAACGATACGGTCCTCCGCATGTCCCAGACCGCTGCCGTGATTCGATGCCCCACCTTGGCCGTTTCGGGATCCAGGGACGCACTCACGGCGTAGACATCGGACTTGGTGAGCGTGCGGCGTCGGTGAGGTAGTGCTGAGTGGTGGTCGACTTGATGTGGCCCATAACTCACCTAGTCTCGACGCTGGGCCTGTGGAACGGCGTGGACGGCGGTGAGACATACAACAGAGCCTCGAGTCCAGAGCGGAACCCCTATTGTCTCCGTGGACTCGAGGCTCTGTCGTGCCATCTGCGGATGGGCTGGCTGGTTAGCCCACTGTGCGGCGCATCGATAAGTGCAGCGGGTGGGGGTTTTGATTTGGTGCCAAACCCGGTCCTGTCCACAAGTCACTGCTCCGTAAGAGTGAACGTAGTGAGTTGTGATCAACATGAGGCACGTTCACCCTTACTGTGATCTTTGCTGTAGTAGGCCAGAATGCTGAGGAGAATACTATTCGACAACGCTACTCCGATGGGAGTAATGCTCCTTTACTGCCGCTTGTTGGCGCTTCGATGTGTCAAAGGCAACAGTCATTATGTCGCCGTTGACTGCAGCTCGAAGTTCTCGTAGATTACGTTGCCTAATGCGAGTTCTACGGGGTATCTAATCCGGATTAATTTTTTCTGGAGGTGTGGATCTCTCGTTCTACGTGGAAAAGAGGAGTAATGCGAAAAACGGTTTCTGCATTGATGGTCGGAGGTGCAGTCGCTGCTGGTGCGGTAGGGTTTGCCTCGCCGGGTTGGGCAACCACCACGACGGAGGTCGAGGCGGCAGCATGCATCCTCACTAAGTGCAATGTTACGCACAATAGCGGTGTTCTGACGGCATCGGGTGGACGAAGTGGTTGCTCCAACTCTGCCACGATCACCGTCCGGCTTGCAGAGGACGTTTCATTTACGCCTGACCCGATTCACGCTCAGACTTCAAGAACCATTTCCAATGGAACTGTCTATGCGAGCTCCAGTTGCGGCGCCACCGGACGCGGGAACTTTTACAGTTGGGTGATCAGCACCACGGGGAACAGCACGGAGTCGGGCCGCGCGTCTCACTGTTAATCTTGTTGCGGTAAGTTCTGTGTCCGGCCAATTTCGGTCGGACACAGAACGCCAACAGTTTTCGGTTCGGGGAGCGCGTCGGGTGCGTATTGCGTTGGAGAAGGTGAGTTTCCGGTACGGGCGCCGTCCGGCGTTGTCCGATGTGACGTGGGAGGTCCTTCCGGGGGTAACGGGGTTACTCGGCCCGAACGGGGCGGGCAAGACGACGTTGTTGAATCTGCTGGTCGGGTTGACCAGACCGTCTTCGGGGTCGATTACCATCGACGGTGGTGATCGCCGCCCGGCTGTCGGGTTCGTGCCGCAGCGGTTCTCGACGGCGGGAGAGATGCGTGTGGTGGACACTGTGTCCTACGCGGCGTGGGTCAATGGTGTCGCGCGGAGTGAGTGCCGTGCGGCGGCGGCGCGGGCTTTGGCCGAGGTGGAACTCGCCGAACGCGCAGGTGATCGGGTTCGGTCATTGTCGGGTGGGCAGCGGCAGCGTCTGGGCATCGCGGCCGCGCTGGCCCACCGGCCACAGCTGGTGGTGTTGGACGAGCCCACCTCGGGCCTGGACCCGGGGCAGCGGTTGCGTGCCAGGGAGATCATCAGCGCGCTCGGCACTCGGTACACGGTGGTGCTCTCCACGCATCTGATCGAAGACATCGCCAACGTGTGTGAGCGGGTGGCGGTGCTGGCGCAGGGGCGATTGGTGTTCGACGGCACGGTCGGCGGCTTCACCGCCCTGGTGGATGACGCTGAGGCCAGCGGGACCCTGGGGTCGCCTTTCGAGCGGGCCTACGAGTCGTTGATCAGCTCGCTGGGTGATGCGCGTGACTGAGTGGCTGCGCAGGCTGAGTTGGCCGCTGCCGTGGTGGTACCTCCCCCTGCCCGCAGTGGCCGTGTTCGTCATCGCGCTGGCGAGTACGTGGGAATCGTTGAGCTGGCCGTATCAGGAGTGGCAGTACACCAGCGCCCAGTTCCACCAGCAGACGGCACTCGCCGCACCGGTGTGTGCCGCGTGGGCGGCGGTGGTCGCGGGACGGCTGACCGCGCCGAGCCGGATCTTCGCCCTCC
>SMEZ01000081.1_pt1 | contig 44130 bp, 50 predicted proteins | sample 2456351 | NCBI WGS metagenome assembly SMEZ01 (sample SAMN10132605, study PRJNA489261) | soil metagenome | isolation source: day120 antibiotic-loamy sand soil ammended with composted manure from dairy... | place: USA | collected 2015-04-01 | reverse complement strand
TCGTGCTCCTTCTGTTACCCGATCCACGGCTCTCAGAGTGCCACATCAGCTCACGTGGTTCCGCTCGTACCTCAACACATTCGGCCTATCCCGTGTCACCCGAACGGAGGCCTGGGCACTCACCAGCGTCCCGCCTCGACGCTCTCCCACATACCGAGCACGGCCTTGGCCACGGTCGTGGGTCGCTCCATCTGCGCCACGTGCCCCGTTCTGGGGAGCACGAACAGTCGCGCGCGGGGAATGAGCCGCGCGGTACGAGGCGCTCGGCGCACGGAGATGACGCGGTCGTGGGTGCCCCAGACGACGAGGGTCGGCGCGCCGATTCGCGGTGCCACCGACCACAGCGACTCGGTACCCCGGGCGAACCATGTGCGGAAGATCTCCAAAGCGCTGAGCGCCATGGCGCGTTCGGCCCAGTCGTGGGCGGCACGCGCACCGTGTTCCTCGACGAACTCCTCGAAACGGTGGTCGGGTACCGAGGTCGGATCGGCGAAACACAGTCGCAGGACTTGTTCGGCGCGCTGTCGGGGGGTCATCGCCGCCAGGGTCCGCCGGACCCGTTTGCCGATCAACGGCAGATACGCCAACGCGAGTCGAGGATCGGCCAGCCTGCGCGGGTCCGGTCGCCGGTCGGGCACCGCGGGCGAGATGAGTGTCAGCGTGCGCACGAGTTCGGGCCTGCGTGCGGCGACGAGCATCGAGATCGCGCCACCCATCGAGTTACCGATCAGGTGTACGGGCGCCTCGGTATGCTCGGCTAGGTAGCCGGCCAGCACCTCGGCGTGCGCGGAGAGGCTGAACGAGAACCCGTCTCGTGGCTCGGACAGCCCGAACCCGGGCAGGTCCACTGCGTGTCCAGGAGCGTATGGGGCGAGCAGTCTGCCCAGATCCGTCCAGTTCGTTGAGGAACCGCCGAGTCCGTGCACGTAGACCGCGGGCACGGATTGGGTCCGTGTTGTGTCGGCGCCGGCTATGTGTCGGACATGGAGGGTGAGTTCCCCGACCTGTCGCCGGGTCCCCGGCCAAGGGCCCGCGGCGAGGTCGAGTTCGGGCAGGGGCGTGCTCGACAGCGGTACGTGCGTGAGTGGTGGCCGTGAGGCCGGACTGACGGATGTCGAGCTGTCGGGTGAACTGTTCAACGTCTCGGACACGGTTCCAGCATGCCCGACACGTAGCGTATGGCATGCGGTACATACCCACGAGTAGTGTGCGGTGGGAAGTACGACCGGAGGGCGGGGATGATGGACACGGAGCAGGCGCAGACACACGCTTCGGGCCGAAACACCGACACGGCGACACTCGGCCGTGGCGTGCGGCTTCCGCGAACGGAGCGTCGCGCACAGCTGCTGGCGGCCGCGCAAGAGGTGTTCGCGGCCAACGGCTATCACGCGGCGGCCATGGACGACATCGCCGAGCGCGCCGGTGTCAGTAAGCCCGTGCTCTATCAGCACTTCCCCGGCAAACTCGACCTCTACATCGCGCTGCTGGAAAGCCACGTGGACACCCTGGTGTCGACGGTGCAGCAGGCCTTGGCGTCCACCACTGACAACAAGCAGCGAGTGCGGAACGCGGTGCGCGCGTTCTTCGAGTTCGTCAACAACGACGTGGGCGCGTTCCGGATGGTGTTCGAATCCGATCTCCGGGGAGAACCCGCGGTGCAGGAGGCCGTGGACCGGGCCACCTCGGCCAGCGTCGACGCGATCACCGAGACGATCACCGCGGACGCGGGTCTCGACGAGGAGAAGGCCCGACTGCTGGCCGTGGGGCTGGTGGGGATGAGTCAGGTCAGCGCGAGGTTCTGGCTGGCCAACAGCTCGGGCCGGGACTGACCGCACAGCGGGAATCCCCCGTCCCTGGGATCCGACTCCTCCGGGGTCTCGGTGTCGTCGCCTGCCGTTCACTTCGTCACGAGCGGGAAGCGGCACAGGGCCGCGATGTGCTCGGCGACGTCGTGTGCGCGTTCCTGCGGCAACATGTGCCCCGCGTCCGGATACAGCACCAAGTGACCGGCCTCCAGTTCGGCGGCGATGGCCTGTGCGTGCCGAGGGGAGCAGAGCCGGTCGGCCGTACCCGCCAGCACCACACTGGGTGTGTGGCGCAGGGTCGCCAACGCGGCCGTGCGGTCGTGCAGTGAGATCGCGTTCTGGAACGCACCGACGCTCGCGGGGTGCGCCCGGAGGAACTGGTCCACCACCGAGGCCACATCGGCATTCCCGGGGCCGCGGCCGAACACGAGCCACCGGATCGCCAGGTTCGCCGGAATACGCCCGATCGGCAACCGGTCTCCCCGGTACCGCGTGAGCAGGTCGGCGAGCCCGCGTTCGACACGGTGCGCGAGGTTTCCGAGGAAACCGGGGAGACCGAGGGTCATCCGGTCCATGCCGGAACACGCCGTGGAGACGAACGCCACCCCGTTGACACGGTTTCGCACCAACTCCGGGTGTCGATCGGCCAACGCCATGATCGTCATGCCGCCCATCGAGTGACCCGCGAGGACGAGTCGGCCCGAGGGCGCCTCCGCGTCGATCACCTCGGCGAGGTCGTCGGCGAGGTGATCGATGGTGGCCGTTCCGGGTTCGGCGGGTGCCGATTCGCCGTGTCCACGCAGGTCGTACCGCACCCGGCGAACGTCCGGCGGAAGCAGACCGACGACGCGGTCCCAGGTCCGGCGATCCTGGGTCCACCCGTGGACGAGGACGACCGTCGTCTCCGCCGCCGAACCGACGGGTTCGGCGGTTTCGACGGCCAGCCGGGTGCCGTCACGGGTGACGAACTGGCGCGTGCTCATTTGTCCGCGATCAGGAACGACCGGCGCCACCACGGCATCCCGGGCCCCCCGACCAGGCCGACCTCGTCGAGGAAACTCATGATCCGCTCACCGAAGTAGCGGATGGTGGCCTGCCAGTGCGGGTTGTTCATGGCCGCCCTGTAGCCGTCCCTCGGACGGATACCGACGGCCTTGTAGACGGCCGGGTTCACGAGGCTGCGCGTGACCTCGTGGGACACCACGGCGAGCAGCCACTGCTGGTACGCCAGCTCGGGTCCACGCAGTTTCGCCACGCCCCGGCGGACCTCCTCGCGGGCGAAGGTGACGTGCCGCGCCTCCTCCAGGACGTGGATGCGGTTGACCATGCGCACGAGCGGCTGGATCTGGGGATCGTTCATCTGCTCGCGCTGCAGCCGGTCGAGGATCTCCTCGGCGACGAGGATCGCCCCGTACATGGCGGGCCCGTACGCGAGCACGTTCAGCAGTTTGCCCATCCTCCTGCGCCAGGCGACCGGGCCGTAGTGCGGGCAACCGATGCGCTCGCTGAAGCGGGCGAACATGGTGGAGTGCCGGCATTCGTCGGCGACCTCGGTGAGGGCGTACTGGGCGAAGTTGGTGGTGGGATCGGTGTTGTAGACCTCCTTGAGCAGCATCTGCATCAGCAACACCTCGAACCAGATGCCGTTGGTGGCGATGCTGGCGGCCTCGTGTTTGCCGAGCTCGATGCGCTGTTCCGGGGTCAACCGCTCCCAGAGCGCGGTGCCGTAAAGAGAAGTGCGTTCATCCGGGAGGTAGCGCTTGCCCTCGACAAGAGGCGCATCCCAGTCGATGTCGACCTCGGGGTCGTAGAACTTGTTGGCCGACGACCTCAGCAGCCGTTCTGCGGTCTTTTCGCGGGTCGCCTCTGTCACGGCACGCGTCATCGCGGCCCACCACCTTCCACGTTTATGTAACCTTTGGTAACAGTTACTTCTGGTAGCATGGACAACATGCCCGAGCGTGTCAACAGCCTCAGCAGGTCGGCGCGGTTTTCCGACGAAAAACCCACCGGGGACGCCCGACGCGACCGCTGGCGCAAACACCGGATCGCACGGCGAGCCGAGTTCGTGGAGGCCGCGCTGAAAGCGCTCGACGAACACGGACCCGACATGGGCATGGAGGAACTGGCCGCCGCCGCGGGCGTGACCAAACCGGTGCTGTACCGGCACTTCGCCGACAAGGCCGACCTGTACCTCGCGCTCGGTCAACGGGGCACGGAGATCCTTTTCGAACGGCTCATGCCGGCCATCAACTCCGAACTCGCCCCACTGCCCCGGATCCGCATGGCGCTCACCGCGTTCTTCTCGGTGATCGAGGAGCATCCGAATCTGTACCGACTGCTGGTGCGCAGGTCGTTCGGCGGCAAACCCGTGGGCACCGACGTGGTCGCCGAGGACAAGCAACTCATCGCCGCGGCACTGACCGCGCTGCTCGGCGACTACATGCGGATGCTCAACATGGACTCCGGCGCGGCCGAGCCCTGGGCCCACGGACTCGTCGGCATGGTGCAGAGCACCGGTGAATGGTGGCTGGACAAGCGGACCATGAGCCGTGACAGCGTCGTGGAGTACCTGACCCAGATCATCTGGGCCGCCATCGACGGACTGACCCGCCAGCACGGAATCGTGTTGGACCCGAACAAACCGCTGGAAGCCAACAAGGTCGTCACCTTGAAACCCGGCCCCTTCGAACAGACGGGAGAGACATCGTGAGCGGACACGAGCACGACGAGGACGGTTACACGGGCGCGGCCACACTGGTGCTCGGCGAGACCGAACTCGACATCGAAGTGGAGCTGCGCGGGCACTTCCAGCCCATCGACGGCTACTACCGCTGGTACGGCCGCATCAAGGCCAATCCCACGTTGTCCGAGCTGGCGGGCGGCAAGAAACACAAGGTCGAGATCCGGACCCCCGAAGGCAGCGCCCACGGGGAGATCTCCGACCCCGACCCGTGGGACCGCTACCGGATCATGGGCAAGAGCACGCCACCGTTCGCGGTGCCCACGTCGCTGGAGGATCTGGCGCCTGCGGAAAGCTGACCCGGCGAACCGACTCCCACCCGAGGACTTTCGAATCCCACGGAAGAAGGCCACCCCCGTTCGTGTGAACGGGGGTGGCCTTGAAGTATCGGGGACCGCGTCAGGAACCGACGGCGAAACCGACCCTGCGCACGTCGGACGGCGCGATCTCGACGTAGGCGATCCGACTGGCCGGCACGAGGAAGGTACGGCCCTTTTCGTCATTGAGCCGCAGCAGACCGTTGTCGACGCCCAAGGCCTCGGCGACCTGCTTCTCCACCTCTTCCTGCGAGGAGTTGCTGGCCACCACGAGTTCCCGCGGCGCGTCCTTGATGCCGATCTTGACTTCCACGTGCGACCTCCGCCTGAGTCGTGTCTGTCGTCGGGTCCAGGCTAACCGAGTCCGAGGTTCTGCATCCGTTTGGTGTGCCGCTGCTGCAGGCGACGGAACAACGCGGCGATACCCGACAGGTCACCGCTACCGGCCACGATGAGCTCGGCCAACCCGTCTCGTTCGGCGACGATGTACTGGGCCTGCGTCAACGCTTCCCCGAACAACCGCCGGCTCCACAGGGCCAGCCGGTCGCGCGTCGGCGTGTCGTTCTCGATCGCCGCCGCGACCTCTCGCTGAGCGAACTCGGAGTGCCCGGTGTCGGCGAGCACGGTGACCACCAGCTCCCGGGTCCGTTCGTCGAGTACCTCGGCGAGCTCGCGGTAGAGGTCGGCGGCGAGGTTGTCCACCACGTACGCCTTGACGAGCGACTCCAGCCACATCCTGGGCGTCGTGGACTCCTGGAACGCGTCGATGTGCCGGATGAAGGGCCGCATCGCGTCCTCGACCGAGACCCCGTGGTCCGCGAGGTACCGCTCCAACAGGGCGTAGTGCCCCATCTCGGCGGCCGCCATCGACGCCAGGGCCACGCGGCCGGCCAGTGTGGGAGCCGTACGGGCGTCCTCAGCAAGCCTGTCGAACGCCGACAACTCGCTGTAGGCGAGTACGCCGAGCAGATCGACGACCCCGGTCCCGAGGCTCTCGGTGTCCCCAGCTTGCGCGTCAGTCACGCGACAACAGTAGTTCAGCCCGGAACGAGACCCACAACACGCCGTCCGAACGCCGCGATTCCGAAAGCGGGCAGGAGAAGGGGTTAGACTTTACGTCGGTAGTGAAGTTGCCCTTGTGTAGTGCACGACGTCGAGATGGTGCGCGTGGGCACTCGGTACGGCCTCGATCAACAGGAGAACAAGCGAAATCTCGGCCGCCGGTGCCGGTTCTCAGCGCCGTCTTCCGTCGCACTTCGCTACGAATTGACAATGTGCGTGCACGCCTCGAGCGGCGTCCCATCCCGTTTCGTGTGACACGCCGCGAAGCGAAGCTTCGGCGTGGTGATGGTCGAATGCCGCGATCACCCGGCCGTGCGCGCTGGTATGAGATGAGGCGATTCGACATCGACCCGAACAACCACACCGCCGGACCCGTTGCCGGCAAACCGGACAATCCCACATTCGCGGATCTCGGGGTGCACCCCGACATCGTTCGTGCGCTCAGCGAATCCGGTATCGAGCGCACCTTCGACATCCAGGCCCTGACGCTCCCCCTCGCGTTGCGCGGTGAGGACGTCATCGGGCAGGCCAGGACCGGAACGGGCAAGACGCTCGGCTTCGGGGTGCCCCTCCTCCAGCGACTCGTCACGCCGGGCGACGGCACGCCCCAAGCGCTCGTCGTGGTCCCCACGAGGGAACTGTGCCTGCAGGTCAGCCAGGACCTCGCGGAGGCGGGCAAGTATCTGGGCGTGCGCATCACGTCCATCTACGGCGGTCGCCCCTACGAGTCGCAGATCCAATCCCTCCGCAGTGGCGTGGACGTGGTCATCGGCACGCCGGGAAGGCTGCTGGACCTCGCCGAACAGCGGAACCTCGTGCTCGGCAAGATATCCACCCTGGTGCTCGACGAGGCCGACGAGATGCTCGATCTCGGGTTCCTGCCCGACATCGAACGCATTCTGCGCATGGTTCCCGAGGACCGGCAGACGATGCTGTTCTCGGCGACCATGCCCGGCCCGATCCTCACGCTCGCGAGGACGTTCCTGCGGCAGCCCACCCACATCAGGGCCGAGGCCGGCGAGACCGGCGCGATCCACGAACGGACCACCCAGTTCGTGTACCGGGCGCATTCGCTCGACAAGCCGGAACTGATCGCGAAGGTGCTCCAGGCCGAGGGCCGCGGGCTGACGATGATCTTCACGCGGACCAAACGCACGGCCCAGAAGGTGGCCGACGACCTCGTCGAACGCGGGTTCGCCGCCGCGGCCGTCCACGGCGATCTGGGGCAGGGGGCCCGGGAGCAGGCGTTACGGGCGTTCCGCTCGGGCAAGGTGGACATCCTGGTGGCCACCGACGTCGCCGCTCGGGGCATCGACGTCGAGGGCGTCACCCACGTCATCAACTACCAGATGCCCGAGGACGAGAAGACCTACGTGCACCGCATCGGCCGCACTGGGCGCGCGGGCAGGACGGGTGTGGCGATCACGCTCGTGGACTGGGACGAGGTGCCGCGCTGGAAACTGATCTCGGACGAGCTCGGACTCGACATGCCCGAGCCGGTGGAGACGTATTCGACGTCGAAGCACCTGTTCACCGACCTCGGCATCCCGGAGGACGCGACCGGACGGCTGCCGCTGTCGAAGCGCACCCGCGCCGGACTCGCCGCCGAGGACGAGGAGGACTTCGGGGACAGAAGGCGCCGTGGCCGCACGGGTGTCTCCGGTAGGCGTCCGCGACGGCAGCGCAGACGGACCCGGGGCGGTCGCGAGATCACGTCGACGACGACGCGGAAGGAGTCGGTCGAACGCTCCGACGACGCGACCACCGGAACCGACACCACCGACGCGACCGACGAGGCCGGTCCCGCCACCGACCCCCCTCGCCCACGCAGGCGCAGGACACGTGGCGGCTCCCATCCCCCGACCGCCGATCTCACCGCGCCTCCGGAGAAGGCGGAGTCGACCTCCGGCGACGGAGGTGAACGACCCGCTCGGCGACGGCGACGCAGGCGTCGAGTGGTCGCCGCCGGCCCCGCCAACACGGTCGACACAGCGGCGAGGGCAGACTAGGGCGCGTGAGCACCCCGCCCGATCGGTCCAGCGAGCACAGCCCCGCGACGCCCGCGCACCCGCCGGGAACCGAGGATGTGCTCGCGTCCGCGGACGTCCGTCCCACCGACCCCACCGACTCCGCGCTCTCCCGGCGGCCATCGCGGTCATCGCGCCGTTCCCCCTGGGACCGTCCTCGGGACCGGATCCTCGCGGCGGTTCTGGCGGTCGTCTGCGCCGCCGCGGTCACGGTGGTGTGGCTGTTCAGTGACAGCCGTGCGACGGAACACCGCACGGCCTCGGTACCGCCACCCCGGCTGGATCCCCCGGCGGCGGTCGCGGGCCGCGACCCGTTGACCGGCGAGATCCGTTGGAGCTACTCACGAGACCTCGAACTGTGCACGGTCGCGGGCGCATGGTCGAAGGCCGTGGCCGTCTACCGCAAGGACCTCGGGTGCAGTGAGGTCACCCAGCTCGACCCCAGCACGGGGCGTCGCACGGCCCAGCGCAACGGTGACGCCGAAGCGCCCACTCGGCTCGTCGTGGACGACGCGCACGTGACCACCACCGGCGAACGACTGCTCAACACCTGGCGTAGCGATCTGGTTCAAACCATGGAGTACGGCCGGGTCCCCGCGCCCGAGAACCCGCAGCGTCAGCCCCGCTCGGGATGCCGGTACTCGAACGTGTCGGCCGGGGCCGACAAAGTGGGGGTCATCGAGCACTGTCCGAAGGAAGTGGGCGCGCGCCTGACCGTGCTGAAAGCCGCGGGTGAGGAGTCCGACGAACCCGAGCAGGTGTTCAGCACCCTCCTGGCGGAGCCGACCGCCCAGCTCGTGGCCATGTCGGAGGAACGCGTGGCCGTGGCGTTGCCCGAACAGCGCCGGCTGCTGTTGTTCGACTACGAGGGCGAACAACGGAGCTCCCACGACATCGCCGTGCCGACGGCCGAGCTCGCCACCGTCCCGGACTCGGGCGTGGTGCCCGTCTCGTCCGGCCGCGAGAACGTGTACTGGTTCACCGGCTCCCACACCGTGGCCCTGTCGGCGGGGGAGCTGCGACCACGTTGGATCGCTGAAAACACCCTCGGGCCGGGTACGGTATTCGCTGGGGAGTACGTCGTACCCATCCCCGGCGGCCTGGCGGTGCTCGACGAGCGCACCGGTGCCACGACCCGTACCGTGGCCGTGGACCGCCGAGGCCACGACGGGTCGATCGAGCTGGAGGCGATAGGCCCGGTCCTGATCGAGCAACGTGGACGGACTTTGGTGGCACTGAGATGAGTTCTGAACCGAGGAGCGGATTTTCTCAGCTGTGTCCGCACGGCGCCGACCGTGTCGAACTGCCCGGTGTGTACGGTCCCGTCGCGGCGCTACAAGGCCCGCAGCCCACCGACCCCGCCGCGACGGTGCTGCTCGTCCCGGGCTACACCGGTTCCAAGGAGGACTTCGCGCCGTTGCTGGACGGCATCGCGGAAGCAGGGCTCCTACCGGTGGCGATCGACCTGCCGGGGCAGTACGAATCACCCGGCCCCGACGACGAGTCGGCCTACGGTCCGGCACAGTTGGGTAAGTCCGTGGCCGAGCTGGTGACCGCTTTGTCGGCGGAACGTCCGGTGCTCCTGCTGGGCCACTCCTACGGCGGTCTGGTCGCGCGCGCCGCGGTGCTCGCGGGCGCCCCGGTCGCCGGGCTGACGCTGCTGTGCAGCGGTCCCTCGGCGCTCCCGCCCGGACCCCGGTACACGGCCCTGAGCATCGGCGAACAGCTGTTGCGCACCCAAGGTGTGGAGGCGTGCTACGCCCTCCGGGAACAGCTGACCGCGCAGCTGTCCCCGCAGATCCCACCCCCGCCTCCTGAATTGGCCCGCTTCCTGCGGGAACGGTTCGTGTCCACCAGTGCGGCATCCCTGCTGGGCATGGCCGACGCCCTGCGGAACGAACCCGATCTCGTACCCGACCTGGCGACCGCGCTGCGTGAACACGACATACCGGCACTGGTGGTGGCGGGTGAACACGACAACGCCTGGAGCGTGCCGAGCCAACGGGACATGGCCCAACGACTCGGCGTGGAGTTCGTCGCCGTCCCGGGCGCGGCGCACTCCCCCAACACGGAAGCCCCACACGCGTTGCTGAAGGAGCTGCTCCCCCGCTGGCACGCCTGGCTACGTCGGTGAGCCGGGTCCGGCACCACGTCGGTTCACGACCACCAGAACAACCACAGCATCGTCGCGCTCACACCGACGACGACCATTCCGGCCACGCCCGCGCTCGCGCCGCTGTTCCGTTCGGCCCAATACTGCGCGGCACCCGCGAGCACCACACCGACGAGGTGTCCCACGACGGGATACACGCCCGGCCCCTCACCGCCGTTCACCCACGCCAGAACCTGAGCACCCAGCAGCACGAGGAGGACCGCCACCCATCCCGCGACGACCGAGCCGGTGATCCCACGCCATACGGGTACCCGCGCTCGCATCGGTTCCGGAGACGATGCCACAGTCAGCTCCACCGTATCCGGCTCTGCCATGTCCACTCCGCCAATCGTTGTCACGTCGTTGGTGCCAGCAAGTCCCACGGGCGTGCCGCCGGCACCGCCTGCCGTCCTTCGGGACAGTGAGAACGCAACTCGCACCAGGCACAACGAGGCGCCGGTCGCGCAGGGAAGAGTTGGTCTGGATCGCCCCCTCGGGTGAGCTTATCGGCCGCCGCACGCGACGCGGCGGCGGTCTCCTCCGCCTTTTGCACGTGTTCGTTCAGATCGGCGTCGGTGTGTTCGGCGACGGCGACGGTGGCTGTGGGCACATGGTGCAGTTCCACCCGCGAGCACGGTTTGCGCAACGTGCGTGAGGCCGCGATGGCGTACAGCGCAAGAGCACGCGACCGCCGTGCGTGCTCATCGCTCGGTGGGGTCCGACCCGTCTTGTAGTCGATCACGACCAACTCGCCGTCGTGGGCGTCGATGCGGTCGGCCCGGCCCTCGACGATCAACGAGGGCGACGCCGGATCACTGCCGACCGTCGCCGACACCCAACGTTCCACCCCCACCGGCTCGGCGTCGGCGCCGTGCCGTTCCACGTAGTCGGCGGTCCATCGGCGGGCGGCCTCCGCGTATCGGGCCACCTGTTCGGCGTCGGCGAACCCCCCGCTGCGCCAATGGCGGCTCACCAGCGCCTCGGCTCGTTCGGGAGTGCGTTCCGACGCCGGGAGCGCGAACAACTCCCGCAGGGCGTTGTGGATCACCGCGCCCAACGTGGTGTGCGCCCACGGTCCCGTACGCGAGGGCGCGGGCTGATCGAGATACGTCATGCGGAAACGGCGCGGGCAATCGTCGTAGAGCGACAGCCGGGCCGGCGTCACCTTGATCAGCGGCCGAGGTTCGATGCCGAAATCGAATCCGAGCTGCCCCACACCTCACGTCCCTTCGATGAAACCGCGGACGGAGTCGGCCACCAGGTCCACGGCGATGGCCGCCAGCAACAAACCGGCGATCTTGGCCAACAGCGTGATACCGCTCTCGCGCACCACCTTGATCAGCACTCCGGAGAACCGCATACAGGCCCACAGGCCCAGGTGCACGACGATGATGGCGGCTCCCAGCGCCAGGTACCCGTCGATGTCCCCTTCAGTCTGCCGGACGAACACGATCGTCGCCGCGATGGCGCCCGGTCCGGCCAACAGCGGCGTCCCCAAGGGGACCAAGGCCACGTTGACGTCCTCGGCCGCCTCCGGTTGCGAACTCCCCCTACCGGTGAGCAGGTCGAGCGCCACGAGCAGCAACAGCAATCCGCCCGCACCCTGCAACGCGTGGATGCCGATGCCCAGGTAGGCCAGGATGAACTCCCCGGCCACGGCGAACAGCGTGATGACCAGTAACGAGACCAGAACCGCCTGCCGAGCCGCCTTCGCCCTCGCGGCGGGTGGTTTCCGACCGACGAGGCTGAGGAACACCGGAACGGTCCCCGGTGGGTCCATGATCACCAACAGGGTGATCGAGGCCTCCAGGAACAGCGTCACGTCGAACACCTGAGTCATCACGGTGCCGTCCTGCGCGTCCCCGCCCGCTGCGACGCGTCGTCCGCGCGGGCCAACAACGCCTCGAACTGTTCGGGGTCCGTGGTCTCCTGTCCGATGGCGATCGTCTTGTTCGCACCGTGGTAGTCACTGGAACCGGTGCGGACCAGTCCGAGGTCATCGGCCAGCGCTCGCAGTCGCTTCCGGGCCTTTGCGTCGTGTTCGGGATGGTCGACCTCCACCCCGGCGAGGCCGCGTTCGGCGAGTTCGCCGATCGCCTCCTCCGACACCGCCGGGCCACGTGAGTTCGCGAACGGGTGCGCCAGCACCGTCACGCCTCCCGCCGCGGCGATCATGTCGACAGCGGTTTCGACGGGCGTGTCCATCCTCGGCACGTAATAGCCGCGTCCGACCCCGAGGAAACGAGCGAACGCCTCGTTCACGTTCTCGACCACGCCGGCACGAACCAATGCCCGCGCCAGGTGCGGTCTCCCCGCCGGTGCGTCGGGCGCCAGACCGGCCAGTATCTCGTCGGGATCGACCGGAAGACCGTCCGCGGCCATCCGCTCGGCCATCGCCCGCAACCTTTCCCGCCGCTCCTGCCGGAGTCGACGCTGCTCCGCCACCAACGCGGGCGCGTCCGGGTCGAACAGATAGGCCAACACGTGGACGGACACTTTTCGCCCGTCGGCGGCCGGCAACTCACACGACAGCTCGGCACCCGGTACCAGCCGCAGCCCCGGCGGCAACGCCGCTGCTGCGGCCTCCCACCCCGCGGTGGTGTCGTGGTCGGTCAAAGCGATGACGTCGAGCCCCGACTCCGCCGCGATACGCACGAGTTCCGCAGGACTGTCGGTGCCATCGGAGACGGCGGAGTGGGTATGCAAGTCGATGCGCACATCGACCATTGTCCAGCGCACACGTCCGTGCGCGTCAGCCGACCACCTTGCCTCGACGTGCCGCCCGCTGGGCCTTGATCATCGAGAACCGCTCGGCTTGCTTCTGTTTGTCACCGAAGACGAGTTCGGAGATCGTGTCGTAGAACTCCTCCGGTCTCGGGAGGTACTCGATGCGGTTCAGCGCCTGGATCTGCCCCGCCGACTCCACGATCATGGTCCCGTAACCGAGGATGCGACCGAGGAACGGACGTTCGTAGGTCAGGTCGGTGACCTTCGTGAGCGGCATCATCAGTACCTGCGTGGTCCAGACCCCCTTGGTCATCACGAACCGTTTGTCCGTGACGACCAGACGTTCGACCCACCATTCGATCACCTGGTAGGCGAAGCGCAGGACGAGGAACAGCGCGGCGTACCAGAGGACGTTCTGCATCAGCCACATGGCCGGCGGCAGGATGTACGAGATCATCACGCACACGGCGATCAGGGCGACGGCCTCGAAGGTCTGCCAGATGAGGCAGGACCAATGCCGCCGGACTCTGATCACCCGGCGCTCAGTGTCGAGCAGGTACTCGTCTGGATCGCGAGGCGCGAACATGGCCGCAACCTATCGTCGATCAGCTGAAGACGCTGCTGACGAATGTGATCACCGCTTCTGCGGCATCGCGCAGCGCGGTGATGATGCTGTCGACGAACCCCGCTGCCTCCGTTGGCCGGGCGATCACGAAGAAGAGGACCAACGCGATACCGGCGAACGACGCAAGCTTTTTCGCGTTCACGGCGATCAATCCCGTCTCTCGAAGTGCAGACCTGTATGGCGGCTTGGTGCCACTAAGTTTGTACCTCACTGCGGTCCGTTACGGCAGTAAAGTCCTGCGCTTGGGCCAGCCTTCTGCAAAGATATCTCCTTTTGATTACACTCCGTGACCAATCGGGGTGACGTACGACACTCCGTGTGCATGTCGAAGGTGGGAGGACAGACCGTGGTGGCCACCGTGCGCTGTGTCGGGGGGATCGTGTTCGATTCCTCGGGTCGACTGCTGCTCGTCCGACGCGGACACGCACCCGGGAAAGGGTTGTGGTCCTTACCGGGCGGCCGAGTGGAAACCGGCGAAAACGACACCGAGGCCGTCATGAGGGAACTTCGTGAAGAGACCGGGCTCGCGGTGCGGCCGCTCACCCTCGCCGGCACCCTCACCCGAGGCCAGTACGAGATCCACGACTACACATGCATAGTCGAGGGTGGACAGCTGCGCCCCGGCGACGACGCCGACGATGTCAAGTGGGTGGACTCAGCCGAATTCACAGCCCTCGACGAGGCGGGCCACCTCACCGAGGACCTGGCCGAAACCCTCCGCTTATGGAACGCACTACCCCGTCGTTGACGGTCGCCACCTGCCCCTTGCGACACCACCCCGCACGGCGTCTTACCGCGCACACCACGTCATACGCCGGCCGTGCGGTGTCGCCGTGGCGTTGAGCTCGACGTCCATCCCTCGCCCGTCGAACGAGACCACGCCCAAAGTGGCCCGCCTCGTCGCCGAGTAGGCGAATTCGTCGCGTCCGGGAAGCACGTACCGAAGCGCACCCGCGCGGCCGCGTCCGCCAGGTCGTCCACGACATCGCCCGTCACCAACTCCGGACGCCACCGACCCTGCGCGGCGGCCGCCGTACGCAGCAGGCGCACTCGCTCCGGTTGATCGGCCCACACGCACGCCTCCAACCACGCCAGCTCGTCCTCGTCGGAAGCGTCGACCGGCACACGATCCAACCCCACGCGAGCCCGCACCGACATTCTTTTCGGGAGGGTCGGGAACACCGCCCCCTCACCCACCGACAAGGCGCAGTGCAGTCCCACCGACGCCTTCGCCGGTCCCGCCGACAGCTGCTCCCCGCCGTCGCACTGATAGCGGTAGGCGAAGGTGTCCATGCCCAACAGCAACCCGGCACTGCACCCCGCCTCCAGCAACCCGATCGGACCGCGCACCCGTTTGGCCACCGACGCGACGGCGGGGAACAGTACGGCGGCTCTGCCCACCTCGTTGGTCTGCGTGAATCGGCGAGCGATCAACTCACGCATCGCCTCGGCACGGTCGAGGACGAATTCCCGAAACAGCGGCCACGTCTGCGTGTCCGGCCCGGCCGGACCACCCAACGACGGGTAGTACCGCGACAGCGGATGGATCGGTTCGGCCTGCAACAGCCGATGCGCGGCGGCCAACAGCAACGTCGGACGCGCATCGTTACCGGAGGCGGCCGTCAACAACGCGGCCACGTCGTCGTCGGCGGCGGCCTGCGCCGCCAGGTGTTCGTACAGCGGTGAGACCCCCGCCGCCTCCTCGGCGGAGAACCGGCGTAGCCGTTCCCGGATCGTTTCCAAACTTGAGGTCATCTCCGTCCCCGAAGCGAGGCGAACAGTCTTCTCCGCACCGTCCACGTCATCCGCGTCATCGGCCACACCGTTTCACGCCTTCACGACGACGGACCGGCAGGGCTCCACCGTAACGGCCCTGTGACCGGGTGTGCAGACCACGGCGAATCGCCCTCTTTCCGCGTCACACCGCCCTGCACCGACGACGGAGGTCTCCAAGAGGTATCCTCAGCTGTTGGCGCGGTGGGAACCCCGGGAATCCGACAGGCCCGCCCGCGCGGGGTCCATCCGTCGACTCCAAGGAGGTGAGGACGCAATGAGCAGTGGCGATAGTCCGCTTCCTAGTCCTGCCGGCGTTCCTACCTTCAGGGCCGACGCGATGCTGCCGCGGTAGACACCTTCCGAGCACCGCGAGCCCGAGGCGGGATCGCCGGCATGTGCCTGTCGTCACAGTCCACGACGTCACAGCCAGGAGATTCCCATGCCCGCCATTTCCTCCCTCGGCAATCTGCGCGGCCGAGCCCACGGCCGTGCCTCCCGTGACCGTCGCCGCACGGGGCAGGAAAAGCAGACCTCCGCCTGTGTCGTCGACTGTGGTGTCTACATCAACGGTGTGCGGCAGCCCGGCGAGTGGTCCCATGCCGAGGCCATCGCCGAAGTGCGCAAACGCGGCGAAGGCTTCGTGTGGATCGGACTGCACGAACCCGACGAGAAGCAGATCCAGGGCATCGCCGAGACGTTCGGTCTGCACGAACTCGCCGTCGAGGACGCCGTGCACGCCCATCAACGGCCGAAACTGGAACGCTACGACGACACGCTGTTCATGGTGTTCCGCACCATCCGCTACGTCGAACACGACTCGCCCACCACCGCCAACGAGATCGTCGAATCCGGCGAGCTGATGGCGTTCCTCGGCTCCGATTTCATCATCACCGTGCGGCACGGCAACCACGCCGGACTGACGCATCTACGCAGGGAGCTCGACGCCGACCCCGAACGCCTCCTCCCCGGACCGGCGGCGGTGTTGCACGCCATCGCCGACTACGTGGTCGACCACTTCCTCGTCGTCACCGAACGCATCGAGGACGACATCGACGAGATGGAGACCGAGGTCTTCGCGCCTCGCACGCGCATCACCTCGGAACAGATCTACCTGTTCAAGCGTGAGGTATTGGAACTACGCCGAGCCGTGCTGCCCCTGGCCAGGCCGTTGCGCAGACTGGCCGAGGGCCACAGTCGCCTGATCCCCGAGGAGATCCGGTCGTACTTCCGCAACGTGCACGACCACGTCACGACCGTGTCCGAAAGGGTGTCCGCCTTCGACGAGCTGCTGACCACCCTGGTCGACGCCACCCTCGGCAAGCTCACGCTCCAACTGAACTCGGACATGCGCAAGATCACGGCGTGGGCCGCGATCATCGCCGTGCCCACCGCCATCGCGGGGATCTACGGCATGAACTTCGACTACATGCCCGAGCTGGGTTTCAAGTACGGCTACCCGCTCACACTCGGCGTGATCCTCGCCCTCTGTCTGTTGCTGTACCGGATATTCCGCAAAAACCGCTGGCTCTGATTCCTGTCTCCGCTACGCGGCTAGGAGGATGTCATGCTCCGCATGCTCACCAACCTGAAGTTCTGGGCGCTGATCGGCGCACTCACCTGGCTCGTCGTGGTCGTCGTCATCATTGCGCTGAACCCGGAATACGCCTTCCACGGAGGCTGAGCACCGACCGTGTCCGCAGGCTATGCAGCCGTGTCCGCAGGCTATGCAGCCGTGTCCGCAGGCTATGCAGCCGTGTCCGCGGCCTGCGTAGCCCGTGCCCACAGGCCGCGGACATCCATGCGGCGTCGTGCTGTCCGACGTGGCTATCCCTCGTAGGTGAGGTTCTTCCCCGAAGTCGGATCGAACAACTGGATCTTGTCCACGTCGAACCACACCTGCGCCTGATCGCCTTCGCGAGCCTCCGAGGCCGCGGACAAGCGAGCCACGACGGTGGAACCCTGCCCCGGGACGTCGGCAGCGCCCGTGTCGGCCACGAGTTCGGTCAGGCCGGCCGTCGTGACCGGCTCGGTGTCCACCGTGAAGTAGGCGTACTTCTCCGAACCCATCGACTCCAGGACGTCCACCGTGGCGGTGAACGTGGCACCACCGCGGCGATGTCCCTCCTCCAGCAACGAGACGTCCTCGAAGTGCTCGGGACGGACCCCCATGATGACCTCGCGGGGCGCGTTCGCCTGCTCGGCCAATCGCCGCAGCCGATCGGGCAGTTCGACGGCACCCAACACGCTGTTGAGCGTCCCGTTCTCCAGGGTGGCGGGCACGAAGTTCATCGACGGGGAGCCGATGAACCCGGCCACGAACAGGTTGATCGGGTGGTCGTAGAGGAACTGCGGTGAACCGACCTGCTGCACCACACCGCTGCGCAACACCACGACCCGGTCGCCCAACGTCATCGCCTCGACCTGGTCGTGGGTCACGTAGATCGTCGTGGTGCCCAGCTTCCTCTGCAGCCTCGACACCGACGTGCGCATCTGCCCCCGCAACTTAGCGTCCAAGTTGGACAAAGGCTCGTCCATGAGGAAAGCCTTGGGGTTACGCACGATGGCACGGCCCATCGCCACCCGCTGCCGCTGTCCACCGGACAGATTGGACGGTTTACGGTCCAGATGCTGGGTGAGGTGGAGGATGCGCGCGGCCTCCTCCACCTTCTGTTTCACGGTGGCCTCGTCCATCTTGGCCAGACGCAACGGGAACGCCATGTTCTCCCGCACACTCATGTGCGGGTAGAGCGCATAGGACTGGAAGACCATGGCGATGTCGCGGTCCTTCGGCGTCTTCTCGTTGGCGCGCTCACCGTCGATCCGCAGCTCTCCGGAGGTGATGTCCTCCAGCCCCGCGATCATGTTCAACGCCGTCGACTTCCCACAGCCCGACGGGCCGACGAGGATCACGAACTCCCCGTCCTTGATGTGGAGGTCCATTTCCGACACGGCGAGGGCTCCGTCGGGGAACCGCTTGGTCACCTTGTCGAGCACGATCTCAGCCATTGTCTAACCCTTCACCGCACCGGAGGTCAGCCCCGCGACGATACGTCGCTGGAAGAACAACACGAACAGAATGATCGGAATGGTGATCACCACCGCCGCCGCCGAAATGGTCCCGGTCGGGTCCTCGAACTGCGAGGCGCCGGTGAAGAACGACAACGCGGCGGGCACCGTCCGCGACGCCTCCGTGGACGTCAGCGAGATGGCGAACAGGAAGTCGTTCCAACAGAAGATGAACACCAGGATCGCCGAGGTGAACACACCCGGTGCGGCCAGCGGCGCGATCACCTTGCGGAACGCCTGGCCCGGCGTGGCGCCGTCCATCTTCGCCGCCTTCTCCAACTCCCATGGGATCTCACGGAAGAACGCCGACAACGTGTAGATCGCCAACGGCAGCGCGAACGTGATGTAGGGCAGGATCAACCCCGGCCACGTGTCGAACAACCCGAGTTCCCGCTCGATGTTGAACAGCGGTGTCACCAGCGAGATCTGCGGGAACATGGCGATCAGCAACGACACTCCGATCAGGAGTTTCTTCCCGGGGAAGTCGAGCCGGGCCACCGCGTACGCCGCCATCATGCCGAGGACCACGGCGATCAGCGTCGCGATGAGCGCGATACCGATCGAGTTGAGCAGCGGCCGGATGAACTCGTTGGTCGCGAAGATCTCCCGGTAGTTGTCGAGCGTCCACTCCCTCGGAATGAAGTTGCCGTCGGCCAACGTCTCCTTCGTCTTGAACGACAAGGAGACGATCCACAGCACCGGCACCAGCGCGTAGACCACCACGATGATGTCGATCAAGGCCCACCGCGCCTTACGTGCGGCGAGGGACGTCCCCAGACCGGACCCAGCCATCAGCGCTTCCCCTCCTGATCACTGCCCGGCGCGGCCGTGCCGAACACCTTGATGAAGATGAACGCGATGATCGCCACCGCGATGAAGATCAGCACGGCCATCGTGGAGCCGATGCCGAGGTTGAGCCCCTTCATCAGGTTGTTGTAGGTCTGCATCGACACCGAGGAAGTGTCGTTGGCGCCGCCTGTCAGCACGAAGATGTTGTCGAACACGCGGAACGCGTCGAGGGTGCGGAACAGCAAGGCCACGAGGATGGCCGGCTTCATCACCGGCAACATCACCTTGGTGAAGCGCTGCCATGCGTTCGCACCGTCCATCGACGCCGCCTTGAGCAGGTCTTCCGGCACCAGCGCCAGACCCGCCATGAGCAGCAACGCCATGAACGGTGTCGTCTTCCACACCTCGGCCAGGATGATGATCGCCAGGGACGACCCTTGTTCGGTCAACGGCGCGCTGCCCGGTGTCAGCGCGTTGGCGAGATACCCGGTTCCCGGGGTCCACGCGTAGAACCAGGAGAACGCCGCCACCACCGTGACGATGCCGTACGGGATCAACGTCACCGTGCGCACCAGACCACGGCCGACCAGCGTACGGTGCATGATCAGCGCCAACGCCATGCCGAGCACGAACTCGATGGCCACCGACACCACGGTGATGAGCATCGTGACGCCGAACGCCGTCCACCAATACGAATTGGTGAGCACGGCGGCGTAGTTGGCGAACCAGACGAACTCCCGGTCATCCGGGAATCGGAGGTCGTAGCGCTGCAACGACAACCAGACCGAATACAGGATCGGATAGCCGGTGACGGCCAGCATCACGATCGCCGCGGGAGCCACGAGCAGCAGCCCGAGCCTGCGTTCCGCGCGTTTGCCCTCGCTCATCGGGGCCTTGCCCCGCTCACCCGTCTCAACCCTCGTCGCCGATCCGGCGGTGGCTGTCGGACTCGCTGCCGTGTCGCTCACGGGATCACACCCTTCGAGCTCAACGCTTCCTCAAGCTGTTCGCGCAGCTCGGCCGCGGTCCGCTCGGGGTCGATCTCCCCCGGTGGCGAGAGCACCTTGGCCATCACGATGGACAGGTTCTGATAAGCCGGAGTCAGCGGTCGCACGGCCGCGTCCTTCAGTTCGTCCCGAATCGCGTCCTTCATCGGGTACTTCATTTCCATCGTCGGGTTGTCCTCGGGGTCCGCCGGTTTCGACGGATCGAGCGGCGTGGTGTCGTCGTAGACCGACTCGATCGTGGGCGGCACCCCGTCCATCAGCGCCGAGAACTTCTGGTTCTCCGCGCTACGCAGGCACAGCGCCGCCTCGAACGCCTCCGGCTTGTTCCGGGAGGTCGCGCTGACCGCGAGGTCGTAACCACCGATGGTGCTGCGACCGGAGTCCGCATCGCCCACCCCGGGATACGGCGCCCACTTCATGTGCTGCAGCTCGTCGGGCTTCTCCGAGGCGTAGGAGGCGTAGACGAACGGCCAGTTCAACTGGAACGCGGCGTTCCCTTGCTGGAACGTGAGCCGGACCTCGTCCTCCCGCTGGTTGGTCAGCGACGGGTCGGTGAGCCCGCTGGAGCTGACCTCCCGCAGGATCTCCAACGCCCGGACCGCGCCCTCGTCGACGATCACCGACTCGCCGTCCTCGGACAGGATGCGACCGCCCGCCGATTCGGTGATCGAGTTGTACACCACGACGAGACCCTCGTACTGGGCTCCGGTGAACACGATCTCGTGCGGCTTGCCCTGTTCCCGCAGCCGCCGCGAGGTCTCCATCATCTCCTCCCACGTCCGGGGCGGCTCCGGAGTGATCCGGTCGTCGTACCAGAGCAGCTGGACGTTGGTGTTCTTCGGCGCGGCGTACAGCTTGCCGTCCCACTGCGCCGTCTTCAGCGGACCGGGGAGGACGTCCCGCTCGGCCTCGGCCTTGTTCTCACCGGTCCACTCCTCGATCCAACCTGCCTCGGCGAATTCGGGCACCCAGGTGACGTCGAGACCGAGGACGTCCATCGACGTGTCACCCGCCGCGAGCCTGCGCACCATCTGCTCACGCTGGCCGTCGGCGTCCCTAGGGAGCTTGTGATAGACGATCTCGTAGCGACCGTTCGCCTGTGTGTTGCAGTTGTCGACGACCGTCTGGAAGTTGTCTTCCGGGGCGTAGTAGACGTTGATCCGCATTCCGTCGTCCGCCCCGCAGGCGACCAGCGCCGAACTCGCCACCGCGGTGACGCCGACTATCGCCGCAACACGACTGGGTGAACGCCGTAGTCGCCGCCGTGCAGCGACTTCCACCATGAAGTCTCCTCCCCACCGCGCCCGAGTGGGACAGCACACCCACTTCGTCACGCACAGACACTGATGCCACAGGGCAGGCAGCACACCTGTGACCGGTGCCATAAACCTAGGTGCACCGGTCACGCAGCGCAAGCACTCACGGTAACGATGGGAAACAAGAGCGAACTAAAGTTCGATCAATTGTGTGACCCCATGGCCAGACGGGCCAACAGATCGCGTCCCTTTTCAGCGTTCCGTGGCCGGCACAATACGTCGTAGCGCCCCGCGACCAGCTGACTCGCCGACGAGAAGTCGCGTCGTCCACGCGTGAAGGCGTAGCTCATCGCGGCGAACGCCGCGCCGAACACCACACCGGCGACCAGGCCCAACAGCACGGGCGACCACATCTCCTCCGGCCTACTGACCATGATCAGGAGGACGCCGACGAAAAACCCGAACCAGGCGCCCGACAACGCCCCGGTACCCAGTACCCGGCCCCATGACAACTTGCCGATGACCCGCTCCACCAACATCAGGTCCACGCCCACGATGGTCACGTCCTGGACCTGGAACTCATTGTCGGCGAGGTAATCGACGGCGCGCTGCGCCTCCTCATACGTGGCGTAGGAGCCGATCGGCCAACCGGACGGTGGCGTGGGAAGACGCGGCAACCCCGCCGCCTGTCGACCCGACGAGAATGGACCGGTCACGATCATCACCCATGTTCTGCTCTGGTTGCACTCGCCAGCCTCCACCGGCGCGTGTGTCCATGATCTCACGCCTCGCACATAGCGGAAACCGGGTGAACGGGACACATCGACACGTGACCTCGCCGCCCCGACAACCACCGGATCCGGCGGCCCATCACGACCCGGCCGCTGGCACCGACTCCCACCCGCCCCGGCCGGGCCCCGAACCCGTGCCGCGTCGTCGCAGCGGGCGGGGAGGGGGGATGCGGACGCACGGCGTCCCGGGACGTCCGTGGGCCCGCCGCTCGGTCATAGGGCGGGAGGTGGCTGTTTACCAGCACGTAGCATGAGAGGCGCAACGAACTCATCAGCGACGAGAAGGTCGGTGCCGCAGCAGTGACCACCACTCAAGAGATTCCCCGCGTCGAGGACGTGCGCACTGCGCTGAACTCCGTCCACGACCCGGAGATCCGCAAGCCGATCACCGAACTGGACATGGTGAAGGACATCTCCGTCGGGGAGGACGGGGTCGTCACCGTCGCCATCTATCTCACCGTGGCCGGTTGTCCGCTCAAGGACACCATCACGCGCGACACCAAGGCCGCCGTCTCGAAGTTGCCCGGCGTGCGCGACGTGCACGTCGAACTCGACGTGATGAGCGACGAACAGCGCACCGAACTGCGCAGGAAGCTCCGCGGCGACGTCGAGGAACCGGTGATCCCCTTCGCGCAGCCCGGCTCACTCACCCGGGTCTACTGCGTGGCATCCGGCAAGGGCGGTGTCGGCAAGTCCAGCGTCACCGTCAACCTCGCCGCCGCCATGGCACGCAAGGGCCTGTCGGTGGGTGTGGTCGACGCCGACATCTACGGCCATTCCATCCCCCGCATGCTCGGCGCGAACGGCAAGCCCACCAAGGTCGAAAAGATGATCATGCCGCCGCAGGCGCACGGCGTGAAGGTCATCTCCATCGGCATGTTCACCCCCGGCAACACGCCAGTGGTGTGGCGTGGACCGATGCTGCATCGCGCCCTGCAGCAGTTCCTCGCCGACGTCTTCTGGGGTGACCTCGACATCCTGCTGCTCGACCTGCCGCCCGGCACCGGTGACATCGCCATCTCCGTGGCACAGCTGATCCCCAACGCCGAGATCCTGGTGGTGACGACACCTCAGCAGGCCGCGGCGGAGGTCGCCGAACGCGCCGGTGCCATCGCACTCCAGACCCGACAGCGGGTCGCCGGAGTCATCGAGAACATGTCCTGGTTCGAAGCGCCCGACGGCTCTCGCATGGAGATCTTCGGCTCCGGCGGAGGTCAAACCGTCGCCGAGTCGCTGTCCAAGTCCGTGGGTGCCGAGGTGCCTCTGCTGGGACAGGTACCGCTCGACCCGAAGCTGCGGGAACAGGGCGACGCGGGCACACCGATCGTCCTCGCCGAACCGGACTCCGAGGCGAGCAAGGTACTCATCAACGCCGCCGAGAAGCTGTCCGTCCGCGCCAGGGGCCTGGCGGGCATGATGCTCAACGTCACCCCGGCGGGACGATGACCCCACCGGCGAGAAGCCGTCAGGTGGCGTCCGGGTCCACCGGCGGCTTCTCGCCCGGTTTCAAAGGCTCCACCTGCCGCGGCGCGGCCGTGTAGCCGCCGTTCTGCGGAGCACCGTTCGTACCGTTGCCGGTGCCGTTGATGTCGTTCAGTCCCAAGGGGTCGGGGTCGCCGTCGAACAGGTGCTTCGTCACGACCTGCTTCGGATCGAGATTGCGGAGGTTTCGCAGCTCCTCGATGGGTTTACGGAACTCCTCGAGGTCCGTTCCCACCTCCTCACGCAGCTGCTGCCGAGCGCCTGTCGCGAATTCCCTGATCTTGCGCACGGTCCGGCCGAGCCAGGCAGCGGCCTCGGGCAACCGTTCCGGCCCGAGGATGAACAGGCCGGCGACGATCAAGATCAGGATCTCACTCCAGCCGATGTTGTCGAACACGCGCCCAACCTCCGCCTCGGAACACGATGCGGTGAAAGCGTACCCGTCAATCTGAACCGAGGGTGACCTCGACAGTCAGCTGACGTCCACCTCTCACCAAGCGCACGGGGACGGACTCACCGATGTCGTGCTCTCGCACGGCCACGGTGAGCTCGGCGGCGTTTCGCACCTGCCGTTCCCCCACGCGCACGATGACGTCGCCTTCCTTGATACCCGCCTGCGCCGCAGGGCTGCCCGGGACGACGTTCCGCACCTGGGCACCCCGCGAGGTGTTGGCCGCCACCGACGCGGCATTCACCCCGAGGGAAGCATGTTTGACGGTGCCGTCGCGCACGAGCGATTCGCTGATCCTGATCGCCTGGTTGGCCGGGATCGCGAACCCGAGCCCGATGCTGCCGCCCTCACCCGAATCACCCACGGTGCGGATCATGGAATTGATGCCTACGAGGGCACCGGTGGAGTCGACGAGCGCGCCCCCGGAGTTACCCGGGTTGATGGCGGCGTCGGTTTGGATGGCGTCATAGGTCACCGGAGGGTCCCCGTTCTCACCCGGCGCGGTCACCGGCCGGTTGAGGGCACTGACGATGCCCTCGGTCACCGTGTTCTCCAGCCCGAAGGGGGAACCGATGGCCATGACCCGATCGCCGGGCGCGAGGGAGTCGGAGTCACCGATCTCGATGACGACGGGATTCTCGACGTTGACCTTGAGCACGGCGAGGTCGGTTTTCGGATCGGTGCCGACGATCTCGCCACGCGTACGGGTGCCGTCGATGAACACCACGGTCACCTTCGTGTCGTCGTCCTGCATCGCGGAGGACACCACGTGGTGGTTCGTGAGGATGTAGCCCTGGGGGTCGATGACCACACCGGACCCGACACCACCCGATTGGCCTGCCTCGACCTCGATGGACACCACCGCGGGTGCCACTTTCTGCGCGATCGCCGCGACCGAGTCCGGCGGCCGTTCCTTGGCGGCTTCGGCCTCCGCGAAGTTCAACTCTCCGGTGAGCGAGTCGCCCGCCGACGCGAGCGCCCATCCGACCACTCCGCCTCCGGCGCCGATCAACAACGCGACGACGGCGAGCAACGCCAGTGCCGTCGGCTTGACACGACGACCGAACAACACCTCCGGCAAGCTCAACAACGGGCCGGTGGGTCGTTCGACGTCGCCCTCGGCACGCTCTTGTTCCCGTAAGGCGGGGGCACCCAGCACGACGGGGGAGTTGGGATCACGCCACGGGTCCGATTCCGAGGCCCACAGCGGTCCTTCCTCGTCCTCACGGACGCCGTCCCCGTCAAAGACGGCGGGATCGTCGGAACGCCCGTACCCGTCCGGGCGTTGCAGTACTACGTTCTCCTCACCCGGGCGACGTCCGAAAGCCTCCGCGAGCGCAGGTGGGGGCGGACCGGTCTGCAGCGAAACCGGACACACGTTCGTGTCCGGTCGGTGAAGCAGGTCGAACGAACCCTTCACGCCCTTCGGCCTACCGAACACAGCCGCCGCTTCGGGATCCACCGGCGGCCGCATGACCGGGCGTGGCCTGAGCCGATACTCCTGGTGCCCGGATTCCTCCTGGTTCGGCGTGGCTGGTTCGTTCATTCTTCCCCGGTTGGACTGCGGTGATCACTGGGATCGCTCGACGTGTGACCCTACGCCAAGCTTCCCACAGGGATGCTGCCCGCAGGTCGGTGAAGTCAGTGTGGAACACCCGGGGGCGCTATCACGGCACCCGTGGTGGCCGACGCGACGACATCCGACGGGGGAACCGGGGTCGCCGACGTCGACGACACGGTCATGCCGATGCTGGCGGGCACGGTGGAGGTGACCGTGGTCTCCGAGGCCTCGGACGCCTCGGACGTCTCAGCGGACCCGGAAGGTCGGCCGGGTTCGGAAGAGTGGAGAGGCTCCGAAGGCTCGGTCGACTCGGCCGGCGCCACTCCGGTTTCCTCCACCAGCGGAGTGGCCTTGAGGGTGTCGGTGGCAGCGTGGCCCCCGAACTTCGCGGGCAACACATCGGTGCGAGGCGTGGCACTGGGGTCGGCGTCCCGCGCCCCCTCCTCGCTCAGGTTCGTGGTGGCGACCAGCGCGAGCGCGCTGAGCACCAATCCGGAGACGACGACCCCGGCTCCCTGGGTCGCTCTTTTCCGACCTCCGGCCAGGCGCGGCCCGTTGCCGAGAACGGTGGGGGACGTACCCAAAGGCGCCGAGGTGCCGAGCGCACCGGAGGGGAGTCCGTCGCGGAGCCCCGCAACCTGGTCGGGCCGTTGCACGGCCATGACCTGGCCGTTCGGGCCGATGGCGAGGTTGTCTGGCCCGTTCGGCAGGTCGGCGGTCTGGGGGATCCGCTGCAGACTCGCTAGAAAACTCGCTGAGATCGACGGTGTTCGCGCCTGCCGCACGGCTTCGCTGGCCGCGCGCTGGGCAGCGACTTCGGCGGCGCAACGGGGACAGTGGGCGAGATGCGCCGCCGCGCGTTCCTGTGCGCCCAGCGACAGCTCCTGGTCCACGAACGCCACCACGGCATCAGGAAGAAGATGCGACTCGGGCCACCTTCGTCCCTTGCCAACCGTCATACCCGTGCCTCCTGTTTGAGCGCGCGACGGCGCTCGAGAGAAGACTTCAACGCCTGTCGACCACGGTGGATCCGGCTGCGAACAGTGCCGAGCTTAACGCCGAGCGTGGCACCGATCTCCTCGTAGGACAAGCCTTCGACATCACACAACACCACAGCCGCCTTGAACTCGGGCGGCAGCTCGTCGAGAGCGGCTTGCAGATCCGGGTCCAGGTGCGTGTCCGAGTACACCTGTTCGGGACTCGGTCCGTCGCCGACGAGACGGTCGGTGTCCTCGGGAAGGCCCTCCATCCGGACCCGGGAACGACGCCTCGCCATGTCGAGGAACAGATTCGTCGTGATGCGGTGCAACCAACCCTCGAACGTTCCCGGCTTGTAGGAGGCGAGTGAACGGAACACCCGGATGAACGTCTCTTGAGTGAGGTCTTCCGCATCGTGGGCGTTGCCCGTCAAGCGGTAGGCGAGCCGATACACGCGATCGGCGTGTTGCCGCACGACCTCGTCCCAGGTCGGCGGCGTCCACGTGACCTCGTCCTCGACCCGAACCGGAGCGGTCTGCGTGCTGTCGTTTGGCAGCTGAGGCACCTCCATCGGCCCGTCCCCTTCACTACTCCACCTAACGTGGCGGATGCGACGGGAGTTCCCGTCTTCGATATCTCAGTGTTACCCGGCTTCCTGTGGTTGCTGTGAAGTTCGCCTGAGAGCAAGCTGAGAAACCTCTTCTGCCATGGCGATCATCGCCCTCACCAGCGGAAACACAGTTTTCCACGCACCCCGTTCGCCCACAGAGAAACACCGAATTCGACGCCGCCGACCGCCGAGACCGATGGGCCATCGGCGATGAGAGCGAGACGAACAGCACCCTGTGAGGACGTACTGGCCTGGTTCACTGACCGTGCCGCGCTAATCTCTGGCGCGTGAACTCCGAGACGCACATCACCGGTTGGGTCGATCTCGGCGAATTCATCGAGGCGTACCTTCCCGAGGACGACGTCCTGGCCTCGGCTCGCCTTCGCGCGGAACAACTCGGCTGCCCACCGGTGTCCTGTGCCACGGGTTCGCTGCTCAGTTTCCTGGCGGCATCCCTTCAGGCCCGAGCGATCGTCGAGATCGGAACCGGAGCGGGCGTCAGTGGTCTGTACCTGCTTCGCGGAATGACCAAGGACGGCGTACTGACCTCGATCGACATCGAGCCGGAGTTCCATCGCAGCGCACGTCAGTCGTTCCTCGACGCCGGATATCCGGCAGGGCGCACGCGCCTGATCATAGGAAGGGCGATGGACGTGCTGTCGAGACTCACCACCGGCGGGTACGACATGGTGTTCGCCGACGCCTCCCGCGTGGAGTATCCCGGATACTTCGACCTCGGCGTACAACTGCTCCGCCCCGGTGGCGTGATCGCGTTCCACAACGTACTGGCCGCGGGTCGGATCGCCGACCCGACGAGACGAGAACCGGAGCTGCTCGCGCTGCGTGACGTGGCGCGAGCGGTACGGGAGGACAAGCGCCTGGTACCCACCCTGCTGCCCGTGGGCAACGGCCTGCTGGTGGCGGCGGTCGCCACCCCGGAGGACTGAGACGACCCGACGGAACGCCACGACCGGCATCGATCGGCGACGACCGATACGGCCCCGACAGACGCCGGGACGCCGGACAACCCGGACAACCCGGACAGCGACGCACACCGGACTCGGCGAGAGCCGCGAAGGCGGCGAGGAAGCGGAAAGTGTCGGCATGCCGTCACCATAACCAGAATCTCGAACATTTGTTCGAACACGGTCCGGTGATTTTCAGACCGTCTCGGACGCATGCCGTCGCGCCAGCAACACCACGCCAGCCGCCGCGCATCCCAGCCACACCGCGACGGTGCCGACCAGCCACGTCCAGCCCGCGTACCCGTAGACGATGCTGCCCACCGTGCCGCCGACGCTGCTGCCCAGGTAGTACGCCAACGTGTACAGTCCGGACGCCGACGCGCGCGCCTGTGTCGGAGCCTCGGCCGCGGCCCACCCGTTGGCGACCGCGTGCGCCGCGAAGAACCCCCCGGTGAAGACCACGAACCCCGCGATGACGACGGCGAGCGAGCCCCACACCGTGGCCGCCGCGCCCACCGCGGTCAACGCCAGCGACATGAGCAGGCAGCGCATCCTGCCGTACCGTGCCACCAACCTGCCCGCGGTGGCCGACGACACCGATCCCATCGCGTAGCAGAGGAACACGAGCGAGGCGACGGCGGGACTGAGGTTGAGGGGGTCTCCGGTGAGCCGGAAGCCCGCCGCGTTGTACAACGCCACGAAGGACCCCATCGCCAACAGCGCCACGCCGTACTGCGCCCACAGCACGGGTCTGCGCAGACCGACCCGGAAGCCGGACAGCACGGCGCGCAGCTTCGACCCGAGCGATTCGGTGGCTTCCCCGACTCCCCCGGCCCCCTCGCGATCCCGTCGCGACGCCCTCGGCACCCGCGGCAGCGTGGCGACGGTGAGCAGGGCGCACAACAGCCCGATACCCCCGACCACGGCGAGAGCACCGTGCCAGCCGAGCCGTTCGGTGACCCCTCCGGCGACGAGGCGCCCGAGCATGCCGCCCACGGTGTTACCGGCGATCATGGCCCCGACCGCGCCGGCCACCCCGGCGCGCCCCAACACCTCGGTCAGATAGGCGGCCGCCACGCCCGGGAATCCGGCGATGGCGATCCCCTGCAACACGCGCAGGACCAGCAACACCTCGTACGAGGGCGCGAACGGCAACACCAGCCCCAGCAGAGCCGAGGCCAGGACGGACACGATGACGACCGGCCGTTTGCCGACGATCTCCGAGAGCACGGCGATGGGCACCACCGCCGCGGCGAGACCGCCCGTCCCCATCGACACGGCCAACGAAGCGGCACCGGGGTCGAGTCCGAACTCAGCCGCGAGCTGCGGCAACAAAGGCTGCGGCGCGTACAGCAACGAGAACGAACAGATACCCGCGGCGGCCACCGCCACCGTGACCCTACGGGCGTTCACCGCCCCATCGGCGGAATCCCGCGCAACCACACCCACGTGCTCCGACGGTAAGCGCCGCTAATCAATACTTCCAATACCTTTTGCAAGGACAATCGATACCGTGACGAATGAATTCGACGACGCTCGACTGACGACGGAACTCGCCCCGGCCGCCGCATTGCTGCGTGTGTTGAAACTCACTTCCAACCTCACTCGGGCGGCGGCCGAACTCGGTATCCCGCAACCGACCGCGAGCCGCCGTCTCGCCGCCCTCAGCGCGCGAGTCGGAGTCCCACTCACCGTGCCCGACGGACGCGGTATCCGCCTCACCCGGGTGGGCCGTCTCCTCGCCGACGCCTCCGAACGCGCCGTCGACATCCTCAACCACGGCGTCCGACAGGTCCGCGAGGAGATCGACCCCGATGCCGGTCACGTGGTGCTGGGCTTCCTGCACCTGCTGGGCCGCTCGCTGGTGCCCGGCCTGCTCCGCGACTTCCGCCTCGAACACCCTCGGACCCGGTTCAGCCTCGTCCAAGGATCCCGACGGGACATCGTGGACGACCTCGCCGCCGGGACCATCGATCTGGCCCTGGTCGCACCACCGCCCCACGACGAGGATCTGGGATCCGTGGTGCTCACCGAACAGGAACTGTTCGTGGCCGTACCCACGGACCATCGACTCGCCGACCGCTCCAGCGTGCGGTTGGCCGAATTGGCCGACGAGGTGTTCGTGATGCTCGAACCCGGCTACGGCCTGCGGCAGATCACCGACGACCTCTGCGCGAAGGCGGGATTCACCCCGACCGTGGCGTTCGAGGGGCAGGAGTCCGACACGGTGCGCGGACTGGTCGCGGCAGGACTCGGCGTAGCGCTCCTACCCGCGTTCGAACCCCACCCACCGCCGGGGGTCGCCGAGATCCGACTCGATCCACCCGTGACCCGGAAGATCAGCCTGGCCTGGTCCGCCGATCGACCGCTCTCCCCCGCCGCCGCGGTGTTCCGCGAGTTCGTCCACGACCGCGTACGCACTCAGGCGTAGGAGGCCACGAACTGCACGAGGGTACGGGCGGCGAAGCCCGTGCCGCCGGGCACCACCTCGGCGTAGGTGCTCTCCGCCCTGGCCGGTCCGGCGATGTCCAGGTGCGCCCACGGCAGTCCGGCCGTGAACTCACGCAGGAACAACGCGGCCGTGATCCCACCCGGTCCGGGCGGGCCCTGGCGGACATCGGCGATCTCGGAACGTATCGCGTCGGCGTACTCGTCCGACAACGGCATCCGCCACCACTGCTCACCGACCTCCGCGCCGGCCGTCAGAAGGCGATCGGCGAGTTCGTCGTCGGTGGCGAACAGGCCACCTGTGCGCAGCCCCAACGCCACCTTCATCGCGCCCGTGAGAGTGGCCACGTCGACCACCACATCGGGGCGGAAGGTCGCGATCCCGTAGGCGAGGGCGTCGGCGAGCACCATCCTGCCCTCGGCGTCGGTGTTGTCGATCTGCGTGGTCCGCCCGCCGTAGTGCCTCACCACGTCACCGGGGCGGTACGCCGAACCGGAGATCGCGTTCTCGGCAGCGGGGACCAAAGCGGTGACCCGTACCCTCGGTTTCAGCGTGGCGATCGCCCGCATCGCCGCGACGACCGCGCCTCCACCGGACATGTCGGTACGCATGAGGTGCATGCCCGCCGCGGGCTTCACCGAGATACCGCCCGTGTCGAAGGTGATGCCCTTACCCACGAGCAGCAAGTGCGCAGCGGCACCGCGCGGACGGTACGACAACTCGATCAACCGTGGCGGATGGGCCGAACCGCCCCCGACGGCGAGCATGCCGCCGAACCGCTGCTGAGCCAGCCACTCGTCGTCTCGCACAGTCACCGACAAGCCGGGTACATCAGCGATCCGTTGGGCCGTGTCCGCCAGCCACGCCGGGTTCTTCACGTTCGACGGCGTGTTGGCCAGATCACGCGCCAATGCCGTGGCCCTGGCCAGCTCACCGGCTCGGGCCACCGCCGCGGCACACTCGTCGACGGAACCTTCCGGGGCCACCAGCCGAAGCCTGCGCACCCGCGCGGGCTCGTCCGAGCCGGTCACTCGATAGCGGTAGCCACCGAGTATCGCGCCCGTCGTGAACGCGGCGTACTCGCCAGCACCGGCCTGTTCCGGCGGCCGTACCTGCACCGTCACCGGTGGGCGGCCACCCGAATCGGCTTCGGTGTCGGCGTAGGCGTGCGCGGCCCGGACGAACGCCGCACCGGCCTCACGGTAGTGCCGTGGAGTACCCGCACCGACGCCGACGACCCACCTGGGGCCGTCCTTGTCCGGCAGGATCTGGACCTGACCGGCCTTACCGCTGAACCCCACACCGGCAGGCACCTCGACGTGCGCCGCGTCGTCCCCCTCGGCGACGAGCACCGCGACCGGCGCGCCCCGTCGGGCGCGGTCGGCCACCTCCACGTCGATCAGCCTCGTGGGGACGGACGGGACCGGCGAGCGCGCCATACGATCTCCAGGCACAACGGGTCAGGCCAGGCCGAACCTGCCTCGGCACCGGCACGAGAAGTGGATCAGGTTTTCAGCTGGTGGCCTGCTGCAGGGCCGCACCGAGGTCCTTGGCCTCCTCCATCGTCAGCTCGACGACGAGTCGTCCACCGCCCTCGAGCGGTACGCGCATCACGAGGCCCCGCCCCTCCTTGGTCACTTCGAGGGGACCATCTCCGGTCCGGGGCTTCATGGCCGCCATAGCGTGCTCCCTCCGTCTGAATCAGCGCGCCCGATCGGGCTCGCCAAAGCAACCGCGTCGTGACCATTGTCCCCCATGAGGAGTCGGCCGCGAACGTGGACCGATCTTAGCGAGGCCGGATCGTTGCTGGTATGCGCGCCGCAAGCCTGTCAGACTCGCCGGGCGAGGACGACAACGGAGGATTCGGTGACCGCAGAAAAGAGCACGGAAGCGCAAACGAACGACAGCCCGGACACCATCTCGCCCCCCACCGACGACGTGCTGTTGGTGACCGACGTCGACGGCGTACGCACCCTGACACTGAACCGGCCCCGCGCATACAACTCGCTGACGGTGGAGTTGAAGGAACGACTGCTCGCGGCGTTGCGGCAGGCGGCGGAGGACGACGCCGTCAGAGCGGTCGTGCTCACCGGCTCGGGCAAGGCGTTCTGCGCTGGTCAGGACCTCAAAGAGCACGTCGAGGGGCTGCGTACCGGTGACCTGGCGCCGCTGAGCACCGTGGCACGGCACTACAACCCGATCGTGACCGCGATCGTGGACCTGCCGAAACCGGTGATCGCGGCGGTGAACGGTTCGGCCGCCGGAGCGGGCGCCGCGTTCGCCTACGCCTGTGACCTGCGTATCGCCGCCACGTCGGCGAGTTTCAGCATGGCGTTCGCCGGCGTGGGACTCGGCCCGGACTCGGGTGCGTCGTGGACCCTGCAACGACTCGTCGGATACGGCAAGGCCATGGAACTGATGCTGCTGGGGAACAAGGTGGACAGTGGGGAGGCGCTCCGGCTCGGCCTGGTGAACGAGGTCGTCCCCGACGACGAGTTCCCCGAGCGGGTCCGCACCGTGGCGGCCTCGCTCGCGGCGGGTCCGACCAGGGCGTACGCGAAGATCAAGCAGACGGTGACGCGGGCCGCCGAGTCCACACTGGCCGAAGCGTTGGCCGCCGAGAACGCGGCGCAGACGGAACTGGGCGGCACCGCCGACCACCGGGAGGCCGTCGAGGCGTTCGTGGAAAAACGCCGGCCGAATTTCACCGGAAAGTAGGTCGCCCGACCCGGTCAGTCGCGGTCGTTCGCGCGGAAACAGCCCTGCACGTGGTCGTCCACCATGCCCGTGGCCTGCATCAGCGCGTAGCAGGTCGTCGGTCCGACGAAGACGAAACCACGCTTCTTCAACGCCGTGGCCATCGCCTGCGACTCCGGTGTCCTGGCGGGCACGTCGGCCATCGTGCGGGGCCTCGGCCGCCTACCGGGTTCGGGGGCGAACGACCACAACAGTTCGTCCAGCGGCGCGTCCAGTTCCACGACGGCCCTCGCGTTGGTGATCGTGGCGAGGATCTTCGCCCGGTTCCGCACGATCGAGGCGTCGGCCAACAGGCGGTCGACGTCCTCGGCGTCGAAGGCGGCCACCCGTTCCGGGTCGAACCCGGCGAACGCGCGGCGGAAGTCCTCGCGTTTACGCAGGATGGTCAGCCACGACAGGCCGGACTGGAACGCCTCCAACGACAACCGCTCGAACAAGGCGATCTCGCCCCGGAGCGGAACCCCCCACTCCTCGTCGTGGTAGACCGCGTAATCGGGCGCGGTGTTGCCCCAGGAACATCGGGCGACACCGTCGACACCGACCAGTTCCGGACCCATCAACCCACCGTGTAGTTCTCGGCGAACCGCGCGAACGCCCGCAGCGAACGACGCAACGCCAGCGTGAACGCCGGTCGCGCCAACATCCACCCCACCTTCCCCACCGGGCCGAACGGCGGGGTGAACTCCTCCGCCCACACGAACACGCTGCGCTGCGGCCCCTTGGTCTGGACGTGGAAGGTACCCGTCCCCCGCACGAGCAGCCCCAGATGGCGCACCGTGCACCGCACCGGCGGCTCCCAGTTCACGATCTCCATGGTGTCGGTGACGCCGATCCCGCCGACACCGGTGAACGCCTCCAACCGGGAACCGACACTGCGCCCGTTGCCCGACACCACTCGCACGGTGGTGGCGGGAATCCACTCGCGCTGGCGCTCCCAATCGGTCAACGCCAGCCACGTCGTCCCCACGGGCGCGGCGACCTCGACCGACGCCACGAGCTCACTCACGGCTCGCCTCGCAGTTTTGCCGTTCGGCCTCCAGCTCCGCCACCCGGGCGCGCAACAGGTCGATCTCCGCGCCGAGCCGGGACATCACCCAGTCGACCTCCGACATCTTGTAGCCGCGAAGGACGACCTGATACTTGACGTGCTCCACGTCCTTGCCCGTGATGTCCTCGGCGGGTAGCCGGGTGGGCGAACTCCCCGGCGCCAGCGGGGCGAGTTCCTCCCCGCGGCCGAAGACCAGCGAGGCCAGCAGGAACACCACGGCCGCCACCAACAGCATCACGAGGAGGTAGATCAGGGCGGTGGTCACTCCACGATCGTGACATACCCGCCGGACTCACGTGCGCTTCGCCAGCACCTGCCGCATCGGCGGCCGATCGATCAGCGGCACCGGGCTGACATCGGGTATCCACTCGCCTCCGACCTGCACGAACTGGGTCAGCTCCGGCACACCGGGCGCGTCCACCCCGCAGCGTGACAAAGCGGTGCCGAGGATCTCGCGGGCCATGACCCCGAGCTGCGCCAACGATCGGTTGCGGTGTTTCCGCACCCCGAGATTCACCTGGGCGAGCGCATCGAGTCCACACGTGGCCTCGGTGTCGAGCAACAGCCCGATCTCCACGCCGTAACCGCAGGCGAACGGCAACGCCTCCAACAACCGCCGGGTGGCGGCGTACTCCCCTCCCAGGGGTTGCACCAACCCGGACAGGGACGGACGCAGCGCGGCCAACAGCGGACGAGCCAACAACTCGGTGACCCGTCCCCCGCCGGTGGTGAGTTCGTCCTCCTCCAACCGCAGCGGCCTGCGGTAGAAGCCCTTCACCAGCTCGACACCGGGCTCACACAGCAACGGGCCGAGCAACGCGGGCACGAAACCCGGATCGGGATCGACCAGATCGGAGTCGAGGAACACGACGAGGTCACCCGTCGTCGCCGCCAACGACCGCCACAGCGCCTCCCCCTTGCCCGGAAGGGGCGCGAGATCGACGAGCACCTCCTCACGGCGGACGACGGTCGCTCCCGCACGCTCGGCCTCGGCGGCCGTACCGTCGCTCGACCCGGAGTCCAACACCACCAGCTCGTCCACCAAGCCGCCGACCAGAGGACGTACAGAGGCCACCACGGAACCCACCGTGGCCTCCTCGTTCAGCGCGGGCAGCACCACCGACACCGTCCGCCCCCGCTTGGCCGACACCAGCTCCGACACACTCCACTGCGGAGATTGCCAGGTGCGGCGACGGAACCAGCGCTCATCCATGGATGTCGATCGTGCCATCCTGATAGGGACAGCCACTGGGAGGGAACGTGTTACAACTGCTGATCCGAGGTGTACTCGCGCCGTTGGCCAAGCTGGCCTACCGGCCCGACGTGCAGGGGCTGGAGAACGTGCCGCTCGACGGCCCGGTGATCCTGGCCCCGAACCACCGGTCAGCGATCGACACCGCCGTCATCGCGCTCGTGGCGCCTCGACCGGTCCGGTTCCTCGGCAAGGCGGAGTACTTCACCGGCACAGGCTTGAAAGGCCGGTTCGTGGCCTCGTTCCTGTCCGCACTCGGATACCTCCCCGTCGAACGCGGCAACGCCATGGCCGGCATCGCCGCGCTGAAGGCCGCCCGCGAAGTGCTCGAGGCGGGCGAGACGTTCGCGATCTACCCGGAGGGCACCCGCTCACTCGACGGTCGCCTGTACCGCGGGCACACCGGTGTCGGCACGCTCGCGCTGGAGACCGGGGCGGCCGTGGTGCCCGTGGCGCTGCACGGCACCGAGAAGCTGTTGCCGGTGGGCAAGAAGATCCCCCGGTTGGCGAAGGTGAGCGTGCGGTTCGGAAAACCGCTCGACTTCTCCCGCTACGACGGTCTCAGTTCCTCACCGGCGATCCGACGCGCGGTGACCGACGAGATCATGTACTCGATCATGGAGCTGTCCGGTCAGGAGTACGTGGACAGCTACCACAAGCTTCCGCGCAGCGCCGCCTGACCGCCGGGCGGGCTAGCCCGCCCACTTGTCCACCGGCGTGTAGCTGTGCCGAGAGAAGGCGTCGAGCACGGCACGCGGGTCCGAGCCGACGATGACGAGGTCGCGGCTGGCCTCACCCAGGAAGCCCTCGATCACCATGTGGTCGAGGAATTCGACCAGCTTCGTGTAGTAACCGCCCACGTCGAGCAGCCCCACCGGCTTGGCGTGCAGACCGAGCTGCGCCCAGGTCCACACCTCGAACAGCTCCTCCAACGTGCCCGCCCCGCCTGGCAACGCGAGGAAGGCGTCGGACAACCGGGCCATCGTGGCCTTGCGTTTGTGCATGTCCTCCACCACGTGGAGTTCGGTGAGACCGTGGTGGGCGAGTTCGGCACGCATCAGGTGCTTCGGGATCACCCCGATGACCTCTCCCCCGGCCTCCAGCGCCGCGTCGGCCACGACCCCCATGAGGCCGACCTGTCCGCCGCCGTAGACGACGCCGATACCGCGTTCGGCCAGCAGCCTGCCCACGGCGGCGGCCTCGTCGGCGTAGCCGGGGTCCTTACCCGAGGCCGAACCACAGAAGACGCAGATCCGCTTCATCTAGTGGGTGTCCTCCCAGGCTTTGTAGGCTTCCTTCACCACACCCACCGCCTCGTCGATGTCATCGGTGACGTGCAGCAGTCGGAGGTCCCGCTCGTTGATCTTGCCTTCGGCGAGCATGGTGTCACGCACCCACTCGTACAACCCGCCCCAGTACTTCGAGCCGAACAGCACCACCGGGAACTTGGTGACCTTCTTGGTCTGCACCAGCGTCAACGCCTCGAACAACTCGTCGAGCGTGCCGAACCCGCCGGGAAGACAGATGAACGCCTGCGAGTACTTGATGAACATCGTCTTCCGCGTGAAGAAGTAGCGGAAGTTCACCCCGAGGTCCACCCACCGGTTCAACCCCTGTTCGAACGGCAGCTCGATACCGAGTCCGACGGACAGTCCACCGGCCTCGGACGCGCCCCGGTTCACGGCCTCCATCGTGCCGGGGCCCCCACCGGTGATCACGGCGAATCCGATCTCGGCCAACGCCGCGCCGATCTTGCGACCGAGTTCGTATTCGGGATGGTCCCGGGGCGTACGGGCCGAACCGAACACGGTCACCGCACGCGGAATCTCGGCGAGCGCTCCGAACCCCTCGACGAACTCGGCCTGGATGCGCAGCACTCGCCACGGATCCGTATGAACCCAGTCGGAGGGCCCACGGGAATCGAGCAGCCGCTGGTCCGTGGTGGTTTTCTCCGCTTGGCTGCCTCTGCGCAGGACGACTGGGCCACGGTGTCGTTCAGGCGGACTGTCGTCACCGTTGTTGATGTTGCGCGTCACCTCGGTCACATCGGCCAGCGTAGATTCACCCGGACAACAGTGAACGAAGCACCTCCGCGACGCGGCGAATTTCCACCACTCGGACCTGCTCCTGTTTGGTGTGGGCCAGAGTCGGATCGCCAGGCCCGAAGTTGACGGCGGGCATGCCGAGCTCGGCGAACCGGGCCACGTCGGTCCATCCGAGTTTGGCCGCGACCCGTCCTCCCGCGGCGGCGACGAGTTCCGCGGCCGCCGGCGCGGACAGGCCCGGCAACGCTCCGGGTGAACAGTCGACGACGGTGAGCTCGTAGCCGTCGAACACCTTGCGCAGACGGGCCTCGGCCTGCTCGGGCGACACGTCGGGCGCGAAACGGTGGTTCACGGTCAGGACGGCGGAGTCGGGTACGACGTTGCCCGCCACCCCACCTTCGATCCGTACCGCCTGTAGCCCCTCCCGGTAGGTGAGGCCGTCGATCTCCACGACCCTGGCCTCGTACTCCGCGAGCCGACGCAACGGTTCGGCCAGCGCGTGGATGGCGTTCGAACCCATCCACGCCCGCGCGGTGTGGGCCCGGACACCTTCCACACGCAATTCGACCCTCATGGTGCCCTGGCAGCCCGCCTCGATCACCGCGTTCGACGGTTCGCCCACGACGGCGAGGTCGCCGCGCAACCACTCGGGCAGTTCACGTTCGATGCGGCCCAGGCCGTTGCGCTCGGCCTCGACCTCCTCACAGTCGTAGAACACGAACGTGACGTCGTGCCTCGGCTCCGGCAGGGTCGCCGCGAGGTGCAGGAACACGGCGTCACCACCCTTCATGTCGACACTGCCGAGGCCGTGCAGCACCTCGTCGTCACCGGAACCGGTGCGCCTGGACGGCAGGTTGTCGTTGACGGGCACGGTGTCGAGATGACCGGCGAACACGATGCGGGACGGCCTACCCAGGTTGGTCCTGGCCAGCACGGCGTCCCCGTTGCGCACCACCTCCAGGTGCGGTGCCTGAGCACGCAGTGCGGCCTCCACGGCATCGGCGATGCCGGCCTCGGCCCCGGACACACTCTCGATGTCCACGAGCGCGGCGGTGAGATCGACGGGATCGGAACGCAGGTCAAGCGAGGGCATGGTCGCACCGTAACGTGAACTGCGTACGGTGGTGGCGTGCGTACCCGAGCCTGTGTCGTTCTTGCCGCCGCACTGTTCACGCTGACCGGATGCTCCGGGGAAGCGGGACCGACCCCGAAAGGGACGCCGGACCCCGGCCCCGCCGCCCTGGCCAGGAAGGTGACGGTGCTGCGGGCCGACGACTGTCACACCGCGCCCACCGAGGTGCGTCCCGCTGACTGCGAGAAGTACGTCACCCAGGTGGAGAACATCCCGGGCAACGCGCACAAGTACGCGACCGGGCACCCACGGCTGGCCGAGGCCGCCGACACCCTCAGCTCCACGTTGCGGGCCTACCGCCACAACAACTGCGCAGGTAGCGGCGATGCCGATGTGTGCACATCGGCGCTGACGGACATGGCGTCGGCGCTGACGGACCTGCACACCGAGCTGTCCGCGCTGCCGGACGTGACGGCGCAATCGGGCTAAGCGCGGGTTACCGTAGCGATCGTGAGCGCAGCTAACCCGAATCCCGAAACGACCGGTGCGACCGGTGTCGGTCTGGCCACCGTCACCAATGACGGCACCGTGCTCGACACGTGGTTCCCGCAGCCGAAGCTGACCGCCGAGGCGCACGAGAGCCGCACCGAACGGCTGTCGACGGAACAGGCCGCCGAGGCGCTCGGTGAGGAAGCGACGTCCTTGCTCGGCCCCGACGAGGCACGCGGGGTCGAGGTCGTGGCGGTGCGCACGTCCATCGCGACGCTGGCACAGGCACCCGTCGACGCGCATGATGTGTACCTGCGACTGCACCTGCTCTCCCACCGGCTGGTACGCCCCCACGGCCAGAACCTCGACGGAGTGTTCGGCCTGCTGTCCAACGTCGTGTGGACAAACCACGGCCCGTGCCCCGTGGAGGGCTTCGAGGCCACGCGCCTGCGACTGCGGTCACGTGGCCCGGTGACCGTCCACAGCATCGACAAGTTCCCCCGCATGGTGGATTACGTGGTCCCGAGCGGGGTCCGTATCGGCGACGCCGACCGGGTGCGACTCGGCGCCCACCTCGCCAGTGGCACCACCGTGATGCACGAGGGCTTCGTGAACTTCAACGCGGGCACACTCGGCGCGTCCATGGTGGAGGGCCGGATCTCGGCGGGTGTCGTGGTGGGTGACGGCACCGACCTCGGCGGCGGCGCGTCCATCATGGGCACGCTGTCCGGCGGGGGCAAGGAGATCATCTCGGTGGGCGAGCGCTGCCTCATCGGCGCCAACGGCGGCATCGGCATCTCGCCGCAACTCCACCACCGGCGAGGTCGAGGTCGTCGAACGCACCGGTGCGGGCGTGGAACTCAACGCCGCACTGCACGCCAACGACTGAACGGGTCTCCGTCCGAGGAAACCGCTTCCACCTCATCGATCCGAAAACACCGGGCGCTCGGGTTCCACATCGGAACGCGAGCGCCCGTTCGATGAAAACCTGCTGCAGCGGCGCGAGCGGTTCCGTCCCGAGGCCGGGTCGACTCATCGCCCCCACCGTCGTGACGAAGCGGTCCCGGGCTGCGGCCCGGTATCGAGCAACGCTCCGGGCGGTTACTCCGCCAGCCGTTCCGCCGCCGCGTTCACCCGCTCGTCGGTGGCCGTGAGAGCCACCCTGACATGGGAATGGCCTCGGGGGCCGTAGAACGTGCCGGGAGCGGCGAGGATGCCACGCTCGGCCAACCACGACAGCGTGTCCTGCGCGGACTCACCGCGGGTCGCCCACAGGTACAGGCCCGCCTCGGAGTCGTCGATGCGGAAACCCGCCTTCTCCAGCGCCGGACGCAGTACCGCGCGACGGGCGGCGTAACGCCGTCGCTGCTCGGACAGTGCCTCATCGTCGGCCAGCGCGGCCCGCATGGCCTCCTGCACCGGCCTCGGCACGATCATCCCGGCGTGTTTACGCACCTCGAGCAGCCGGCGCACCAACTCGGGATCACCCGTGACGAACCCCGCGCGGTAACCGGCGAGATTGGCCGACTTCGACAGCGAGTGCACCGCCAACAAGCCGTCGAGACTGCCGCCGTGCACATCAGGATGCAGGATCGACACCGGCTCGGCGTCCCAGCCCAACGCCAGATAGCACTCGTCGGACACCACCACCGTGCCGCGTTCCCGCGCCCATTCCACCACCTTGCGCAGGTGTTCCACACCCAGCACCTTGCCGGTGGGGTTGGACGGCGAGTTCAGCCACAACAGGGCGGGCCGGGCCGGGCCGAGCGCGGTCAGGGAGTCGGCCCGCACTATGGATGCGCCCGCCAGCAACGCACCCACCTCGTACGTCGGGTAGGCCAACTCCGGGATGACGACCGTCTTCCCCTCACCGGCACCAAGCAGCGTCGGCAACCACGCCACCAGCTCCTTCGAGCCGATCGTGGGCAGTACGGCATCGGGCTCCACACCGGTGACGCCGTGGCGCCGGCGCAACGCCTCGACAACCGTCTCGCGCAACTCGGGCGTACCGTGCGTAGCCGGGTAGCCCGGGATGTCGGACACCGAGGCGAGCGCGACCCTGATGCTGTCCGGCACCGGGTCCACCGGCGTGCCAACCGACAGGTCGACGATCCCGCCCGGGTGTGCCCGCGCCGTGGCGGCGTGGCCGGCCAACGAGTCCCAGGGGAAGTCGGGAAGTTTAGGCCCGCTCATTCGCCCTGCGGAGGCAAGTCCTTGATCCACTGCGGGTCGTGCGCGACCTTGCCGACCTTCGCGGCCCCGCCGGGTGAACCGAGTTCCTCGAAGAAGTCGGCGTTGGCCTTGGTGTAGGCGGCCCACTCGTCCGGCACATCGTCCTCGTAGTAGATGGCCTCCACCGGACAGACCGGCTCGCAGGCTCCGCAGTCGACGCACTCATCGGGGTGGATGTAGAGCATCCGCTCGCCCTCGTAGATGCAGTCGACGGGGCACTCGTCGATGCATGACTTGTCGAGCACGTCGACGCAGGGCTCGGCGATCACGTAGGTCACTGCGTTCTCCTGCTTGGTTTTCGGGTCTGGCCCTTGCCGGACACTTCGCTGTCTCGCCTCCGCATCCTATGCCGACGTCCCCGAGGGGACATCGACGTGTCACGGAGTGAGCGTCCGCATGACGGACTCCAATGGATCATTGTTCGAACGGATGGTTTCACCGGGCGCAACCCATTGTGAACGACGACATAACGTTCGGGCACGTCCACCTCGAGCGGACGATCCGGACAAGGTCACAGCGCAGAGGGGACCTTAAGACCGGCCGAAGCCCGACCAGCTGCCACTTCCGGGCGGAACCCCGGTCCGGCCTCCCACCGCCTCATCGGCTCTGCCCGCCCGCACCGACGAACGGACCGCGTCGACCCTTTTGATATCTCTTCGAGACCTCGCCCGAGAGCACGGCCGCGGCCGTTCACGCTACGCATACCCCACGACGCGCATGTGAATTCGACCACGTCCTCGACGTGATCCGGATACGTCCGGCGACGTCGAGACCCCGAAGCCGGCCGTGCCGTACGCACTTCGATTCGTCGAACGTCACCGTCACCGCCGCCGGTTTCCGTGCGAGGATCGGACACCGGACCCGGACAGTACGGACCTGAAGCACCGAAGAAGAGGCCAGCACAGTGAAGGTTGTCGTCGTTGTCGGCGGAGTGGGCGGAGCTCGGTTCCTGCTCGGCGTCAAGGCCGCCCTCGGCTTACCCCCCGTCGGTGAGGGCGAATCACCGCACGAGATCACCGCGCTCGTCAACACCGGCGACGACGTGTGGATGCACGGACTGCGCATCTGTCCCGACCTCGACACCTGCATGTACACGCTCGGTGGTGGAGTGGACCCCGAACGCGGCTGGGGCCACGCCGACGAAACGTGGACCGTGCACTCGGAACTGGCGGCCTACGGTGCCGAACCCACATGGTTCTCGCTCGGCGACAAGGACATCGCCACCCACCTCATCCGCACCCGCATGCTCCGAGCGGGGTACCCGCTGTCGGCCGTCACCGAGGCCCTGTGCGACCGCTGGCGACCCGGGGTGCGTCTACTGCCCATGAGCGACGACCGGGTGGAGACCCACGTCGTGGTCGACGACCCGGACGAACCGGGACAACGCAAAGCACTGCACTTCCAGGAATGGTGGGTGCGCTACCGGGCGAAACTGCCCGCGCACTCGATCGTGCCCATCGGCGCGGAGGAGGCCCAACCCGCGCCCGGCGTGCTGTCGGCCATCGAAGAGGCCGACGCCGTGTTGTTCGCACCGTCGAATCCCGTGGTCTCGGTGGGTACCGTGCTCTCGGTACCCGGCGTGCGCGAGGCGCTGCGCCGCACGAAGGCTGGCGTCGTCGGTGTGTCCCCCATCATCGGCGACAAACCACTGCGGGGCATGGCCGATGCGTGCCTGAAAGCCATCGGTGTCGACACCTCGGCCGAGGCTGTGGGCAGACACTACGGCTCCCGACGGGACTCCGAGGACGGCCTACTCGACGGATGGCTGATCCACGAGGGGGAGACCGCGGAAGTACCGGGGGTGACCGTGCGCGCGGTCCCGCTCATCATGTCCGATGTGGAGGCGACGGCGGCCATGGTGCGGGCCGCCCTGGAAGTGGCCGGAGTGGACAGTGAGTGAACACGCGGCGGCCCGAATCGAGATCCTGCCCGTCGAAGGGCTCCCGGAGTTCCGCCCCGGCGACGATCTGACCGGGGCCATCGCACGTCAAGCGCCCTGGCTGCGTTCCGGCGACGTCGTGGTCGTCACCAGCAAGGTCGTGTCGAAGGTCGAAGGCAGGCTCGTACGTGTCCCCTCCGACCCGCAGGCCCGGGACAAGGCCCGCAGGCAACTGATCGAGCAGGAGTCCGTTCGGGTCCTGGCACGCATCGGTCGTACCGTGATCACCGAGAACCACCTCGGCGTGGTACAGGCCGCCTCCGGCGTCGATGCCTCCAACGTGGACAGAAGCGAGGTCGCACTCCTGCCCGCCGACCCGGACGCGTCCGCACTGGCGCTGCGCAACGGGCTACGCGAACGACTCGGCGTCGAGGTCGCCGTCGTCATCACCGACACGATGGGCCGCGCCTGGCGGGTCGGACAGACCGACGCCGCCATCGGCTCGTCAGGACTACGCGTCCTGCGCTCCTACGCGGGCGAATACGACGCCCAGGGCAATGAACTCGCCGTCACCGAGATCGCCGTGGCCGACGAGGTCGCCGCGGCCGCCGACCTGGTGAAAGGCAAACTGACCGGTGTCCCCGTAGCGGTGGTACGGGGGCTGAGCATCGGCGACGACATCCCCGGCGCGGCCACCGCACGCGACCTCGTCCGCCG
>SMEZ01000111.1_pt1 | contig 46463 bp, 36 predicted proteins | sample 2456351 | NCBI WGS metagenome assembly SMEZ01 (sample SAMN10132605, study PRJNA489261) | soil metagenome | isolation source: day120 antibiotic-loamy sand soil ammended with composted manure from dairy... | place: USA | collected 2015-04-01 | reverse complement strand
TGGGGCTCTCTCCCACCGAAGGCCCTTCGCCCCACCACAGCACGGTCCATCCCCACGTGCGTGGGGCTCTCGCAGCCCAGATCCGCCGCGGCAGTGTGCACGCGGGTCCATCCCCACGTGCGTGGGGCTCTCAGTTGTTGACCTGCAGTTTTGTGGGCTGTTATCTTCGCGTTATCTGTCTGGTGGGCGTGCTTCCCTCTGCGGGCACTCTAATCCAATTTTGTGGAATTGCCTCACTCAAGTTGCTTGGAACGCTATGTTCTGCGTGCTAAGGCAGCAGAACTCAGGAGGAAACGTGCCCGAACACGATTCTACAGATGACAAGCACGGTATCCCACCGCTCGACTTGAGGTTCTGGGCGAAAGAACGCGGCCTTCGCGGCAAGACCTACCCCTTGGTGTGCCATTCCCTCGACGCTGCTGCCGCGGCATTGGTGTTGTGGAACGAATATCTCTCTCCCGGGCTGCGAGACACGATCGCTTCGTCTATGGAGACTGACGAAGAGCACGCGGGACACTGCATCGCTTTCTGGGCGGGGTTGCATGACATAGGGAAACTAACCCGAGAGTTCCAACAGCAGATCGCTATCGACCTTTCCGCTTATCCCGGGGAGGAGCTCAGTGGGGAACAAAGGTCCCATGCTGCCGCGACCGGTAAATGGCTGCCGTTCGCGCTTCCTTCACTCGGCTATCCCAACGGAGGACTAGTCACCGGCCTCGTTGCCCAGATGCTTGGGGGCCATCACGGTACGTTCCACCCACACCCCTCTTTTCAAAGCCGCAATCCGCTAGCGGAGTTCGGCTTTTCCTCGCCGCACTGGGAGAAGCAGCGCCACGCCCTGCTGCACGCAGTTTTTGATGCGACGGGGCGTCCCACACCTCCTGACATGCTTGACGGGCCTACAGCATCGGTCGTGTGCGGCCTGGTCATCCTTGCTGACTGGCTGGTCAGCCAGGAGGATTTTCTCCTGGAACGTCTCACCTCCCTGCCCGCAGACGGTTCCGCGTCTGCACTGCGCGCCCACTTTGAAACGTCGCTACGGCGCATCCCCTCACTTCTCGACGCCGCGGGTCTACGGCCGATCACAGTTCCTCCGGCCACGTTCACTGAGTCGTTTCCGCACCTGAGCAAGCCCAACGGCCTTCAAGCATCGTTGGCGAAACACCTTCCTTGCCTGTGCACCGGTCCGGGATTAGTGCTGATCACCGCGCCCATGGGTGAGGGCAAGACCGAAGCCGCCTACCATGTGGCGGATCTGCTGGGGAAGGCAACGGGGCGCCCTGGACGTTTTCTTGCGCTTCCCACCATGGCCACTGCTGACCAGATGCACACCCGGCTCAAGGAGTACGCACGCTACCGGGTGGAGAACACAGACCTTCCGCGCTCCTCCACGCTGGCCCTCCTGCATTCAATGGCGTGGCTGAATCCCGACTACGCCCCCGCCGACCTGCCAGGCGTGTCGAAAGTGCTCTCTAATCTCGGGCACCGCGATCCGTTTGCCGCAACTGACTGGCTGATGGGGCGTAAACGGGGCCTACTCGCTCCCTGGGCAGTCGGCACAATCGACCAAGCACTCATGGCGGTGCTGCGTGCGAAACACAACGCGCTGCGCCTGTTCGGGCTTGCTGGGAAAGTGGTGGTTGTCGACGAGGCGCACGCGGTCGACCCTTACATGCAGGTCCTCTTGGAACAGTTGCTGCGCTGGCTGGGCACGCTTGATGTGCCGGTAGTGCTGCTGTCGGCGACCTTGCATCACAGCATCGCGAACTCACTTGTCAAGGCGTACCTGGAAGGTGCCCGAGGCAGAAGGTGGAACAGGTCTGAACCGCAGCCTGTTTCGGAGGTCTCCTACCCTGGCTGGCTGCACGTTGACGCTCGGATCGGAAAAGTGACTCGCAGCAGCGACGTCGACCCCTTGCCTATCGCTACGACTCCCCGCAAGCCCTTGGAGGTGCGGCTTGTGGACGTGCCGGTCAAGGAGGGAGCCCTAAACCGGTCCACGGTGCTCGCTAAGGAGCTGACTCCACTAGTGAAGCAGGGAGGATGCGCAGCGATCATCTGCACCACGGTTGCTGAAGCCCAGGGAGTCTACGATCTGCTTTCCCAGTGGTTTGCGACGCTCGGTGAGGACGCCCCCGACCTTTACCTGCTGCATTCGCGGTTCCCTAACCGGCAGCGCACGGAGATCACCGCGACCATCGTTGACCTGTTCGGTAAAGAAGGTGCACAGAGCGGACGGAGACCCACTCGCGGCGCTGTCCTGGTAGCCACCCAAGTGGTGGAGCAGTCCCTCGACTTGGACGTGGATTTGATGATCAGCGACCTCGCTCCAGTGTCGCTGTTGCTGCAACGGGCGGGACGCTGCTGGCGGCACGAACACCTGGGCATCATCAACCGTCCCCAATGGGCCAAACAGCCCGAGCTTGTGGTACTCACCCCGGAACAGAACGGCGACGCTGATGGGGCTCCGTGGTTTCCGCGTTCCTGGACATCGGTGTACCCGCTGGCATTGCTCCAGCGCACGTACACACTGCTGCGCCGCAGGAACGGGGCCCCGGTGCAGATTCCTGAAGACGTGCAGCAGCTTGTGGACGACGTGTATGACGACGACTCGCTCGCTGAAGATCTAGAAGCAGACATGGAGCGCATGGGGGAGGAGCTGGCACAACGCGGCTTGGCGCGCAACGCGGTCATCCCCGACCCAGACGATGTGGAAGACAACCTGAACGGGCTCACCGAGTTCAGCTTTGATGTGGACGAGCACGTGCTCGCGACCCGGTTCGGTGCCGGTTCAGTCCGGGTGCTGTGCTACTACGTGGACACGGCGGGGAACCGCTGGCTTGACCCTGAATGCACGGTCGAGTTTCCTGAACAGGGCACGGGGCGAGAGGGCCGGTTCACCATGGCAGACTGCCGCGACCTGGTGGCCCGCACGATCCCGGTGCGTATGGGTCCCTGGGCGAGTCAACTCACCGAGGACAACCATCCTCCTGAGGCATGGCGGGAGTCGTTCTACCTTCGCGACCTGGTTCTTATACCTCAACGTGTGACAGACGAGGGCGCGGTGCTCCCCACTGAAACCGGTGGACGAGAGTGGTTGCTTGATCCCTGTAAGGGGCTGATCTTTTGACCCTAGAAGTGGGTGTGGTGCCGTGGCCTGGTTGGCCGGAGGATTGACCGCGGCACCGTGCCCTACCGCCTTCCGCCCTTTCGGGCTCAGGAGTTGGGCCTCGGACGTCCAGTCGAAGGTGTCCTCCAGTGTGGGTGTCTGGGCGTGTGTGGGGGGAGACAAGGAAGGGTCCGGGGCAGCCGTCCTGCCTCGCCTGTGGACAGCTGACTTTCTGAGTTCTAGGAATCTCGGACTGCGAGTAGTAGCAGGGAAAATCGCTCCGTAGCTAGCACGTCAAGAACACCCTCGAAAAAGAACTCTCCGTAAAAAGAAAATCACATTCAGTGAGAGAATGGGATTCTCAAGATAAGGGATTAGGTCCCGATCTGGAAGAACGGAGCAAACCGTTCCTCGCAGGTCTATCTATCACAACAAATTCCCATTTTTTTGCTGTCCGTTTCTGTGGCAGTCTGGCAGTGCAGAGAGACTTCTTAGTCAAGTCAGATGATTTTTTGCTGTTGTCCATGATTTCAGAGAGATTCATGCCATTCTTGTCGCTACTAGAAGCTACGATGCTGGCCTGTCCTTAGCCGGTCTAGCCGACAGTGCTGTCGGTTGCCCTGTGTTTTCTTGTGGGAGGAGCCATTCCTTCACCGCCGTCATTTGATGTGACCATCGCTCCTTGGCTGATTGCGCGCAGCCGCGACGTCCTGGCCGCACCCGAAATGCTGGGACTGCGTGACGTTCTCATCCGCTCCCACGAACTCTCCGACGTGGAGATTCCGCTTCCGCCTGGCGCGGCAGTACTGTGGCGGATACTCGCACTGATCACCGCCCGCATCACCGGCCTCGACCAGCCGCCAAACAAGAATCCGAAGCGGAAATGGCAGGCTCGCCGCAGCCAGATCCTCAGCAAAGGACGACTCGACCCGGAAGCGGTCGACGCCTACTTCGCCGACTACTCGGAGCGCTTCGACCTGTTCCACCCTGAGCGGCCCTGGTTGCAAGATCCTCGCCTGCGTGAAGAGTGTCCGAAAACCTCGGGTGTCAACAAGCTGGCATGGGGGCGCACCGCGGGAGAGAACCAGGTGTGGCTCGGCGGCCACCACCATGACCTCGACCCGCACCCCCTCGACTCCGCTGAGGCTGTCTGGCACCTGCTGGCAACTCTCGGCTACGGGCCTTCAGGGATGTGCACGGCTCGCGTTGTCCGGGGAAGAAGCGAACGCAACGTCACCGCGGGGCCGCTGCGCGGCACCGTCTCCTACCACCCGTTGGGCCGCACCCTGTTCGAAAGCCTGATCCTCAACATTCCCTACCCCGGCACTGGTGCAGCCGACCTCGCCTTCTGGGAACAGCCAGAGCTCAACGACCCGCTCGGTCTTCCCGAAGAATCCGCGGGACTCGCCGGGATTCTGAGGCTCGACCACTTCCGCCATGCTGTCCTGCTGCACCCCTCGCCAGATGGTTCACACGTCGTGGATGCATGGGTGACCTGGGCGTGGCGGGAACGCAACATTTCGCCAGAACTCGACCCTTACCTCATCTACCAGACAAGCAAGGAAGGCCGTGTCTATCCGCGGCCAGCCGAAGCGGAACGGGCCATATGGCGGGACCTCGACGCCTTGCTGCACTACGGCGAAGACGGCAACTACCGGCCGACAATTTTGGACAACTGCACGCCTTTGGCGCAGGTTCCCCAAGAAGTCCTGGACTCCCTGCGGCTGCGCGCCTTCGGGTTCGACCAGGACGGTCAGGCCCGTGACAAACAGTGGTTCACCGCCACCACCCCGGCCGTGCTGCGCTGGCTAGCAGACCGGGAAACCGACGACAACGAGAACGCCCGAATCGTGCGTCGTATCACCCTGGCTCGCAAAGCCGCGGAAGCACTCGGCCGCCGCCTAGAAAAAGCGTGCAAAGAAGCGTGGAAGGAAAGCAACAGCCCTAGCTCCACTAGCTCCGGCACCAACGCTAAGACCGAGACCGGTGTCGGACCCTGGGTGCAGCACGGCATGAGCCGCTACTGGGCGAAAGCCGAGCCGGTCTTCTGGAACATCGTCTACGACCGGCCCGCTCAAGGCTACACCCCCGGCATGGCAGGCCCCGGAAACGCCTTCAACCTGGTCGCGTTAGCTGCCTACGACGAGGTGACCGGTCCCTACTGTGAACGGCCCCGCGTGGCCAAAGTCGTGGAGCGGCACCGCAGCACCCTGTTCAGCAACTGGACACCGAAACAGGACAAGGAAGCCGCGTGAACAGCGACTACATACTCCAGCACGCTGATGCCCTCGTGAAACGGGTGAGCAAGCTCATTGTCAACGAACCAGCGGCACGGGCCGCACTGCGGCGCGGTGTGGGACTGGCCCCCGAGGATCCGCGCATGCTGGCCGCTCACCGCGTGGTCGCCCCTTACGTTCCCGTCCCCACCGACTACGACGTCGACCGTCGCCGGGCCGCGTCCCTATGGGACGTCCACGCTGTGGAGCGCGCCTTCTACGCAGTCGCAGCAATCATGGCCGCACAGCCCAGAAGCGCCCGCGACCAGGAAGCGGAAGCTACCGAAGAACAAACCGGAGAACCACAGGACAGCGAGGCACTCACTGAGCCAACCCCTGCCGAAGAAAGCAGCGCCACCAAGGATGGAAAGCCGGACCGGCGGCCCAACCTGGGAGTATCCCTCGCTCAAGCCGTCTTCGACAAAGGGCTCAACGCTGACAGCACCGAGCAGCGCCTGCACCTGATCGCCCGCCAGAACCTCGACGGCGTCCACCGCCACCTGCCGCGCCTGGTCCTATACCTGCGCAGCGACCAAGTCCACATCGACTGGGGGATCCTCATCCGAGACCTGGCCCGCTGGGGCCACACCCCCCGCCACGTCGCCCGCGAATGGGTCCAGGACTACCACCGCACCCTCGAAACCCTGACCCGTCAAGCAGAGCAGAAAAACAAGAACAACACCACCGATGAGGAGGCCGAAGCAGCATGACTTTCGTTGACATTCACGCCATCCAGACCCTGCCCTACTCCAACATCAACCGCGACGACTTGGGCTCCCCCAAGACGGTCGTCTACGGCGGCAAGGAACGCACTCGCGTGTCCAGCCAGAGCTGGAAGCGCGCCGTCCGCCACGAAGTGGAAGCCCGGCTCGGCGACAAGGCGGTCCGCACCCGCCGTATCATCAGCGAGATCGCCAAGCGGCTTCGGGAACGCGGCTGGGACGCTGACCTCGCTGACGCCGGAGCACGCCAAGTCGTGCTGTCTGTCGGTAAGAAGAGCGGCATCAAACTGGAAAAGGAGAAAGACGGCGAGGCCCCTGCCACTTCTGTCCTGTTCTACCTCCCGGTCCCCGCAATCGACGAACTCGCCGCCATCGCCGATGAGCACCGGGACGCCGTCGCCAAAGAAGCAGCCAAGAAGACCCCCAAGGGAATCCTCCCCGCTGACCGCATCACCGAAGTACTGAAGAGCCGCAACGTCTCAGTCAACTTGTTCGGTCGGATGCTCGCTGAACTGCCCTCCACCGAGGTCGACGGCGCAGTGCAGTTCGCGCACGCGTTCACCGTGCACGGCACCACCGTAGAAGTCGACTTCTTCACCGCTGTCGACGACATCCCCAAAGAAAACGACCACGGTAGTGGCCACATGAACGCGGGCCAGTTCAGTGCCGGAACGTTCTACCGCTACGCCAACGTCAACCTCGACCGACTGGTGGAAAACACCGGTGACGCCCAAACCGCCCGCACCGCCGTGGCCGAGTTCCTCCGCGCTTTCCTGAGCACGGTCCCCTCCGGGAAACAGAACGCTACCGCTGCCATGACCCTGCCCGACCTGGTACACATCGCGGTACGCTTCGACCGACCCATCTCTTTCGCTCCCGCGTTCGAAACCGCGCTATACGGCAGCGACGGCTACACCCTCCGCGCCTGCCAGGAACTCAACAACTACGCCGAACGGCTCCGCGAAGTCTGGCCCGACGACGCGATCCGCGGCTACGCGACCGTGGAAAACAAGACCGACCTCGCCGCGTTGGGGGAGCGGTACGACTCCTACCCGGCGCTCATCGACGCCATGGTCGCGGCAGCCTTCGAGGGGGAGCGGGAGTGAGTGGCTTCCTGCTGCGGCTAGCTGGCCCCATGCAAAGCTGGGGCGAACACAGCATGTTCGGGGAACGCGACACCCTGCCTTACCCGAGCCGCTCCGGTCTGATCGGAATGTTCGCTGCCGCCCAGGGGGTGCGCCGCGGCGACCCTCTGGACCGCTACAAGGAACTGAAGTTCACCGTTCGCGTCGACCGGCCAGGGGTGCGGCTCGTCGACTTCCACACGATCGGCGGCGGCCTTCCCAAAGAGCGCACCGTGCCCACCGCTGCAGGTGAACGGCGCGACCCTAAGAAAGCCACCATCGTCACCAGCCGTTCCTACCTGGCCGACGCCGTGTTCACCGTCGCTGTCACCGGACCGGAAGCAGACACTATCGCCGACGCGTTAGCCGCCCCCTACTGGCAGCCCTACCTGGGGCGGCGCGCGTTCGTTCCTGACCCGCTACTGGTCCTGCGCCGCAGGGTCGCTGACCCGGTGCGAGAACTAGTGGAAGCGGTGCCGCTCCCCCATCGCAGGGTGGAAGAAGACGCTGCAACTGTGCTTGTGGACTTGATCTATGAAGAGGGCGAATACCCAGATACGCGCACTCTGACGGTGCTCAACGACGTTCCGCTCTCGTTCGACAGCAAGAGCCGCCGCTACTCCACCCGACAGATCCGAGTAGTTCCCACCGAGGTTCCCGCGACACTCGTGGCCGGTCCCGGCAGGGACTACCAGAACAAGCTTTTCACATACGTCAAGCAGTGCGCCGAGGAGGCAGCATGACGTGGCTGACCAAGATCGTTCCTGACCTGCGCTACCGCCAGACCCGAGCAGACTTCCGTACCGCTGGAAATCTACATCGTAAACTCATCCGGCTTTCTTCTGACCTCGGTGAGGAGCGGATCGCTAACCCCCGTCAGCAATCCGGCTTACTGTTCCGCATCGAAGAAACCAGAAACGAGCTCTACCTGCTGGTACAGAGTCACTCCCCCCTGCGGGTTGACCGGCTTGGCCCCGGATACCACGGGGTCCAGATGCGTAACCTCGACCCTTTCCTGGCTCGGCTAGACAAAGGCAGCCGTGTCCGCTACCGGATTGTGGCCAGTCCCACCAAACGACTCGGCCGGTCCGAGAACAACACCCAACGCCTTGGCCTGAAAGAGCCGCCGAAAAAACCAAGAGAGTACACCTGGGCTCTGCGCGGGGCCGCAGCCGAGGAGTGGTGGCATTCCCGTGCGGCAGCCAACGGACTGGAACTCCTCAGCACCTACGCGCAGACACTCGATGACGTCCGCGACCCTGGGACCGCTGACCGCAGCCGCAAAATCCGCCACCCAGCCGTGCGCTTCGACGGTGAAGCCGTCATCTCTGACGTCGACGCCGTGCGTCATGCGGTACTTAACGGCATCGGCCGCGGCAAATCCTACGGCTGCGGGCTGCTCAGCCTCGCCCTAATCGAGGAAGGAGAACATGGATAACCCCCGTAAGGCGCTAGCCCGTCCGACACTGGCGATGCTGCCCCGGGTATCGGACGGCCTCTCCTTCCTCTACGTGGATGTCTGCCGAATAGTGCAGACCGACACCGGCGTATGCGCGGAGGTCGAAACCGAAACCGGAAGAATACATCGAGTCCCAATCCCCACCGCTTCACTCGCATGCGTCCTACTGGGACCGGGAACCTCAATCACCAGTCCTGCCATGGCGACTTTCATGCGCCACAACACAACGGTCGTAACCTGCGGGGCGGGAGGCATCCTCAACTACGGAAGCTTTCCCGCCCCTAACCGCACCACGAAATGGATCGACCGGCAGGCACGCGCCTACTCCGACGACAGACGCCGACGAGACGTCGCCGTGCGGATGTACGAGATGCGCTTCGGAGAAGAACCTCCTCCCGGTGCGTCCATCGAAAGGCTGCGCCAGCTTGAAGGGGCACGGATGAAAGCCCTCTACCGAAGCCTGGCGGCTAAGAACAGGGTGAAACCATTCAAACGGAACTACAACCCGCATGACTGGGATGACCAAGACCCTGTCAACAAGGCGCTTTCGGCAAGCAACGCTGCCCTTTACGGGGTGGTGCACTCGGTACTGGCGCACCTGGGCTGCCACCCCGCGCTCGGGTTCATCCACTCCGGAAAACAAGACGCGTTCGTCTACGACATCGCCGATCTCTATAAAGCACGGACCACTATCCCGCTCGCGTTCTCCTTGAGCAGGACAGCCAACCCGGAGCAAGAAGCGCGCCTGCGGCTTCGTCGAGACCTAAAGCTGTACCGGCTGATTCCGCAAATTGTGCGGGATGTGCAGACCCTCCTCTCCTTAGACGACCCTGAGGAGGCCGTTTCGGAAGAGGAGCCGCCGAGCTCGGGAGGGCCGTGGCAAGTCGTTGACTTGTGGGACCCGGTGGTCGGGGCTGTCTCCGGCGGTGTGAACTATGCCAATCACATCGCGGACAGCGAGGAGCCCTGATGGCCAAGCTCGTCATGATTGCAACTACAGCGGTTCCTAATCATGTTCGGGGTGCGTTGTCACGATGGATGATCGAGCCGGTCGCCGGAGTGTATGTAGGAACGATGAGTGCCCGAGTCCGCGACGAGCTGTGGTCCGCGGTGAGTGCTTCAGTGGGGGACGGGGCTGCCCTATGCGTTCACCCCGACGATAACGAGCAGGGTTTCACCGTTCGCACAGCGGGGGAGCGTCGTCGCGCGATTGTGGACTTCGACGGGCTTCAACTTGTTCAACTATCGGCGTTGGAAGGTGCGGAACAAGAGATGCCGCCGATCCCGGAAGGGTGGTAACGAGAAGATAACGCCTTGCAAAGTTGCAGGTAAGTAACTGTGAGCCCCACGCACGTGGGGATGGACCGATGTACGGGCCACCCACCACCAAGAAGGAGGAGTGAGCCCCACGCACGTGGGGATGGACCGCTGCACGGTGCGTACCCGGTGCGGCCTGAGCGGTGAGCCCCACGCACGTGGGGATGGACCGCGGGGCCTCATCCGACAGCCCCGCTTCCACCCGGTGAGCCCCACGCACGTGGGGATGGACCGCCGGGCCAGCGCTCTGGCGACGTCCACTCCAGGTGAGCCCCACGCACGTGGGGATGGACCGTGGGTGACCAGTCGCTGGGGCGTCCCTAAGTGCTGGTCTAATTTTGCTGTTGGACGAATTGCTAAGAAGGCGAAGGCTGGCATGCAGAAACACGATGAGATATGGATCCGCTATTTCAAGTCCCAAGGCTAACCCAATGCTGTGGGGCTGGCAGTAGGAATGGAGGGCGCCGCCTACGCCCTAAACGACGACTTGGTTGCAAAAGTTTGGAAAAAGCGATCGGGTGAAGAGCTGAGGCGGATTCAACTCTTCTATGAGGATCTCTCTGAAGCGCCACTGAGTTTTCATACACCGCGTATCAACGAGGTGTTGTACGTCAACGCTTGGCTCTCTGGTTGGTCGAATGCCTGCGGGAGAGTACAAGGAGGGAGAGGATACGCTGGCTCCTCTCTTTGATGCGAGGAACTCCCAAAGCTCCCAAGTGTCATAGCACCATGTTCAGGCTGGTGTGGACATGGATCCTGCGATGGTCAGGCTTGGGGGGACCACAGAACAAGGAAGCGTTCGGGGCGTGCAGACCGTGAGTGTGCCCTGTGTGATGGCGAGGTGTGTGACAGCACTCCGTTTCTGGAGAACCGACACCCTTGGATCCCGCAACATCCCTGTTGTTGGGCTTCCACCTTCTGCCGGGGTGAGAGGCCTGCCTGCCCCGAAGCAGCATTCGTTTACGCTAAGCGCTTAGCTAGTAGATCCAGCCAATTCGCCTAGCTCCTGCAGAGCAGGGACACGGATTTTCACGGCACAGTTAGCCTTCTTCTCCAGGGAGACGGTAGGGGGCCGGATCGTGTCGCATGTGCTGAATCCAGTCACTGGTGCGGTTCACAACATCATCGTCCGTGATGATGACACTCTTGCGAATTTTTCCGCTGAGCCGAACTTCTGTCTCCGCCGGGAGGAAAGTGTTGTGGAAGGCGAATGAGAACAGCCGCCATTCTCCATCCTCCATAACGGGATGCATCCACAAGGGGGAGGCACGGCGTTCACCCACGGTCACTTTGTCTTTGCTGTAGACCACAGGCAAGCCTAGGGCGCCTAGGGGGAAGCGGTTGGAGTTTCCGTGGAGGACAGCGTCCCGTTCTGGGGTTTTGACTTTGGGCCAGTAGTTGGTCCTGGAAGCGCTGTTGTCGGCTGTCGCCCGTGACAGCCGGTACTGCCGCCCGACGTGGGCCAGCAGTTCTGCCCATGAAGAAGCGGAATAGGCGCTGAGCCCGGCGCACGTCCACTTACTGCTGAACACTGGATAGGTAGGTATCTCGTCGTCACGCCAAGGGCGAGCCTCATCAGGGGCGCCTATCTGCTTGAGCAGGTCATCGATGGGCTCCAGGCAGTCATCGAGAGGGCCAATGGGCTGCAGTCGTTGCCGATCGTCTAGCTCCTTGTAATGAGTGAGACCTGGAGTTTGAAGTGACGACTCTGTCCAGGGAGTAACCGATTTTTGGTCGTGGAGAGTCGCTCCAATGATGCGTATCTTGCCGAAACCACGCCGGACACGGGACCCCACCCCACCGTAGGCGCACACCATCCACAGTGACGCCAGGGTGAGGGCGTTGATGCGAGAGTCCTCCGACAGAGCCATCTTGAGTTCGAAGTATTTGTGGTCTGGGAATACGTAGGGGCGGGTGATCTGGTACCTGCCTTTGACGATGGTGCCGAGGCCTTGCCCCATCAGATAGCCGATGGCGGGTTCTTTCCGCAGCTGGTCAGGAAACCGTGTCGAGTCAAGGAACGAAAGGCAGGGATTCCTGCGGGTTTGGGGCAGTTTGCCCAGTCGCATCCGTACCGGGGATGGATTGGTGGTGCTGCCGAAAACTTCGTCTTCGAGGCGACGCAGAGTCCGAATACTGGGGCCGACCTTGGTTCCGGCGAGTGCGCGGAACCAGTAGCGCATGGCTCCCCGCAGGGAACTGACTCGGAGAGGTTCGTCGTCATGTCCGTTGAACAGCGGGGTGGTGACACGTAGGCGCAGGGTGATCCAAGACATGAGTGTGCTCCTTAACGAATGTTTGCCGCGCTGATGCGTGTGCCGAGGTACGCGAAGACTCGCTCAGAGGCCGAGACCAAGGCACGGAAAACAGGGCTGCGGAGCAGACACGATCAGCGGGCCAGTTTCGTCGCAACTGGCCAACCCTGCCAGCACAGGTGGACACCTCAGGACGGCGCCAGCGGGTAGGGCTCCGCTACTGTGTCCCACCACACGAGGATCGCTGATGGGAGACCGAAATATGCCCGCGCGGCAAGCGTCCGCCACGTGCTTCAGCGGGATGACCGTGGTGTGGCCCGGAGAGAAGGTCACGGGGAGTCCCATTGATCGGTGATGTTGACGGTGAAGTAGCCGTAGCCTGCCGTGGTGCGTGCACCGATTCCGTACTCTTCACAAGCCTGCTTGAGCCAGTCAGCTGCCTTGGCGGTGAGGTCGGGGTCCTCCCCGATGAGGTGAGTGACGAAAGTACCGCTGAGGGAGAGGAAAGGCAGCGGCACAGGCTGATGGTGTTCCCCGGGGGCGCACGGTTCCGCGGACTGATCGGTGTGGTAGGCGTGCTGGTGCGGGGTGATCACATCACTATGGACGCGCAGACCTTTGCGGTGGTTACGGGGATCGGATAGGGGAAGGGCGTCAAAGAAACGCACTCCGCACCGGGGGTTGTCTCGGTCCTCCTCGTCTTCAGGGGAGGGCAGGGGCCCGAAGACCAATGTGTAGAGTTCAGAGGGAACCTTTTGCCGAGAAGCCCAGGCCGCTGCGGCTCCTTTGAGTGTGGAAGCGGGGATGAGCGGCCAACCGTAGGTGCCGTGCAGGCTGAGCCCGAATTCGTGGTCTCCGGTCTGCTCTCCTAGTCCGGTCACGAAGCGCCAGTCTGCGGTCAGTTCCACCCGGTAGATGTGCCGTTTTCGGGCGTTGAGAATGCTTAGAGCGTGCGCGCGGCGTTGCTCAACTGCCTGTGCCCACTCCTTCTGGTAGCCGAGGCAGTACTCGCTTGCCCAGCCGAGCACGGGATCCTCGGGGCGCGCATCCGCGGTGGGGGGAGAGACGTCGCTGATAGCTAAACGTCGCAGGATGATCAGCGAATTCGCGGAAGCGTCGAGCGTAGAGCGCTGATCGTAGCGGATTTTTTTGACGTATTTCGGCGAGACGCTCTTGCAATGGTGGGCATCCTGCGCACTGTCTGGCTTCTGGGTCACTCTTCCGCAGAGGACTCGGCCTATCGCCCCAGAGTAGGAGACGCACAGGATTTCTTTCGGTTCTTCCTGCGAGGAGGTGTCCTGAGCTCCCCGTCGACCGTGGGGAAAGGTCATTCTCGCTCCTCTCCCGTATCGCTGTCAGCGGACTCGCCGGGGTTTTCCTGGTTGGCGTGCTCCGTAGCAGCGGCCGCCAGTTTGCCGTAGCGGGCTTCTGCGATTCGGCTGAGCCATCCGGCGAGCAGGTCGATTTCGGCGCTGAGTCGACTGTGGGTGGGAAGGTCCGCTTTGGTGAGCACGTCCAGGAATTCGCGGGGGGTGGACTGGGGGGTGAGGCCAGGGAGAAGCTTACGTTTAGCAGCGTGCTCGATGATGGCCTTGCACAGTCGGCTATAGGCCTGCTCGAGGGGGTCGGCGCTTCCGCTTTTGCTTTCAGCGAATGCGAACGCAGCAACCAAACCTGAAGAGCGCAGCCGCATCGGGAATTGGCGCATCCGGGTACGGATGCGCTGGGCGAGTTGCGGGTCGGTCACCAAAGGCCCGATGACTTTCTCCGCTTGGGCGGCCATCTGCTGGTCTACTCGCTCAGCCATTGCGTTCTCCTTCGACGATCCGGGTCCACACCAGCCCTTTGCCGAGGGTTTCGTCTCCGCCCACTTGGAGGAGGGAATGGTTCACCAGGTCCCGCAGCTGCTGGACTTCTTCCGGAGCGTATTTCCCACGCAGGGTCAGCACGGAGGCGAGAATCGTTTCGGCAGGGAGGTATTCGCTGACGAAGGGACCGTTTTGAACCAGCTTCTGTTGACGGTGGAGTTGGACCCGTACCGCGAACTCGGTGCACTCGCGCAGGAGAACAGACATCGGCTCGGAGCCGACAACCAGCAGGTCTTCTGCGAGTTTGCTAGCGAAAGGGCGCAAATGGGGGGCGTCGCCAATAGCGTCGGCAGCCAAGAGCCGTGCCCAGTCAGTGACGGGATCAGGGGCGTCACCGCCTCCACGAGGATTGTGAAGCTTGACGAGGCATGGGCCGAGCACCTCCGGCGTTTCCCCGCCCCAGAACCCTCGACCGCAGGAGCCCTCCCCGTCGGCGGGGTTGGGGACTTCAGGAAGCACGACGTGGGGGCCGTTGATGATGGCGTATTTGCGGGCCAGACGGCTGAGAGCAAGCCGGGAAGTGACCCAGGCAAAGGAGCGGCGCAAGGTGGGGACCGGAAGCGCAACAAGTTGAGCATCGCCCACTGCGAGTTTTCCAGGGGTGGTTTCTTCTCCTTCGCCTGGCTCGGATCCGAACACCTCCTTCAAGGTGTCTTCGCTCCAGCCAGCGTCGCGGGCGGTCTGCCGCAGCGCACCCTTGAGGCTCTGCCCCCAGATGAGCGGATAGTTGGTGCTGCTTTCTCGTTGAATCGGCAGGTCGAGGACGCCGTCGCTGGCTGCGGCGCCGGCATGCAGCGGGGATTCCGCGTACAGGTACAGCAGAAAAGCGGTCATGTCCAGACTCCTGTGAGGACGACTCCGAATCCAGCAGTGTGGAGCGGGGGTGCATCAGTCGGCGGATGATCGCCTTCGTGGGTATGGATCCAGTCAGCGGAAGGGGCAAGGGCCCGGCCATGCCAGGAGGATGCAACGGCGGCAGCGGTCTCCTCATCAGGGAAGTGCAGGAGGTAGACCGAGCCGGGTGGGACCGCCCAGCGCAGGGTACGGGTACGGAAGAACCCTCGTTTGGGTGATGCAGTGGCCACGGGGAGTGGACTGCCTACAGCCGCTGCTACGAGAGTGGCTTCCGGTGGAAGAGGTGGACGCCAGCCGTCGCGCCACAACGCGGGTGTGGCCACATACAGCAGCATTCGCCCGCCGGGGAAGGAAGCAGGCCTTGACGGCCACGCCACAGAGCCGGCCGGGAGTTCGGCGACCTCGGCAAGCCGGGAGATTCCCCCCAGCGTCACTGTGGTGTGCTCCGGTTTCGGCCGTTCCGGGTGCGGAACGACCTCGGCGAGGAAAACCCACCCATCGCGAGGACGCAGGTGGGTGGCGTGGTACAGGTATCCCGAGCGTATCCGCCGGTCCTGAAGAGCGATGCCGATCCGGTGTTCGGGCACGAGCGGTTCCTCGCCGGCCAGCATGGTCTCCAGGTAGTCGGATGCCACAGTGGAGTCCTGGAACAGCGTGCCGTTGAGGTAGGACGACAGGCCTTCGCTGGAGATCCAGCCTTGGAGCGGCTCTGCTTTGGCCGTGACCTGTGGAGGGAGCTCCAGCAAGGACTCGGGGGCGCCAGGGACGTGGGCGAGATCGGTCCCGTCTACGGCGGATCCTTTGACAAGCCGGTAGTAGGCCCTTTCCTGCGCTGTGGTTTCTTTGCCTTCCACCACCACGATGTCTGAGGGGACAGGAAAGTAGGGGCACCACCTCCCGTCAGGGTTCTGCTTACCGAGGATGGGGCCACGCACAGCCGTCAGGTCGCCGCCGTAGGCGCTGGCGGCCGCCCCGGCAATGGTGCTGGGTCGGGGAATGACGGTCTCTGCCAGGGCCGTGTTGCTGTCTCGGGAACTGAACTGTCGACCGTCTCGTACGTGGACGGTGTCATGGGGCTCGAAGGCTATCCATGTGGTGGCGTTGTCTGCTTGGCCTGTGCTCATCGGCACTCCTGACGCAAGAACACTGCGACTCGAGCCGCCGCGATCAGTGATTGTTCGGAAATCTTTTCTGAGTCTTCTAGGGCGCTGGTGGGCCGTCCCAGAAGGCGGAGCTGCTCTGCAGCCTTGAGGGCAAATGCTTTTTGTTGCTCGCTGGTGGGCGCGAGAGTATGCCGGTGGACGAGGCGCTGGAGCTCAGCGGTAAAGAGGTCCAGACTGAGCGTGCATAGGGCGTGACTGTCGCGTTCCAGGTCCCGCAGTAGCCCGGGGGATAGCCGTGCTCCCGTCTCACTCCTGGTGAAGAGGGACAGGCGGTCACACACCAAGGCCTCGGGATCGTTGTGGTCAGGAAGAGCCCATTTCTGGACGTATGTTTCCTGGGTTCCGGAGCGGCGCAGGTAGCTCACGGCGAGAGCGTTCTTTCCAGGAACGTTTTTGGCGGCAGCCAGGGCTTCCCGGCTCGCGGCCAAGGCGAGCCGCAACGGGTATTTGCGGTGGAAGAACAGTAAGGCACTGCTCGCCGTGGGCAGTTCCGGGGATACTTCGGTGACTGCCTGTCTGCAGGCGCGTGCCCCCGCAAGGGCTGTCGCTGCGGGAAGGAACGCCAGCAGGTCGTCTCCGCCGGCATAGACTGCAACGCCCAGCAGCGCCGAGTCGTGCAGCAGTTCTGTCTGCCTTTCAGCGACTCTCCGCAACTGGTCAGAAATTTCGGTGTGCCGCTTGTGCGACAGGTTCTTTTCCTCGGAGAGGTAGGAGCCCATGCCGTCCAGGTCTTGGACAAGAATCGCCAGGTAGGAGGAGGGAGGCGCTACCTGGAACTTGTCCCGCATGATCTTTTGAAGATCAGCGGCAGCAATACGGCCTATCTCTACTGTTCTGGAGAAGTTGTCGAATGCTTCTCCAGAAGTCGGCTTCCTGAATTCGCGGGCCAGCGACTCTGCGGACCATGAGTCTGTGTAAACCCACTGTCCTCCGTGCCGCCACAGCCACTGGGCTAATTCTCCCTGAGGTTTCGGCATGCCTGGCAGTGGCCAGTTGGGGATATGTATGCCCGTATCTTCGTCCTGGACTACTTGATGCAAGTAGTCCACCTGTTCAGTTACATCCGGATCGTTGATATTTTTCAGAACTTCGATGCGGAATGGGGCCGACGCGATCCCGTAGGTCGAGGGGATCCCGTAAGGTGACACGCTCTCCTTATCATTGGGGCGGCCAAGCTTGCGTTTCAGCCAGTTGGCAGCGCTCAGCGTGTCACGCTCAAAAGAGGGAAGACCTTTCGGTGGCTTCGTGGTCGCGGGCCAGTGAGGACTCAGCTGGCAGGGGCCGTTGCGTGCCTCCAGGGCGGTGAAGTTCCGGACCTGTTTGCGTGCGGCTAGGCGACGTTGGGCTTCTTTCCACTGTTCGGGGTAGCCGCCTGGCCGTGGGGGAGCTACGGCCCACGTCACGGCGGGCATACCGGGGGTTTCTTCGATACGGCCAAGAGTCTTTTGCAACCACTCCTTCCACTTCTCATTCACCCGTGCGGTGGCTCGCTGAGCAAGTGTCGTCCCCTGCCCTGCGGGGGCGAGTGCCACCACCCGGTTAGGCATTCCCACGTCTTTCCTTTTCTTGCTCGGGGCGGGGAAGACGAGTTCGGCAGCGGACTCCTGGCACACGGACACGGCTTGTTCGGTGAGCTCAGCGATGATTCGGCTGCCTGCCCGCAGGTCCGAGGTGCTTCTGGATTCTTCGATGAATCGCTGGACTCCGGACAGTGCGATCACCACGAGGTCTTGGCCGTCCACGCAGTCTCCATCTGACGCCTTGTTTTCGCTGGAAACCGGGTATGTCCTCTGGTCTCCAGATCGGTGCTCCCTGTCTTGAGTGCGGCTTCGGGGGAGCAGCCGCTGTGGCAGAAGTCTCTTGAGGGGCAGCGCAGGAGTAACCACAAGCGCAGTGGCCCGAACATTCCTGCAGTTCCGTGCGAGAAACACCAAGTACTCAAGACAGCAGAAGGTGACATTAGCGGCAACTCACCTGATCCGTGGAGAGAATGCAGGTAATTAGTCAAAACTGGGGATAGGTGTCCTTGATGTGAAGTGTCTGAAGTAGGTGTTATTTCACGTCCGAAATTAACTCAGAGGTCAAGAAAAATCTAAACATTGTCAGAGTTTCTGGTGGGGGTAGCCTCAAGGCTTCATCTCTGGGCAGCACAGGACGGTACGTCAGGAAGGCTCAAGATGGAGCGTGTCCGCCTGGAAAGTGACGAAGGAGAACACTGCCACTAAGTGGAACATATGACAGGGCTTCCCTCGCTGAGAGCAGGTTCAACAGCACGTAGTGAATCGGCTTCTTTAGTTCTCTTTCGAGAAAGAAAAGCGCTGCGCATTTTCGTGCTTCTCAGGCTGTCCCAGCGAGACTAAACGGAGTGTGCGCCAGACTCCGCGCACGTAGATCCGAGGTGGAGCACTGTCACGGAGAGCAGCGGCAGGAAGCCGAAGATATCGAGATCGCCTGCAACCGCTTTGCCCCCACGCAAGCAGCATTGATGCCGCCTGTCAGCAGCGTTGTCGAGACCACTCCGGCTATTCCTTGAAGGCTGGGTTGATCGGGGATCCTTCGGACACTGGTGATCCCACTGTTGCGGGGAGTGGCGCGCCCGCGGGACTGTTGAAAAACGCCCGCACCTGGGTGAGAAACACCAGGTGACCGGACGCATTTATGCCCTGCCTGGTGAGGCAGCACAGTTGTCAAGGCGGTTCCCGGATGACACGGAGGTAGAAGAGCCCAGCGTCGCCTCACGACGTGATGGCGGCTCCGACCTGCCAGACAGAGAAAGAACTCACCACAATAGCTATCGGAGGGCTGCTGGCAGGGTCGAGCCGGGAAGTTCATGGGGACAGCGCGGCCGCAAAGCAGGGGAGAAGAACCGCTCAGTCAGCGAACCCCAATGCGAGGCACAGCTTCCGTGGATAGCAGCCGCTCACAGTAGACCGTCCCACATCTGCTCGACAATCACCGCCCACCAGTGCTCGGGGTCGGCAAACACGGAACCGTCGATGCCAGCCAGCGTCTCCTGGAACTTCGCAACTGTTTGGCCTGCGGCATAGGGGTCTTGGCCGCGCATCTTCGGCAAGGTGTACGCTAACACCACGAGGCAGTGGCTGAAGTCCGCCACTGACCGATTGATGTAGCGGGTCGCACCGCTGCGCATGTCGATCGCCCACACCGTGCCGGCATCCGGTTCAGCGCGGCGTACCGCGACCACACTGCCCCCGTCACTGCCGATACGTACATACTCGCCCAGGGTGGCGGCCAGCGTCGGATCGGATGCAGGGGTGCCGCGAGCATGCAGGTGGGTGGCAGCGTCGCAGAACAGCCCGCCAGCAGGAGGCTGGTGCGGGGGATCAGCGACGAAGAAGTGGGGGATAAGACTGGGAAGCCCGAACCGGGTCAACGCGTCGTGCGTGGCCTCAGGAAGTCCGCTTTCAGCCACCGCATCGGCGTCGTACCGCTGCACGGGGAGACGGGTGTCCGCGAGCAGCTGGTCCAGTACGTCGTCGGCGAGGGGGGAGCCGTCGTGGTGTGCCGCAGGGAACGGGATCCGGTTGGGGCGGGGAAGCGGCGGGGTCCCCGAAAGCCGGTGCGCCGCCTCGGCGTGGTCGAGGAGCGCCGCCATGCCTTGGGCACGGACCACTCGCGTGGGCCCGTAGTCGTGGGAACAGGACAGGTCAGCGTCAGCGAAGGTGGTGCGTAGGAACTGGCCGCGGTAGCCGCCGGGCAGGTCAGCAGGGTACAGGTCGGAGTGGATGGCAATGACGTCTTCGGGTCGCACCCCCATCCACCGCAGTTCTGTCCACACTTGGATTTCCGGCGGGGGAAGGCCGGGACCGGAGGAGCGGCTGAGGGACATTTCGTCTCCGCCCGCGTCGCGGTAGGTGAAGACCACGGTGTTGCCGGGGCCGACGATCGGGGGGAGTGAAGGGTCGTAGGGGTGGGGGAAGTGGGTGCCGGAATGCTTGTCGCGGTACATCCGCACCACTTCCTCCAGCGACGTCGACGGCCAGGTGCTCAATTCACCGGTGTGCCGGTCTACTACCCCGTAAGGGCTGCCGACGTCGTCGGGGGGAGACGAGCCGGGCAGCGGGTCATGGGTGACAGCGGCGGGAACGGCCCAAACGACCCAGCCCAGGTCGAATTCGTGGGTCCGCACCTCCCGGCGCTGCCCCGGAGGGGCGGAACCGTTGAGCCACGCGTCCGCGATCGCGAGCGCCTGCTCATAGGTGACCATGTCTCTCCTTGCCGGGAAAGCGACGTAAAGCGTGCTTTCGGTGAGATTACCGCTTGTGCGCCTAGGGTGATTCTGCCGTTCCGCTATGGCACGTCGATACCAAGTTTTCCGGACTGTGGATAACGCGCGGAGCACGTACTCCCACCAGCAGGGTTGGTCTTTTCCCACCCGCGCAACGCGACAACAGACTGCTGTCAGGGCAGGGTAGAGAGCGTGAAAGCGGCAGAGAGCACCAGCAGAACCAGGATGGATGCCACGGGGGGCATCGCCCGGCGGCCGGTCGATTTGATGGTCGCGGTGATCGGGGGCGCGCTACTGGTCATGGTTCTCTTGGCGATCGCACTCGCCGCTGAACCGTCAGCCGTGGGCGATCCCGCAGAACTGCGTTCCCTGCTGCCGCCGTCACTGTTCGGGCTTGCTGCTGGGCTCGCGAACCTCGCCGTGCTGCTGCTGGGCGGCGTCATCGTGGCGGAACGCTTGATCCGCCGCGACATACGCCACGTGGTGCGGGTGTTGACTGCGGCCGGGGCCGGCTACGGGACGACCGTGGCACTCAACCTGGGGTTTGCTGCCCTGCTCGGCGCGGAGACACCGACGATCCTCAACGCGTCTGCGGGGGGCCCGGCCAGCAACCCGTTGCACGCCTATCTCGCCGCGGCATTCGCCTACCTGCACGCCACCCGCCCGGTCCACTTGCCTCGGGTCACCGGTCCTATGGCAGTGAGTGTCGCTGTGACAGCCGCCTCAGTGCTGCTGTCCGGTTACACCACCGCGCTCGCGTTGCTCCTGACTCTGCTGGTGGGGGCGGTGTGTGCGTCGTTGACGAATTACGCCATAGGGGTGAGTATTCCGCGGCTCGCGGTGGGGCGGCTGCTGTACGAGCTGGAGCGTCTCGGCTGGGAGCCGTCGCGCCTGGCGTTTGCGGGAACTGACTCGGAAGGCAACCGGTGTTTTATGGCGGAGACCGCTACTCGCCGCCTGCAGGTGACGGTTCTTGACTCTGATCCGACGAGCGGAGTGGTACGGCGGTTGTTCTCCCGGATCGTGCTGCGGAACGCCGCAGCCCCGCCTTTGCTGTGGAGCCTGCGGGACCGGGTGGAGCACACGGCTTTGCTGGAGTATGCCGCCGCGGCGGCCGGTGCGGCGACGCCGCGTCTGCTGGCTGTGGGAGAGCTCGGTCCTTCCGCAGCCTTTCTCGTCCGGGAGCATGTCGCAGTGCGGCCACTCACGGAATTGGGGGACAGCGAGCTCACCGACGAGTTCGTGGACAAGGTGTGGGCGCAGTTGCGACTGCTGCACCGCCACCGGGTCGCCCACCGGGGCATCAGCCCCGGAACTGTCGTGCAACGCGCCGACGGGCATGCCGCGTTCACAGCCTTGTCCACGGGGAGCATCGCCGCCGGACCGTGGGCACTCTCGTTGGACCAGGCAGCTCTTCTCGTGACGTTGGCGCTGCACGTGGGCCCGTACCGCGCGGTAGAGTCCGCGGTCCGGAATCTGGGTGCGGATGCGGTCGCCGCCATCCTGCCGTTCCTGCAGAGCGTCGGCCTGCCCCCGCCCTTGCGGCAAGCAGTACGGGGCCACCGCGACCTGTTGCGGGAAGTGCGCCAGGAGATTGTGCGTGTCGTCCCGCACGCCCCCGCTCAACCAGTGCAGTTGGAGCGGATGCCGCCGCGGACCGTGGTCACGGTCGCGGTGGCGACCGTCGTGGGGCTCGCCCTGGTCTACCAGCTCACCGGGGTGGCCTGGAATACGCTCAGCGACCCTGATCCGGGGTGGACGAGCGCGGCCGCGGTGTTGTCGCTGCTGTGTGTGCTGGCTCCCGCGGTAGCGCTGCTCGGGTTTTCGCCGGTGCGACTGCGGCTATGGCGTACCGTGCTCGTGCAGTACGCTTCGTGTTTCGTGCGTATCGCCACTCCAGCAGGCGTGGGATCGTTGGCGTTGAATACCCGCTATCTGATCCGGGCAGGGGCCAGCACCGCCCAGGCAGTGTCCGCGGTGGGTGTGTCCCAGGTGGCAGGGCTGGTGACGCTAGTGCCGCTGCTGGTGGTGTGCGCCTACCTGTCGAACATGGACTATCCCGGCGATTTTTCTCCGTCGTTCACGCTACTGCTGGTCGTGGGGGTGCTTTCTGTGTTGGCCGCGGCCGTGCTCGCGGTGCCGCGGCTGCGCCGCGCCGCAGTGGGGCGGCTTCGCCCCCACCTGCACGGGGTGCTGCCGCACCTGCTTGATCTCGTCCAGCATCCGAGCCGTCTCGTGCTGGGGATGGGCGGCACTGTGCTGCTCACGGTGAGCCTGGTGTTGTGCCTGTACACCAGCATCCTGGCGTTTGATGCGACCCCATCGCTGGCCGCGGTCGGGATGGTCTACCTAGCGGGGAATGCGCTCGGCTCGGCAGCGCCGTCTCCTGGCGGCCTGGGCGCTGTTGAGGCGGCGCTCATCGGCGGGTTGACCGCAATCGCTGGGGTTCCCGCGGCCGCCGCTTTGCCCGGAGTGTTGTTGTTCCGATTGCTGACATTCTGGCTTCCGGTGCTGCCAGGGTGGCTGGCGTTCACCCGGCTGCAGCGCCGCAGGGCGATCTGATCGACTCGTCTGCACAAGGGAAGGCGTCGGAATGGCACGGGACGCATGGCTCGGCGTGGACTTGGGCACCAGCGGGGTCAAGGTCGTGGTGGTGGACTCAGAGTCCGCCGTGGTGGGGGAGGGCGAAGCCTCCTACCCGGTGCGTTCACCCCGTCCGGGGTGGGCGGAGAGCGATCCGGGTGACTGGTGGGAGGCAACGGTGGCCGCGGTGCGGCAGGCGCTCGCTGCTGCCGGGCAGCCTCGGATCAGGGCGGTCGGGGTGGACGGGCAGATGCACGGCCTGGTTCTCGCCCGCGAGGACGCGACGCCGCTGCGTTCCGCTCTCTTGTGGGCGGACCGGCGTGCCGCGGCTGAGCTCGCCGCGTGGCGTGGGCTTGCCGACACCGAGCGGGAGGCGCTCGCTAACCCGCTGGTGCCGGGGATGACCGGTCCCCTGCTGGCGTGGATAGCACGCCATGAACCACGGCTGTTGGCTGAGGCACGGTGGGCGTTGCTGCCCAAGGACTGGCTGCGGCTGCGGTTGACGGGGAAAGCTGCGACCGATCCGTCTGACGCGTCAGCGACCCTGCTGTGGGATGTGCCCGCGGACACGTGGTCGCTGCCGGCACTTCGTGCCGCGCAGCTCCCCGCGGACCTGCTGCCGCCGCTGGCGGCTTCCGACGACGTCGCAGGGGTCCTGACCGGGGACGCTGCCGCAGAACTGGGGATGGATCCGGGGACTCCCGTGGCTGTCGGTGCGGGCGACACCCCGGCAGCGCTCTTAGCTACCGCGGCGGGCGAGGAGCAGGCGCAGCTCACCGTGGGCAGCGGCGCGCAGATTGTTGCGGCCACTACTGATCCCAGCCCGGTGCCGGGCGTTCACGTCTACCGCACCGCGGAACGTGCCGGCTGGTATCGGATGGCTGCCGTGCAGAATGTCGGGGTTGTTGTGGAGTGGGTGCGCACCCTGCTGGGCGCAACGTGGGAGGAGGTGTATGCCGCGGCAGGGGAGGAGCCGGATCGTGGGGGAGTGGTGTTCCTGCCGCATTTGACGGGGGAACGCACCCCCGTGCTGGGGATGACCGGAGTGCTGGCAGGGCTGCGGTTGGACACTGACCGCACAGCGGTTCTGCGCGCCGCAGTGGAAGGAGTGGCTTTCACGATCCGGCATGCCGCCATGATGCTTCCCGGTGGCTTGCCGCCGGTGGTGCGTCTTGCCGGGGGAGGGAGCCGAGACCCGCGTTTCCGTGCACTGCTCGCCAACGTGTTAGGGGTGGAGTTACGTCCGGTGCGGCTGCGGAGCGCGTCGGCGGTGGGGGCGGCGCATCTTGCCGCCCGGGCGGTGGGGGCGGGGGTCGCTCGCCCAGAGCTTCACTACGAGCCGGTGGTATCCCCCACCCACCATAAGGAAATCTACGATGTAAAGTTCGAGGTTTATCTTCATCATCTCCGCAGGAACAACCACCCCACCCCCGAAAACAAACACTAAGGACACCTCATGACCACAATGACAATCACCGTGCGTGCCATACCACAGGGGAGATGACAGGGGGAATGGATTTTGTGAGATGCTTAAGGGGTGTCCTCCTCCCTGAACACGGTGCTGCGCCGCCACACAAGAAGCATCATCGTCCTGCTGTTCTCCACCGCCTTGATAGCGATCGTTGTCGGACACGTTCGAGCGGCGATCCTCGACGGCAACAGGGAGCTCCACGCCTATGAAGCGGCACAACCCTGCTCTGCTGCCCCCGAGTCTCCTGCGGACTGCATCTGGCAGCAGGAGTTCACTGTCACCGACATCTACCTGACGAACGCCAGAAACAAGGACAACAGTGCGGTCCTCATCGCCGAGGACGGCACGGAACGGGAGACGTACTTCTCCTCCAAAGGACCAGTGCTCCTCAAAGTAGACGAAGGCGGACAGGTCACCGGAACCCTGTGGCGGGGCCGCATCACCGAGATCTCAGCCCACGGCACCACCCAGGAGACCACCGACGCCCCCACCGACGTGATCGGAGGCAGTCTCGCTTTCGCGCTGGTGACGGGGCCGCCCGCCTTGCTCGTCATGGTGACGTGCGTGTGGCGGCTGATCCGCCACGCGGAACCAAAACCCACCCGGGGCATGGCCGCCACCCTCGGCCTGGCTGGTGGACTGTTCCTCGCTGGCCTTTTCGCCGCGCTCATGGTCGACGCTAGCTTCGAACGCTTCGGGGTGCTTCTCGCTGTCTGGGCTGGCCTCGCCGCTCTCGCCGCTGTCACCGTGTACATTACGGCGACCTACAAAGAAGCCGCTCCTGGCGCTGGGACGGATGAGAACAACTGAGGGAAACGACGCAGATCTCCCCTGCGGGCTTTCCGTCATGCATGGGATCCCTCCGCTGGCAGGGGTGGCTGCTCCTTACTGCCGGAAAGGACCCAACCGCCCCAGCACCCATACATACCGACCATGCGGTATGTCATAGTGGTGGGGCTACTGCCTTCTCCAGAAGGCCACCCGCCCTTCATCCTGACAGCAAAGGAGCCCTCCCCATGGCAGTTGACCCCACGCGCGCGGACCTTGCCCGCTTCCTCGACGAGGATCCCGGCGGCCCTATTGTCATGCTCAACCTGCTGCGCTTCGCCCCAGAAGGCCGAGCCTCCTACGCGGAGTACACTCGGCGGGCACGCCAGATCCTCCACAAGTACGGGGCTGAACTGGTCTACGCCGGCGACGGCGCTACTCCCCTGGTCGCTGAGGAAGGACAAGCGTGGGACGCGGTGCTGCTCGTCCGCTACCCCAGCCGGGAAGCATTCATCCGTATGGTTGAGGACCCCGAATATCAGCAGATCACAGAGTTCCGCACTCAGGCTCTGAGCGAAGCCGTGCTCCAACCCACCACTCCGTGGCCGACCCGCAGCGCCTGACCCCGTATCCGCCACCGGAACTGGTCGTCCGCACGCCACCCGTGGAACAGGCCTTCCAGCCGCACACCAGAAAACCCACCGGATGAGCCTTTCCCACGGGTGGCAGCATCGCGGCCGCGAGATCCGCGTGCTTCTCCTGCGCGCCTCGGCGACTATTCAAGTTCGGCGACGAGAGCGCTGAGAGCACGGTCGCTTCCGGCAGCCGCGAGCAGACTCAGCCCGATCGGGCCAGCCGACGTGCGCACCCCGGGAAGAGTGAGTACGGGCAAGCCCGCCATGCTCGCCGCGCACACGAACATCACGGTCGTTGTGAGCAGGTCGAGGTCGCTCATGGCCTGCTCAGGTGGGGGAGGTGTGGTCGGTGCTGCTGGCTGCACCAGCGCGGTGCCGGGCGGAACCAGTTCAGCGAGGAGACGCCGCCCGCGGCAGGCCGTCTCCTGCGCCCACTCCAGGTAGTCTTCGGGAATAGCTTCCCCAGCGGCGATGGCGTCGGCGACAAGGGAAGACACCGCGCCGGCGTGCTCCCGCAGCCAGCGGCCGTGAGTCTGCCACATCTCCACGGCTTGGATGATGCCCACCGCTTCCGCCCACTCTTCCAGGTGCGCAGCACAGGTGGAGTCCACAGGGTGCAAGGGGAGACCGGTCTGCTGCGCCCACTCGTGGGCTTCGTCCACCAGCATGTCCCGCACCGCAGGTTCAACCAGATCAAACAGGTCGACCGCCAAGAGGAGTCGGCGGATCGGTGGCGCGGAGCGCTGCGGTAGAAGCACGTCAGAGACTCGGTTGAGCAGCCGTGGTGTCCGGGTGATCCACCCGACAGTGTCGAGAGAGGGAGCCAACCCGATGCTTCCGGCAGTGGGGACCATGCCGTGGGTGGGGCGCAGACTGCACAGCCCACAGTAGGAGGCTGGTATGCGGATCGAGCCTGCCGTGTCGCTTCCCAAGCCGATATCGGCCAGCCCGAGGGCGACGGCGCTGGCTGACCCGCTCGATGATCCTCCAGGAACCCGACCGGGGGAGGCGGGATTCGGCGGTGTCCCATAGTGCTGGTTGATGCCGGTCAGACCGTAGGCGAACTCAGCGGTCTGCACGATTCCCACAATGTCGGCCCCTGCGTGCAGGAGGGCCCGAACAGCCGGGGCGTGGTCTGTTTCCACCGGGGCTTCATGGAGCCAGGTCGGGTTTCCCGCTCCGATCGCGTATCCGGCGACCGCGAAGAGATCCTTCACTGCAACCCGAAACCCGGAGAGCGCACCCTCGCGGATGGCGGGGATAAGCGGATCACCTGCCACCCGCCACAGCGATGGGTGGTCACCACGAGGGTCCGAAATACCACCGGAAGAGCTCGGCGGCAGGGCAGATATGGAAGACCTCGACATGAAGGCAGTCAACCATGGATGACCACCACTGCCGCAGCGGCTGGGCGCGGTTGCCCCTCTCACGCACACGATGGGGCCGTCTGGCGCTCGGCTCGTGAGCTGATGCGGCGACCGCCACGTAGTGGGGGAGTTGTGGGGAGGAGAAAAGGGGCGCAGCTCAAGGAAGTGGGCTCAGCGCTGCCTCCTTGCGCGAGTTTGATGGGAGAAGGAGGAGAAGCGGTGAGTCCGCCCAGCAAGAAACAGGGAGAGAAAGAGAAGGAGAAGGCGTTCCCTGCTTTCACTTGTTTTGATCTACATTGTAAAGGTGGTGCTTAAGTAAATATAAAACCCACCGTCGAAAAACCAACCAAAACCCACCAAAATCAATAAACACAAATCAGCTAACTATGTAACCGTTTCTCATAGCCGGCTTGGTATCCGGGATTCTGAAACGAAAGAGCGTAGTCCTCTAGCGTGATGCATGATGATGGTGCTGGTGGCGAGCGGTTTCATGTCCAAAGGGTTGGCGCAATGGTGAGACGCTCCCCTGGCTTCTGCGGAGACTGTCCTGGCGATCATGGCTCAGTACGCCGCTCCGCAGAACGGGGGCGCGTGCTGGGGATGTATGCGAACCGGGGGCGGCCGAGCTCGGCTTCGTCGTGTGTCACTTGTCGGTGGGGCGCCATCGGCCGATGAGCGGGAGGAAGCGTCCGGTGCGGGCTGCGTAGGAGCGGTAGGCCTCTCCGTGAGTGCGGAGGAGGTAGGGCTCTTCGATAGCGCGGACTTGAATTTGGACTGCTGCGGTGAAAGCTGCGAGGGCGGCTGCGGCGGTGAGTGAGGGGACGGCGAGGAGCTGGCCGACGAGTACTACGCCCATTCCCGTGAAGATGGGGTTGCGGATGAGCGCGAAGACACCGTGGGTGACGAGGGCGGTGTGCTCGGTTTCGTCTACGCCGATACGCCAGGATTCGCCCATTGCTGCTTGGGAGATGAGGACGAGGATGAGTCCGAGGAGCATGGTGGCGAGTCCGGCGATTCCTATTGCTGTGGGTGGTCTTACCGCTGCGAGTTCGAGCATTCCGGTTACGGGAGCGAGCAGGCCGAGGACGAGTGCGCTGGTGAACAGGACGGTTCCCCACCATGGGGCGGTGAAGGGGGCGGTGTTGGGTTTGCGGAATCCGGTGTCGCCGGTGCGCCGCCATGTGGTAAGGGTGCGTATGCCGAATGCGGTGATGAGGCCGATGAGGTAGAGGATGAGTGCGGCTGTGGCCATGGTGGGCCCCTCCCCCAGGGTTCGTTGCTAGCTCTCTCAATTGGGACGTTAACAAAAACCAGCCCCGCATCCCGGCACACCCACCGGAGCTGCCGTGGTCCCGAACGTTTCTTGTACCTCGGGGCCTTCTCCTGGGTGGTCCACCCTGCCGGAAAAGACATCGGGAACAGGCGTGCTCTTACCCCTGCCCTCTCAGTTCTCGTCTCCGTTGTGGGGCTATTCGTCCCTAGTGGCAGCGAGGGCTTCTGCTCTTCTTCGGCGGAGCCACCGGAGTCCCAGTCCGTAGACGGCGGCAGTGGCGGTACCGGTCACGAGTCCACCGAGCAGGACGGGCGTGACATAGTCGGTGTTTCGGCAGGTGTTCTCCGGCGGTACCGCTCCCGTCCAGGAGTTCACGCAGACGATGTCGAAGTTCTGGACGATGGCGAGTCCCGCCGCACCCCCCAGAAAGAAGGCCGCAGCGAACAGCACCACCCCCGCCAGGGTGAGGACAACGCCGAGCAGCACTCCGGCCACGGCTTCTGTGAGAGGCCGGGCACGAAACCACCGCAGCAGCAGGACGTAGGCGACAAACACGACCAGGCCAACAAGGAACCCGCCGAGCAGAACGGGAATCACATAGCCCATGTAGTCGCAGTCGTACTCGGGCGGATCGGTATCGGGCCAATAAACACAACCAGCACCGGAAAGCCGCAGAGTATAGAACGTGACCACACCTCCGAAGAAGAAAGCCAGGGCAGGCAGTACCACGCCACCAACCGCAGCCAACAGGGCAAGAACTATCTTGGCGACCACGCGCACCATGGGCCTGCCTTCCATATGAGTTGGGGGCCGACGCCATCTTCTCGGCCCCAACGTCAAGCGAGAGTCTCGAACCTGAGGCCCATTTGAGCGTCAGAAGCACCAGTGTTCAATAAAGTCGTCCCAGTCTCCGGGATTGGGACCTGCGCGGTGGGTGCCCTGTGCCCAGGTGTCGGGCGTTCCGTACATGAACTCGCTGCTATCGGAGTCAGCGGGTTTGCTTCGGTCCAGGGTGCCGCCGATGCACAGCGGAGTCAGGTTCGCTTCATTGTTCGTAATGATTCTTTTTAGTGAATGTCATCGCTTTATGGCGATTGATAGCACGGTGGGTGGGGGTGGGCAATGGGTGCGCGGAGACACTTGCGTGGTTTTCGGGTTGGGGTGCGGCTGGACGTCGAGTGGCTTCTTGCTTGGCGGGGTGGCGTTCACGCTCTCCACGGTGATCTGGCAGGGGTGTGGTGGCGGGCTGCTCCAGCTTTAGCGGGGTGAGGAGGTGGTGTGGGGAGGGCGTATCCGCACGAGTTGGGTGAGGAGGGTGAGAACGGGGATTTCCAGGAGCGGGCCGATGACGAGGGCGACGGCGATGAGGGGGCGGTCGGGGAACGCGGCGACTGCGATGGCGAGGGCGGTGGGTGAATTGCGGGCCGTGGTGGTCATGACCAGGGTGACGCGTTGGTCGGGGGGAAGTCGCAGGATTCGGGCGGTGGCGGTGGCGGTGGCGGGGAGGGCGGTGAAGAAGATTGCCAAGGGTGGTAGCAGAGCGATGAGGTCGGGGGCGTGGGTCACGACGGTGCGGGCCTGTCCGGCGAACATGGCGAATACTGCGGCATACAGCAGAGGGAGGACGAGGCGGCTGGCGGGGGTGGTGAGGAAGCGGTGTCTCCAGTGGGCTCCTTTGAGGCGGGTTGCGATCCAGCGCAGTCCTAGGGCGGTGGTGAGGGGGAGGGCGAGGACGAGGAGTACTGATTCGGTGAGGGTGGTGGCGTCGACCATGGCTGCGTTGCCGCCGAGCAGGAGGACATAGCCGGGGAGTAAGGCGAGTTGCAGGAGGAGGTTGACGGGGAGGAGGGCGGTGGCGAGGCCGGTGTGGCCGTGGGCAAGGGCGGTGAAGACGAGGTACCAGTCGGTGCAGGGGGTGACGAGCAGGAGGAGGAGTCCGATGCGTAGGTCGGGGTGTGTGGTGAGGAGTCCGGCACCTAGAGTCCAGGCAAGGGCGGGTGTGACGGCGAAGTTGAGGATCAGGCTGGTGGTGACCAGGCGGGTGGCGTGGCGTGCTTCGCCTAGGCGGGCGAAGTTCATTTGGAGGAAGACGGCGGTGAGCATGAGGATGAGGGCGGGCAGTACTGCGTGGGCGGCTGTTGGTCCGATGGGGAGTAGGAGGCCGGTTGCGAGTCCTGTGAGGGCGGCGAGGGCGACGAAGAGGCTTTGAAGGCGTTCGGCTAGCGGCATGTCGGTTCTTTGGAGCGGGTGGCAGTCGGGTGTGGTGGTATCGGTGTCACGTTAGCTGTGGTGGTGGGGTGGGGTTAGGACGGGGTGTTTTCGCTCTTCTTAGTGATTCGATTTCGGCGATATTATCGCCTTATGGCGATGGTTAATGGGCGGAGTGGTGATTCTCCCGCGGATTCGGATCTGAGAGCGGCTCAGGCACTGTTCCACAGTCTTTCCGATGTCACCCGGCTGGCGATCGTGCGTCGGCTGGCGCAGGGGGAGGCGCGGGTGGCTGATCTGGTGGCCCAGTTGGGACTGGCCCAGTCCACGGTGTCGAAGCATGTGGCGTGCCTGCGGGATTGCGGGCTGGTGAAGGGTCGGCCGGAGGGGCGGCAGGTGTTTTATTCCCTGGCGCATCGGGAGCTGTTCGATCTGCTCGCTGCGGCCGAGGTGGTGCTGGCTGCCACGGGTAATGCGGTCGCGTTGTGCCCTAATTACGGGGGCGAGGATGCCGTGGCGGAAGCGTGCGGTGAGTGAGGCGTGCGGGTGCGAGGAGATGGGCGAGCGTGAACCCTGGAGAAGCTGTGGTAGGCCCGGGGAGCTGCGTTTCGCCGCGGGGTATGGCGGCGGCTGGGTGAGTGTTCCCGAGGTGGTGCCGCCGGTGTTGTGTACTGCAGTACTGGTAGTGGGGTGTGGGCGTTTGTTCTGAGCACGCCGTGTTGCTCGGTGCGGGGCAGCGTGGGCGTGGGCACCCTGATGACGATCGCCGCGGTGAGGGCTTGAGGAGTTCTTGGTTGCGCGTACGCGGCGGGGGTTGCTGCGCTGCTGGGTTTGGCGCCTGTCCGTGCCAGGGTGGTCCGGGAGGGGATGGAGCGGGCCTTGGTGGTGTTGGTTGCGGCTCCGCCGTGCGCGTTGGGGTTCTCGGTTCCGGTGGTTGCGGTGGGTGGGCTTCCCGGCACGGCATTGTGATCGGGGGCGGGCGGCGTTGGAGGTTTTGGGTCGGGTGGCGACGGTGGCCGTGGACAAGACTGGAACGCTCACCGATAACCGTCTGGCGGTGATTGGGGTGGCGACTGGTGTCGGGGTGGCGCGCGAGCGGGTGTTGGGGGTTGCGGCCGCGTGGAGGAGCGTGGTGGGCATTCGCTGGCCCGTGCCTGCGTCCCGAGGGTGTGTAGGCGGTTGCTGCGTTGCGGGGCTCGGGGTGTCGCGTGGTGATGGTGACGGGTCATCGGCGTGCTGCTGCTGTTGTGGCTGAGCAGGCCGGTGTGGAGGGGTCCGTTGTCGAGGTGCGTCAGCTTTAGTGGTGGTTGGGGGTGGGGAGGGCGTATCCCGTCTCGGTGGATCTCACCTTAGGTTGAGGTTTCATTCTCGACTTAAGTCGAGGTCAGGGGCGGGGGTGGTGGTGCTCAGCTTCGTGGAGTTGAAGTTTGGTTGAGGTTAGGTCGTTGGTTGGGGGCGGCTGGCGGCTAGGACGCGGGCGGCGGTGGCGGCGGCGCGGTGGACGCTGATCATGCTGGCGGAGGGGCCGTAGCCGACGAGGTGGATGCGGGGGTCGATGGCGGCGTGGGTGTCGGCGAGGGCGATACCGCCGTGGGGGGAGCGGAGGCGGAGGGGTGCTAGGTGGGCGAGGACGGGGCGGAAGCCGGTGGCCCACAGGATGGTGTCGGCGTGTTCGGTGGTGCCGTCGTTCCAGGCCACCCCGTGGGGGGTGATGCGGTGGAACATGGGTCGGGGGTTGAGGGCGCCGCGTTCGCGGGCTGCGGCTACTTCAGGGGTTTCGATGAGTTTGGTGTAGCTGACGACGCTGCGCAGTGGGCGGCCGCTGGCGGCGTGGGCGGCGACGGCTCGGGTGATTCCGACGAGTTCTGCTTCGGTGAGTGGGGTGGTGCGGAATTCGGGTGGGCGGCGGGTGACCCAGAGGGTGTCGGCGACGGTGGAGAGTTCCGCGAGGATTTGGAGCGCGGAGTGGCCGCCGCCGACGACGATGACGCGGTGGCCGGCGAACTCGTGGGGGGTGTCGTAGTGGGCGGCGTGGAGTTGGCGGCCGCGGAAGTCGCCGATTCCGGGGACGGCGGGGATGAAGGGGGCGTCCCAGGTTCCGGTGGCGTTGATGATGGCCCGTGCCCGCCACGTGCCCTGGTCGGTGGTGATGAGGAGCGGGGTGGTGCGGGTGATGGTGGGATCGGGGCCGTCGTTGGTGACTTGGTGGACGGTGGCGGGCCGGAGCACGGGAAGTTGGAAGTGCTGTTCGTAGTGGGCGAGGTAGTCGGCAACTTCGTCTCCGCTGGGTGGCCCGTGGAAGGGGCGTTCCCACGGTAGTCCGGGTAGGCGGGTGTAGTGGGGTGGGGAGATGAGGCGGACGGAGCGCCACACGTGTTGCCAGGCTCCGCCGGGGCGTGGGGAGCGGTCGAAGATGACGAAGTCGCGGTGGGGGCGGTAGCCGCGTTTGGTGAGGAAGTAGCCGGAGGCGAGGCCTGCTTGTCCGCCGCCGATGACGGCGACGTCGACCTCGTGGATCGTCTCAGTCATGGAGGCCCCCTTTCGTGATGCGTTGCGGTGGGGTGCGGGTCTTATCAAGGGCAAGGGTGGGAGGGGGTGGGGTATTCCCTGAGAAAGGGGAATGGTCCCTTTCGGGGGTGGATGCGTTAGGTGTGCCGGTAAGGGGAGGGAAATGGCGGGTAGTGGCGGGGATGCTGGCCGTGGTGTGACGCTGCGCACCACGTGTGCTGTCGTGGGCGGTGGGCCGGCCGGGCTGGTGTTGGGGCTGTTGTTGGCCCGTGCCGGGATTGACGTGGTGGTGCTGGAAAAGCACGCGGATTTCCTGCGGGATTTCCGGGGTGACACGGTCCACCCTTCCACCATGGCGCTTTTGGATGACCTGGGGTTGTTTGAGCGTTTTGACGCGTTGCCGCAGTCGCGGTTGCGGCGCGCGGTTTTTTCTACCCCGGAGGGCCGTGAGGTGACGTTCGCTAGTTTCGAGCGGTTGCCTTTGCGGCACCCCTACATCGCGATGGTCCCCCAGTGGGACTTGTTGACCTTGCTTGCGGAGGAGGCGAGCAGGGAGCCGACGTTTCGGCTGTGTATGGAGCATGAGGTGACCGGCGTGGTGTGGGAGGGGGACCGAGTGGCGGGGGTGGACTTCCGGTCTCCTTCAGGGTCGGGTCGGCTGCGGGCTGACCTCGTGGTCGCCTGTGATGGGCGCTGGTCGGTGGTGCGGCGCGCAGTGGGTTTGCCGGTCAAAGAGTTTCCGGTGGGGATCGATGTGTGGTGGTATCGCATTCCCACGCAGCGGCGGCTGGAGTCGCTGCTGCCGCGCATGAGCCGCGGGAAGATCATCATTGCTATTCCGCGGGAGGGCTATGCGCAGGTGGCGTATGTGGGGCGGAAAGGGGCGGATGCGCAGTTGCGGGCGCGGGGGATTGCGGCGTTGCGGGCGGACACGGCTGAGCTGCTTCCTGAGCTTGCCGACGGGGCTGCCCGGCTTGAGTCTATGGATGATGTGAAGCATTTGAATGTGCGGGTGGACCGGTTGCGGCGCTGGTATGCCCCGGGGGTGCTGTGTATTGGGGATGCTGCCCATGCGATGTCGCCGATCGGTGGGGTGGGGATCAATCTTGCCGTGCAGGATGCGGTGGCGGCGGCGCGGATTCTTGCCCGTCCGCTGCGTGAGGGAAGGCTGGCTTCCCCGGGTGGGGAACGGTGGTTGGCTCGGGTGCAGCGGCGCCGCATGCTGCCGACGGTGGTGATTCAAGCGTTGCAGCGGGTCATGCATCAGCGGGTGATTATGCCCGTGCTTGAGGGTAGAGCCCGTGGACTTCCGGGCGGGGTGCTGGGGTTGATGGGGCGGATGCCGGTGATGACCGCGGTGCCGGCCGCAGTCTTGGGTGTGGGGCCGCGGCCGGAGAAAGCCCCAGTGTGGGCGCGCCGCACTCCTGCCAGGTAGGGGCGGCGGGTTTGTGACGGTGGCGGTGTCAACGGTCCACACAGCCGTGCTCGTTTGTGGCGGCCGGTGAGACGGCGTTGACTCTTATCCCCCCGGGGGTGCGTGGGCTGGTTCTGGTCATGCCTCTCCCCCGTGCGCCGGTGGTCGAGTAGTTGCGGTGTGACGTGCGCGTTTCGCACTTGTCCGGGGATTCGAGCAGGATGTTGCCCGAACAGATTCCCCCAATGATCGGAGATGTCCCCCATGGCGCGGAACAGGCGCGTCTTGTCGTTTGTGGCATTAGCGGCCAGCGGCTGCTTGTTTGCGAGTGGCTGCAGCGTGGTGATGTCGTGGGTGTCCGGGGATGGCCCGCCGGTCGTCCGCGAAGAGTTCCCGTACGTCAAGGAAGGCGTGATCTTCCAGGACACGGGGCAGGATGCGACGATGCGGTTCGCTATCACCGGCCTGGAGCGCACCGACGACTACACCGTGCTCCACTATGAGATCACCTATCCGGACGAGTTTGAGGGTGCGAACCGCAACCTGAGCATGACCTACACCCTGGTCGATCCCATGACGGGGCGGGTGTATCGGCCGTATGTGGACGACGAGGGGATGAAGTACGGGTCGGTGAGTCCCACCGGTAACGGCATGTACCCGGTGTTTCCTGGGGTGACTAACGAGTACCGGCGCTATTTTCCGCCGCTTCCCCCGCACGTGCGGCAGGTGACGTTCGTGGGCAGTGGTTTGGGTGCGATGACGGGGATTCCCGTCCAGGACGTGGACGAGGAGCGGCCCGAGCCGGAGAACCCCAACGGCGGCCAGCACCTGTCGGTGGACCAGCCGCCTGCGGCTGGGGAGAAACTCACCTTCGACAACCGGCGGCCTGATGAGGACGCGGTGGCGGTCGAAGGCTGGGTGGAAAGCTTTGTGGACTCGGAGATCGCGTCGGTGACCAGGGACGGGACCACGGAGACGATCTCGCTGCACTCTGACGTGATGTTCGAGTTTGACCGGGCTGATTTGACGCCGGAAGCCGAAGCCGTGGTGCGGCGGGCCGCGGAAACCCTGGAACGCAACGTCGACCCTGATCATCCGGAGATCATCATCATCGGCCACACCGACGGTATCGGCACTGACGCCTACAACGACGATTTGTCGGTGCGGCGGGCTGAGACGGTGCGTAACCTGCTGGTGGAGGAGATGGGCACCGGCTACACCTATGTGGTGGAAGGCCGCGGTAGCCGGGAGCCGATTGCGCGGGAAGGCGGCCCGGATGACGAGCAGGCGCGGGCCCGTAACCGGCGTGTGGAGTTCTCCTACACCATCCGGATGCCCGGGGGTGGCGAGGAAGAGACCGATGACGGGCTGGGGGTGGCCGGGCAGCACGTGTCGTGGCCGGCGCCGTTCACCGACGACCCGGGTGAAGTGGTGGCCAGTGTGGAGCGGGACGGGGTGCGGTTGGACGTCTATCCGCTCCGCCGCGATGGTGCTTTTGTGGTGGGAACGGTGACGTTCACCAACCTCACGGATACGCCCGTGGATCCCGGGTTGACGGGTTTTGCGGTGGCTGGCGGGCCGGAACGGTTCAGTAAGGGAACCTTGGGCGGTTTCCAAGTGGTGGAGCCGGAAAGCGGCCTGGTGCGGTATGTGGCCCAGATGAACTTCGGGGACGGGGTCTACAGCGCGTTCGCTGAGGAGGTGCACCGGTTGCAGCCGGACCGCACCTACGAGCTGGTGGCGGTGTTTTCTGCGCCTAGTTCGGAGGTGGAGTCGGTGACTTTGCGTGCTGGACCGTTCGGGGAGATCCCTGACGTTCCCATCGAATAACCGCCTGAGCATGCGTGTGTGGGGGGCAGGAGTTCCTGCCCCCCACACACGCGTTAGAGAAGGCTAGTTTTGAAGCTGTTGGGCGGCGGTGATGAGGATGCGCTCCATGTCCTCTTGGCTGATGTCCATAGAGGAGGCGATGAGGGAGACGTGGACGTCTCCCGGCAGTTGCAGGGACAACTGCTGCAGGGAGCCGTCAACTGTGGTGAGGGTTTTCAGTTCGCCGCCCAGTTCATCGGTGTGGGTGTTTTGGTAGCTGTCGGTGGTGACGTCCACGTCGACTTCCCACCCCATTTCCCGGGTCTGCTGTTCCGCGTCGTTGAGGGAAACGACGGACACTCGGTCGCTGGGGTCGACGTTGACGGCGAAGACCAGGGTGAGGGACTGGCTGTCGGTGCTCCAGGTGCACGACAGTTGGCGGGCGTCGGCCTCGTCGATGGTCTCCACGTTTTCCACGAGGGTGGCGCCGGGCGGGGCAAGGTCGCCCACCAGTTCGGGGGCGTGAGCCTCAGCACAGGTGCCTGGCAGGGTGAAAGTGGCGTCCACCGGACTGGGGGTGGGCGCGGGAGAGGTGAGCGCGGTGACGGGAAGGGTGAACTCGTCGTCGGAAAAGTACTGGTAGCCGACGTAGCCCAGGCCACCGACCACCACGACTCCGACGGCGGCGGCAAGACATCCGGCGGGTGTGGAGGGGATCAGTCGCATAGAAAACTTTCCACGAGTGTGGTTAGGGGATCCTGTACGCCCCACGGAGGGCATTGGGCGCAGACGCCAGAACGTTAGCAAGAAAAAGTCTGGTTCGGTGGCGCGGCCGCCCCACCCCCTTCCCCGCCTGCGTGGGGGACGATCATCCGATTGCTTCTCGTCCCGCGGGTGGGCCGGTGGTGTTTTCTGAAACCCTCAGCGAGAGTGTGCGGCACAAAGGGGAAAAGATCGCCGTGGCCGTGCACGTCGGTGGGAGCAGGGCGATGCTGGTCTGGCTGGGGCAGCGATGTTTCGGTGGCTAACGCTGCGTGAGCGGGTCCGGTCGAGGAGCTGACGAACGTCCGGGGCGTCGCTGTTGAGAAACCGGGAGGTGTGTGGCTCACCGTGGTCCGTTCCGTGGCAGCAGCCGCTGCGGTGGCGTGTGCGGTGCTTTAGGTGCCCTGTTCGGCTGATCCCGCGCAGGAGAGGGAGGGTGGGGTGAACGGGGCGGGGAAGTGGGCAGTAGGCATCCCATGGATGCCACACAGGTTGACATTGAGGTGCGTCGCGTTTACGACGCGGAGGTTCGGGACGGTTCAGCCACCCGTGGGCGGCGGGTGTTTCTCGTGGACCGGATGTGGCCGAGAGGGATTCGGAAAAACGAGGTGCACGTGGACGGGTGGCTCAGGCAGGTGGCGCCAAGCAGTGAGCTGCGTCGCTGGTTCGGTCACCTTCCCGAGCGGTGGGAGGAGTTTCAGGACCGCTACCGGGATGAGCTGGCGCGCGACCCTGAAGGGATTGATGTGCTGGTGGATGCTGCACGGCACGCCCCGGTCACGCTGCTGTATTCCGCTGCTGACACGGAGCGGAACAATGCCGTGGTGCTCCGCTCCTATGTGATAGAGCAGCTTGGAGCCCGCGACTAAACCACCAGGGCTTGAAAGGGTGCGGCAGCAGGGCCGTGACGGGAAGAGTTTTCTGGCCCACTTGTGGCAGAAGCTGTGCTGTGCACAGTGCCTGAAGAGGCCGTGAAGGGTGGTCGACTAGGCCGCGTGCTCGCAAAACCCTAGGAACAGCACAGTCTTTTCCCCTCCCCCGCGGGTGTGGCCATGCCCCGCAGTCCTGGCCGGGGTCATCCTGCGTGACTTTCCTGGGAGGCGGCTTAGGGGCGTGGAGAGAAAAGCATTTTTGTCACTGGGGGTTGTTTGGCTTGACTACACCGTATACGTCCCTGTTGCAGAACCAGGTGGAGATCGTATGGGCAAGAGTGCCGGAGCGGATCCGCGGCAGTCCGCGGGTCACGCTGCTGACAGCCATACCCTCATCCGGGTGCGGGGCGCCCGCGAGAACAACCTCAAAAACATCAACGTGGACATCCCGAAGCGCCGGCTCACCGTTTTCACCGGAGTGTCCGGTTCGGGAAAGAGTTCGCTGGTGTTCGACACGATCGCCGCAGAATCGCAGCGGTTGATCAACGAAACCTACAGCGCCTTCATTCAAGGGTTCATGCCGTCTCTGGCGCGCCCCGACGTTGACCTGCTGGAAGGGTTGACGACCGCGATCATCGTCGACCAGGAGCGTATCGGCGCCAACGCCCGCTCCACCGTGGGCACGGTCACCGACGCCAACGCGCTGCTGCGGATTCTGTTCAGCCGGCTCGGACAACCCTATGTGGGTCCGCCTAACGCGTTTTCGTTCAACATTGCCTCCGTGCACGGCGGTGGCGCGCTCACCGTGGACCGGGGCCCGGAGCAGAAAACCGTGCGGCGGACTTTTTCGCTCGCGGGAGGCATGTGTCCCCGGTGCGAAGGCAGGGGGCAGGTGACGGACATTGACGTGACCCAGTTGTATGACCCTGATAAGTCGGTCAACGAAGGTGCGATCACTGTTCCCGGCTACAAGCCCACCAGTTGGCCGGTGCAGATCATCGTTGCGTCAGGGTTGATCGACCCGGACAAGCCGATCCGTGACTACACCGACACCGAGCTGCACAATTTCTTGTACCGGGAGGCCACCAAGGTCCGGATCAGCAACACGAATCAGACTTATGAGGGCCTGGTGGTGCGGGTGCGCCGGTCGTTTCTGTCGAAGGACCGTGACGCGTTGCAGCCGCACATTCGGGCTTTTGTGGACCGGGCAGTAACGTTCCGCACCTGTCCTGACTGTGACGGCACCCGGTTGAATGAGGCGGCTCGGTCGTCGAAAATCCGCGGGATCAGTATCGCGGACGCGTGCGCGATGCAGATCAGCGATCTTGCGGAATGGGTGCGCAGCCTGGATGAGCCGTCGGTGGCGCCGTTGGTGGCGACGTTGCAGCACACGTTGGACTCGTTCGTGGAGATCGGACTGGGCTATCTGTCGTTGGATCGGCCCTCAGGAACCCTGTCCGGTGGTGAGGCGCAGCGGGTGCGGATGGTCCGCCATCTCGGCTCCAGTCTGACGGATGTCACCTATGTTTTCGATGAGCCGACGATCGGGCTGCACCCGCATGACATTCAGCGGATGAACGAATTGCTGCTGCGGCTGCGCGACAAAGGCAACACGGTGCTGGTGGTGGAGCACAAGCCTGAGGTGATCGCCATTGCCGACCATGTCATCGACTTGGGTCCGGGAGCTGGCGCGCAGGGCGGCACGGTTTGTTTTGCCGGCACGGTGGACGGGTTGCGAGCCAGTTCCACGTTGACGGGTCGGCATTTGGGGGACCGGGTCGCGTTGAAAGACACGGTGCGCACCCCTGTGGGCAAGTTGGAGATCCGGGGCGCTACCACCCACAACTTGAAGAACGTGGACGTGGACATTCCCCTCGGGGTGCTGGTGGTGGTCACCGGGGTGGCTGGTTCGGGCAAGAGTTCGCTGGTGCACGGGTCGATTCCGGCTGAGGCGGGCGTGGTCTCGATCGACCAGAGCGCGATCCGGGGATCGCGGCGCAGCAACCCCGCCACCTACACGGGCTTGTTGGATCCGATCCGTAAAGCGTTTGCGAAAGCCAACGGGGTGAAGCCTTCGCTGTTCAGCGCGAATTCGGAGGGGGCGTGCCCTGCGTGTAACGGGGCAGGCGTGATCTACACCGATTTAGCGATGATGGCGGGGGTGGCCACGGTGTGTGAGACGTGTGAGGGCAAACGGTTCCAGGCTTCCGTGCTGAAGTACACGTTGGGTGGCCGCACGATCAGTGACGTGTTGGAGATGTCGGTGCGGGAGGCTGAAGAGTTCTTCCGCGCAGGTGAGGCTCGTCTTCCTGCGGCGCACGCGATCCTCACCCGGCTCGCTGATGTGGGGTTGGGGTATCTCAGCTTGGGACAGCCGTTGACGACCTTGTCGGGTGGGGAGCGGCAGCGGCTCAAGCTCGCCACCCACATGGGGGACAAGGGCGGCATTTATGTGCTGGATGAGCCGACCACCGGTTTGCATTTGGCGGATGTGGCCCAACTGTTGGCGTTGTTGGACCGGATTGTTGATTCGGGGAAGTCGGTGATCGTCATCGAACACCACCAGGCGGTGATGGCGCACGCCGACTGGATCATCGACCTAGGCCCCGGGGCAGGGCATGAGGGCGGCCGGGTTGTTTTCGAGGGCACTCCCGCGGAGCTGGTCGCCGCGCGTTCCACGCTGACCGGGCAGCATCTTGCCGACTACGTCGGCGCCTAGGCCTTTCTTCTTCTGTGTGGGGCGGGCCGCGGCCCGCCCCACACATGGTCGAGAGTGGGGGCTGTGTGGTGGTGGGAGGGCTGCCGGTCAGGAGGCTGCAGGGGTGATTCCGCCTTCCGCAGCGGGTTTGTCGTCGCCTGCCGGGCGGGTGGAGAGTCCGTGCTGGTCCAGCCAGGACCCCAGAACCTGGTAGGCATGCTCCCGGGGCTGCGGGAGGGACAGGAACACGTCGTGGCGCGCCCCCGGAATGGGTACTACGGTGGTTTCTCCGCCCAGGCAGCCGGCCCACCGGGCAATGTGGGTGACGTCCAGGACCGTGTCGGTGCGGTCGCTCAGCTCAGAGTAGACACCGGACAGGTCGGAGCGGTCTGAGCGCAGCACCAGCGACGGCACTCCGACGTCCAGGCCGCGGTGGAGGCGAGCATGTCCGCGGCGTACCGCGTTCAACCAGCCCACGGTCACGGGGAATCCGGTCAACGGTTTGAGGGTGAGGTCGAAGTCCCACTCGCCGGTGCCGCTGGTGTGGATGGTTTGCCCGTAGACGCCGGGCAGGGTGGAAAGCTGGCGGAACGGCGCTATTTTGGCGAGCACGCGCAGCAGTTGGGTGAGGATCCCGCGGTGGGACGGTTTGCCTTGCAGGTCAAACCAGGGGCTGTTGAGGACGAGGCCGGCTACTGGGGGCACGCGTCCGGCAGCGCGGCGGCGGTCCAGCCACAGTGAGGTGATCAGCCCGCCGGTGGAGTGGGCGAGCACGACGACGGGCAGGCCGGGGTGGGCGGCGCTGATGATGCCGAGGGCACGGTCGAGCTCGGTGTCGTAGAGCGCAAGGTCGGACACGTAGTGGGCGGTGTGCCCTTCGCGGCGTGCGCGGCCTGATTTTCTCAGGTCAAGGGCGTAGAAGACGAGGCCGTGGGCGGCGAGGAAGTCTGCGAGCGGGGTTTGGAAGAAGTAGTCGGAAAACCCGTGGACGTACAGGACGGCGCCGTGCACGGTTTCTCCGGGTTGGATGTCGCGGCGGACGAGGACGGCCACGATGCGGCCTTCACCGTCCGGGTCGGCGCCAAGGTCGAGAACATGCTGGCGGTAGCCGTCACCGAGGATGTCGGGTTGCCAGTGCGGGCTGCTCATGAACACCTCCATTGCGGTGAGGGTGCGGGGTGCCGGGCGGGGGGAGGGCAGGTCCTGGGTGGTGCGCAACGTGGGGGATGTGGGCGGGCTTGTGACCGTTGCTGGGGTGGTGGTCCGGAGAGGATACGCCGGATCGGGGTGTGAAGACGGTGACATGCCTGCCGTCCATCCAGGTGATGCGTGTGCGGTGTGCTGTCTGACCTGCTTTCCCCCATTGTGTCACCAAAAGTAACGATGGTGGTGCGGTGCGAAAAGCAGGGGCGTGGCGGGCTAGGGGCTGTCGTGTTGTGTGTTGTCTGGGGTGTGCCACCATCCCCTTTAATTTCGTAGCGTTGCAAACGTTATTAAATAACGTAAACAAACGCAGCCAACAGAACCCAAGGAAGCCGACAAAACGGACATGACGCCTGGATGGGCTTCTGGTTTTCTATAAGCTTCCCTTATCGAAAACCAGAATCGGGGGGTGTGCCCCCGCATTCCCCGTGCCGTGCCCCACCCCCGACCCCCGGCCAACATAACGTTGGCGAGCCCCTGCAACGCTTTTCCGCAGGCGCACGAGCAGCAAACCGTCAACCGGATGTGGCCCCTTGGGTCCGCTTTTGTCCCCATAACCTCATCAAGGAAGCGAGCGTTCCGCGTCTGCCTGGGACTCCCCGTCGGAATGTGCGGACGCATACCCCGACGGGAGATCTGGCAGGACAGGGGGTGTCGGCCCGGGGGTTAGCGGCGGCAGCAGTCTGCGGGCTGGGATGGGGTGGAGGTGTCTATGGCTTTGTCGCGCTGGCCGCTATCACCTTTAACGACGTACACCTCCCACGGTTCTTTGCCGGGGCCGTATACCCACACTTTGTCCTGGACCGCATAGCAGCAGGCGACGTTGGTCTCCTCGATTGTGGCCAATCCAGCTTCTTTGAGTCTGCTCGCTGCCGCATCAACCTGGGTTGTGGTCTCTACCTCAACCCCCAGATGGTCGAGGCGGGTGTCCTGGCCAGGTTCGCCTTCGATGAGGACGAGTTTGAGCGGCGGTTCGGCGATAGCGAAGTTGGCATAGCCGGGGCGGCGTTTGGTGGGCTCAACCCCAAAGAGGGTGGTGTAGAAGGCCACTGACGCTTCCAAGTCAGCGACGTTGAGGGCGAGTTGGATACGGGACATGGAAACTCCGCACGCCTTGCATCGAATTTTTTCAATGCAAGATTGCTCCCTGTTTCGAAGTTTGTCAATATAGATGTATGTCGAATCAAGAAACTGGGGTTGAGCCAACCACAGCCGCAGACTGCTGTCCTACCCTGCTCACCTCCGCTGTGGATGAGCAAGAAGCCATCCAACTTGCCCGTGTCTTCAAAGCCCTCGGCGATCCGGTGCGGCTACGCCTGCTGTCGATGATCGCCTCCCACCCCAAAGGCGAAGCGTGCGTATGTGACCTCACTGCTGCCTTCGACCTGTCCCAGCCCACTATTTCCCACCACCTCAAACTGCTGCGCCAGGCCGGACTCATCACCGCTGAACGGCGCGGCACCTGGGTGTACTACCGGCTCGTCGCTGAAGCCACCCACCACCTCGCGCAGGTCTTGACCCGCCACACCACACCAACGGAGGTTAAAGCGTGAACACCCTCGTTGGATCGGACACCAAAACCGCCGCTCCGCGTCTGCCGGTTCTCAACCGCTACCTGACGGTGTGGATTCTGGCGGCGATGGCTGTCGGCCTGGCCTTGGGGAGGATGGTTCCCAGCCTGGGAACGGCTCTGGCCGGGATGAGTGTGGCCGGGGTGTCGGTACCCATCGCCTTCGGGTTGCTGGTGATGAACTGGATTGTTGGCCCGGCGGTAATGTTCGCTTTGGCTTGGCTGTTCCTGGCCGACCTTCCCGAATACCGCACCGGGGTGATCATCGTCGGGCTGGCCCGCTGTATTGCGATGGTCATCGTTTGGAACGACCTGGCGTGTGGGGACCGGGAAGCTGCCGCTGTTCTGGTCGCGCTCAACGCCGTGTTTCAGATAGTCGCCTTCGGCGCGTTGAGCTGGTTCTACCTGGTGGGTCTGCCCGGGTGGCTAGGTTGGGAACAAGCGGTGGTGGAGGTGACCTTTACGGACATCTCCCTTTCGGTGCTGGTCTTCCTCGGCGTTCCCTTGCTGGCCGGGTACTTGACGCGGCGGCTAAGCGAGTGGGCTCGCGGACGGGACTGGTATGAGTCTCGTCTGTTGCCGAAGCTGGGGCCGTGGGGCCTGTACGGGTTGCTGTTCACTATCGTGGCGCTGTTTGCCCTGCAAGGCGAGGCGATCACCTCTCGCCCGTGGGATGTGGCTCGCATCGCGATTCCGCTGCTGTTGTACTTCGTGCTCATGTGGGGCTCGACGTTGCTCCTGGCCCGTCTGTGGGGGTTCGGCTATTCTCGGTCGGTCACGCTGGCCTTCACCGCGGCAGGCAACAATTTTGAGCTTGCGATTGCGGTAGCGATTGCCTCCTTTGGTGCTGCTTCCGGTCAGGCTCTGGCCGGGGTTGTGGGACCGCTTATCGAAGTGCCTGTCTTGCTTGCTCTCGTTCACCTTGCCCTCGCTGTCCGCCGTTTCTTCCCTGACGAAAGGCCCCAGTATGTCGAACGTTGAGATCCCGCAAGTGCTGTTTGTGTGCGTGCACAATGCTGGGCGCTCCCAGATGGCGGCCGCGTTTCTGCAGCACCTGGGTGCCGGCAAGGTGCGGGTGCGTTCGGCGGGGTCTGCCCCGGCGGACGCAGTCAACCCCGCTGTCGTCCAGGCGATGGCTGAGGTTGGCATCGATATCTCCGCTAACGTCCCTAAAGTCCTCACCGCGGAGGAGGTGCGTTCCTCGGATGTGGTGATCACTATGGGATGCGGCGACGCGTGTCCGATCTATCCGGGGAAACGCTACTTGAACTGGGATTTGCCTGATCCGGCTGGCAAGGATGTGGAAGCGGTGCGGCCTATCCGCGACCGTATCCGTGCTCTTGTGGAGGAACTGCTGGAGGAGTTGACGTCGTCCTCCCAATGACCGGCACATGCCCCCGCAGTATCGGGTGGGAAAAGGCCGTATCGGTCGTAGCTCCTGTGCCTGGGGGTAAGGAAATAGTTCACTGAATCAGCGTGGTGGTGGCGGCCATCCCCGCCGTGGAAGAAACAGCTGGCAAGCCGTGCCTTCTCATTCCGGCTATGCGAGCGTGGTTTTCACGGCGCACGCCAGGTGTGAGGTTCCGCTGTAGCCTTCTCTTACGGGTGGGGCCTTGCGAGGGGGTGGCCGCCGCGCCGTGCGTATGGCGGCTCCAAGTCCGGCCACGGGGCTGCGGTCTTCCCACAGCCTGCGAAGGGGTATGGGAAAGCACGGTCACCGTTACCGTCCTGCTTTGCGGTGGTGGCCTGCTCCCGGTTTTTGACCGCATAGGATGGTCGGGTGGGACGTGTGGGGTGGACACATGGCTGTGACAGCCTTCACCGGTTGGTTTTTGCCTGCGTGTCCGCCTTGTCCAGCCCGGCGAAACCATCCCCTGGCGGCCTTGTGAGGAAGGACTGTCGATGACCGCTCCCCGCGCTGACGGCCCGCTCATGCCCGCCGACTCCCCTGCTCCGATCATCGCTAACGGGGAATTGAGCCCTACCGCGGCCGCGCGCATCGCAGAAAGCTGGACGCCTAACACCCGTGCCGCCTATCGTCGGGACTGGGCGGCCTTCCAAGAATGGTGTGCTCGCGAAAACCGCAGTCCGCTTCCTGCCTCCGCTGCCACACTCGCTACCTACATCGACGCGCTCACCCACACGGTCCCTCCGCCTGCTCCCGCCACCCTCGACCGGATGCTCGGCACCATCCAGTCCCACCACACCGCGCTTGGTCTGCCTCTTGACACCAAACCCGCCCGCATGGTGTTGCGCGCCTACCGTAGAGAACGTGCGCAAGCCGGATATGAGCCGCGTCGCGCTCCCGCGCTCACTGTGGAACAGTTGCGTGCCATGGTTGAGGCCACCAGCGATGACCTAGCGGGGATGCGGGACCGTACCCTTTGCCTGCTTGGCTTTGCGATGATGGCTCGGCGCAGTGAACTTGCGGCCCTCGATATCGCTGACGTGCACCCGGTTCCCGAAGGACTTCACGTGCGGGTCCGCACCTCCAAAACCGACCGTGAATCAGTTGGTGCGGTTGTTGCCATCCCCTACGGGTCACTAGCTCGCACCTGCCCTGTGCGTACCACGTTGGCGTGGATCGATGCTCTTAGCGAGCGAGGAATCACTGAAGGTCCGCTGCTGCGTGCCGTGGACCGGTATGGGCGTCCCGCGGGAAGTCCGGGTGCTGCTATCCGTGGTTCGGGGCGGATGAGTGGTGCTGGAATCAACCACATCATTAAAACCCTTGCCCGTCGCGCGGGAATCGACGCGCCGATTACCGCGCATTCTCTGCGGGCGGGTGCGGCTACCGCTGCTGCAGCGGCCCGGGTTCCTCGCGCCTATATTGCCCGGCAGGGGCGCTGGTCGCCGAACTCGTCCGTTGTCGATACCTATATTCGTCCCGCGGATGCGTGGCACGACAACCCCATGCGTCACGTG
>SMEZ01000077.1_pt1 | contig 46533 bp, 45 predicted proteins | sample 2456351 | NCBI WGS metagenome assembly SMEZ01 (sample SAMN10132605, study PRJNA489261) | soil metagenome | isolation source: day120 antibiotic-loamy sand soil ammended with composted manure from dairy... | place: USA | collected 2015-04-01 | reverse complement strand
ATCCACCGGCGAGTTTCGAGGCGGCGGCACCCAACCGTGCCGCGTCCGTATCGGACAACGACACGGTGCGCGAGATCGCGTCGCTGACCGGGTCCCCTCCGTGACCGGACAGGCTGGTGGGTGTCGGCAACGCGGAGGCGACCTCCGCCCAGTATTCGGCGTCCCGTGAGTATCGCGGTGAGGACTCGTACCGACGTTGTTCCTCCAGCAGGTCCTCGGTGGTGGCGAACGCGGGAGCACCGGGGTCCTCACCCGCGACCAGGGCGCTGTAGACCGCCGCGAGCCTGCGCAGGTACAGCATCGCGCCGAACGCGTCGAGCGCGATGTGGTGGTAGCCGAAGTACAAAAACGCCCGGTCGGAGCCGAGCCGGAAAAGTACGTGCTCGGCCGTGGGAGCGTTGCTCAGGTCGATGGGTTCGGCGAGGCGCCGACGCATCCACGTCAACGCCGTCTCCGCCGGATCGTTCTCGTCGCGTAGGTCGATCACCGCAAGTGTGGCGGACACATCGGACACCACGGACCGCACCAGTCCGCCGTCGGTGAAGGCGAAACGCGTCCGAACCGCCTCGGTCTCGGCGACCACCCGCCGTACCGCCGCGTCGAGAACAGCGATGTCCGGGGCACCCGGCATGTCGAGATACGCCGCGCAGTTGTACAGCGCGACGTCGTCCGGCCGCAGCTGTTGCGCGAACCACACGCTTTCTTGAGCCGCCGTCGCGGCCTGCCAAGAAAGTCGATCGACCATGTTCTCGCCCACTTTCAACAGCTCACCCGGATCCGGAAAGTGTTCTGGGATGCGTCACGGCAATCGCTCGACGATGGAATCGACCAGGGCGGACACGGTGTCCACGTCCCACAGCAACGTCGGCTCTATCTCAATGTCGTATTCGTCCTCGATCGCCGCACAGATCGCCAACGCGGAAACCGAGTCCAAACCGTATTCGGACAACGGTGCCGTTACATCGATCTGCTCGGCCGCGACTCCGGAGAAGGCGGAAACCTGCTGGACAAGCCATTTCCCGATCTGATCCGAAGAATCCTTCTCACCGGCATCAGGCATCGTCACTCCCCATTTCTCTGCTCCGGGAATCAGTTCGGCAGGTCATTCGGATACCGTTTCCGCATGTCCGTGATCAGCCGTTCGGTCTGCTCCTCGTCGAAAGGAGCGCATCGCCGTTTCCCTCTCAACGGCAACCTGCTCAGCAACGCCGAGACGTAAACCGGATCCGCGCCCGCCGTGACGTTGATGAACCGAGAGACCAGCTCGTAGCTGTGTGGCCCTGCGGTGGGCTGAAGCTGCGCCATGGGCAAGGTCGCGCATTCTCCGGCCAGTTCCCGCAACTCGCCCGCGAAGTCGGTGACCATTCGTCTTAGCCGGACATCCGGTTGGTCGCGGTCGGCCTCACGCAACACCAGCGGGGTCAGTCGGTCGATCCCTTTCGCACTGACCGACAGCCGGTCCCAGGGCAGTTCCGGAAGCTCCTCGCCGAAGTGGAACAGTTCTTCGACGGGCGTCGCCTCGCCGTGCCAACTACGGCGCGCCAGCAGTACGAGTTGCGGCAGGATGGTCTGTTGGCACGCCACGCGCGAGGCATGCACGATGGCGACGGATTTCGCGTCACGCACCAGTTTCTGGAAGATCCCGGTCTCGCCGTTACGCACATACGAGTACGCCCCGAGAACGGCGGCCAGACCACCGAGGGCACGCGACACCAACCCGGAGACCAGGTATTTCGTCGAGGCCGCGGGGATACTCGCCTCGGCCGGTGTCAGATGCACCGCCCGGGCGGCCACGTCCGCGACCGTCTCGCACACCACCAGGTCGGCGTACGCGGCGGCCAATTGGGCGCGGATCAACGGCAGGTTGATCACGGCGCCTCCGTAGAGGGCGCGTCGGGACACGTGCCGCAGCGTGATCCGCAGCGCCGTGTCGAGCAGGCCGGTCGCCATCCCGCTCAGGGCGATCCTGGTCACCTGGAAGGCACGCAACGCCGTCTCGAGTCCGTGTCCGGGTTCTCCGATCAGTCGGTCGTCGGGGACCGGGTGGTCCCGGAACTCCACTCCGGCCAGCGGCAGTCCGCGCAGTCCATCGGTGCGGTAGCGCGGCAATGTCACCACCGTCCCCGGCGGCGCCGTCGTGGGGTCCACGAGGATCGGCGTGTGGCTTCGACTCCCCGGCTTCTGGCTCGTCCTGGCGAACACCACGAACGCGTCGGCCCGCGCGGCGTTGGTGATGACCTCCTTCCGACCGTTCAGGACCCGGCCGTTGCCGTGGGAGGTCACCGCCACCTCACAGGCGGACAGGTCGTTGCCGTGCGCGAGTTCGTTGTAGGCGGTCGCCAGCTTCCCGTTGTCGAGCAACAGGCTCGCCACGTCGGCTCGTTGTTCGGCACTACCCGCCGTCCACACGTTGGTGGCGGCGATGAACGAACTCACCCCGTATCCGGCGCCGAGGCACGGATCGTGCCCGTAGACCACACGGAGCACGTCGATCAGTTCGTCCAGCCCGCGTAACCGACCCCCCAGCTCGGCGGGGACGAACTCGGCTCCCAAGCCGAACTCGTCGAGCTTTCGCTCGCCTTCGGCGAACATCTCCGCACGTTCGTCGGCGGCCAGCACCGACGCGTAGCCGAGCGGGTTGTCCGGGTCCAACAGGTCACCGAGTCGGGCGCGCAACTTCGCTGCGCGCGTACCCACCGCTTCCGCCGTCATCGGTCACCGTCCCGGTCGGCGTCGAACCACGACGGGACCGTCGCGGTGTGCTGCCATTCCGTGACGAGGTCCTCCAACGCATCGGCGGCCGACGCGGAGGGGTCCGTCGTCTCCTCGTCGAATTCGCGAAGTCTCATCACCGCGATCGCCAGCGCCGCACGCACCCGCAGGACATGGGCCGCCGGGGTCGGCGACTCGGTGAAGCACAGCAGGCTCAGGCAGGACGCGGCGGCGTAGCAGAGCTCGTACCGCTCGGCCAGTTCGAACGCGGTGGCGGGCGCTCCTGCCGCGGAGGGCCGCTGGGCGGCGAGCTCCTGATGCAGTCGGTCCGCGGCCGACCGCACCGCGTCGGCCAGTCGTGCCACCGCGTCGGGAACGGCACCGGACCTCGCCATCCGCTCGACGTGTTCGACGAGCGTCGGCAGACTCTGCACTTGGCTGCATCCGGTGCGGGCGACGACGCTCAACCGCGAGAGATCCGGTCGGCGGGGCACCGTGTGCAGTGCCGAGGCGGCTCTCACGCCCTCGAGATCGCACCTTCGACCGTTCCAGCCGCGGACCAGCCACGGGAATTGGGCGATCAGACTGTGACGGCACACCGAGGTGGTCCCGTCGAAGATGCCGACGATCCGGTGATCGCGATCGAGTTTGGCGAAGCTGCCGTCGGCGTAGACGTCGGTCAAAAACCCCCGGGCACCGAGGAGTTCGCCGATCCGCTCGATCCCCTCCTGCACCAGGTTCGGCACCAGTGCCTTGACCACCGGGGCCGCCACGCCTTGTTCTCCGGTGAGCGTGGCCACCCCACGCGCCGCCGTGATCGAGGCCGCCTCGGCGAGCAGCGCCGAGGCCGCGACCTCACCCAACGTCCGACGCACCGTCGCCAGCTCGATCAGTCGGCTACCGGAGACGACCCGTTCCGAGGCATACGTCATGGCCAGCCGCAGCGCATGGTCCGCCGCGCCCAGTGACAGTCCGGCGCACATCGTCCGCGTGAGTTGCAGGCAACGGACGACCAGTGGCAGTCCGTCGCCCACGTCCCCGACGAGGGCCTCCGGTGGTACGACGGTGTCGACCGCGACACCGCTGATGTCGGCACCACGGATGCCGAGTGTGCGTTCCTTCGGCAGATGCCGATAGGCCCCACCCGCCAGGGCCGACTTGTCGAGCAGGAAGAAGCTCAACCCACCCGAGGGGCGTTCCGGGACCGGTTCCGTGCGTGCGAGCAGGCACACCGCATCGGCCCGTGTCGCATTGTTGATCAGCCATTTCTCGCCGGTGATCCGCCATCCGCCGTCGACGGCCGACGCGGTGACCTCGCTGGCCTGCAGATCGCTGCCGTGTCGCCGTTCGGTGAGCGCCCACGACACGACGGCACCGTCGTTGATCCGCGCGGCGAGATCCTTCGCCTGTTCGGCGTCACCGCCCAACCACACCGCGACGGCACCGAGGAAGGTCTTCGCGTGCGCGACGGCTGAGGTCAGATCCTTGCGTGCGACCAGTCGGACCAGACGCACCAACGTCAGGTAGTCGACCAGCTCACCGCCGTGCTCCTTTGGGACGTACCACCGGGACAGTCCCCACTCGGTCAGCATCCGACACGCTGTCGTCGGGAACTCGTCACGCTCGTCCAATGCGGCCACGGTGGCCGGGTGGAACGCCTGATCGGGCTCGGCACTCGCCTCCGCCAGTCGAGCCGCGACCGACTCGATCATCGCCTGATCATGCGGGCGCGTCCCGATCACCGTCACGTCGTGCTCGCATTCCGCCGTCTCGCGCCGAACAGTTCCCGGGCACCTCGATCGAGGTAGACGTGCTCCAACGTGCCGTCGCAGAACAGCTTTCGCATCGAGAGCCTGCGGACCTTTCCGCTGGTGGTCCTGAGTACACCGCCTTTCGGCAGCAAGCCGACGCCGGCGACCGTGATCCCGAGTTCCCGCGCCACGGTCCGGCGCATGGCGACGGCCAGGTCCGGTAACCGTTCCCGGGGCACCGAGTCGGACACCTCGTGCGTGAGGATCACCTGTTCGGCGCCACCGTCGCTCGCGCGGACGGCGAAGGCCGCGCCCACGTGGCCGAGCTCCGGATGATGCAGCCGCACCTCGTACTCGAGGTCGTGGGGATGCACATTGCGGCCGTGCACGATCAGGGTCTCCTTGATCCGGCCGACGAGGAACAGCTCCCCTTCCCACAGCGCCGCCAGGTCACCGGTACGCAGCCACCCGGTTCCGCGTCCGGGTACCTCCACCCGGAACGTCTCCTCCGTAGCGGCCTCGTTCTGCCAGTAACCCGCGCACACGCTCGATCCGCGCAGCAGTAATTCGCCGGTCTGCCCATCCGGCCGCTGGGTCATGGTCACGGGGTCGACGATCACGGCCTCCAACCCCTCGACGGGGCCGCAACCGACCACCTCACGCTCGTCTCCCATCGACCTGGTGCGCAGTCCGTTCGCAGCGGACACGAAGACGACCGTCTCCGCGAGTCCGTATGCGGGCACCAGGGCGTCCACGTCCAACCCGACGGCGGCGAAACGACGCGCGAATCGCCGCATCGTCTCCGCTTGGATGGGCTCCGAGCCGCTGACCACGTACCTCCATCGGGAGAGGTCGAGCCCGGACAACTCCTCGTCGGAGATCCGCTTACAGCACATCTCGTAGGCGAAATTCGGTGCCGCGGAGAACGCCACGTCGAACCGATCAATGAGTTTCAACCACGAGATAGGCCGTTTCAAAAAAGTTCGAACGTCGAGCAGGACGCAGGACGAACCGAGGAACAACGCCGGCGCCAGAGTGGCCAGCAAACCCATGTCGTGATAAAGCGGGAGCCAGCCGCCCATGCGCATTCCCGACTCGAGACAAAGGGCGGATATCTGGTTCGTCACGCTGACGTGCATGGCCCGGTGACTGACCATGACGCCTTTCGGCGCATTGGTCGATCCGGAGGTGTACTGAAGCACGGCCAACGAATCCGGGTCGACCGGTTCACTCCCCCATTCCTCAATACCGGGCGACGATTCCGCATCGTCCGTGACGAACGAATCCAACCGACAGGAGCCTGTGTCACGCAACCAGCGACCGACCGCTTCGGCCCCGTTCCGGGAAGTCATCACGACGACGGCACCGGAGTCTTTCGCGATGCCCTCGATCCGACGATCTTCCTGGTCACGGCCGGTCGGCAGGGGTGCAGGCACCGCGATCATGCCGGCACGCAGACAGCCCAGGAACGCGACGGCGAACTCGATCCCCTGCGGATACAGCAGCAGGACACGGGAACCCCGCGGCAGGTTGTTTTTCAACCATCCCGCCACTGCGCACGCTTTTTCATAGAGCTGCCCGTAAGTCAGCGAATCATTCGCGGCGGCGTTTTCCGGATCTCTGACGAAGAATAAGGCTGGCCGTTCGGCGTCGATTTCCGCCCATCGGGAAACCGCCGACACGAGCGTGGATTCGGACCCTCTCGAAGGATCACCATTCTCGCGCATTAGTCCGCCAATCAGCCCACGAATTCCACCCGGACGCCAAGCGACAATAAATCGATCAGATTCACAAAGAATCTCGATTCGCTTCCTTGAAACCCAGTAGATCTTGATCTTGTCGGCAGACTAACAGCCCCTCAGAAGGGCAGTCAAGAGTTTGCTACGGGAAGAATGATGCGGTAAAGATTGTTCCGGCCTTCTGTGCCACGGCCGAAGAGGACATCGAGCGAGGACGCTCCCACCGGCACAAACGCCAGGCAAGCGCAGGCCGCCCCACCCGCTACTCAGGCCGAGAACACGACACACGAGGGGACATCGTGGCCGCCACCGCGATACGTGCGAGCGGACTCAGCAAACACTTCGGCACAGTCCGGGCTCTGGACAATGTCGACATCGAGGTAGCCGAGGGCACGATACTGGGCTTACTCGGACACAACGGCGCAGGAAAGACCACGCTCGTCAACATCCTGGCCACGATCTCCCCGCCGTCGAGCGGGACGGCCGAGGTCGCAGGCTACGACGTGCGACGTGAGGGAGCCGAGATCCGGCGAAGGATCGGTGTGACCGGGCAGTTCGCCGCGCTCGACACTCAACTATCCGGTCTAGACAACCTCATGACGGTCGCCCGGCTGCTCGGCGCGAGCAAACGACAGGCACGGCGGCGCGCCGATGAACTGCTGGAGCACTTCGGACTCACCGAGGCCGCCCACCGCCCCGCCCGAACCTACTCCGGGGGAATGCGTCGCAGGCTCGATCTGGCGATCAGCCTGATCGGACGTCCCAGTGTGCTGTTCCTCGACGAACCGACCACCGGACTGGACCCGGAGTCCCGCCGTGCCCTCTGGGCGACCATCGAGTCGCTGGTCGACGACGGCAGCACCGTCCTGCTCACCACCCAGTACCTCGAAGAGGCCGACCACCTCGCCGACTACATCACCGTGTTGAATTCGGGACGGGTCGTCGCGTCGGGGACCGTCGCGGGGCTCAAGGCCGAAGTCGGCACGCGCACGATCCACCTGACGCTCGACGGCGACACCGACACCCACCGCGCGATGACGGCGTTGCGCAACGGGAAATTCACCCCCGTCCACGACGGGAACGGGGGCATCACGCTGCCGGTCACCGATGCGGCCGAGCTGGGCTCGGTGATGCGTGTGCTCGTCGGCACGGGTGTCGACATCACCGGGCTGACACTCACCGAACCGACCCTCGACGACGTGTACCTGGCGCTGACCGGCACCACGACCGACGGGAAGTGACATGCGAGCCAGCCCTGCACCGAACCGGACGTCACAAGCCGACACGGACCCGGGATCGTGGCCGCGCCCCACGGCCTCATCACAGCTGTGGGTGCTGTTCCTCCGGCAGCTCCGGGTGATCTACGCCGACCGTCGGGTCGCCCTTTTCACCCTGCTCCAGCCGCTGATCATGCTGATGCTGTTCAGCCAGGTGTTCGGCCGGATGGTCGATACCGCCGTGCTTCCCGAGGGGGTCCGCTACATCGACTACCTGGTGCCGGCGCTGCTGGTCACGACCGGCATCGGGTCATCACAAGGGGCCGGACTCGGCCTGGTCCGCGACATGGAATCGGGCATGGTGGCCAGATTCCGCACCCTGCCGGTCAACCGGGTCATGGTCCTGCTCGCCCGGTCGTTGGCGGACTTGACCAAGGTGCTCATGCAATTGGTCGTGTTGACGGCTTGTTGTGTGCTGGCCATGGGTTTCGCCCCCGCGGGCGGATTCGTCAACCTCGGCTTGTCGGTGCTGCTGACGTTGCTGATCGTGTGGGCCCTCATCTGGATCTTCATCGCGCTCGCCACCTGGCTGCGGAACATCGAGATGCTGTCCAGCATCGGGTTCCTCGTGACGTTCCCCCTGATGTTCGCCTCGAGCGCCTTCGTGCCGATCGACGTACTGCCGAGGTGGCTGCAGGTCGTCGCCATCGTGAACCCGGTGACCTACGCGGTCAACGCCTCGCGCGCGCTCTCGCTGGATTGGCCGGATGCCGGATTGTTGTCGCTGGCCGCGTTACTCACCGGCGGCGTGCTCATCGCACTGGCCATGACGGTCGCCGTGCGCAAGTTCGCCACGCCCTGGGGCGAGGGCTGACTCCGCCCGCCGGCGCCGTCGCCACATCACCGCCACGACCACGGCCACCACCATGACCGCGAGCACGATCAACCCCGCGTCGCCGAGGGCCTTCTCGACCCGGCCGATCGATGCGCCGGCCAGGGCGCCGGCCGTCACATACACCGCGGCCCACGTGTAGGCACCACCCAGCGAGGCGGGGAGGAAGAAGCGGTATCGCACTTTCGCCACGCCCGCGGCAGCGGGCGTGATGGTCCGTACGACGGGCACGACCCTCGTCAGGAAGACGGCGGCGGCCCCGTACTTGCGCAACGCGACGGTGGCCCGGTCCCATTTCTCGACACCCATCCTGTGGACCAACGCCGTGTCCCGTAGTCGTTCACCGTATCTGTAGCCCAACAGGTACCCGATATGGTCGCCGACGGAGTTGCTGACACCCGCGATCACGAACAACGCAACGAGCGCCTCGTTCCCCTGGATGCTCGCGGCGAGCACCAGCACCACGGTTTCACCGGGGACGAACATCCCGACTCCGAGGCCGGACTCGGCTACGCCGAATAATGCGGCGACCCCCAACAGGGCCGGTAATGGGAATTCGGCGATCGTGTCCAACCAGGAACCCACCGATGACATTCGCCCCTCCGGTCATAATCCAGCGAAAACGCTGCCCTGCGGAGGGTAACAGACAGAAGACATCCGATCGTTCCGCGACGTGTCCGATGCGGGACATTCAGCCGTCTGGGAAAGGGTTGGGCCACGTCGGTGACGACTCCCTTCCCACCCGATGAACAACATCGGGAAATCATCTACCCGATTAATCCAGAATTCTTCGAAGACAGCCCCGTTGACCAGGGACGCGACACCGAACCACCAGCCACGATGGCTGCGATGCCGGAACACCGCGAGCCTCCGAAGCCACTCACCACAGGAAGCGGAATCAACAGTCGATACAGGCGAAGAACCACCCGTCAAGATTCGGCCGAGAATTCTTCAGGGGTCACCACGACAAGGAAAGAGACACTCCTCCACCATTCATATCGAAGCGGTAAATACGCACCCGCCCAGGGAGATATCCATATAAATAAAACACCAGAACAGAATACGAACCACCGATCGAGGGTACGCGGTGAACCATTGAATTCCCCAAGAAAGGACGGCCGTAGATGCGCGAACATCCGAGGATGCAATCCAAGAAGGACCCCTCCTCGACCACGGCCGACACGGCAGCACGCCTCGACGATCGTCGAACCGGAAACCGCGACACCCCGACCCTTCCCACTACGCGCAGGTTCACGAAGGCGACACCCCGAGCAGGAGCGGCCGATCCGAAGCGGTCGGCCCGTGTCCACATGTGGCCTCATAGTCGCCCAGGCCCCCATGTGCACCTTGTCCGTTTCTTGCGAGAAGCGTTTCAGCTGCGGAGTTTTACGATCCTGTCGCTCATCTGCGGATTTCGGACCGATTCGGTACGCCGCCTGGCTACACTGCCGCCGATCTTGTGCCGCCACGACACTGGGGGAAGCACACGATGAGCCAACACCCGCCCTATCCCGACCAACCCGTCGGACCGACGCCGAACCCCCGACCCGGGTACGGACAACAACAGCAGTACCCCGGTCAGCCGCCCTACGGCATGCACCCCATGGGAAACGACCCCCTTCCTCCGGGTAGACAGAAGAGGACCGGTCTCATCGTCGGCCTCTCCCTGCAGGGGTCATTCTCATCGCCGGCATCGTCGTCCTGGTGCTCGTCCTGACCGGCGACGATGACGACAAGGCAGCCGACCCGGACCTCGCGGACCCCGGCCCGACCCTGACAGCCTCCCTCAAGCCCGTACCACCCGGCCCGATGTGACACCCCCCGGACCAGGCGATTCGGACGACGACTCCGGACCGGGAACGGACTCCGAACCCGAACCCACCCAAGAGGAAGCGATCGCCATCGTGCAGGACTTCCTCGACGAGTTCATCGACGCCGTGAACAGTAACGACACCACCACCAGCAACGAGCTGGTGTGCTCCCCGGACGTCGTGAGTGATCTCGACCCCAACCTCAAGCTCGAGCAGTCGACCAAGGTCATGATCAACATGTCGTTGACCTCGGCGGGCATCCACGCCGACAACCTCACGGGCGACCAGCCAAGTCAATACTCGATCGACGTCAGCGGAGAAGGCACGGACCGGTGCGTGGAGTCGGTGCGGCCCCTCAAGGTCCGTCGCGTTCCCAAGGGATTCGTCGAAACGAGCATCGAGGATCGACGTACGAGCGCGGCCGCCACCGGGCAGTGTGCTGGGCACCTCCTGAACGCGTGCCGGTCATCGGGACGGAATCGGTACGCTGCCCGGTCGCCGTCTCCGTCACTCACAACGACACGGGCAACGAGATCACTCGGATCGCTCTTACGCTTAAAGCAATGGGATGGTCACTCTTCGCGTCCGGCCGCGACGAGATCGCTGGGCTGCGCGAACCGCCACCCGGCATCTCGGTGGGTCGATCCGGTGAACCAGGGGCCCCACGCCACCGGGCGGTTTGTCTCGGCCGGCCGCGGGTACCTCCGCGCGATGACGAAAGCACACGCACGGGCCGATAGTTTCGCCACCGCACTACGGAGTTTCGAGGACACCGGTGACAGCTCCCAGCTGCGTGAGCTGTTCGCCCCGAATCCGGAACTGCTGCGGCCGCAGGTGGCCACCGGCAACGAGGGGACGTCCGACGTGACCCGATTCTGGGAGGAATACCGCTCCCAGTTCTCCCAGCTGTCCACCGAGTTCGTCCGGGTGATGGAGTCCGGCGATCTCGGTGTACTCGAGTGGGTCTCCCGTGGCACCCTCACCACCGGCCGGCCGATCGAATACAGCGGGACCTCGCTGTTGAACTTCGACGACGAAGGTCGGATACGCCGGTTCGCCACGTACTTCGACACCGCGGCTTTCCTCCGGTCCCAGCCTTCGGAGCGATGATCGGGGACTCGATGGTGTTCAAAGGACACATCGGGTACCGGCCGACGAGTGAACCGGTGCCGAGCCTCGCCGGCCGGGGCGGACGGTGAGGTCGTCACGGAGTCAGTTCCCGGCCGGATGTCCGGTGCGGCGTGCGGCCGCGTACGCGGGCTCCCTGAGTCTTGCCAACTCCGGTGGCCAGGACAGTCCTGGCAAGGGGTGGAGTACTGGGTCGAAGCGGATCGGGCGGTCCGGTCCCGAACCGGTGCGTCCGCTCAGTTCGAGTGTCGCGAACCCCTGCCACCGACCGGCCGGTGTGGCGGCGCACAGCCGGAACCCCGCACCGGCCGTCGGCATCGCGGCGAGCAGCACCAACCCCCGCGGCGCCCGATACGGCAGCAGCGAACTGTACGGCACCGCGAACGGGTCCCGGCGCGGGAGCAACGCGAACCGGGTCCCCGGGCGCAGACCGGTGGTCGCCAGCAGCAGATCGTGGCGATCACCGGCGGGTCCGTTGAAGGTGAACGCGAGACCGAGTACGTCGGGCAGCGGCCGTGGCAGTCCCACCGATCGGGAAAGCCTGACCACGCCGTGATCCTCGCCCGGAAGATCCAGCCACTCCACACCCCATGGCTCGGACGACCCGGTCCGCCGCAGCACAGCGTCGTACACGGTACCCCGCGGATGCAACGGCTTGTCGTGCCGGAACCGGGCGATCGTCCCGAAGACATCACCCAACACCGAACCGACGGCGGAAGTCCACATCCACGGTGTCATACCCGGCGGGATCGGCCACTACACGGATGGATTTCGAGGTCAGCTCATGTAATGGGTCAGTGCCGATCTCAGTGGTTCGGCTTTCCATGGCGAAACCGACCCGGGGTTACAGATCGTGGCCACGTCCTCTGCCCACAGCACCGATCCGGTGACCAGCTGCTCGACGAGATACAGCTTCCGGCATCGAGGTCGACCACCGTAGAAACCCGGGAGTGCTCATCCCACACCACCGGACGAGCCTTACGTAGAGATCACTTCATGAGCATCACGTGGTTTTGGTCCAACGGTGACGGAAATGTCTCTGCAAGCAGTCTGACAATGGCAGGCCGTTCAGATCGTTTACCGTTCTCCGGCCAGAAATCTCCCACTGCCTCGTGTCCGTCCGGAGAACGGTAGTCGCCCCACCAGAGTTCGTAATACCGTCAGACCGAGTCGTAGCCGCAGGACGGACTACGCTTTGTCAGGTGAGGTCGGGCTTCCCGTCCGTTGCCGAGCTGTATCGCAAGCTTGGTCATCGAACACCTGTAGCTGAGCTGCCAGGTCTTCCCGACCGTAAGAGAGAAAGAACTTCTTCAAAGTGTGGATCGCCCCTGCCCTGAGCGCTTCGTCTTTCGTGGTCAAAAGCTCGTCGACCAGCTTCCCCGCGGACTCGGATGGGGTGGTCGCAGGTTCCAGGATGTTCTGAACCTCTTGGAACGTCTTCGCGACCTCCAATACCTCACTGACTTTGTCCGGGTTGTCCAGCAGCCACCAAGCCGTGGCCTGGAGCGGGTTAAGAAGCAACGAACACATTTGTCTCCGCTGTTGTTGACGCCGCTGCTCGTCCCACGAGATCACAAGCTGTTGGCTCTTGCTTCGCTCGTGCTCCGCCACGGCGGCCACGAGCTCGGGGTCCGCCGTGACCGAGAAACAGCGCCCACGCGCCTGGACGGGTGACTGCCCGACCGGTCTCCACGGTCCCAGAACTACGTTGAGCTCCGCACGCACTCGCTCAGTTGCGATCAACCGGTACTGTGTGCTGACCTCCTCAGCACGATGGGTTATTCCGGTTCTCGCGATGTCCCACATGCTTTCGATGTCAGGAACTTTGTCGCTACTGCCGCAGTGGACCCAGAAGGCAATGTCAGCGGTGAAGTACAGAAAGTTGTCAGCGCTGGCCAACTGTAGAGCCACTCGAAGAGGCTCTTGATTCACCGGACCAGCATTCTCATCGGCGTAGAGACGGTTCCACCATCCACGAAATCCCATTGACACAGGAGTCACCCCTCTGTCCAGAGAGGATCGATCTCATCCAGCCGAGTCCACAACTGCTGCGTTACCTCCGCGATGGCTTCATCCGGGAAATAGTCAACGTCCAAAGCCGCGAGCTGAGGTTTGCTGGCGTACTGCATGTAAGCGATGTAGCGGGTCTCGCGGCCGGTCGCCCGCACAAGTGGTTCCAACATGCTGCTGCGGTCATCCGGGTCCATCCGCGCGGTGGCGTGCAGCCAGCTGCTCATCATCACCCGGAGGTCGTCCGGCAGCATGCCGGTGACAGCATGACGCCAGAACAGTTCGGCCGCGGCGGTCTCCACGGGAGTCGACTGTTCAGCGAACACCTGACTGACGGCGGTGGTCAGTATCGCCAATCGGCTGGGGGAAGCCTTGTCGAACCATTCCGTCAAGTAACGCAGGAACCGGGGCACGCCGAGCTCATCACCAAGCTGACGCAGTGCCCTGAGCACCGCCTCCCGCACGGTCTCGTTGTCGGAGTTCGCCAGGTGTTTGAGCCTGGTGAGCGCGTTACGCGGGAACGCGACTCCGATACCGGCACAGACTTCGGCGGTCAACAGTTTCAGATCCGCGCTGCCGTCTCGTGACCAACGCCAGAGTTGGTTACGCACCTGCCTGCCCAATGCTGAGTCCATTGCGGCAGTGGTCAACAAGCGCACGGCGATCGATCGCCTGGCCCTGTCGGCGGGAGCGGTGGAGGTGCGCTGTCCATTCGACTCCTGGCCGGTTTTCGTTTTGGCCCAATTCTCCGCGAGATTGAGGGCGAGTCCGGCACCACCTTCAGCAGCGAGCTCGGCGGCCCGGTCGGCGAGCCGTTCCAATTCCTCCTGCTCGAGAGCACACAGCTTCTCAGGCAGTTCGATAAGCCAGTTCCGCATCGGCTTTTGCAGGTCGGGGTGCTCTCGCCAGAAGTGGCGGACTACCTCGCCACCTACCCCGGAAGGGATGAGCTTCCGCTGGCCGAGATCGAACCAACCTTCCCCTTCCAGCCGCCGTAGTCGAGCGAACGGGCTGGCGCGCAGTATCGGCACCGCCTCATCGACGGCATTGATTTTGTTGTGTTTCATCAGCACATCGGATGCCGCGGCGATGTGCTGCGGTGAGGCTCCTTCCAACACCGCGGAGGACAGAAGAAGCGAGAGCCATTCAGCGTCCTTGTCCTGCTGCTTCTCCTCGATCACCGCCCGAAGCTTGTCGCTCCGACCGACGGTCTCGTCGTCGAGTGCGGCGCGGACGATGTCGACCGGGTCGACCCCCGTGGTAAGGCGCTCTCGAACAAGGTCCGCGACGCGGGCGATCGCCGGCGGCCAGAGGACTTCCAACTTCCCCATGATGGCCGAATCGTCCTGGATTCCAGAGAGGTCCTCGGGGCCGATATGCCTTTCGAGCACGGCGATGGACGAAGGTTTGCCCAGCTCGTGCACTCTGCCGGGGAAGTTCTCCTCGAAGCGGCGTTCCTGCCCGTGAGGAAGAATGACGATGAGGTAGCTTCGGTAGTGAGGTAGCTGTCTACCCAGGTCACCCAGGTTGCGTCGAACGGCCTGAAACTCCTCCTCACCGGCATCACGGTAATCGAGGATGACCGTGGCTGGTTCGTTCTCGACCAGCAATTTCCCCGGTTTCAGATCCAAGTCCGAGTCCACGAGTTCTTCGCGGACGATCAGGGGAGGAATACCCTCCTGACGGGCGTGCTCACTCAGTTCGTAACCGAGCCGACACGCCGCAGCGAACTGCCCACCAGCACGCTCTTTGGCCCAGAGCAGAAGGATTCTGCGGTTTTTGAGGATTTGGAACGCTGGTTCCTCACCACCCTCCGAGCTTTCAAGGAGCTTGTCCGGCGCTACATACTTGTCCGCCAGTCTCTGCAGCGCTTCGGGATCCTGGATACCTCGTCCAGCGCGTTCTCTCTTCCGGGCACGTGCGAACTCCTGCACGATTTCAGAACCGAAGACATTGATCTCGGCCTTTCCAATCTCGGTATTGATGTCTCCGCCCGCGACGTTGTTGTTGTCGCCTTGGACCCAATTGGTACTGGAACGCTGTGCCGCCTCACCCTGTCGCGGTGGTGTCGGCGGCACGTACTCCCCCTCAGGGTTCGGCGTGGAAGCTCCGACGACTTCATCCTCGGACGTGGGTTCGCTCGGTGTCGGCGGCTGCGCGGGTTCGGGCGTGTCGAGCATGCCGAAGGCATCGATGTCGTAGTTGTGCATCGGTTCTCTCACCGGCCCTCAGCAACGCCGCTCTCGTTGATGCGGCGGCCGCTCGACGGACCGAAGTTGGAGTCGCCTTGGGTGTTGAAGAATCCCGAGTACACCTGATCGACGACTGTGTGGGGAGCTGTGTTGATGTCTCCCCCTGCGATGTTGTTCCCGTTGCCCGAGACGGAATTGTGAACAGAGTCTCCCGAGACAATGTTCTGAACAGAATTGTCGCTGAATCCGCCGCTTACATACCCGATCTGCCGCGCATTTGGCGCGCTTCCGTTGAACGTATTGCCCCCGGCCCCCTCGGAGCGAGTCGACCTCTCTTCGCTGTCCTGCTCGTCGTCGGTAGCTTGCTCGGGCTGACCGTACAACAGCCCGTACCGAAGCAGGTCACCGGAGGGAACGGGAACTCGCAAGTAACCAGTCCCGGAGTAGTCCTTCGCATCGATCCGCAGCGGTGCTGCGACGAACTCACTCGGCCTTCGAGCGGTGCGCCCGGCCTCGATCACATTCTTCATGACCTCTTCCGACAGCACCGCGGCCACGAGCGTGACATTGGGATCCGAATGGTCGAGCAACGCCCGCACCGGATCCGCATCGACCATCCGGCCGCTTTCCACCATCACCCTTCCCGTCGGAGAATCGGCCACCAGCTTGTCGAAGGACTGCAGTGGGCCGAGGTGCAGGCTCACCCGCAGGCGCAGCTCGATCTCGGCCGCGCGCAGTTCTGGGGAGCGACACCGAAGCACGGCCTGCAGTGAGTCGAAATACCGGTCCACAACGTCGGTCACTCGGCCCGGGTCGAAACCGATGAGATAGCCGTCTCCCCGAAAGGCATGAAACACGGTGCTCCGCATGATCTCGTCCAACCCGGCACGCTCCGCGGCTTCATGCAGAACGACGGGCAGCAGCGTCCCGATCTGTTTCTGCTGGATGTCGTTGTGCCTGCTGAAACGGCGTACGTCAACGGCGAGGATGCCCGTGAGCTGGCCGAGATCGTTCGTGTCGACTTGAATCATCAGTACTCCTCCCAGTACCGCGTTGTGCGGTGTAACCGACGGTGTCGGAGGAGCGCGGATCGTTCTGTCCAGTACTGGACACAGCGAGACAGCGAAGGCGCGCGAAATCGAGAACCTGGAACCTGCCCCGGGCTGTTGCGATCACTCCTGCTGTCTTCCACTCGGCAAGAACAGGGGTGATCGCCGATCGCACCAGTCCGAGCGCCGATGCCAGTTCCTCCTGCGACATGGCGATTGTGTGCGGATGTGGGTGGTCCGGTCCGGCCGCCTCGATGAGCATGCCGATGAGCTCACTGAGCCGGACCGCGGTCGTGCGGTAGGCGAGCCGCCATGCATGGGCCGCACTTTCCCGCATTTTCCCCATGACGTAGGCAGACAGCTTTTCACTGACGCCAAGCCTCTCAACCAGTTCTGCGAATTGCTGGTCGGGTAGTGTTGAGGTGATCCCGGGTTCGATGGCTTGCACCGTGGCTGATCGTGGTAGTCCGTCTCGGCTGGAGAACTCACCGAGGACATCGCCGGGGCCACGGACAGCGAGTAACACTTCACGACCGTCCGGCTCGGCGTACACAACCTTTGAACGACCCGCCAAACACAGCAGCACCCATCCACCGGGACTTCCCTGCTGCAGCAGCCATTCGCCGGCGGAGTGAGGTTTGCGAACTCCGTGCTGAACCAGCTTTGCCCAGATGTGGTCCGGGATCAGGGAGCGAAATCCACGTGGCCGCCGAGCCGCAGAGTCGTGATCCATGTGATCGTATGTAGTGGGCCGTCGGTGCCCTGTGGGGCGCCAGTGCGGAGATCACTCGAAAATCTCCTCACCGAACACGCTGAGTGATCATTCGGCTAACGGATCCCCGCTCGCCCCATTTCCGACTGCACACATATCAGGTCAGCAAAACAGCAGCCCTCCATGGGTACACAAAGGACTAATATGACATTGTCCGCTCGAGCGGCCGGGTGTGCCCCCACCGCAACGCCGTAAGAGACTAGCGAATTCGCGTCGCCCAGAGGATGGGGCAGCCTTAGGTGAACGCGAGACCGAGTACGTCAAGTAACGGCCGTGGCAGTCCCATAGGCCGGGGAAGCCGGATCAGGTCACGCACCTTCCCCGGAAGGTGCAACCACTCCACACCCCCACGGCTCGGCGGGTGCCCCGATCCGACGCAGTACAGCGTGATACACGGTGCCCCCGGACGCGGCGGCTTGCCATGCCGAAACCGAGCGACCGTTCCGAAAGCATCATGCAGCACCGGATCGACGACGGAAGCCCAGTCGGTACCGTGCCGTCGAGCGGGGTCGGCAGATCCACTGGTTCATGGAGAACGCGGCCGAAGTGCTCCTGCCCGCTGCCGCAAGCCAAGACATCCGACGGCTGAGTCGCGACCATGGCCACGCCTCGCCGCGATCCCGCCCGAACGAACGTGGGGCGTGGCCACGATGCCGTGGCCACGCCCCACATCGACACGAACCGCCGGGGTCAGGTCAGCGGAGCATCGCGTCGATCTTGCACCCCCCTGACCGCGAGCAGGGAGATGAACGCGAGCACCATCAGGTAGAGGCCGATCGAGGGGGACCATCCGGTGCTCGCGAGGAGGATCTCGGCGATCATCGGGGCGAAAGCGCCGCCGACGATGGTGCCGAGGGCGTAAGAGATGGAGGTTCCCGAGTACCGCACCTCGGCCGGGAACATCTCCGCGTACAGGGCCGACAGGGGACCGTAGGAGAACCCCAACCCGAACGTCAGGGCCACGACCGCCACACCGAGCGACCAGATGGCCTCGTGCTCGATCAGCAGGAACATGGGGATCATCCAGACGATGAGCGCGACGTAGCCGATCTGGAACGTCTTCCCCCGCCCGAGCCGGTCGGAGACGGACCCGCTCCACAGCGTGGTGGCGACCCATCCCGCCGCGGCCAGGCCCGTCACCGCGAAGACCTCACCCTGCGCCAGCCCCAGGGTGTTCACGCCGTAGGAAGGGATGTACGCGATGAGCACCCATCCCGCCGCGTTGTTACCGGCGAAGACGAGAGCGCCTCGCACCACCTCCCACGGGTGCTTCTTGACGAGCACCCGAAGCGGCGCCGACAACTCCCGTCGACGGGCGCGGAGCTCCTCGAACACCGGGGATTCCTCGGTGGCCCTGCGGATGATGTAGCCCGCCAGGATCAACACCGCCGAGAGGAGGAACGGGATTCGCCAACCCCACGCGACGAAGTTCTCCATCCCGACGGCCACGGTCATAACGCTCACCGCCAGAGAAGCCGTGAACATGCCGATCGGGGCACCGATCTGCGGGTACGCGCCACTGATGCCACGCCGTCCCCGAGGGGCGTGCTCCACGGACATCAACGCGGCGCCTCCCCACTCCCCTCCGGCGGAAAGCCCTTGCAGGATCCGCAGGACCATGAGGATGAGCGGTGCCCAGAAGCCGATCTGGGCATACGTCGGCAACAGTCCCATCGCCGTGGTCGCCCCGCCCATCAGAAGCAGGGTCAACACCAAGGTCTGCTTCCGCCCCAGCCGGTCACCGAGATGCCCGGCGATCACCGCCCCTAGCGGTCTGAAAAGGAAGCTGATCCCGATGGTGGCGAAAGCGACCACTTGGTTCAGAACCGCGTTCTCCCGACCGAGCGGCTCGAAGAAGAGCTCACCGAAAACCAGGGCGGCCGTGGTGGCGTAGACGAAGAAGTCATACCACTCGATGGTGGTACCGATCACCGTTCCAACAAGGACACGCCTGGTGATTTTGGCGTCACCTTGCCCGGAACGGGAGACTTGAGTGGATACGGACATACGAATACTCCTGACGAGCGCCTGAAATACGACAGGCGACGACCCGCAACTAACCGACTACCAGGCCCGATGTGCCCCACGAGAAGCCATCGGCTCTGAACCTGAAATCTCTTTCTGCCACCGATTCACCGCTCAACATAACCCCAACCCCATACAACCCGAAGAGAAGATTGCGGCTATGACGCAGCCGTGCACGCTCAGTGAAAACCGATCCCGACCAAGAACGTCTATGCCCTCAACATGTTGGACGCTTTCGATTCCCGAATCGCGACTTTTTTCGCTGCGGCCCGGGACGAGCCGCGACAGAAAAGGCGCGACCGAAAAAGCACGCGATATGTCGCCGTTTCGGTGGATTTCTTCTCGGGATGTCCGGGGCGACATCGAGAGCGCGAATACGAACCATGAGGATCCTTGGCGATGTCACACCCGAAACGCCGAGGTCGGACGTACCGATGCGGTAAGCCGCGAATCACCATCGACTCCGCGGCCCGTCCCCGGCTCGGTCGGAGCGGACGGGAGCCGCACAACCCGATCACGCCGGCAGGAGCGTCACCCGACACGGCGAGAACCATGCCGCGGACGACGCGAGCGGCATCGCCGGGAACATCCGACGACGTCAGCGCGCGGACGAAGTCCGCCGACTGCTCTCCGGGGCTCAACGCTGGGCACCTCACATCTGCCTCGACGACGCTCGCGGTTCACATCGCTTCCGTGTTTCGGCTCGCGTGATCCGCGTAGGTGCATGTCGGTATGGCGAACTGTATAGACGGGGCCGGCCACTGGGTAGCGTCCACCACACTCGGCGACGCCGGGCCTCTGTCCGGCCAAGCAGCCTCGTCAAGCCCTGGACCAGCGGTTTTGCCGGCTCAACACAAGATCGAATGCCCGCATTCCCTGCCGATACGAAAGCAGAGCGAGCGGAAAGTTGAAATATTCTTGAAATTCTTCCCTCGGCCACGCTGGCCCACCGGAAAGCAATCCATACGCACCGTGAATCAACGGCTCCTGTCGGTATGGTGACAGGGTCGCTCACAGCGATCGCACAGTCACCATAAGCGCAGGGGGTCAGGCCATCACGATCGAACGTCGTCGCCCGAGGAACGACATCGTCGCCGTCACGCACACGAAGTGAACCCTGAATCGACGGTGATGGTCATGCCTGCGTAAGTCTCGGACCGAGCCGCCCGCGAACGGCCGCGCAGCCCGTCCAACCGGTCCCCTCCCATGGACAGCCACGACCGGCACACCGTGCGTCCCGCGGAATCCCCGAAAAAAATCTCGGTGGGGTGTCGATCGGCGGGTGTTCCCGTTCGACCTGGGGGTGACGGGTCCGAAAGGGGGCCCGGACGGACAACCCGAAGGAGACAGAACCGTGAAGTACATGCTGATCATGCGCGCCACCGACGAGGGACTCGCGGCGATGCAGAACGCCGATCTCGACGAGATGCTGGAGACCGTCGGCAAGTTCAACGACGAGATGATCCGCGCCGGTGTCCTCCTCGCCGCGGAGGGACTCGACGACGCCTCCGAGGGCGTGGTCGTCGACTACTCCTCCGAACCTCCCGTGGTCACCGATGGCCCGTACGGCGAGACGAAGGAGTTGTTCGGCGGCTTCTACATCCTCAACGTGGCCTCGAAGGAGGAAGCCATCGAATGGGCCAAGCGGTCACCGATGAGGGGGCCGGGATTCAAGACCGAGATCCGTCGGGTCACCACGATCGACGAGTTCCCCCAGGACAACGAGTGGGTCAAAAAAGAACGGGCGTGGCGCGAGGCCACCGGTCAGCTGTGAGCGGGCTGCCCAGCGATGACCGACACCTCCGGCCGTGACACCGTCGCCGCCGTCTGGCGGATCGAGTCCGCGCGTATCGTCGGCGCACTCGCGCGATACACCGGCGATTTCGCGTTGGCCGAGGATCTCGCCCAGGAGGCGTTGGCCGAGGCGCTGGTGACCTGGCCACGCGAGGGGGTTCCCCGCAACGCCGCGGGCTGGTTGCTCACCGTCGGTCGACGCCGCGCGATCGACGCGTTCCGCCGGAACACCGCTCTTGAAAAGAGGTACGCCGCCCTCGCCCACGACCTACGCGAGGGCGGCATCTCCTCGGGGAGCGCGCCCACCAATCCACCCGACGGCGCCGAGGACGTGCTGTGGGATCCGGACCGGATCGACGACGACGTGCTCGCGTTGATGTTCATCGCCTGCCATCCGGTGCTGTCGAAAGAGGCGCGGATAGCGCTCACCCTGCGCGTGGTCGGGGGCCTCACCAGCGACGAGATCGCCAAGGCCTTCCTGGTGCCGACCGCCACCGTGCAGGCGCGGATCACCCGGGCGAAGAAGACGCTCAAGGCGGCCCGGGTGCCGTTCGGGGTGCCGCCACCCGAGGAGCGGGTTCGGCGACTCGGCTCGGTCCTCAACGTGATCTATCTGATCTTCACCGAGGGGTCGACGGCGAGCTCCGGTGACGACCTGATCCGGTTCGACCTCGCCGGCGAAGCCCAACGGCTCGCACGAGTGTTGGCTCGGCTGATGCCGGACGAACCGGAGGTCCACGGTCTGCTGGCGCTGCTCGAGCTGACCGCCGCGCGGTTTCCCGCCCGCACCGGGCCGGACGGGGAGCCGGTGCTGTTGGAGCAGCAGGACCGCCGCCGCTGGGACCAGGCCGCGATCCGACGAGGTCGGGCGGCTCTGAGCCGTGCTGCTCGGATCGGCCGTGGCCTGGGCGCGTACGGCCTGCAGGCGGCGATCGCGGAGTGCCACGCCATCGCCCCGTCGGTCGACGCGACGAACTGGGACCGCATCGTGCTCCTCTACGAGGCCCTCAACCGCCTCGCGCCGTCACCGGTGGTGGAACTCAACCGCGCGGTGGCGGTCTCCATGGCTCAGGGGCCGAAGGCGGCGTTACGGATCGTGGACGATCTGGTCGCCGCCGGCGCCCTACCGAACTCGCATCTGCTCCCCAGCGTTCGTGGGGAGCTGTTGATCCGGTTGGGGCGCGCTTCCGAGGCGCGCACCGAATTGCGGCGCGCCATCGAGCTGTGCGGTAACGCGCGTGAGCGGGCACTGTTGCGGCGCAAACTCGCCGATCTCGACTAGCGAGTCCGAAAAACCCACTCATCGCGATCGGCATGCCCCCGCCGCGGGACGACATTCCTTTTGAATCCGCCGACAACGCGTCTCCGCGGCGGTGTCCTCAGGCCTCGTGGCCACGCCGTTCGGTTCCCCCGATGGGCTGCGGCGGCACGGAACACACTCCGTCAACGCAGACCGCGGCGTCCGAAGCGCCGATCACGGTGAAGGGACTCCGCTCTTGCGCGGGCGTCGCCTCCAGCAGGCCCGTCGGCTCCTCCTGACTCGACGTGCCGAAAGTCCCGCCCGGTTCCCGCGACGTCGGCTCGGTCATGAGGACACCCCCTCGGATCGCGCCTTTCGGAGTGCTTGGAGGAAGACGTCGGGCTGCTGCGCGCCGGAGACGGCATAGCGTTCGTTGAACACGTAGAACGGCACGCCGCGGATGCCGAAGGCCTTGGCCTGCCGCAGGTCGTCCTGCACGGCGTCGGCGTAGGTGCCTTCCTGCAACTTCCGGAACGTCTCGTCGCGGTCGAGCCCCACCTCGGCGGCCAGCTCGGCCAGCTCTTCGGCTCGGCCCACGTGCCGCCCTTCGGTGAAGTAGGCCTGAAACAGCCGCTCCACCAGATCGAGCTGCTTACCGTGCTTCTTGGCATGGTGCAGCACCTGGTGGGCCAGCAGCGTCTTGGTGTGGCGCAGTGCGTCGAAGTCGTAGCGGAGACCGACCGACTCGGCGACCGCCGACACCTGTCGCAGCATCTGTTCGACCTGCTCGCGGGGCATCCCTTTGTATCCGGCGAGGAAGTCGACCTCACTGCCGTCGAAGTCCACCGGGGTGTCCGGCGCGAGTTCGAAGCTGCGGTAGGTCACGGTGACATCGGCAGCGCCGTCGAACTCGGCCAGGGCGGCTTCGAACTTGCGCTTGCCGATGTAGCACCACGGACACGCGATGTCGAACCACACGTCGACGCGGACAGAAGCAGACATATCGCCGACAACCCTGCGCTCGAGGCGGATATTCCGGGAACACGTCGTGATCCTCGACGCACCGGGCGCGTTCGGAAACCGTGCAGCGGCGTATCGACTCGACCGGCTTCGCCGCCGTCGACCGTCGCCACCGGAAAAGCCCGGCTTCGGCATCCTGCTCACTTCGCGGACGTCGACGGCCTCGCAACGCCCTCCCCGTTATCGCGGACAAAAAGTGCAACGACATGGCGCAGCGGATGAAATTTGCGTGGCAGACGCTCTTCTTTTCGCGATCGTGACGCCACCGTCTTTCCCGATACACGGCCATTCGGCCTACGACTTTCGGCGGCGGGAAATCGGCAAGGCTTTGTCTAAAGTTCACCCGAATGTGTGAGTTCGGACTGTGCTGTTCGACAAACCGAGCCGGAGGTGGCATGTCCCGATTCAGATCCCTGCTGTTACCCGCCGCCCTGACCTTGGGCGTCGGCGGTGTGCTGGCCGCTCCCGTGGCCGCCGCCGAACCCACCGCAGCGGCGGAGTGCGACACCACCAGCACCCCCTACACCTACGTGGTGCTGTATCACCCGCGCACGCCGCAAGCCGTGGTCGACGCCGAACTGGCCGCCAAGTGCGGGGAGCGGGTCGCCTACTACCCGGAGATCGGGGTGGCGGTGGCCAGCTCCCGTAACGCCGACTTCGCCGACCGGATCGGTGTCTACCGCGCCTACTCCGGCTCCCGCGAGGTCGCCCACCCCGACACGGCGGCCGCGGTGGCCCGGGCGCAGGCTCGTGCGGAGGTCGAGACCGAGGAGACCGTCGACGTGGTCTCGACCGCGGATCTCTCCGCGCAACAGTGGGACATGCACATGATCCACGCGCCGGAAGCCCATGCGATCAATGAGGGCAGTCCCTCGGTCACGGTGGGCGTACTGGACTCCGGGATCGAACCCACTCACCCGGCGCTGGTCGACTCGCTGGACCCGGAAACCTCCGTCGGCTGCAACACGGGCGCACCTGACACCCGCCCCGAGGCGTGGGCTTCGACGAACATCGACCACGGCACCCACGTCGCCGGCACGATCTCCGGCAAGGACACCGAGCGCGGTTTCACCGGTGTCGCCCCCGGCGTGCGGATCGCGTCGGTGAAGGTCGTCAACGACGAGGGCTACATCTACCCCGAAGCGGCGGTCTGCGGTTTCATGTGGGCGGCCGAGCACCGTTTCGAGGTGACCAACAACAGTTACTACGTCGACCCGGGGATGTTCTACTGTCCGAGCCAACCCGGTGACGCGGCGGCCTACGAAGCCGTGCGGCGTGCGGTGGCCTACTCCCAGAAGCGGGGCGTGCTCAACGTCGCCGCGGCCGGCAACAGCGACTTCGACCTGGCGGACCCGCCGGCCGACGACCCCAACCGCCAGCACCCTGTGAACTCCGGGTGCGCCATCCTGCCCAAGGGGCTCGACGGTGTGGTGACCGTTTCGTCCGTCGGCTACGAAGCCACCAAGTCCTCGTTCAGCAACTACGGCCTCCGCGAGGTCGACGTGGCCGCACCGGGTGGCGACCGTGATCAGTTGCCCCCGGGAGCGACGTCGGGCTGCATCCTCTCCACGGTGTTCAACGGCCAGTACGGCACCAAGTGCGGCACCTCGATGGCCGCGCCACACGCCGCCGGAGTGGCCGCGCTGATCGCCAGCAAACGTCCCCAGCTTCCGCCGCAGGCCATCTCGGCGCTGCTGCGGGCCAAGGCCGACAACATGCCCTGTCCCGACGACGACCGGTGCACCGGTCCTGCGGCGCACAACTCGTTCTACGGCCACGGGCTCGTGAACGCGCTGGCCGCCGTCAAGTAATCACGACATCCGAGCGGGAAGGGCAAAGGCGAGTCCCGCCCTTCCCGCCACAGGGCAACGCATGGCGTACCGTCGGTGTCCTGTGTGCACAGTGATATCGACGGCACATTGGACATTGCGGACACACTAGACCGATCGCAATAACGCGGTGAAAGAACCACAGCGTGAACAATCTCGCCGCACCCGAACGGCCTCTTCAGCCTACTTCCGCATCGAGCACCACAACTGCGAAGGGAAGCTTGCCCGGCCGATTTCGGCTGCGTATGCGCGCCGTTGCACTGACTCAGAACAGAGCGCCGTCCTGAGAGAACCCTGCCCCTGATTCAGCTCGGATCGAGACTCGCCGTCAATTCGATCTCGACACAGGCCTGCCCGGGTAACGAGGCCACACCGATAGCCGATCGAGCGCAGGCACCACGGTCACCCAACACCTGGATCAGTACATCGGAAGCCGCGTCAGCGACAACGGAGTGATCCCGGAAGCCATCGACAGCCGCTACGTAGGTCGTCATCCTGAGCATGCGCACGCGCTGGAGTGTTTGGTCCTCGAGCGTGAGTGCCATCAGCGCGTTACGAACCGAGATACGTGCTGCCTCTCGTGCCTCCTCCACGGTAACCTCGGCTCCGACGCGGCCTGGGTATTGCATTTCTCCCCGTAGGCGCGGCGTCATACCCGCGGTCACGACGATTCCAGCGCAGCACCTCACCGGCCGGTAATGGCCTTGCGGTTGCGGGACGGGCAGTCCGGCCAGTTCAGGATGAAGCATTCTCACCTCACATCGCGGTCGCTCAACGATGTCTTCTCAGGGCCCGGTGACGGGGACCGAGTCGATGATCTTGGTCATCCTCTCGCGAGTCGATCGGATGATCTCGGCTTCCCAGAAACGCAACCTCCGTGCGGTTTCGAGTGTGATCGGCACGAAACGCACTCTCTCACCTGGGCGGACCTGGGACAACACGTTCATCGATGAAGTACAGACGACCCCGATCACCGGATATCCGGCCGACAATCCTCGCCCTCGGTTCAATATCAACAACTCGTGCCCACCCGGCACCTCGATGGCTCCGATCGGGAGAGCACGCGACAGGATCTCCCTCTTGTCGAAACGTCGGGGGATACGGCCTTGCAAGCGTGACCCCACGGCATCGGTCTTGTCCGTCATGACGTACTCGTCCTCGAACAGCTCGCGAGCCTGGTTCTCGAAGAGATCGCGGTTCTCACCGGGTAGAACACCCAGCTCCGCATGACCCAGCAACGGTCTCGGCGGAGGGTCGAGGACAGGGAACGGGTATTCATGACCGGAGACGTCAAGCCGTCCGGAAGGGCCGCAACCAAGAGTCATCCCCGGCACCAGGTCGAGCCCGAAGCGCAGGGTTCGGTCCGGCGCCACACTACCCAGGAACGTGTTCCCACCGTGGAAACCGCCGAAGACACTGACGTAACACCGAAGACCTCCTCGGATGTCACGAACCGCCAGGTCCGCGCCGGCAGGCACGATGACCGCCTGGTTCATACGAGCTGGTAGCCCGCCGATGGTCACCTTGGCGGACGCCCCGGTGACGGCTGCGACCACCGCGCGGTCGAACCGGACCACAAGATCCGTCATCACGGTTTCCAGCGACGGCAAACTGCGGTCGTTTCCCACGAGGGCGTTGCCGTAGTGGTAGGAGAACTGATCGAGGGCACCGTTCGCAGCGATACCCCACGATGCGCCCGCAGGCCGTCCCGCATCCTGAAGCGCTGCGAAAATCGCCTCGACGACAGTGGCCGTACTAGCCTCGCTCGACACGGAAGTCCTCCATGGTCAAGCCCTCGTAGTCATCCCACTCTTCATCGGTGATCGGGAAATAGCCCACGAAGTCCCCGGGACGATAGGCACACACCTCGTCACGGTGGGCGGAGACGAGCTCGACGGGTGTGCGCCCGATCAGTTGCCAACCGCCCGGTGCGTTCACCGAATAGATCAGCGACTGGACACCCGCCAACGCGACCGACCCTCCGGGAACGCGGACACGCGGGTCCGCTCGGCGGGGAACAGAGACGTCGTCACCGAGTCCGTCCATCATCGGCGACGCCGCTGGCGCACCGAAACAGCGCACCAGGTACCACCCTGCACTGTGCCTCGCGATCAGGTCTTCCTCGGTCTCTCCAAAAAGGTCCGCCACGAGTCCGAGGTCCGGTCCCCACTGCCCTCCGTACCGAACCGGGACTCGGAAGTACTGTGGCTCGTGCCCGGGCATGGAGGGCGTGCATGAGTCCTGTGTGCTCACATAGCGGAGCAACGCCTTCAGGTCCTCTGGCCGGATACTCAGACTGTCGAACTCGACCAACGCCGAGTCGTACGTGGCCGCCACACCGCTGATCGCCGGAAGGCGTAGGTCGTCCAGACGCGAGACCAAACGTCGCACGCCTCGCCAACGCTCTTCCGCATCACCCGCTGTGAACCGAACCCGCACAGCCGAATCCCCTTGTGAGGTGATGTGGACCCCGCCCTCCATGCCACCTCCCCTCACGGTGTGATCAGATCCGCTTCACGGATGTCGGTGATGGCCATCCGGCCCGGCGCGTGAGCGATCGCGAAGTCGGGACGCGATTCCATGACCATGGCTTGGGGCGTCACCCCGCAGGCCCAGAAGACGGGTATGTCGCCGCTGTGCAGGACCGGTGGATCACCCCAGTCCGGGGTACCCAGATCGGTGATGCCAATCAGACTCGGGTCCCCGACATGCACCGGCGCACCGTGCACGGCCGGATACCGTGCGCAGATCCGCACGGCATCCGACACACGACTCGCCGGAATCCCTCGCATGGAGACCACCATCGAGGAGGAGAAGACACCCGCACGCTCGCAGGCGATCGTCGTCCGGTACATCGGCACCGTTTTCCCGGCCGATGTGTGCCGCATTTCGATTCCGGCCTCCGTCAACGCCCGCTCGAAACTGAACGAGCAGCCGAACAGGAAGGCGACCAGATCATCCCGCCAGAGGTCGGAGACCTCATTCCTCTCGGCGACCAGCTCTCCTCGTTCGTACACCCGGTAGGCAGGCAGGTCCGTAGTGATGTCGCCCTGGAACCGGGGACTGCTCCTGGCACCGGGTTCAAAGACGTCGAGCAACGGGCACGCCTTCGGGTTTCGCTGCGCGAAAAGCATCAGGTCGAATGCGTACTCGCGGGGAACCGCCAGGAGGTTGGCCTGAGCCCACCCGTCGCACCAGCCCGACGTCGTGTCGGTGTAGCCGTCCCGGATCCTGCGGCGAGCTTGCTCGGGAGTGAGCGAGCGCCACGATTCCGCCGGATTCATCGGCCCCTCCTTCCTTCCCTCAACAGCTCACTGCAGGAGTGCGAAGACAGGCTCGAAGGCCAGCACCGCGAGTACCCACGACACGATCAAGCCCACGACTCCCACAGCGATGAGCCACTTCGGGTAGCGGTACCCCCGCAGCAGGTCACGCCGACGCCATGCAATCCACATGGTCACCGAGAAGCCGAGCGGCAGTACCAAACCGTTGAAACCTCCCGAGAAGACCAGGACGGTGACAGGCGTCTGTCCCGCGAGCAGGAACACCGTGCAGCAGGCCACGACGAACGCACCCACCGCGAGTCCCTCACGTTCCCGCAGCCCGCAGCGGCCCAGAGCACGACGCCGAAGATCTTGAAGCCGATGTCGCCCGCCGCGGCCTGGAATGCGTCGGCGGCGGGGTTGTCCGTGATGTCGAGGATCGCGCCGGCCGACACGACACCCAGCACCGCGAGGAACAGCAGCCAGCGCATGACACCGGTCGCGATCACACCCAGCGCCGAGGTGCGGGAGATCTCCCGCACCTTGCCGGGCCCGGAGATACCGCTGGCCAGCAGTTTGTGCGCACCGGCATACGTGATGTAACCACCGACGGTACCGCCCACGATCGTCGTGATCGCGAGGACGTCGATCTGGTCCGGGACCACAGTCTGTAGAGCCGCCTGATCCACCGGAGGGGAACTGACGATCGCCACGAACAGGGTCAGCCCCAGCATGACAAGACCGAGCGGAACGGTCGTCCGGTCCATGATCTTGATGAAGTACCGGTTGATGAAGATGACCAAGGCGAGCGCGGTGGTGATGACGGCCCCCCACCTGGGGTCGAGCCCGAACAGAACGTTGAGCCCCAGCCCGGCCCCGGCCACGTTGCCCATGTTCGCGATGAAGCCGCACACGAACACGATGAGGCTGAGGACGACACCCAGCCCTGGCAGGACCCGTTGCGCCAACTCCTGCGCACGCAGGCCCGAGACACCGATGACGCGCCAAACGTTCATCTGGATCGCGAGATCCAGTAGGACCGAGATGAGAATCCCGAAGGAGAACGCCGCGCCGAGTTGTTGGGTGAAGGTGGCGGTCTGAGTCAAAAACCCCGGCCCGATGGCACTCGTGGCCATCAGCGCGATGGCACCGAAGAGCGGAAGAAGACGGCCGGAGAACCTGCCGCGAGGCGACTCGGCCGAGACAGCCGCCTCGGCACGCTCGACATCAGTCATGGTGATCCCTTCTACGGGGAAGACTAAAGAAGGAGTGGGTTAACGGCCGGGCCACGCGGCGACTGTGACACCGGCTGCTTCGAGGCGTCGCCGAACGGTGGCGGCCATGGCCACGGCGGCCGGGCTGTCACCGTGGACGAGGATGCTGTCGCAAGGCAACGGCAGGGTCGTGCCCGACACGCTGGTGACGACGCCCTCGACCGCCATGCGCACAGCACGCGTCGCGACCTCCTCGGCGTCCGTCACGAGAGCACCGGGCGAAGTCCTGGCGACGAGTGTGCCGTCGTCGTTGTAACCACGATCCGCGAAACCGATCCGAGCGACCGGAAGTCCTTCGTCTTCGGCGGCGCGCGTCATCCAGCTCTCCTGGAACGCCACCGTGAGATTCGGGTCGAAGGTGCGCACCGCCCGGGCGACAGCACGTGCGTAGTCCTCGCGAACCGCTGTCATGTTGCCGAGGCTGCCGTGCGGCGTCACGTGGTGGAGACGCTGACCATAGGGCCGGAGAAAGGCCTCCAGGGCACCGAGCTGATAGAGCACGTCAGCCTCGAGATCTGAAGGCGGTAGTTCAAGCGGACGCCTGCCGAAACCCCGAAGGTCAGGGAAGCTCGGATGCGCACCGACGGCGACACCACGATCGACACACAGGGCAACGGTCTCTCGAATGGTCGAAGGGTCTCCCGCGTGGAATCCGCACGCGACGTTAGCCGAGGTGACAATGCGTGTCAGTGCGTCATCCTCAGTCATCGTCCATGCGCCGAATCCCTCGCCGAGGTCGGCAATGAGATCGATGGACCTCGACATGATCCTCCTTTGGACGTCAGCGCCTCTTGAGCCGCTCCCGCGATCGGGAAGGGACCCGGGAGTCGGTGAGGAGCCCGTGGAGTAGGACAGCGAGATGCTCATGCCCCACGGGGCTGAGCTGAGGTGAGCACCACTTTCACACTGTCAACGTCGAATGTCAACATTGACTTTCCTGAGGCGGCTTGAGCACGGGAGCCCAGCCCCTCAGTCGTTCAATCGCGCCAACAGGCCTTCAAGCGCCGACTCGACATGTCGTTCCGCGTAGCGACCGGCGGCGTCGACGTCGCCCGTGGCCAGGATCTCGGCATACCGCGCGTGTTCATCGACCAACGTCGAGTCATAGCCGACCTCCGGCTCGGCACTGCGCAACAGCTGGTAAAGGCGGATTTGCGAGCGGATGGCCTGCCAGGCGTTGGTCAAAGGCTCGTTGTCCGCCAACTCATACACCGCATCATGGAACTCGAGGTCGGCGCGCACCACTTCACTGCGGGCGACTCCACCCTCGACCGCCGCGCGTAAGCGCTCCAGGACCTCGGAGAAACCATCGCGGCGCGCCCTTTCCGCCGCACCCTGTGCCGCGATGCGGTCGAGCCCCGCACGCAGCCGGTAGAGATTCCTGGCGTGCTCCTTGGAAGCGGGAATCACCGTGGCGGGCCGATGCCAGCCTGTGCGGATGATGCCCTCCTTCTCCAGGATGGACAGCCCTGCCCGCACAGACCCCCGACTGACGGCGAGAGACTCGGCCAAGGCTCCTTCCCTGAGCTCCTCCCCTGGCCGGAAGGTTCCGTTCATGATCGCTTCGCGGATCATGTGAGCGGCCTCGGCAGCGATACCACGGGCGTTGACGGGTCCGAGTGGAGCTCGTGTACGCATGCGGCCAGTATGCCACCACGTGGTCAATGTTGAATGTTGACATTAGCGGTTCCGGACTAGCACACTAGTCGAGTCGTGGTGGGCGTTTCTCCGGATTCTCATCTGACCCCACCTGTTCCCAGGCGCATCAGGCGACCGTTTCGAGAGGATGGATGACATGGTTGTGGCCCCATGGCCCGCCCCACGCCGCTTCCAGCGCATGAACGCCGATCACGCACCCGGTCAGGAGCGAAGCAAGGTTCCACAAGGGTTGCGCCACGTGGACTTCTCTCACGGTGACGTCAACGCGTTTCCGCCTCCACCTGAAGTCATCGACGCCGTCACAGCAGCGCTTCGCGACGGCGGACGCTACGCGTATTCGCCTTACCGGGGTCACCACTTCATCCGGGAGCTCGTCGCCCAACGACTGAGCACGTTCACGGGCGCACCGATCGACCCCGCAAGCGAAGTCATCATCACGCCCGGAACACAGGGCGGCCTGTTCCTCGCGCTTTCGGCCCTGGTCGAACACGGCGACAAGGTGGCGGTCGTCGCGCCGGACTACTTCGCCAACCGCAAGATCGTCGAATACCTCGAGGCCACACCGGTTCCCGTCGAGCTCGCTTATCGCACGGCCGCAGGGGAACCCGCCCGCCTCGACATGGACGGGCTTCGAGCAGCCTTCGCGGACGGCGCCCGCCTTCTGGTGTTCTCGAACCCGAATAACCCCACCGGCGCTGTCTACACCGCCGAGGACATCGAGGCCATCGCGGCCCTCGCCGCCGAATTCAACGCCTTCGTGATCGTCGACCAGCTCTACTCACGACAGATCTTCGACGAACGCCCCTTCACACACTTGCGGGCACACGCGCGTGAGCGGTGTCTGACCCTCATCGGCCCCTCCAAAACGGAATCCGTCTCCGGGTGCCGCGTCGGCGTGGCGGTCGCTCCCGCCGCGATCGTCGACCGCATGGAGCAGCTTCAGGGCATCGTGTCCCTGCGCGCCGCGGGCTATATGCAGGCTGCCCTGGAACCGTGGTTCGCCGAATCCGAAGGTTGGCTCGACCAGCGCATCGCCGCCCACGCTCGGATTCGCGACGATCTACACGCGGTGTTCAGCGCCAGTAGCGCCGTCAGTACACGCCTCACCGAAGGCGGTAGTTACCTGTTCCTCGACGTCCCCGCCGCGAAAGGCCGTATCGACGAGTTCGTCGCCAAACTCCGCACCGAAGCGGCTGTCACCGTCACCCGCGGTCCGGAATTTGGGGACTTCCCCGAGTCAGTACGCCTGAATTTCTCACAGGATCACCAAGCCGCGGTCGACGCCGCGCGTCGGATCGTGCAGGTGGCCGAACGCCTGTAACCAACTCGCGGCGGATGGCGTCGCGGACAGCGACTTCGGCGGTGGGTGTGTCGAGCAGCCGCACCCGCACCCACCGCCGAGCTCCATCATCTCGACGCGCTCGGACAACTCACCGGCCCACTGCCACATCTGGTTCCCCCGAGGTCGGTTGTATAGGAGGCGACTTCGGGATTCTTGGCCGGCAACACTGGGAAAGCATCCACCTTCCTGGAACGAAGACGGTTCTCAAAGCGCGCCCTTCGGTTTTCGTGAAGTTCCGCGTGCCGGTTGAGACTTGAGACCGTGCAACATGCTCTCAAGCCCACTCAGCGGCAGCCCTGCCAACGGCAGACGAGCTCAGCTTGGAGATTGGGTCGCCTGACAGGCACATCCCCACCCGCGAGGCCCACCCGGCCAACGGTCGATTCACCGACTCCATTCGGAGCAAATCAAGTACGGACACCGGTCGGCGGTGGACATCCCCGAATGATTCGAACTAACTTCAGTTCCAAAAATGGCGGCCCGGCGGTTCCGGCCTACTCGCCGCCGTGACAGCGACCGGACGACCCGGCCATGCCTCGTCGGACGGCCGCCGACCCGACACTCTCGTTATCCGGAGGTGCCCGGTGACCTCTCCTACCCCGACACTCGAGCGTTGGTTCGAGATCATGGACTCCACGGACCCGGAGCGGGTACTCGACATGATCACCGACGACTTCGCCATGTCGGTGCAGTTCTCCCGAGGCGGAGGGAAATCCACCGAGTTCGTCGGCGCCCGGGCAGGTCTGATCGCCTACCTGGAACAGCGCGAGAAAAGCACGCTCGTCCACCACATCATGGCGGGAGCCACCGTGGACGACACGGAACTCGTGCTCGGGAAGACCACCCGCGACGGTGTCTTCGAAGCGTCCTTCAACGCCACCGCACAGTTGACCGACAACGGACTGGTGCGTCGCCTGCTCATCTGCCGCACCCCCGAGATCGACTTCGCATGACGGAGACGGGCCACGTCACACGCGATGTCGACGTAGTTCTGCTCAAACGACCCGAGCCCGCCCGGCAACACAACCACGCCGCACGAAGCCGCCGCCCTCCCGTCGTGCCGGGCGACGGCTACCCGAATCGGCCATCACCCCCCACCGGCCCTCATCGACGTGAGTCTTCCCCACCGGCGGCACCGCGACTTCCCACGCAGTCTCGGCAAGGGACCTTCTCACGACGCATGCCCGGCTGCACCATGCTCGTGGTCGGTGGTGCGCCGCCGTTGGCTCGAGCACATCACCGATGCGACAGCGACCCTCGTCGGAAAGGACACGCATGGCCGACACAGAACACACCGCGCTCATCGTCGACGGCAAACAGCCCTCGGTGGCCCCCACCGCCTGGATCGCTCCCACCGCGGTGCTCGCCGGCGCGGTGACCGTCGAGGAGGAGGCCAGCATCTGGTACACCGCCGTGCTGCGCGCCGACCGGGACACGATCACGATCGGACGCGGCAGCAACATCCAGGACGGCACGATCATCCACGCCGATCCCGGATTCCCGGTGACCGTCGGCGCGGGTGTCAGCGTGGGGCACCGCGCCGTGCTGCACGGATGTCACGTCGGCGACGACTGCCTCATCGGGATGAGCGCCACCGTCCTCAACGGGGCCAGGATCGGAGCGGGCACGCTGGTCGCCGCGGGGGCCGTGGTGCTCGAGGGGACGGAGATCCCGCCGGGTTCCCTCGTCGCGGGTGTCCCGGCCAAGGTCCGACGCCCCCTGACCCCGCAGGAACAGGACGCGATCCGCGCCAACGCCACGAACTATCGGCCGATGGCCCGGCTCCACGCCCAAGCACGGCACGCCTGAACCGTCCGCAGAGACCACGTCCGGCTGGGCCGCCCGCCACCGCACAGCGACGGGCGGCCCACCGGCCGGACGTCCCACACCGGCGACAGGGACGTCCCACCCCGAAAGGAACCTCCGACGGAAGTCCAGTCGCCTCGCGATCAACCCACGGACGAGTAATGTGACGCGTCCCCGACCCGGGCGGTGCTGCGTACGCCGTCGACACTCTCCGGAACAGTGCCCGCGACGGTGATCCGGTGCAGTCGGCGCGCGTGGTCGTCGTAGTCGGCCACTCCGTAGTGCTGGGTGGCGCGGTTGTCCCAGATCGCCACGTCACCGGGTCGCCACTGCCAACGGACGGTGTTCTCCAGCCGGGTGATCCGCGCCTGTAACAGGTTGAAGATCACATTGGACTCGGCGGAGGACAGTCCGACGAGGTGCTTGACGAAGTGGCCGAGCAACAGTACGCGTTCACCGGTCTCGGGATGGACCCGGACGACGGGATGCTCGGTCTCGTACACTTCGGAACGGAACTCATCACGGTAGTCCCGCTCCTTCACGTCGATACCGCCGATGCGACGCTCGTCGACATGACGTGAATAGTCGTAGAGATTGGTGTGAACGGCCCACAGCTTCTCGGCCAAAGCCTTGAGCGAGTCGGGCAGATTGGCGTAGGCGGTGGCGGTGTTGGCCCACACCGTCGAACCGCCGTAAGGCGGGATCGTGACCGCACGCAACACACTGAAAGCCGGGATGCGGTCGACGAAGGTGACATCGGAGTGCCAGCTGTTCGCCCGGCCGTATTCGGCGTCGATCGGCAGGATGTTCCCCAGTCCGACGCTGCGCACGGTCGGATGTGGCTGGGTGAGTTCACCGAGCAGTCGCCCGAACGCCTGCTGTCCGGCGTCATCGAGGTGATGCTGCTGCCGGAAGAAGACGACTTTGTGTTCCAAAAGCGCCGCTCGGATCCGGGCCACCGTCGCCTCGTCGAGGTCGCCGCCGAGCCACACACCGTCGATGCGGGCTCCGATGTTGCCCCCGATCTTGGTCACCGAGATGTCGGTTCTGTGTTCCGCTGCTGTGTCCACGCTCATTCTGCGCTCCCTACATTCGCGTGCCGACGTTTTCAGTCTGTTGTCGACACTCCGAATCGGGCAATATATTTACGACGTGAAAACAATTTCTCCCATGGGGTGGGAAAATCTCTCCGTCATTGCGACAACCCCGGGAAACCGTTGATCACCCCAGCGCGGACGTGCCACTCTGGCCGCATGAACCGCTTCGGACCACTCATCCCCGTCAGCCACCGGGATGAGGAAGAAGGACGACCGGGAACCGTATCAACACGTTCAAATCCCATTTCCGAAGAATAGTTTCTTCCTGCACGAAACCTGTTCTCATCGATTCGGGTTCTCGTTCCCCCGTCGCAAAGGACGACATCAGTGACGACCATCGACCGACGACGATTCCTCGGACTTGCCACGTTCGGGCTCACGGCCGTAGCGGGAACGCTCACCGGTTGCGGTTCCGCAAGCGGGAACACCGGGACGATCCGTTATCAGGGCTGGGCAGGCCAAGTCACTCCGCCCGAACTGGCGGCGGACCTCGGCTACCTCGGCGATGTCACGCTCGAATGGGTAGGCAACACCATCAGCGGACCACAGGACATCCAATCCGCCGCGACCGGCCAGGTGGACTTCGGCGGCGCGTTCAACGGCGCGGTGGTCAAACTGGCCGCACGCAGGGCACCGATCACCGCGGTCATCGGCTACTACGGCGTCGACGAGGACGAGGCCAGCGGCTACTACGTGCTCGAGGACAGCCCGATCACGGGACCTCGGGACCTGATGGGCGCGAAGGTGGGCATGAACACCCTCGGCGCGCACAGCGAGGCCATGCTGGACATCTACCTGGAACGCCACGGCCTGTCACAGGCCGAGCGTGCGCGGGTGGAGCCGACCGTGATACCGCCGGTCAGCACCGAACAGGCGCTTCGACGGGGGCAGATCGAGGTCGCCGTCCTCAGCGGCGTCCTCCGGGAGAAGGCGTTGGAACGTGGTGGGATCCGCAAACTGTTCAGCGACCACGAACTGCTCGGCGACTTCACGGCGGGCACGTACGTGTTCCGTGACGACTTCCTCGCCCGTAACCCGGAGACCGTGCGCACCTTCGTCACCGGGGTGGCCAAGGCCATCGAATGGAGCAGGAAGACACCACACGAGGAAGTCGTCGAACGATTCACGAGGATCATCACGGACCGCAAGCGCAACGAGGACATCGAGCCACTGCGGTACTGGCGATCCTACGGTGTGGCGGGGACCGGGGGCGTGATCAAGGACGAGGAGCTGCGGCTCTGGGCCGACTGGCTGAGTGAACGTGGCGACATCGACAAGAGCACGGTCGACATCCGCGGCATCTACACCAACGAGTTCAATCCCTACGCGAAGGATTCCCGGTCGTGACCACGAAGATCAGCTTTCAAGGTGTCGGACGCACGTTTCCCGTCCGCGACGGTCGTGAGCGTCTCACGGCGCTCGCGTCGATCGACCTGGATGTCGCCGACGGTGAACTTTTGACCGTGGTGGGGCCCAGCGGCTGCGGCAAATCCACACTGTTGGACCTTCTCGCCGGCCTGCTCACCCCCACCTCGGGACGCATCCTGCTCGACGGCGAAGAGGTGACCGGGCCGGGGTCGGACCGCGGCGTCGTCTTCCAGCAGTACGCCCTGCTGCCGTGGCGCACCGCGCAAGGCAACGTCGAATTCGGCTTGGAGGCCACCGGTGTCCCGCGCAAGGAGCGAGCGGAGCTGGCTCGCGAATACCTCGACCTGGTGGGGCTCGCCGCTTTCGCCGACCGGTATCCGCATGAACTCTCCGGCGGGATGAAGCAGCGTGTGGCGATCGCACGCAGCCTCGCCCACGACCCCGAGGTACTCCTGATGGACGAACCGTTCGCCGCGCTCGACGCGCAGACCCGGGAGTCCTTGCAGGACGAGCTGCGACGCATCTGGCGACGTACCGGAAAGACCGTCGTGTTCATCACGCACGGCATCGACGAAGCCGTCTACCTCGGACAACGGGTGGCGGTGCTGACCTCCCGCCCGGGTCGAGTCAAGTCTGTTGTGGACATAGATTTGGACCGGGAGTCGACGGGCGACGTTCGTTCGACCCCGGAATTCGCCCACTATCGACACAAGGTCTGGACACTGCTGCACGACGAGGTCGTGCGCGCACGGACGTTCAAGGAGGGGTCGCCGGCATGAGCGCTCCCACGGTACCCGAGAAGAAGATCGAAATCGGTCGACGAAGCCCCGGCAGCACCGGGGGCGTCCCCGCTCGCGTGAGCGTGGCCCGTCGAGTCGGATGGGCGCTGTCCGGTGTCCTCGTCCGATCGATCGCGATCCTCGTACTGCTCGCCGGGTGGGAGTTCGCTCCGGCGGTGGGTCTGGTCGATTCCACGTTCCTCCCCCCGTTCTCCGAGGTGGTGGTCGAACTCGGTGAGCTGATCGGCAACGGACAACTCCTCCAGCACGTTCAGGCGAGCCTGACCCGCTCACTGTCCGGATTCGGGATCGCGGTGGCGATCGCCGTTCCGCTCGGCATCGTGATCGGTTGGTACAAGGTGATCTCCGATGTGCTCACGCCACTGGTGCAGTTGTTCCTCAACACCGCCGCGCTGGCTCTGCTTCCGGTGTTCGTGCTGCTCCTCGGCATCGGCGAGACGTCCAAGATCGCCATCGTGGTCTACGCCTGCACCTGGCCGATCCTGCTCAACACGATCACCGCGGTGCGCAACGTCGACCCGATCCTGCTGAAGTTGGGCAGATCGTTGAACCTGCCGCCGTTGACGCTGTTCGGCAAGGTGGTCCTGCCCGCATCGATTCCCACGATCTTCACCGGCCTCCGGTTGGCCGGGGCGGCCGCGATCGTCGTGGTGATCGCCGCGGAGATGGTCGGTGCGAAGGCGGGACTGGGGTTTCTGATCAACGATGCGCAGTACAACTTCGCCGTCCCGTCCATGTACGCGGGCATCGTGACCATCGCGGTTGTCGGTGTCGGATTCAATCAACTACTCGTCGGTGTCGAACGGCGGTTGACGAGATGGCAGTGAGAACAGCCGGATATGCGTGGCAGGCTCTGTATGCTCGGACGCGTGGTCCGACCGGAAGCGCTGCGACAGTTCCAGGCGCAGCGCCCGCGCTTGTTCGCGGTGGCCTACCGGCTTCTGGGTTCGGCCGGCGAAGCCGAGGACGTCATCCAGGACGCCTTCCTTCGTTTCCATGAAGCGGACCACGCCACGATCGACAACCCCGCGGCCTGGCTGACCAAGGTGGTCACCAATCTCTGCCTCAACCGACTGACGTCCGCGCGGGCCCGCCGGGAGGACTACGTGGGGCCGTGGCTACCCGAACCCGTGGCGACCGCCGACCCCGCGTTGGGACCGTTGGACACCGTCGAGCAGCGCGAGTCCGTGTCGATGGCCTTCCTTCTGCTCCTGGAGCGATTGACACCCCCGGAACGTGCCGTGTTCGTGCTGCGTTCCGCCTTCGGCTACCGACACCGAGAGATCGCGCAGATCCTCGGCCTGAGTGAGGCGAACTGCCAACAGCTCTACCACCGCGCGAAACGGCGCATCGGTGACGAGCGCCCACGCTTCTCGGCGTCCCGCGCCGACGGTGAACGCATCACCCGGCGCTTCCTCGTCGCAGCCCGAAACGGTGACCTCACCGCGTTACAGGAACTGCTCGCGGACGACGTCGTCGCATGGGCCGACGGCGGCGGCAACACCACAGCGGCGCGGCGTCCGGTGCGTGGTGCCGAACGCGTGGCCCGGTACTTGGGATGGATGAGCCGTCCCGTGTCGGGACTGAGTGTTCGGGTCATGGAGATCAACGGTCGGCCCGGGATGGTGGCGATCGCGGAGGGACACCCCCTGCTGGCCGTGGTGCTGGAGGTCCACGCGGGCAGGATCTCCGACATCCGGATCGTCGCCAACCCCGACAAACTCACCTTCCTCGCGGCCCAATTGCCGAACCTGTGATTGATGCCATACTCGCTATTGTCAGGAAAAACGGGCCTGCGCGGCTCAACCGGTGCCCCTGAGGAAAGGACGGGAACCGGTGACTCAACACATCGTGGTGATAGGTGCAGGCTATTCAGGACTCGCGGCGGCGCTGCGGGCCGCTCGACGGCTACCCGACGCACGCATCACCCTGATCAATCCCCGCGCGTATTTCGTCGAACGGGTGCGGCTGCACCAGCTTGCGGCCGGCCAGCGACTCCGCCGATACCCCTTGACCGACATACTCGGCACAGCGGGCATCGAGCTGGTGGTGGGAAGCGTACGAACGATCGACACGGAACGCCGGGAGGTGACCGTCGACTCCCTGGACACGCCGGTGCCGTACGACACTCTCGTGTACGCGCTGGGGAGTGTGGCCGACACGAGCACACCGGGCGTGGCGGAGCACGCCGCAACCGTGGCCGGCCCCGCCGAAGCACAAGCATTGCGGGACAAGGTCGCCACCATGGCCCGACAAGAAGGGACCCTGACGGTGGTCGGGGGCGGACTGACCGGGATCGAGACCGCGGCGGAGGTGGCCGAAACGTATCCGGGTCTCGAGGTTCGGCTGGTGACGGACACGGAACCCGGGGCCGGGTTGTCCGAGCGAGGGCGTGCGCATCTGCGTCGCGTGTTCGACAGACTGGGTGTCGAGGTCCGTACCGATGCGAAGATCTGGCCGCGCGCAGCGGTATCACCGTGGACAGCGCGGGGCGGATCGTCGTGGACGACACCCTCCGTTCGGTGTCGCATCCGGACGTCTACGCCGTCGGTGACAGCGCGGCCGCCCACCATCCCGACGGTTCTCCGTTGCGGATGGCGTGTGCCACCGCACTACCACTCGGCCGGTATGCCGGTGATGTCATCGCCGCGCGTGCGCACGGGCGCTCACCGCGGCCGTTGCGGTTCCGCTACTTCTTCCAGTGCCTCAGCCTCGGCCGCGACGACGGTGTGATCCAGTTCGTCGACGCCCACGACCGACCACGGGAACGAGTCCTCACCGGACGCCTCGCCGCCCGGGTCAAGGAGGCGGTGGTGCGGGGCGCGACGTTCACAGCACGTCGGTCCGGGCTCTACCCGTCTCGGTAGTCGAGGTGGGAGGAACCGGAGACGGTCTTCGGGCTCGCCCGTGGTGCCGACGCGAGTTCTCGTCGACACCACGGGCGTTCACGTCCCACCTCCTCACCGTGCCCCGAAGCCGGGGGTCGAACCGGTGTGTTTACTCGGCGCGGGAGACGAATTCGGGCTGGTCGAGCACGCGCAGCCAACTTCCGTCCGGCTGACGGCGGACCACCTGCGCCCGAGCCCCCACCCCGTCCTTCGGCTCGGTCGAGGTGAGTGCGATGTCACCGCTGATCAGGGTCGGCAACGGCGTTTCCTGTTCGAAGTGTGGCCGGTCGGCCAGCACCTTCTCCCACAAGGCCTGAATAGCCGCCCGGCCCACCGTCTGCTTGCCGGGTGGATAGGCCAGCACCGCGTCCTCTTCGTACAGCGCCGCGACCCCGGCCGCATCGCCCGCGTTGGACCGTTCGACGAACAAGCGCGTGAGGTCCTCGGGACGCATCGCTTTTTCGCGCTCCACCTTGTCATGCCCCGACATGGTTCCTCCCGGGGGTTTCTTCCTGCTGCTCCGCTTTCGGTACCTCCCAGCGTGGTCCCGACCCACGAGAAGTCCAACAGATGAATCTGCTGAATGCTAGAAACTACAGTTATGGAACTGCGGCAGCTGGAATACTTCGTCGCGGTCGCGGAGGAGCGGAACTTCACGCGGGCAGCCGAACGAGTGCACGTCAGCCAGTCCGGGATCAGTGCGCAGATCCGGCAACTCGAGCGGGAGCTGGGGGCCACCCTGTTCGACAGGTCCACGCGCACGGTCACGCTGACCCCTGCGGGAAGGGCCGCGCTCGACCACGCCCGCGCCGCCCTCGCCGCGGCCGCGGCCGTCGACCAGGCCGTGAGCGACGTGACCGGGCTGCTTCGCGGCCGCCTCACCGTCGGCATGGTCATCGGCTGCACCCTCACACCGTTGTTCGACGCTTTAGCCGCGTTCCACCGCGCTCATCCCGGTGTCGAGCTCTCGTTGTGGGAGGACAACTCCGACCGACTCGTCGACGGCGTCCGCGCAGGAACCCTCGACCTCGCGCTCGTCGGAGCCGCCGGGGCCCCACCGCACGACCTGAACGCTCTGACGATCATCAGCGAGCCACTGGTCGCCGTCGTCCCTCCCGGACACCCGTTGGCGACGCAGCCGCAAGTCAGCCTGGGCGACCTTGTCGACCATCCTCTCGCCTGCATGCCACCCGGGACCGGGCTGCGCGCGGTGTTCGACGAAGCCTGCACCGTGCGCGGCATCGAACCCACGATCACGTGGGAGGCCAGCGCCGCCGACGCGCTCGCCGAACTGACCTTCCGCGAACTCGCCGTCGCCGTCCTCAGCGAATCGATGGCCACGCACTATCGGGACCGGCTCACCGCACTCCCGCTGGACGACGTCGACATCCCCGCCCTGCTCGCTCTGGTGTGGAAACCCTCCACCAATCCCGCCCTGCACGCGCTGATCGAGCACTGCGAACAGGCGTTCGGCGAGTCGGCACCGACGCCGACCGGCCCGCAGCGGACAGCGGAGAGCGCGACGAGTCGGAAACGCCGTAAGAACCCGCCTCCGCGCTGACCCGACCGGTCGGCTCCTCACGCGGGCGCCGGACGCGATCCGAATCCGACTCGCCGGATGATTCGCGCATGATCCCGACCGGGTGATGTCCGACGAGGTCGACTCCCCGTGGCTCGCGCAGCGCTCACGACCACCGGTTCGCCCACACCGAACGGTGGTGTGGCAACGCAATCCACAGCGGACCGAAAGCCGTGTGAACCCCCGAGCCAGCCGCTCAGGTGGCCACCGCCGCGCAAGCGTCAGGGCACGGAAGTTGCGACCGGCTCAGCTGAGACGGCACGCACACGGGGCGCCACGCCGTTGTCCGCCGCCAGACGCCCTCGCGAGAACCGCCCCAGGGGCCCACGGTTCCGCTACCTCCCAACCGGCTTTCGATGAGACCAGTTTCGAAAGAACACTTTCGAAAGAGTTCTTTCATCACTACACTCGCCGACATGACCTCCGACACGGATGGGAAGCCACCCCGCACCTTCACCGATCCCGACACGCTTCGGGCACTTGCACACCCGCTACGCCTGCGACTGCTGGAAACCCTCGCCGAACACGGCCCGGCCACGGCGACCGAACTGGCCGAACGCGTCGGCGAATCGCCGTCCAACTGCTCATGGCACCTGCGCCAACTGGGCAAACACGGTTTCGTCGCCAGCGGCACTCCCAGCGGTCGCGGCAGGCAGCGTCCGTGGCGTCTTGTGCCCTGGCGGATCCAACTCGACGAAGTCACCGACTTTGAACTCGCCCGAGCCACGGACGCCGCCAACGACGCCCTCCTGAACCGTCACCTCGCCGCCCGCGCGGACTGGCAGGCCCGGCGCCGATTGGAGCCCGAGCACTGGCGCGACCTCGGATTCACCAGTCAGTCGATCTTCTGGCTCACCGCGGACGAAGCGGCAGCGCTCAAGCGCGATTTGGAGGAACTCGTCGAACGCTACTTCAAGCTCACCGTCGACCGCTACGACAACCCGGAAGCCCGACCGGAGGGCAGCCGCCCGGTGCGGTTCGTCGCATGGTCCGCCCCCGGGCCCGAACCGACCGCTTCCCGAACCGATACCCAGGAGGGCGGCGATGCCTGAACCGCTGTTGAGAGTGGAACACCTCACCAAGGAGTACCGCCGAGGTGTGCGCGCCAACGACGACATCTCCTTCGAGGTGGCCGCAGGGCAAGTGGTGGGTCTTCTCGGACACAACGGGGCGGGCAAGACCACTCTGCTGAACCAGGTGGTGGGCCTCGTCCGCCCCTCCTCGGGAAAGATCACTTTGGACGGACAGGACGCGATCGCCCATCCCGCCACGGCGCGCACGCTCTGTTCCCTACAGCCTCAAGGTCGTGCACCACTGGACGGTGTCACCCCACGACAGGCCATCACAATGATGGCGCGCATTCGCGGCGCCGGCCGACACCAGGCCAGGGAACGGGCCGACGAACTCCTCGACGCGCTCGACATCGGCCACTGGGCCGACCGCCCCGGCTCCGCCCTCTCCGGTGGTGTGCGGCGGTTGACCGCGTTCGGCATGACCGCGGCGGAGCCGGGACGACTCGTGATGCTGGACGAGCCCACCAACGACGTCGACCCGGTACGGCGACGCCTGCTCTGGGAGCAGGTGCGCGCCCTGGCCGACCGGGGTTGCGCCGTCGTGCTCGTCACCCACAACGTCATCGAGGCCGAACGGGCCGTCGACACCCTGGTCGTGTTGGACAAGGGTCGCGTGGTGGCTCAGGGGACACCCGCCGAACTCCGCGGCGACCAGGCGGGCCGGTTACGACTCGAACTCGTCGCTCCGGACGAACCCACCGGTGTCGATCTCGCACGGCGGTTCGCCGGTGAGATGTTCTGCGCAGCGACCCCCGTCCGGGTCGGCCGCCGCGTGTCCGCGCCCGTCACCGGTGCCGAGGCCGCGGCCACATGGTCCCAACGACACCAGGACACGGGGACGATCGAGGAATTCACACTCTCCCCACCAAGCCTCGAAGACGTCTACATCCGCCTGGTGGGTGGCGACGATCCGAGCAACACGACCACGACCGAACAGGAAGGCGGCGCCGGACATGCGGAATTGGTTGCGTAGTTATGCCCTCTTGATGCGGTGGACCCTGCTGCAACGACGAGCCGACCTGCCGTTCATGGTCGCGGTCCAACTGGTCATCTCGGTCGGGGTGGTCCTCGGCTTCTCACTGTTGATCCCGGACCTGGACAGCACCCACGCCCTCTATCTGACCACCGGGTCCATGACCATCTCGCTGATCACCGTGGCCATCGGTACGGCGCCGCAGACGGTCGCGCATCAGAAAAGCCAGGGAGTCCTCGACTACCAGCGCGCGATGCCCGTCCCCCGCACAGCCGTCCTCGCGGCCGACACCACGATCTGGGTCGCCATCGCGCTACCGGGCACGGTCGCCGCGCTGGCCGTCTCCGCCCTCCGGTTCTCCCTCACCCTCGACATCACGGCGACCTTGCTTCCCGCCGTGCTCCTGGTGGCCGCGGCGTCGATCGGTGTCGGCTACTTCATCGCCTACGCGGTGAAACCCACCCTCGTCGGCATCGTGACCAACATCGTGCTGATCGGTTCGCTGATGTTCGCGCCGATCAACTATCCCGCCGACCGACTTCCGAACTGGCTGGCGGGTGTCCACGAAGTACTACCGTTCGCCTCGATGGCGCAAGTCATCCGGGAAAGCGTCGTCGCTCCCCCGGACGGAATCTCCGCGGCCCCGTTCCTGCTTCTCACCGGCTGGGCGGTGGCCGGGATCCTTCTCGCGACCTGGATGATGGCGCGTCGCACCTGATGCGAAGCCCCGGTCCGGCCGGCTCTTGCGCCTCCTCGGCCGCTCAGACCGGGGAAGTCGTCACGCGGCATCCGCCCGTACCCGGGCTGATCCCGACATCCCCCGGCTTGCTACTGTACAGGTATGAACAGGTCTGGCCAGGTGCGGCTGAGTAAGCGGGACCGGTTGGTCGCCGACCTCTCGGGACAGATCCGTTCGGGCGTACTCGCCTACGGGGACCAGTTGCCGGGGGAGAACACGCTGGCGCAGCGCTACCGGGTGAGCCGGGGGACGGTCCGCAGCGCGTTGTCCGAGCTCCAGCGCCAGGAACTGATCACCACGCAAAGCGGGGTCGGGTCGTTCGTCACGTTCGACGGCGTCCAGCTCGACCAATCCGTCGGTTGGGCCACCGCGCTGGCCAGATCCGGTTTCGACATCAGCACCGAACTGCTCGGCATCGAACGCACCACGGACACCGACCTCGCCCAGCGGTACGCCGTCGACGAGTGCATCGCCGTGCGCCGCCTGCGCCGCGACCGCACCGCGGGACCCGTGTCCTACGAGGTGGCTCTCATCCCCGCCACACCGCAGCTGGCGGACCTGCCGGAACGAGGACTCGTCAACGACTCACTGACCGCGACCCTCGCCGCGGCCGGACTGCACGCCGAACGCGGCGAGCAGTGGATCGGAACCGAGACACTCACCGCGCACACCGCGAAACTCCTCGAACGCCGGGAAGGGGACCTGTTCCTCCGGGCGGTGCGCACGAGCACCGACGCGCGCGGCAACCTCGTCGAGCACGTCGTCAGCCTGCTCGACCCGGCCAGGTTCCAGTTCCACCTCACGTTCGGCCGCCCCTAGCGCTGACGACCCGTGGCGAAGAAACGTTTCCGGACGATTCAGGGCGCTGACAACCGGGAAAAGGAAGCTCTCCAGGTGACACAGGACGTCTACGACCGCGCGCTCGGCGCGCTCACCGGCCTCGCTCTCGGCGACGCGTTGGGCATGCCCACACAATCGATGTCACGGGAAGCGATCAGGACCCACTACGGTCCCATCCGGTCGCTACGCGACGCCGTGGCGGCCCAGCCGATCTCCCCCGGACTCCCCGCGGGAACGGTCACCGACGACACCGAACAAGCCGTCCTCGTCGCCCGGCTCCTCATCGACGGCGAAGGGCGGATCGACCCGAAGACCTTCGCCAAGTCGTTACTCGACTGGGAATCCGACATGATCCGCCGCGGCCTGGCCGACCTGCTCGGGCCCTCCACGAAACGAGCCCTCGAGCTCCTCGAAGCCGGGGTGGCTCCCGAGCAAGCCGGGAAGACGGGCACCACCAACGGTGCCGCCATGCGGATCACGCCCGTCGCCATCGCCACCCCACCGGAACTCGACCGGCTGCTCGACGCCGTGGCCGCCGCGAGCGAACTGACCCACAACACCAATCTCGGTATCGCCGCGGCCGCGGCCGTCGCCGCCGCGGTGTCCGCCGCCATCGACGGCGCCGACCTGGCGACCGCGCTCGACCACGCC
>SMEZ01000061.1_pt1 | contig 48895 bp, 41 predicted proteins | sample 2456351 | NCBI WGS metagenome assembly SMEZ01 (sample SAMN10132605, study PRJNA489261) | soil metagenome | isolation source: day120 antibiotic-loamy sand soil ammended with composted manure from dairy... | place: USA | collected 2015-04-01 | reverse complement strand
GATCCGCCGTCGTCGCTGTACCGGCCGGTGACGAAGGTCGTCTCCCTGGCGATCATGTCCATGTCCGCCACGTACGTGCCCACGTCGCACGCGGTGATGTAGCGTCCGCCGAGCGAGTCGACGAATCGGCCGTACGCCCTCAGCAACGGCTCCGACTTCAGCGTGTCGGGATCGCCGATGATGACGGCCTTACCCCCACCGAGGTCGAGGCCGGCGAGTGCGCTCTTGTACGACATGCCCATCGACAGGGCCAGCACGTCGTCCAGCGCGTCCTGCTCCGATTCGTACGGATAGAAGCGAACCCCGCCGAGTGCGGGTCCCAACGCGGTGGAGTGCACTGCGATGATCGCCTTGAGCCCGGTTTGCGGGTCCTGGCAGTAGACCACCTGTTCATGGCCGCCGTCGCGGCCGAATACACCCTCGGTCACGGTCGTGACTCCTTTGTCTTGCCGTTCGCGCGGCTTGTGGCTCACGCATTCGGTGTTTCTGTTCGGTTGTGGACGGCGAGGCCCGAAAGGTCGTTTTCGGTCGGTCACCGCCGTCTGCGAATCTAACCCACCCACCACCCCGCCGGAAACGGCTGACAGGCGGTCTTTAAGACTTCGTCGAACGCAGCGCCTCGACGGCGGAGGCGAACATGGTGGATTTGATGGCGGCGAGCGTGCCCCGGTCCTTGCCCGCCAGCGCGCGAACCCGTTCGCACGCGCTCGACAGCACTTCGTCCTCCTCCGCGACGGCGTCCACGAGACCGATCTCGGCCGCCTCGTGCCCGCCGAAACGTCGGCCGGTGGTCATCGAGGCGACCGCCGCGGCCGGGGTGAGCTTGCTTTGGATGAGCGCGGCCATACCCGGTGTGAACGGGATGTTGATGTCGGCCTCGGGGAAGCAGAAGAACCCGCGGTCGGCACGCATGACCCGGAAGTCGTGCGCCATCGCCAGCATGGCACCGGCACCGAACGCGTGACCGTTCACGGCGGCCACCGTGGGTACCGGCAGGGTGAGCACCCGGGCGAACAACTCGTGCACGTCGGTCACGTAACGCTCGGCCTGGTCACCGTTGGCCAGCAACCACTCCAGGTCGAGGCCGTTGGAGTAGAACTTGCCGCGTCCGACGGTGACGAGCGCGGCGGGACCATCGTGTTCGCAGACGGTGTCCAGTATGGAGTGGACGGACTTCAACCACTCCACGGAGAAGCGGTTCTCATCGTCGCCGAGTTCGAGCACGAACACGGACTCCTGACGGTGCAATGTGGGCATAGGACCCTCCTTCGATCGACGTGGCTTTGCAAGACGGCGGCCGCGGCACTCCTCAGGTGATTCACGCGGTCCCTCCACATGGACCAGCGAGGAAGGCTGGTCCGACACGTTCACCGCGCACGGGGCCGGATGCCGGGGCGCAGACGACGAAGGCCACCCCCGCCGCGAAGAACGCGGCGGGGACACCGAAGTCGGCGATCTCGAAGATCGGCGCCTCGGGGTCCTTGTTCACCGCGACGATCGTCTTCGAGGTCTGCATACCCGCACGGTGCTGAATCGCGCCGGAGATGCCGAGCGCGATGTAGAGCTGCGGCGACACGGTCTTACCGGTCTGTCCGACCTGGAACTGGGCCGGGTAGTACCCGGAGTCCACCGCCGCACGGGAGGCACCGACGGCCGCACCGAGCGAGTCGGCCAGCTTCTCCACGACCTCGAACTTCTCCGCGGAACCGACACCACGGCCACCCGAGACCACGACCGAGGCCTCGGTCAACTCGGGGCGGTCACCGGCGACGACCGGCTCGACACCGGTGATCTTGGCGGACTTGGCCGGGTCCACAGCGGGCAACGAGACGGTCTCCTCGACCGCCGCACCCTCGGCCTGCTCCGCCTCGACGGAGCCGGGCCGCACGGAGACCACCGGCACGCCCCGAGTGGTCTTCGACTTCACGGAGAACGCGCCACCGAAGATCGACTGTTCGACGCTGCCGTCGGCGTTCACACCCACGGCGTCGCCGATCCAGCCGGAGCCGATACGCGCGGCCAGCCGTCCGGACACTTCCTTGCCCTCGGCGGTCGCGGCGACGAGCACCGCAGCGGGTGAGGCCTGCTCCACGACGGCCGCCAGGGCATCGACCTTCGGCGTGACGAAGTAGGTCGCGGCGTCGTCGGACTCGGCCACGTACACCTTCGCGGCGCCGTAGGACGCCAGCGACTCCTTGGCCTTCGCCGCCGTACCGGGCGCGCCGACCACGACGGCCGACGGTTCGCCGAGCGCACGGGCGGCGGTCAGCAGTTCGTACGTGACCTTCTTGACCTCACCGTCGACGTGGTCGACGAGGACGAGTACTTCGCTCATGAGTTCTTTCCTTGTCTGTCGTCGTTCGATGAAGTCAGATGATCTTCTGGGCCACCAGGTACTCGGCGATCTTCGTGCCACCGTCGCCTTCGTCGGTGATCTTCTCACCGGCGGTCCGCGGCGGCTTCGGCGTCGCCTCCAGGACGGTGGACCCGGCGTTGGCGAGGCCGAGCTCGGCCGTGTCGACGTCGAGGTCGGCGACGGTCAGGGTCTCCACCGGCTTCTTCTTGGCGGCCATGATGCCCTTGAACGACGGGTAGCGCGGCTCGTTGATCTTCTCGGTCACGCTGACCACGGCGGGCAGGTTGGCCTCGAGGTGGGTGATGCCGTCCTCGGTCTCACGGTCGACCTTGATGGTGTCGCCCTCGACCGTCACGGAACGGGCGTGGGTGAGCTGCGGCATGCCGAGCAGTTCGGCCAGCACCGCGGGCACGGCACCGCTGCGGCCGTCGGAGGCCTCGTTACCGGCGATGACCAGGTCGACTCCCTCGACCTTGCGCACGGCCGCGGCCAGCACCTTCGCGGTGGCCAGCATGTCGGATCCGCGCAAGGCCTCGTCGGAGACGTGGATCGCCTTGTCGGCACCCATGGACAGCGCCTTACGGATCGCGTCGGTGGCGCGGTCGGGGCCGACGCACAGGACGGTCACCTCGCCCCCGTTGGCTTCCTTGATCTGGAGCGCCTCCTCGACGGCGCGCTCGTTGATCTCATCGATCACCGCGTCGGCGGATTCACGGTCGAGGGTGTGGTCGTTCTCGTTGAGCTTTCGCTCCGAGTAGGTGTCTGGCACCTGCTTGACCAGAACAACGATGTTGGTCATGGGTCTCCTTCGGCGCACACGCAAGGCGTTACTGGCCGGTAGATTACGGCTTTTCCCCCACAGTATGCGCCCCGGGGTGACTACATTCACCCGGATCCGGCATTTATTGGGACGATCGTCCCGCTATCTCGCCCCCAGCGTCGGGGACACGCACCGGAACGACCCATACGCAGAAAGTCGCAATCCATTGCTTCTAATGGACGGATCAAGCCGTTAGCCTGCGGGCGTGCCAGTAGCAGTGATCACCGATTCGACAGCGTGCCTGCCCGAGCAATTGACCGCCCAGTGGGGGATCACGGTCGTCCAGCTCCAAATTCAGGCAAACGGGCAAATTGACGACGAATCTCGCTTCGACAGGGCGGAATTGGTCAAGACCCTGCGTGCGGGGAAATCGGTCGCCACCGCTCCCCCTGACCCGGGGGCGTTCTTCTGGTCCTTCCAGGACGCCGTCAGCGCGGGCGCCGACGCCATCGTCAGCTTCCACATCTCCCGTCGTCTCTCGGCCACCGCGGACGCGGCCAGAGAAGCCGCAAGACAGGTACGCGTCCCCGTCCACGTCGTCGACAGCGCCACCACCGGCATGAGCCTCGGGTTCGCCGTGCTGTCCGCCGCACGCGCGGCGGCGGCGGGCGCCGGGCCACAGCGCATCATGGAAATAGCCCGACGTCGCTGTCTTGCCAGCAAGGAGTTCTTCTACGTCGACACACTGGAATATCTGCGCCGAGGTGGTCGCATCGGCACGGCCACCGCCCTGCTCGGCAATGCGTTCTCCATCAAGCCCATCCTGACCGTGCAGGACGGCGAAATAGCGCCGTTGGCGAAAATACGCGGCAGTCAACGGGCACTGGACAAACTCCTCGACCTCGCGGTGCAACATGCGGGTGAGCAGGAGGTGGACATCGCCGTCTCCGGGGTGACACCGTCGGCGCGGGAGATGACCCTGGTGCAACAGCTGCGCAACCGCATCCCCACGCTGAACGACATCATGCTCACGCACATCGGCACGGCGCTCACCGCGCACGTGGGCCCCGGCACGCTCGGCATCACCGTCGCTCCGGTCCAGTAACACGGCCGAGACCCGCCACCGATCGCAACGCATCCGTACGTGAGTGCGACTTCACCGGGGCCGGGGCCTCCCGCACCACAGCGGGGCGACCGAGGCCGCCCACCCTTAAAAGCGGCGGACGCCGGCCACCGCGATCGACGGCACTCACGGACCGACCGCTGAGACCTCGCCTGCCCCGATCCCCACCTGGACCGAAGCGACCCTGAGCACGTTCGGCTGTGCCACGACACGGCGGGTGGTGGACTGATCGACCCCGCGAGGGGATCTTGGACCCCGCGTCCCGTCACCGCCGGGGCGAACGCTCCGCCTCGCCGACCCGCGAATTTCCCGCCCGAGGTAGTTTCCTCCAGAGGCCCTTGCACGAAAAACACGAGAACAACACGAAAACGCCGTACGGACGACGCCGAGCAGCCAGGAGAAAGCACGAGTGTCACTCACAGCCGAGGACAGAGCCATCGCCCTGCATCTCACCGGCGAGCGCACGGTCCCGGGGGTTCCCGAGGAGAACTACTGGTTCCGCAGGCACGAGGCCGCCTACCACGCGCTGGTGCCGTTCTGTCGGGACGCGGTGGTCCTGGAAGCCGGCTGTGGCGAGGGCTACGGCGCCGCGCTGCTGGCCGAACACGCCGCCCGGGTCGTGGCCATCGACTACGACGAACCCACCACGAGACATGTGGCCAAACGCTACCCCGGGGTCGGGGTGGTCCGCGGCAACCTCGCGTTCCTGCCCGTGCGTACCGGATCGATCGACGTGGTCGCCAATCTGCAGGTGATCGAACACCTGTGGGATCAGGAGGGTTTCCTCGCCGAATGCCATCGGGTACTGCGACCGGGCGGCCGCTTGTTCGTCACCACACCCAATCGACTGACCTTCACCCCGGACTCCGACACCCCACTCAACCCCTACCACACCAGAGAACTCTCCCCCTCCGAATTGGACCAACTGTTGCGTGAGGCGGGATTCACGGTGGAAAGCCTGCGCGGGCTGCGGCACGGTCCCGCACTGGCCGAATTGGACCGACGCCACGGCGGGTCGATCATCGAGGCCCAACTCGACGTCGTACTGGGTAGCCTTCCGGGACAGGCCGTGTGGCCACGCTCCCTGCTCGCCGATGTCGAGGCCGTCACCGCCGCGGACTTCGAACTCCACGACGACGACCTCGACGACACCCTCGACCTCATTGCCCTGGCGGTGCGCTCATGACCGAAACCGAAGGCACCTTCTGCCTGGTACTGCACAGCCACCTACCGTGGCTGCCCCACCATGGAAACTGGCCCGTCGGCGAGGAATGGCTCTACCAGGCGTGGGCGCACTCCTACGTACCCCTGGTGGACCTGCTGCACCGGTTCGCCGACGAAGGACGTCGCGACGTCCTCACCCTGGGCGTCACCCCGGTGCTGGCGGCACAACTCGACGACCCGTACGCACTGCGGTCGTTCTCCGAATGGCTCGGCCACTGGACCCTGCGGGCACAGCACGCGGCCTCCCTGTGGCGTGGACACGACCTGCTCTCCGACCTGGCCTCAGCCGAGTACCGAGCCGCACACCGTGTACTCGCCGAGGCGGAATCCCGATGGCGACACGGATTCTCCCCGCTGCTTCGGTCCTTGGTGGACTCACAGGTGATCGAACTGCTCGGTGGTCCGGCCACTCACCCGTTCCAGCCACTACTCGACCAGCGGGTGCGGGCGTTCGCGCTGCGCACCGGGCTGGCAGACACGACGTTGCGGATCGGACACCGCCCCGACGGCATCTGGGCCCCCGAATGCGGCTACGCACCGGGCATGGAGGACGACTACGCCGCGGCCGGGGTGCACCGATTCCTCGTCGACGGTCCGTCCTTGCGTGGTGACACGGCCGCTGCCCGCACCGTGGGCTCGACCGACGTCGTGTGCTTCGGCCGCGATCTGGAAGTGACCTACCGGGTGTGGTCCCCCAAGGCCGGCTACCCGGGCCACAGTGCCTATCGCGACTTCCACACCTGGGCCCACGAAGTGGGCATCAAGCCCTCGCGCGTCACCGGTAAGCACATCGCCCCCGAGGACAAGGCCCCGTACGATCCGGCGCTCGCGGCCGACGCACTACGGCTGCACGTGAAGGATTTCGTCGAAACGGTGGTGCAGCGGCTACGTCAGCTACGGGAACGACACGGTCGCCCCTCCCTGGTGGTGGCCGCCTACGACACCGAACTCTTCGGCCACTGGTGGTACGAAGGCCCACAGTGGTTGGAGGCCGTGCTGCGGGCGCTGCCCGAGGCGGGCGTGCGGGTGACGACGTTGCGGGGCGCGTTGGAAGCCGGGCATCTCGGCGGTCCGGTGGAACTGCCCGCCTCCTCGTGGGGTTCGGGCAAGGACTGGCGGGTGTGGGACGGCGAACAGGTCGCCGACATGGTGGAGGCCAACGCCGCGCTCCAGCGCCGACTGCTGGCGTTGCCCGTGAACGACGCGGTCCGTGACCCCGTGGCCGACCAGGCCGTCACCGAGGCGCTGCTGGCCCTGTCGAGCGACTGGGCGTTCATGGTGACGAAGGACTCGGCCGCCGACTACGCCCGCAGACGGGCACGCGAGCACACCGAACGTTTCGACCGACTCGCCGAGGCGCTGCGCGCCGGGCACCCCGACGCACGCACCCTCGCCGAGCGCTACCGCGCCGCCTCCCTGCCCTTCGGGCATCTGGACGCGCGCGAGCTGTTCAGGACCGCGACCCCGCGGCGATGACGGCGCGGTTGCGTTCGGCCACCACCGGTACCGTCACCTTCACGACCCTGCGGTCGTAGGTGAGCAGCCCGTTGACCTCGTTCTCCACGTCCGTGAGTTGGGTGTAGACGGCCCCGCAGAGGCGGTCGCGTGCCAGGACCTCCAGTTCCTCGCTGAGCTCCACGTATCGTGCGGTGAGCCGTTCCCGGTCGGGCACCATCTCGTACGCCATCGGCTCACCGGGCCAGACGTGCCCGTCCACGACCAACCCCACGCCGCCGAACTCGCCGTCGACGACGGCTCTGGAATCGGTCACCTCCGGCCGCCCCGGCCCCACGTAGGTGTGATCGTCGTAGACGTCGCCCGCGCCCGAATCGGGCTGGGAATGGCAGCAGTTGACCCCGCTCGCCGCGATGACGAGTCTGGTCGGGTCGGCGGCCTTGACCTCCTCGGCGATGCGGGCGGTGTCGTACTCCCCCCACCCCTCGTTGAACACCACCCACAGCACGATCGACGGAACGTTGCGCAGCTGGTCGAGCAGTTCGTGCAGTTCGGCCTCGAAACGTCGCCTCGCCGCGGCCACCGGTGGGGCCTGGGGGCCGGGAGGGTTGTCCAGCACGACCGGCAACGACGGCATGTCCTGCCACACCAACAGACCCAGCCGGTCGGCCCAGTGGTACCAACGCATCGGCTCCACTTTGACGTGTTTGCGCACGCTGTTGAAGCCGAGCGCCTTGACGCGCTCCAGGTCGAACCGCAGCGCCTCGTCGGTGGGCGCGGTGTAGATGCCGTCGGGCCAGTATCCCTGGTCCAACGGCGCGTGGAGGAACACCGGCCGGTCGTTGAGCAGGATGCGTGGTGGTCCCTGGCCGGCTCGGACCTCGATCGTGCGCAGAGCGGCGTAGCTGGTCACCTCGTCGAGCACCGTTCCGTCGCCGTCGAGCAAGCGCACCCTCAGATCGTAGAGATGTGGGTCGTCCGGGCTCCACAGGCGCGCGGGCACGATGTCGAGATCGGCGATGTGCACCGTGGGCACGGATTCAAGCCACACGGTCTGCCAGATCCCCGAGCACCCGGTGTACAGGATGCCGCCGGGTTGGTTCGCCTGTTTGCCGACGGGGAACGTACCGCGGTTGCCCTCGTCCTCCGCCCGCACCAGGACCTCTTGTTCGGCGTCGGAACGCAGCACGTCGGTGATATCCACGGTGAACGCCGTGTAGCCGCCCTCGTGACGGGCGAGCAACTGGTGGTTCACCCACACCGTCGCGATCTGGTCGACCGCGCCGAAGTGCAGCAGCACCCGTCCGTCCCGCCAGTCCGCGGGCACCTCGACGGTGCGTCGGTACCACATCGTCTCGTCCCGACGTCCGATGCCCGACAACCGGGATTCCGGCGGATACGGCACCAGGATCCGCTCACCGCGATGAACGGTCCCGTTCTCGTCCCGTCCCACGTACTCCCAAAGACCGTTCAACGTGCGCCAGCGCGGACGCACCAGTTGCGGTCGGGGATGTTCGAAAAGAGCGTTGTCCGGACTCACCTGGTAGGTCCACGGCGTGGACATCGATCGCGCGCTCATCGCCCTCGATGCTGGCACAGAAGTAGGACTGGCCGCCGCCACTCAAGCGACCGATGAGTAACCTCGCCCTATGCGCGTGCTGATGTTGTCTTGGGAATACCCGCCGGTGGTGGTCGGAGGGCTCGCCCGACACGTCCACGCGCTGGCCAGGCACTTGGCGAACGCCGGCCACGACGTGGTGGTGCTGTGTCGGCACGACGCCGGCACCGACGCCGCGACGCATCCCACGACCGATGAGGTGGTCGACGGCGTCCGGCTGATCCGGGTCGCCGAGGACCCGATGCACGTGACTTTCGAACGTGACCTCGTGGCCTGGACACTCGCCATGGGGCACGCGATGATCCGCGCGGGCATCCGGTTGTTCCGCACCTGGCGGCCCGACGTCGTGCACGCGCACGATTGGCTCGTCACCCACCCCTCGATCGCGTTGGCCGAAGCGGCCCAGGTGCCGCTGGTCGGCACCATCCACGCCACCGAAGCGGGGCGGCATTCGGGCTGGCTGTCGCATTCGCTCAACCAACAGATCCACTCCGTGGAGTGGTGGCTGGCCAACCGGGTGGACGCCCTCATCACCTGTTCGGAGGCCATGCGTCGCGAGGTGGTGCACCTGTTCGAGGTGCCGAGCGAGGACATCACCGTGATCCGCAACGGCATCGAGGAGCAGAACTGGTGGGTGGCCGAGGAACACATCGCCCGCGCCCGTGCCACGCACAGTCCCGACGACGCGCCGTTGCTGCTGTACTTCGGCAGACTGGAGTGGGAAAAGGGCGTCCAAGACCTACTCGACGCCCTGCCGGAGATCCGACGGAGGCATCCCGGCACGCGACTGGTGGTGGCCGGTACCGGCAGGCATCGGGACGAACTGGTCGCGCAGACGGCCCGATTGGCCTTGGACGACGCCGTGGACTTCGTGGGTCACCTGTCCGACTCCCGGCTTCGGGCGGTGCTGTCGGCCGCCGACGCGGTGGTGCTGCCGAGCCGGTACGAACCGTTCGGCATCGTCGCGCTCGAGGCGGCCGCCGCCCGGGCCCCGTTGGTGGCGTCCACGGCCGGTGGCCTCGGGGAACTGGTGATCAACCGGCATCATCCGCACGGTGGACGCGGTGCTCGCCGACGCCGAGGCGGCGGAACGCCGCGCACACGCCGCCCGCTCCCGGCTGGCGACCGACTTCGATTGGGGTCGCATCGCCCAGCAGACCGCGCAGGTCTACCGGCGGGCCAAGGCGTCCCCTCCGCAGGAATTCGGCCGCCCCAAGATCGCGACGGGGAACGCCTTCGAACCGTGAACGTGACTCGTGGGCGTGGCCACACCCGCCGGCGTGGCGTCCCGACGACTTCTCCAGTCGCGGCGAGGCTGGCTCCGCCCACGAGAACGGAACCCTGAAGCACCGAGGGTGCGCTCGCGGTTACTCGGCACCCCTGCGGTACAGGGCGTTGTACCGGTCCCGCATCTCGGAGTCGGTCTCGGCACGTGCCGCTTCGCGGATCGCCCTCGCGGTACCGTACTCGTAGCCGTGCTTGGCTATGCGGTGCTCGCAGTTCTCGTCGGCATAGGCGAACGAGTAGAAGTAGCCGACCAACACCGCCAGCAGACACAGCATGAGCCGCAGCACCAACGGCCCCGGCAGTAGCAACCACACCGCCGCCAGCGGGGCGACGAGCACCGTGCTGCGAGCGGCGTGCCGCCACAGGTAATGCTTGCTCGTGACGTCGTGCAGTACCCATTCCCGGTACTCGGCGGGAAGGGCGCCCCCCGCGGCGTACCACAACCACTGGATCGGATTCGGTCGTCGACGGGCCATACCGACCACCCTATCCCGCGACAGAGGGTCCCTTCCCGATGCGAGTGCCGCGGAGACCAACATCACCGAGGGCCTTACGCGGGTGCGGTGCCGCCGCCTCGGCCCGGTGGCCGTAGGCCGTGTCGCGCACCAACACCGACCCCTGGACGAGGAGCTCCGTGGTTCGGGTCCGTCGGTGCCCTCGACGGTGTCCTCGGCGGTGTCCTCAACGACCCTGGCGAACAGGCCCGTCGATCCCACGGTGGGCCGACTGCTTCATGGAGTGAGAACGGGCACGTCACCCGTGGTGACGGGACCGACGCGGCTCGCCCTGCCCCAGCGACTCACCGCCGAGGCCAGGACGTCGCCGAATCACCCGGGACGAACCCGTTGCACCGACGCTCCGGGACTTTTCTGCCGAACCCGCCTCGTCGCTCCCCGAGGATTCATTCTCATCGGTCCACAAAGGAGCAAGAAGCACACGTCGGGCGGAGCCCTCGTTCGCCGGCGCGGGGTTCAGAACACCGGCAGCAGCAGGCCGTGCTCCTCCTCCGAACGCGGACCGAAGATCCGACGCTGGGAGGCGTCGATCGGAAAGTCGTTGATGCTGGCCTCACGCCGGGACATCAGCCCGTCCTCGGTGAACTCCCACAGCTCGTTGCCGTAGCTGCGCCACCACTGTCCCGTGTGATCGCGGCTTTCGTACTGGAACCGTACGGCGATGCGATTTCCCCGGAACCCCCACAGCTCCTTCCGGAGCGCGTAATCAAGTTCACGTTCCCACTTCTCGGTCAGAAACGCGATGATCTGCTCCCGACCGACGATGTGTCGATCGCGGTTGCGCCACACGGAGTCCTCGGTGTAAGCGAGCGCGACCCGTTCCGGGTCACGGGTGTTCCAGGCGTCCTCGGCCAGCTGGACCTTGTGCGCGGCGGTGTGTTCGTCGAAAGGCGGGAACGGCGGGCGTGATGTCATGGACCCACCATAGAGAACGATCGTTCTCCATGCCAGGGTGGAGTCATGGACGTCGAGGAAGTCACCACCCGCGTGCTGGACGCGGCCGAGGAGCAGTTCTACGAACGCGGCATCCAGGCCGTGGGCATGGACGCGATCCGCGCCCGTTCCGGGGTGTCCCTGAAACGGCTGTACCAGTGCTTTCCATCCAAAAACCACATCGTGGCCGCCTACCTACGACGTCGTGACACCCGCTGGCGGACCGAACTCGCCGAGTACGTGCGCACACACGGCCACACCCCCAGGCGCGCGGTACTGGCGGTGTTCGACTGGCTGTCCGAATGGTTCCACCGCCCGGAGTTCCGAGGGTGCGCGTTCGTCAACTCGTTCGGCGAACTCGGTGGGGTGTCCCCGGCCGTGGCGAAGGCCGCACGGGAACACAAGGAAGCCGTCGCCGCCTATCTACGTCGGCTCGTGGAACCACTTCGGGTGTCCGATCCGGACGGACTCACCGCCCAGCTCACCGTACTCCTGGAAGGAGCCACGGTGGTGGCGGCGGTGACGGGCGACCTCGAGGCGGCCCGCGCAAGCCGCGCTTGCGCCGAGACAGCGCTCGACGCGGCGCTCGGCTGAGTGCGGCCGTGGCGGCCACCGCCCGCCGGGCCCCCGACGACGGTGGCCGCCACGGCCTCCACAGTGACCTCCGACTTCGTCCGGCAGCCGGGTGGTCAGCTCGGCGTTGTCAAGTACCGCGCATAGGCACCCGTGGTGAAGAAACTCGGCAGCTTCTCACCCAGCGCCGTCTCGACGAAGATCTCCCGGGCCTCACTGAGCCGGTTGTCCGCACCGAGATCGGCGTACACGGCCGCGAGCTCGATGTCCAACCACTCCGTCACCCGCTCACGCGTGACCGCGGTGCCGTCGGCCAGTTTCGTGCCGTTGCGGACCCACTGCCACACCTGACACCGGGCGATCTCCGCCGTGGCGGCGTCCTCCATGAGGTTGAAGATCGCCGCGGCGCCCGTACCGCGCAGCCACGCATCGATGTAACGCAGAGCCACGTTGATGTTCGATCGGACGCCCTGCTCGGTGACCTCGCCACCCGCGCTCACCACGTCGAGCAGGTCGTGCGCCGTGACGGCGACGTCCTCACGCAGTCTGCCGAGCTGATTCGGCCACCCGCCCAAGAACTCGTCGAACACCTCGCGACACACCGGCACGAGTCCGGGGTGGGCGACCCACGAACCGTCGAAACCGTCGCCGGCCTCGCGTTCCTTGTCCTGCCGCACCCGCTCCAACGCGGTCGCGTTCACCTCCGGGTCCCGACTCGGGATGAACGCCGCCATCCCACCGATCGCGTGGCCCGGTCCGGCAGCACGAAGTCCGCTCCGTGGGAGGCGAAGGTCTTGATGATGCTGAAGATGTAGTCCCATCGGCCCGCGTTCAACCCGGCGGCGTGTTCGCGCAGCTCGTACAGGATCTCGTCCATCTCGAACGCCGCGGTGATCGTCTCGATCAGCACGGTCGCGCGGATACTGCCCCTCGGGATGCCGAGCTCTTCCTGCGCCAGCAGGAACACGTCGTTCCACAACCGCGCTTCGAGATGGCTCTCCAGTTTCGGCAGATAGAAGTACGGGCCGCTACCGCGAGCCAACAACTGTCGTGCGTTGTGGAAGAAATACAGGCCGAAGTCGACGAGACTGGCCGACACGGGACGGCCGTCGATCCGGATGTGCTTCTCCACCAGGTGCCAGCCCCTCGGCCTGGCGACGATCGTGGCCGGCTCGTCGCCGATCACGTACCGCTTGCCCCGGTCGGTGAAGTCGATGTTGCGCCGGATCGCGTCATACAGGTTGAGCTGCCCCGACACGATGTTGTGCCACGTCGGTGACGTCGCGTCCTCGAAATCGGCGAGCCACACCTTCGCTCCGGAGTTCAACGCGTTGACCGTCATCTTGCGGTCGGGCGGACCGGTGATCTCCACCCTGCGGTCCTCAAGACCGGGCGCGGGTGGAGCCACCTGCCACGTCTCGTCGTTGCGGATCCGTTGGGTCTGCGGCAGGAAACCCAACGTCTCCTCTCCGGAGGCCAGCCGTTCCCTGCGCCGACGTCGCTCGTCGAGCAGTTCCCGGCGACGGCCCGCGAAGGTGTTGTCCAATTTCGCGACGAACTCCAGCGCGGCCGGAGTGAGGATCTCGTCGTAACGCTCGCGCATGGGACCGGCGACCTGCAGCCGGCCGTTCACCGTGTCAGCCATGTCTCGTCCCCTTCGAGCCGATGACGCAGTTCGGCTCAGAACTGCTCTTCTTCAGTGGAGCCGGTCAATGCCGTGGTCGAGCTCTCCGGGTTCAAGGTGGTGCTCACCAGGTCGAACCAACCGGTGCCGACCTCACGCTGGTGCTTGGTGGCGGTGTAGCCACGCTCCTCGGCCGCGAACTCGCGCTCCTGCAGGTCGACGTAGGCGGTCATACCGTCGGAGGCGTAGCCCTTGGCGAGGTCGAACATCGAGTAGTTCAGGGCGTGGAAGCCCGCCAGCGTGATGAACTGGAACTTGTAACCCATGTGGCCCAGCTCGCGCTGGAACTTCGCGATGGTCGCGTCGTCCAGGTGCTTCTTCCAGTTGAACGACGGCGAGCAGTTGTAGGCCAGCATCTGGTCCGGGTACTTGTCCTTGATCGCCTCGGCGAACTGGCGCGCGACCTCGAGGTCCGGAGTGGACGTCTCCATCCACAGCAGGTCGGCGTACTCGGCGTAGGCCAGACCACGCTCGATGCACGGTTCGATGCCGTTGCGCACCTCGTAGAAGCCCTCGGACGTGCGCTTGCCGGTGAGGAACTTCCGGTCACGCTCGTCGACGTCGCTGGTGAGCAGCGTCGCGGCCTGAGCGTCGGTGCGGGCGACGATCAGCGACGGCACGTTCAGCACGTCGGAGGCCAATCGCGCGGCGTTCAGCGTGCGCTCGTGCTGCTTGGTGGGGATGAGCACCTTGCCACCGAGGTGCCCGCACTTCTTCTCGGACGCGAGCTGGTCCTCCCAGTGCACGCCCGCGGCTCCCGCGGCGATCATGCCCTTCATCAGCTCGAACGCGTTGAGCGGACCGCCGAAACCGGCTTCGGCGTCAGCGACGATCGGCGCGAACCAGTCGATGTCGGTGTTGCCTTCGGCCCAGCTGATCTGGTCGGCGCGCATCAGCGCGTTGTTGATGCGGCGCACCACGGCCGGAACGGAGTTGGCCGGGTAGAGGCTCTGGTCGGGGTAGGTCTGGCCCGCCAGGTTGGCGTCCGCCGCGACCTGCCAGCCCGACAGGTAGATGGCCTTGAGGCCCGCGCGGACCTGCTGCACGGCCTGGTTACCCGTGAGGGCACCCAGCGCGTGGACGTAGTCCTCGGTGTGGAGCAGATTCCACAGCTTCTCGGCACCGCGCCGGGCGAGGGTGTGCTCCTCGACCACGCTGCCCCGCAGCCTGACGACGTCCGCCGCGGAGTAGGACCGCTTCACACCACGCCAGCGGGGGTTGGTCTTCCACTCCTGCTCCAGGGCCGCCGCTTCCTGCTCCAAGCGAGCCGACTGGGTCTTCTGGGTCTCCGCCATCGTGTTCTCCAACTTTGCGAACGTTGCGATCACTCGCCTGTTAACCGGGACCATGACATGCGCAGGGAAAACGGCGCCAGATCTCCAACTTGCCAAGTTGTGCTAATTTTTCGTAGCATTTTGCAAACGTTGCGAACCCTGAGGTTCACAACGACGTGGATTCCGGGTTCTTGATCGTTCCCGGCAAGGAAGTCCTTCACGGGGGATTCGATTCAGTGAGCAAGACTTTCGCCGGAGCGCGACTGCGTCATCTGCGAGAAAGCCGGTCGATGAGCCAAGCCGAGCTGGCTCGACTGCTCGAAATCTCGCCGAGTTACCTCAACCAGATCGAGCACAACACCCGTCCGCTGACCGTTCCGGTACTGCTTCGCATCACCGAAGCGTTCGGTGTGGACGCCGAGTTCTTCGCCAACAACGACACCTCCCGACTTGTCGCCGACGTCCGAGAGGCACTGTTGGACGAGTCGGTCAACGCCGACGTCTCCCCCGGGGAGATCAACGACTTGGCGAAGAACCTGCCCTCGGTGGCGCAGGCACTGGTCAAGTTGCACCGCAACTACCGCAACGCCATCGAGGAACAGCACCGCGCGACCGACTTCTTCTACGAGCGCGAGAACTACGTCGCCGAACTCGACGAACGCGCCGAGAAGATGTACGAGGAACTGGGCCTGCGTCGAGACGAGATCCGAAACGGACTGCGCGATCGCCTGGCCGAACACTACGGCGTCACCGTGACCACCGAGGGACTCAACCTCGCCGCGGGCGAACAACACCGTTACGAACCCGACGCGAAGGTGCTGCGACTGGCGCCGACACTGCGCATCGGACAGCAGGCGTTCCGCATGGCCTCGCAGATCGCGCTGCTGGAGTACGACGACCTGATCACCGAACTGGCCGATTCGTGGGCGTTCTCGGGCCCACCGGCACGCTCGTTGGCGCGGGTGGGCCTGGCGAACTACTTCGCGGGCGCGCTGATCCTGCCCTACAAGGCGTTCCTCAGCGCGGCCGAACGGTTCCGCTACGACATCGAGTTGCTGTGCGAGCACTTCGGTGTCGGATTCGAGACGGTGTGCCACCGCCTGTCCACGTTGCAACGGCCCAAGATGCGCGGTATTCCGTTCTCGTTCGTCCGGGTCGACCGCGCGGGCAACATGTCGAAGCGCCAATCGGCCGCCGGGTTCCACTTCTCCCGCGTCGGGGGCGCGTGTCCACTGTGGGTCATCTACGAGGCGTTCACCCGCCCCGGCAAGATCCTCCCCCAGGTCGTGACGTCGCGCTGGGCCTCCGACAGGCGGCTCGTCTGACCCCGGCGGGCCACGAACCCGGCCAGCGCCAGCGCGCCGAGAATCCCGAGACCGGCCGACGCCACGCCCACCGACTGGTCTACTCCGCGGGGTTGAACCTCGACGACAAGTCCGCAGCCACCCCCATCGGCATGGGCTGCAAGGTGTGTGAACGTCCCGCCTGCCCCCAACGGGCGTTCCCGACGATCGGCAAGGAACTGACAGTGGACGAGAACACCAGCACGTTCGTCCCGTATCCCGCGGTACCGAAGACGGACTGATCCCGACCGAGCCCCGTCCGGGGTGCGATCTCACCGCCATGGGGAGGCGCTCAGGGGGACCGCACCCCGGTCATCGGCCTCGATCAGTGCGAGGCCACCGTCCGTGTGTCGTCGATGACGCTACCGATACTCGGACCACGCGGCGGGATCGCGTCGTAGTCGGCCGGGTCGAGCTGGTTCACCCGGCCGCTGGCCACCGCGGAGAGCATCCCGTCGAGTCCGATGTAGACAGCCCTGGTCAACGCCGCGCGATACTGCTGGCCGAGCGTCTGGGTCTGTCCGCGCACCTCGAACAACACCGTGCCGCTTCCGTTGAGCGCGAAACTCCCGAGCCCGGTCCCCGGCAGGTGGAGATCCTGAGGGTAGAGCGTGACGTTGCCGAACAACGGTCGGTTGTTCGCCGCCCCCTGCAGCGCGTTGTAGACCGCGACGTTGAGCCGTTTGGAGTAGTCCAGGTCGTAGTCCGCGGCGTACTGCTCGTATCCCGGCGTGGTGGCCGGATCGTCGACGAACTTGCCGGAGATCGACAGGGTGACGAATTCGTCCGGGTCGTCCGGCATCACGTAGCACGCGCCCTGGTGGTGCAGGTCGACGTAGACGTCCACCTTGCCGAATTCGGCCTGCAACCCACGGTAGACGTCTCGCACCGTCCTACTCTCCGGTGTGATGTACCACCCGGGGGACTCGGAACTACCGGGGAAGTCCTCGGCACGCGGCACGTAGTTCAGATCCGGGTGATAGTCACGGTTGACGTCGAACCCGGGCCGCTCCGAATAGTCGTCCCCCTGGAGCGTGCCGGTGTAGTAGTTCCAGGCGGGCTCGCTCCCCCGCAGCTGCGGGAACCGAGCCGTCACCTCCTCCCACGTCATGTCATTGCCGCGCCGGTCCAGTTCGGCACCGTCGGGGTTGATCTTCGGGATCGCGACGATGGTCAGTTCGTCAAGCCACCGCCGTGCCTTCGCCGAGTCACTGGTGGCCAGCCAGTCCAACAGGTCGAGTATGGCGTCGGTACCGGTCTTCTCGTTGCCGTGGATCTCGCTGGTGATCAGTACCGCCTTGGGGCCCGTCCCCGCCCTCGCGCTCCAGATCTCGCGCCCGCGGTTGCTCATGCCGATCTGCTGGACGTCCACCTTGCCGTCGCTGATCCGCTCGATGCGGTCCAGCTCGATGCCGAGTTCGCGATGGTCGGTGAACTCGTTGATCGGCAGGTCACGCGGCTCGTCGCTGCACTCCTGAGCCGCGGAGACGAACGCCTCGTCCGTTGCCCGAGGACGATCGAGCTGGGTCGAGTAGGCGGGTACCTCGGAGAGGTCTGTCGACTCCGCGATGGCCGTGTAAGCGGTCGCGAGCAACGCGAACACTCCGGCGCCGACCAGCGCCGCCCGCGCGGGGCGTCTGATTGCTACCACGGGTGACTCCGAAAGGACAGGGACCACTCCTTGCTGAGAGTGATCACGACGTCACGGACGGAAGTTAGTTGTAGCAACGAACGTCCCCGCCGAAAAGGGCCGGGAAGGGCAGGCGTCGGGTTTGCCTGTTTCACAGCGACGCTCGACTACGCCCACGTTCGACGTGCTCGTGCCACCTTTCACGCTGCGGACACGGCGACACAATCTGCGGACACAGCTGCACAGTCCGCGGACACAGCTGCACAGCCTGCGGACACGGTGACACAGGCTGCGGACACGGAGTACGGGTGGGCGTTAAGTGGCTTCGCCGAGGGTCTTCTTCAACGCCTTGTTCGCCTTGCGGGCCATGTCCTTGATGGCCTCGCGGCGTTCGGCGTCGGCCTCGTAGTCGGCCTTGCGGTCCCGCACCACACGCGCCGGCGCCCCGACCGCGATGCCGTAGTCGGGGATGTCACCACGCACGACGGCGTGGGCCCCCAGCACACAGCCCCGTCCCACGCGGGTTCCCCGCAGCACCGACACCTTGGTGCCGATCCACGTGTCGGGACCGATCCGCACCGGGGACTTCACGATGCCCTGATCCTTGATGGGCACGGTGATGTCCGACGTCACATGGTCGAAGTCGCAGATGTAGACCCAGTCGGCGACGAGGGTGGCCGCGCCGATCTCGATGTCGAGATAGCCGTTGACCACGTTCTGGCGGCCGAACACCACCTTGTCGCCGATACGCAGCGAGCCCTCGTGGCAACGGATGGCGTTGCCGTCACCGATGTGCACCCAACGTCCGATCTCCATCCGGCCGTAGCCGGGACGGCAGTGGATCTCCACGTCCCGTCCGAGGAACACCATCCCGCGCAGGATGATGTGTGGATTGGCGATCCGGAACTTGAGCAGCCGCCAGTAGCGCACCAGGTACCACGGCGTGAAGGCACGATTGCGCCATACCCAGCGCAACGACTCGACCGTGAGAAACCGTGCCTGTCGAGGATCACGCCGGGCCCGGCGCCATGCCTGCACCCGCGACAACACGGGAGAGCCCCACATCGACGTCATGGGGTGACCGTAACGTGTGTATCGCGAGCACGGACGAGGGAGTGACGCGTGGGCACCAAGCTGATCATCGACACCGACCCGGGAGTGGACGACGCCTTCGCCATCGCGTTGGCAGCGCAGTCCGACGACGTCGAGCTGCTGGGCGTGACGACGGTGTTCGGCAACGTGCCGATCGAGACGACCACCCGTAACGCGCGCCGGATACTGGCGCTGTGCAAGCGTGGCGACGTCCCGGTGGCGGAGGGTGCCGCCCGCCCGCTCGTGCATCCCCACCTGCGCAGGGCGAAGTACGTACACGGCCTCGACGGCTTGTCGGGGCGTTCGGCGGCGCTGCCCGAAGCGGAACGTCCCGTCGAACCCGGGGGCGCGGTGCGGCTCCTGTCCCGACTGCTGGAAAGCTCCACGGAACCGGTGACGATCGTGCCGATCGGACCGCTCACGAACATCGCCACGCTCCTGGCGGCCCGCCCGGATCTACACCACAGGATCGCCAGGTTGGTGATCATGGGCGGTGCGCTGACGCACGGCAATTCCAGCGCCGCGGCCGAGTTCAACGTCTGGAGTGACCCGGAGGCCGCGCACCGGGTGCTCACAGGCGGGGAGGTGCCGTGCGTGCTGGTGCCCATGGACCTCACCTATCGCTGCGCAGTGGACAGGGAGTGGCTCGACACACTCGCGGCCTCGGGATCGCTCGGGGCCGCGCTGGCCGCCCTGACCCCCGACTATCTCGCCCACTACCGCAAAGCGCTCGGCTGGGAAGGCATGGTGCTGCACGACGCGGTGGCGGTCGCGGAGGCCATCCGCCCCGGAATACTGCGCACCGAATCGCTGCCCGTCTCGGTGGAGACGTCGTTCGGACCCGCCCGTGGCGCGACGGTGGTCGACCGGCGTCGTCCCGAAGTACGGGCCGAGACCGAGGTACCCGACGGGGTCACATCGGTGGACGTCGCCGTGGACGCCGACCTGGACGCTCTTCGCGCGTTTCTCCTGGAGCGGCTCACACTGCGCTGATCGCACCACCCGATGCGAGGAGCCATTCGTTCGCACCAACGCGGGATGCCCTCACGCACCGTGGCCTTTCAGTGCTTATCCTGTGCCCATGAGGGCTGTCGGCGGACCGCGGATCCGAAAGCTGTTGCTCGCGGTGTTATCGGCAGCGGTCGCCGTGAGCGTGTTCGTCGTGGCACTGCGCCTCACCCCGCAGAGCGCCGAGAGCACAGCGGCCTCACCGCCGAGTTCGGACCCGAGTCCGTCGTCGGTTCCGTCCACACCGCCGAGCGCCGAGCCACCGACGTCGTCGGTGCCCCCCACGTCGAGACTGCGCTTCGAGGAGTGGGTGGACGACGTGGCCGACTGGCTCGACATCCCGCACCGGGCGATGCACGCCTATGCGACCGCGACGGTGCTGCTGACCGAGGAACAACCCGACTGTCACCTGTCGTGGGTGACGCTGGCCGGAGTCGGTCGCACGGCCACCGATCACGGTCGGGTGAACGGGGGCACGATCACCGAGGACGGCACCATGTCCGAGCCCATCGACACGGTGGAGGTCCGCGACTTCGCCGGCGACCTGGTGTCCGTACCCGGCGCGGCGGGACCGCTGCAGCTTTCACCGGACGTCTGGGAACGTTTCAAGGCAAGCCCCACCGAGGGGACCCCGGACATCCAGAACATCGACGACGCCGCTTTGACGGCGGGCAGGGCGATGTGCGCGGGTGGTCGGGACCTCTCCGACGGCGACGGCTGGTTGGACGGCGTGTCGGTGCTGCAGGACGAACCGTTGTTTCTGCACCGCGTGTTGGCCACCGCCAACGTCTACGGCACAGTGGGCGAGAACCGCAGCGAACCGAACACCGCCGCGTTGCAGGCCGTCATGTTCGCCGTCGACAAGATCGGCCTGCCGTACGTGTGGGGCGGTAACGGCGAGGAAGCCGGTCACGACGGTTTCGACTGCTCGGGGCTGACCACGGCCGCGTACGCCAGCGCCGGGATCACACTGATGCGCACGGCGCACACGCAGTACCACAGTGTCCCGTTGGTGCCCGCCGACGAGGAACTGCAACTCGGGGACCTCGTGTTCTTCGGCGATCCCGCGACCAAGATCCATCACGTGGGCATCTACATCGGCAACCGACAGATGATCGACGCGCCGACCTTCGGCCAGGCCGTGCAGGTGCACAACTATCGCAAGCCGGGCGACAACTACGCGGGCGCGGGCAGGCCGACCGCGGCGTAGTACGCATCCAGCGGCCTCAACCGCCGACGTAGGACGCCAGGTGGGCACCGGTGAGTGTGGACCGATCGGCGACGAGCTCCCTCGGGGTGCCCTCGAAGACGATCCGACCTCCCTCGTGGCCGGCTCCGGGACCGAGGTCGATGATCCAGTCGGCGTGCGCCATGACGGCCTGGTGATGCTCGACGACGATGACCGACTTCCCCTCCTCGACGAGCCGGTCGAGGAGACCGAGCAACTGCTCGACGTCGGCGAGGTGCAAGCCGGCGGTCGGTTCGTCCAGGACGAGGATCCCACCCCTCTCCCCCGGGTGCGTCGCGAGTTTGAGCCGCTGTCGTTCCCCACCGGACAGTGTCGTGAGCGGTTGGCCGAGGGTGAGATAGCCGAGTCCCACGTCCACGAGTCGTTGAAGGATCCTGTGGGCCGCGGGGACACGCGCTTCACCGGCGCCGAAGAACTCCCCGGCCTCGTCCACCGACATCGCGAGCACCTCGCTGATGTCACGTCCCCCGAATTCGTATTCGAGTACCGAGGGCTGGAACCGCTTCCCCTCGCATTCCTCACAGGTGACGGCCACCCCGGCCATCATCCCCAGGTCGGTGTGGAGGAAACCGACGCCGTTGCAGGTGGGGCAGGCGCCTTCGGAGTTCGGGCTGAACAGTCCCGGCTTCACACCGTTGGCCTTCGCGAACGCCTTGCGGATCGGGTCGAGCAATCCGGTGTAGGTCGCCGGGTTGCTGCGTCGCGAGCCGCGGATCGGTGTCTGGTCCACCGCGACCACACCCACATCGGCGGGCAGCGAGGAATGCACCAACGAACTCTTGCCCGAACCCGCGACCCCGGTGACGGCGACCAGCACGCCGAGCGGGATGTCGACGTCGATGTCGCGCAGGTTGTGCGTGTTCGCCCCACGGACCGGAAGCCGACCGGTGGGTGTCCGCACGGTCTTTTTGAGGGCGGTCCGGTCGTCGAGATGGCGGCCGGTGAGGGTACCGCTGCCCCGCAACCCCGCGACGGTGCCCTCGAAACAGACCGAGCCGCCCGCGGCACCCGCTCCCGGGCCGAGGTCGACGACGTGGTCGGCGATCGCGATGACCTCCGGCTCGTGTTCCACGACGAGCACCGTGTTCCCCTTGTCGCGCAACCGCAGCAGCAGCTCGTTCATCCGCTGGATGTCATGAGGGTGCAGACCGGTGGTCGGCTCGTCGAAGACGTAGGTGACGTCGGTCAGCGGAGAACCGAGGTGGCGGACCATCTTGACGCGCTGCGCCTCACCACCCGACAGGGTGCCCGACGGTCGGTCGAGCGAGAGGTATCCGAGCCCGATCTCCACGAACGAGTCGAGCGTGTCCTGCAAGGCGGCCAGCAGCGGCGCCGTCGTCTCCCGCACCCGACTCCCACCGGATTCGCGGAGCCCGCGCACCCATTCGGCCAGGTCGCTGACCTGCATCGCGCAGGCGTCGGCGATGTTGATCCCCTCGATCCTCGACGAGCGGGCCGTCTCGGACAGCCGGGTGCCGTCGCACTCCGGACAGGTGGTGAACTTCACCGCGCGTTCCACGAACGCCCGGATGTGCGGCTGCATCGCCTCCTTGTCCTTGGACAGGAACGACTTCTGGAACTTCGGGATCAGCCCCTCGTAGGTGAGGTTGACACCGCCGATCCTCACCTTGGTCGGCTCCTTGTACAGGAAGGCGTCGAGTTCCTTCTTCGTGTAGTCCCGGATCGGTTTGTCGGGGTCGACGAACCCCGACTCGGCGTAGAGCCGCACCGTCCAGAAGCTGTCCGACTTCCAGCCGGGGATGGTGAACGCCCCCTCGGAGATCGACTTGGACTCGTCGTAGAGCTGGGTGAGGTCGATGTCGGAGATCGTGCCCAGCCCCTCACAGCGCGGACACATGCCGCCGGTGATGCTGAACCCGCGTCGCTCCTTCACCTTCCTTCCGCCCCGCTCCAGCGTGACCGCACCCGCTCCGCTGATCGAGGCGACGTTGAACGAGAAGGCCTGGGGCGAGCCGATGTGCGGCCGGCCGAGCCGGCTGAACAGGATGCGCAGCATCGCCCCCGTGTCGGTCGCGGTGCCGACCGTGGACCGGGGGTCGGAGCCCAGCCGCTGCTGGTCCACGATGATCGCGGCCGTCAACCCGTCCAACACGTCGACGTCGGGCCGCGCCGAATGCGGCATGAAGCCCTGCACGAAAGCGCTGTAGGTCTCGTTGACCAACCGCTGTGACTCCGCGGCGATCGTGTCGAACACGAGGGAGCTCTTGCCCGAGCCGGACACACCGGTGAACACGGTCAGCCGACGTTTCGGGATCTCGACGGTGAGGTTTTTGAGGTTGTTCACGCGCGCGCCGTGCACCCGGATCGTGTCGTGGCTGTCGGCGGCGGGTATCGCGGGCGATGAGTCCTTGGTCACAATTGGAAACCCTATGGCGGGCACCGACACTCTCGGGCGGGCAAATACGGTCGTGCCGACGGCCTCGAACCCGAGCCGATCGGACCGGAGGTCGAGACGGTGTCCGGTCGCCTCGCCCCGCACGGCACCGCGGCCCAGCGACGCGATCACGTCCCCGCTCAGCGCCCCACCATCGCCGAGGGATCTTCGAGACACTCGGTGATACGGCCGTAGTGAAAAACCAGACCTCCGGTGAGGAGCCCACCATGCGCGAGGCCTTGCGCCGTGACCTGACCGTCGCCCTCAAAGCTCGCGACCGAGTACGAGGAGAGGGGCCGCACCGACCACGCCGACCGGCTCCGCGCCGAGGCCGAGGTGCTGAGTCGACACCTCGCCTGATATCCGGCCGAAGACCCGGTCGCCCGACGACAGTCCCCTCGAAGGCGGGCGTCTCAACCCTGCTCGGCGTCGCGCTACGCCGGGACCCGCTCCGCACGACACACGAACGCCGTGGGGGCACGACCGATGCGGGTGAGCACCACGCTCACCTCGTTGGCCCCCCGTGGTTTGAGCCTGCGACGCAACGCGTCGGGGTCGATGTCGAGACCCCGCACCAGGATCTCCAACCGGCCCACGTCGTGTCGCCGCAACGCCGCTCGCAGCGCCTTCTCGCTGTAGCGGCCCGACTCCAGCACCCGAAACGCCCGTACCCCCGGCGGCGGCGTGTCCCCGGTGAGGTAGGCGATGCGTGGATCGAGCTGCCACAGCCCGTGCCGGGCGGCGTAGTGCCGCACCAGTCCGGCCCGCACCACGGCGCCGTCGGGGTCGACGATCCACTCGCCCACCTCGTCCACCCCGACGTCGTCGGGTTCGGCATCGGTGATCGACCACGCCTCACCGGTGGAGTTCAGCACGGTGGCCCGCCGTGACGCGGTGGCCAGTCCCTCGCTGTACAGACTCGCCTCACGCACGCGACCGTCCAACGAGATGATCTCCACTTCACACGCCCAGGGGGCGACCTGCGGATCAAGGCCCGGCGAGCACTTCACCACCAGCTCGCGCCCCGCGTACACCGAGGCGAGGTCGTCGAGCGCGGGCACGAAGTCCTCCGGCCGCCAACGTCGTCGTCCTGATGCGTCCCGACGCGCGGGATCGGCGACCACCACGGTGTCCCGGGTCACGGGGCGCAGTGCGTCCGCCCGCACGAGCGCGGGCCGCACCCCGGACACCGCGCAATTGTGCTCGGCCATCGCCAGTCGCACCGCGTCCACATCGGACCCCACGCAGCGGCGTGCCGTGCGGGCCAGCTCCACCAGATCGGCCCCCACCGAACACGTCACGTCGTGCACGTCGCGTCCCGCCAACCGCTTCGCCCGATACGCGGCAACGGCGGACGCGCTCGCCTGCTGCAACGCCTCGTCGGTGAACAGCCACCGGCAGCCGCCGTCCACCTTGTCCCCGGCTTTGCGGCGGAGCAGCAGGGTCTCCAGCACCGCGGCGGCGTACCGGGCACCGACCACACGACGTGCGGCGGCCACGTCGGAGAGCCTGCTCGACTCCGTGAGGTCGAGCCCGGAACACGCCTCCAACGCCGCACCGCCCTCCCGCGAACGCAGGAACGCGACGTCGTCGAGCGAGAAGGCGTACGACACCTACAGTTCCGTGGGCGCGGCCGGTTTCGTGCCGGTGATCATCACGTTGTAGAACAGCTCCCTCGGCAGCACCTTGGACAGCACCTTGCGGTCCAGGGCCGACAACCGCAGCCAGGTGTGGTAGGCGAACAACCGCCACCGCAACGTCAGCTTCTCCTGCGGAACGGCGGCCTCGAACGTCCGCACGGGCCACCCCACCAAAGCGGCGCTGAACTCGTCCGTCACCGCCCGCACGTCCACCGCCCCGGCACCGAGCGCCATCCGCTCCAATTCGGAGGGATCGAACGTGTGCAGGTCGACCACCGCCTCCAACGCCGCCGCCCGAGACGACTCGTCGAGCTCCCGCTGCGGACGACGCCAGTCACGCAGCGGTGGCAGCTTGGTGATGTTCGTGGTCAACCACCAGGTGAGCCTGCCGAGTCTGCGGGCGTAGAAGTCACCGATCTTGGTCGGTTCGCCCGCGAAGACGAACCGACCGCCGGGCTTGAGCACCCGCAGCACCTCGCGGAACGCGGCCCGCACGTCGGGGATGTGATGCAGCACCGCGTGTCCGACCACGAGGTCGAAACTGTTGTCGTCGTACGGGATGCGTTCGGCGTCGGCCACACGGCCGTCCACGTCGAGTCCGAGGTTCTTCGCGTTGCGCAACGCGACCTGCACCATGCCCGGCGACAGGTCGGTCACCGACCCCTTCTTGATGACCCCGCCCTGCATGAGGTTCAGGAGGAAGAACCCGGTGCCGCTGCCCAGTTCCATGGCATGGCCGTAGGGCTGGTCCTGCGTGCCCGCGACGGCGTTGAACACCTCGGTGGCGTACGAGATGCACCGCTCGTCGTAGGAGATCGACCACTTCTCGTCGTAGGTGCCCGCCTCCCAATCGTGGTAGAGCACATTGGCGAGCTTGGGGTCGTGGTAGGCGGCCTGAACCTCCTCGGCGGTGGCGTGCGGATTCGGCGCGGGATCGGACACCTGGGTCACGTCACTTCCCCTCGAAGGTGGCCTTGCCCGGCCCGTTCTCGATGAACGACTGCATACCGCGCTTCTGGTCCTCGGTCGCCCACAGGCCGGTGAACAGCTGGGTCTCCAGCTTCAACCCGTTGCGCAGGTCCATGTCGAGACCGGCGTCGATGGCGATCTTCGCCGCCCGCAGCGCCACGGCCGGGCCGTTCACGAACTGCGAGGCCCACCGATGCGCGGCGGCGTACACCTCGTCGGGCGCCACGACCTCGTCGACCAGACCGATGGCCAGCGCCTCCTCGGCCTTGACGAACCGGCCGGTGAACACGATGTCCTTGGCCCGGCTCGGTCCCACCAACCTGGCGAGTCGTTGGGTACCGCCCGCCCCGGGGATGATGCCGAGCTGGATCTCCGGCTGTCCCACCTTGACGTTGTCGCCCGCCACCCTGCGGTCGGCGGTCAACGCCAGCTCGAGCCCACCACCCAGCGCGTAACCGGTGATCGCGGCGACCGTGGGCTTCGGCAGCTCCGCGATCAGGGTCAACGACTCCGACAACGCCGTGCCGAACCGCTGCATCTCGACATAGGACTTCGCGGCCATCTCCTTGATGTCGGCGCCGCCCGCGAAGGTCTTCTCCCCGCCGTAGAGGATGACGGCCCGCACGTCGTCGCGCTCCGCCGCTTCCTTCGCGGCCTCGGCCAGTTCCGCCTGCACCTGGTTGTTCAGGGCGTTCACCGGCGGCCGGTCCAGCCGGATGGTGCCGACACCCGCGTCGACCTCGAGACGCACGAACTCGCCCACGCCTTCCTCCTTCGTTACCGCGATCGGGGACCGACCGGATCGGTCTCCGCTTTCACCCTCCCGCAGGCTACCCGCCGGTAAAAGAGGTTATCGACGTCGGGCGAAGTAGCGGTCCCCCGAACGTTGCAGCATCAGTTCCTGTCCGAACGCCTGCGACAGGTTCTCACTGGTCAACACGTCGTCCATGAGACCGGCCGCCACGACCCGACCCCCCGACAGCAACAACGCGTGGGTGAACCCCGGCGGAATCTCCTCGACGTGGTGGGTCACGAGCACCATCGCGGGCGCGTCGGCGTCGTACGCCAAGGCCGACAGCCTGGCCACCAGGTCCTCTCGACCACCGAGGTCGAGTCCGGCCGCGGGCTCGTCCAACAACAGCAACTCGGGGTCGGTCATCAGCGAACGCGCGATCAGCGTCCGCTTGCGTTCTCCCTCGGAGAGGGTGCCGTAGCTGCGGTCGGCGAGGTGTCCGATGCCCAACGCCGCCAACAGTTCCTCGGCTCGATCGGTGTCGAGTTCGTCGTAGGTCTCACGCCAACGGCCCAGCACCGCGTACCCGGCGCTGACCACCACGTCCCGCACCTTCTCCTCGGCCGGGACCCGGCCGTTGACCGCGGCCGAGGTGAACCCGATCCTGGTGCGCAGTTCGAACACGTCCACCCGGCCGAGCCGCTCGCCCAGCACGTGCACGACGCCCGTCGTGGGGTGCAGTTCAGCGGCGGCGAGTTTGAGCAACGTGGTCTTGCCCGCGCCGTTCGGGCCGAGCACCACCCACCGTTCGTCCAGCTCCACCGACCAATCGAGGTCGGCGAGCAGGTTGTTCTTCCCCCTCCTGACCCCCACACCGGACATGTGGATCACGAGATCAGCGAGGTTCTCCGGGACCGCCACGTCATTCACGTGGGTCATTGTCACCGACCGACGGAAGAAGACGTGCATGGCCCCGCGTTCGACGTGTCGGCGTGCTCAGGCCAACACGACCCTGCCCAGTTCGGCCGGGGTCGCCAACAGCGGATGCTTGGGCAGCACACGCACGGTGTAACCGAGGGACCCGGCGAACGGCAGTCGCAGGGAAGTCACGAACTCGCCGCGTCCGCACGGCGCCATGGTGGCGGTCACGACGTCGCTGAGGTCGTCGGTGTCCCCGACCCTGCCCACGACGGCCTGGACCTCCACATCGTCCTCATCCAATTCCGCGAGCTCGACGCGGGCGGTGATCCGGGCGCGGGCGCCCACGACGGGCACGTCACTGTCCTCCACCGACAACTCCGTGGACACCACACGCAACAACGGCCAGCACGCGTCCACCCGGGCCCGGTAGGCGGCCAGCGAACGCGCCCCCGCGTAGTCGTCGGCCACCGCGGCCGCCACGGTGGTCGCCGCGGGACGGTAGAAGGACTCCACGTACTCGCGCACCATGCGCGACGCCTGGACGCGCGGTCCGAGTGTGCGCAGGGTGTGCCAGATCATCGACAACCAACCCCGCGGCACCCCGTTCTCGTCCCGGTCGTAGAACAGCGGCGCGACCTGTTGGCCCAACAGGTCGTACAACGCGGCGGCCTCGAGATCGTCCCGCAGCAGCGGATCGGTGACGCCGTCGGCGGTGGGGATGGCCCACCCGTTGCTGCCGTCGTAGTACTCGTCCCACCACCCGTCACGGATCGACAGGTTCAGACACCCGTTCAACGCGGCCTTCATGCCCGAGGTACCGCACGCCTCCAACGGCCGGGTCGGGTTGTTCAACCACACGTCGCAGCCGCGGTACAGGTACCGGGCCATCGACATGTCGTAATCGGGCAGGAAGACGATGTGCTCCCGCACGGCCGGGTCGTCGACGAACCGCACGATCTGCTGGATGAGCGCCTTGCCACCCTCGTCGGCCGGATGGGACTTACCCGCGACCACGATCTGGATGGGCCTTTCGTCGTCCAACAGCAACGCACGCAACCGTTCGGGGTCCCGCAGCATCAGGGTGAGCCGCTTGTAGGTGGGGACACGTCGGGCGAAACCGACGGTGAGCACGTCGGGGTCGAAGATGCGCTCGGTCCAGCCGAGTTCCAACGCCGAGGCGCCGCGCTGCAACCACGCCTCCCGCGCCCGACGCCGCACCTCGGCCACCAGATTGCCGCGCAACTCCCGGCGCAACGCCCACAGCTGTTCGTCGGTGACGTTCGGGTCGATCCCCGAACCGTTGCCGTCATGGCCCCATTCCTCGTCGCTGCCGCCCAGCAGGGCGCTCATCTCCCGGGCCACCCAGGTCGGGCCGTGCACACCGTTGGTCACCGAGGAGATCGGCACCTCCTCGATGTCGAAGCCGGGCCACAGCCGGCTGAACATCCGCCGCGACACCTTCCCGTGCAGGGCCGACACGCCGTTGGCGCGCTGCGCCAACCGCAACCCCATGTGCGCCATGTTGAACCGCTCGGGGTTGTCCTCGCCGCCGAGCGCGAGCACCCGCTCGACGTCGACCCCCGGAAGCAGCCGCCCGTCACCGAAGTAGTGCCTGACCAGGTCCACCCCGAACCGGTCGATGCCGGCCGGCACCGGTGTGTGCGTGGTGAAGACCGTGCCCGCCCGCACGGCCGACAACGCCTCCTCGAACGTCAGCTCCCCCTCGGCCAGCACCTCCCGGACCCGTTCCAGCCCGAGGAACCCGGCGTGGCCCTCGTTGGTGTGGAACACCTCCGGCTGCGGATGCCCGGTCAGCTCGCAGTAGCGACGCACCGCGCGCATCCCGCCGATCCCCGCGAGGATCTCCTGCCGGATGCGGTGGTCGTCGTCGCCGCCGTACAGCCGGTCGGTGACACCACGCAGATCCTCGTCGTTGCCCTCCACGTCGGTGTCGAGCAACAACAACGGCACCCGGCCCACCCGCGCCAGCCAGATCTGCGCCAGCAGGTCCCGCCCCCCGGGCATGGCCACGTGCACGTACACCGGCTCCCCCGACGGCTCGGTGAGCAACTCCAGCGGCAGCCCACTGGGATCGATCACCGGGTAGTGCTCCACCTGCCAGCCGTCCAAGGACAACGACTGCCGGAAATACCCCGCCCGGTACAGCGGTCCGACACCGATCACGGGCACGCCGAGGTCGGAAGCGGCCTTGAGGTGGTCTCCCGCCAGCACGCCGAGTCCGCCGGAGTAGTTCGGCAACGCCTCGTGGACCCCGAACTCCATGGAGAAGTACGCGATGGCCCGCGGGAAACGTTCGCCGTCCTCGGCCTGCTCCATTCGGCGCTGGTACCACCGCGGCTCGGTGAGATACCGCTGCAGGTCCTCACTCGCTTTGCGGGTGCGGTCCAGAAACTCCGGATCGCGTGCCAGTTCGTCCAACCGGGAAGCGGGCACTTCGGCGAGCATGCGCAGCGGATCCCGGATCCGCCGGAACAGGGCGTCATCCATCGACGCGAACAGGTCGCGCGTCGGCGGATGCCAGGTCCACCGAAGATTGGTGGCCAATTCGGCCAGACCCGACAACTCGTCGGGCACACGCGCGTGCACGGTGAACCGGCGGACAGCTTTCATGAAGATCGACCATAACGCCACGGGCGGTAACCGGCGCGAGCGCTCACTCCGCCGCGCAACAGCCGCGCCACGTCAGCCGTATCACAGCCGAGTTCCCCGGGACCGCCCCGGAAGGACCAGCCGGTCCGCTACTGTCCCCAGCCATGGAACGCTCAGGGGGACGAAAAAGAAAGCGACCCTTACTGACCATCGCCGCCGTTCTCTCCATGCTCGCGGTCACGGGCTGTGCCAACGAGATCCACGGTGAGCCGTCCAGCGAAGGCGAGATCGCCGGTCTGCCCATCACGCACTTCGAGAGCGGGCTCAAGGACGAGGCTCCCACTCCGAATCTGTCGGTGACGAACATGTCGAGCAGTCAGGAGGACCAACTCGCGGTCGCCGCCATCGCCGACGTGTCCGCGTTCTGGAGCAAGCAGTTTCCCCTGCACTTCGGCCAGGAGTTCGAACCGGTGGCGGAGCTGCTGTCGTACGACCCCCACGAAGACGACATGGAGGTGTGCGGGGCGAGCACCTCCGAGGCCGCCATGAACGCCTTCTACTGTCCGGCCGCGGACCTGGTGGCGTGGGATCGTGGAATGTTGCTGCCGCTGCTAAGGCAACAGTTCGGGCCGATGGCCGTCGTGACCGTGCTCGGCCATGAATTCGGTCACGCGGTGCAGTACCGGCTCGGCGAACAGGCCGGCATCAACCAAGGGACCTCGACGATCGTCAAGGAACAGCAGGCCGACTGCTTCACGGGCGCGTACTTCCGGTGGATCGCGGAAGGCAACAGCGAGTACTTCAGGGTGTCGACGTCCGAGGGACTCAACCAAGTGATGGCGTCGCTGTTCTTCATCCGCGACGAGCCGGGCCAGTCGGCCTCCGCCCAGGGCGCGCACGGAACCGCGTTCGACCGCACGTACGCGTTCCAACTCGGGTTCGAACAGGACGCCTCGAGGTGCGCGGAGATCGACCAAGCCGAGGTGGACTCGCGCATCACCGAACGACCTTTCGCCCCCAACGACACCGGCATGGGCGACATCCCCGTCAACGACAACACGATGGCCATGCTTCAGACGAGTCTCGACGAGTCCTTCGCGGGCACCGGTGTGCAGGGGCCGAGGATCGTCAACGACGGCGGCTCGTGCCCCCAGGGTGTCTCCACCCCACCGGCCTCCTACTGCCAGGAGACCAACACCGTCTCCATCGACATGGCCGCCCTGGCGGAACTGGGACAGCCCATCGACCGGGAGGCCGAGTTCACCGGACGGGATTCAGGAGGTGGGCTCGGGGACTTCGCCGCGTTCGCCGAGGTCGTGTCCCGGTACGTGCAGGGCATCCAAGCGGGCCTGGACATCCCGATCGACAACCGCAACGCGGGGCTCCGCACCGCGTGTCTGGTGGGCGCGTGGACCAAGGCCCTCGAAAGCGGCGGCACCGCCCTGCAGCCCTCCCCCGGCGACCTCGACGAGGCGATCGCCGAACTCCTCCAGCCCCGCAGCCTCATCGCGGCCGATGTCAACGGACATCCCGCCGCGAACGGATTCGCCCGCATCGAGGCGCTGCGGCTCGGCTACTACGACGGCTCACCGGCCTGTAGCCAGAAATACCCCTAAGTGAAGGCAGGCCACCGCGTCCGCACGGTGACGCGGTGGCCTGTTCGGCTCACGGACACGGGCCGATCCGCTCTAGAACAACGCGCTGGCCAAGTCGCGCCGTGCCTTGGCGACCCGTTCGTCGGCGGGGTCGAACAGTTCGAACAACCCCACCAGGTGCTCCCGCACCCGGTCACGGTCGCTGCCGCTCGTCCTGCGGATGGCGGCGATCAGCCTGGCGAAGCCCTGCTCCACCTCACCGCGAGCGACCTCCACATCGGCGGCGGAGAGTTGGGCGTCGAGGTCGTTCGGATCCTCGTCGGCCTTGGCCACGACCGACGGGTCGACGTTCGCGGCTCGTTCGGCGAACTCCACCTGAGTCAGCGCCGCCTTGGCCTGCTCGTTGTTCGGTTCGCTGTCGAGGATGCGCTGATAGGCAGCCTTCGCGGCGGCGTAGTCACCCTGCGCGAAGGCGTTCTCGGCCTCGGCGAACCGGGGGTCCTGCGGCTCTTCGGGCTGCGCACCGCCCTGTTGCGCGGCCTGGATACCGGGAAGCTTGTCCCGCAGGGCGTCCAACAACTGGCTCAACCACTGCCTGATCTGCGGTTCGGGCAACGCTCCCGAGAACGCGTCCACCGGCTGCCCGCCCGCGATGGCGATGACGGTGGGGATCGACTGGACTCCGAACAGTTGCGAGATTCGCGGGTTGGCGTCCACGTCGACCTTGGCGAGCACCCAGGCACCGTTGCTTTCGCCCGCGAGCTTCTCCAACACGGGGCCGAGCTGCTTGCACGGCCCACACCAATCGGCCCACAGGTCCACCACGACCAGCTGCCGCAGCGACCTCTCCACGACCTCGGCCTGGAAGGTGGCTTCGGTGACGTCGATGACGTTCCCGCCCGCCGCCCCGTTCGTCGCCTGGCCACCGGCGCCGCCCTGCGACGCCTGCCGTGCCGCCGCCTCGGCCCGCGCCTTCACGGCCGACAGGTCCACGGCTCCGGAGAGCGAGGCGGAGACGGCTGGTGAGTTACTTCCTGATCCGCGTGGCTGTGTCACGGTGTCCATCCTGGCATGGACGGTCGACGACGTCAGCGCTGGTCCGGGGCTTGTTGAAAGACCTCACCGGAGTCACCCGTCGTTTCGTGCCAGGTGTTGTTCCACCCGCTCGACCTTCGCCGCCAACTGCCCCTCGTGCCCTGGGCGGATGTCGGCTTTGAGCACCAGGCTCACGCGAGCAGCCCCTTCACCCGCCGCCTCGACGGCCCGCTTGACGACGTCCATCACCTCATCCCACTCGCCCTCGATGTTGGTGAACATCGCGTTGGTCTCGTTCGGCAGTCCCGACTCCCGAACGACCTGCACGGCACGGGCCACGGCCTCGCTGACGCTGCCGTCCTCCCCACCCGACGGACTCACGCTGAACGCCACGATCAATGTCCTTCGCCTCCTCTTTCACACCGGCTTCGGTGACATCACACCGTCCCCGTCCTCAGCCTGCCGGGGATCACTGCTAACTTCGAGCCTCATGAAAGGTCCGTTGCCGTTCGACCCGATCGCGCGCGCGGCGCAACTGTGGGAGGACCGCATCGGGCCTTCCACCACGATGGCCGCCGTCACCGGGTTGATGCGCGTCCAGCAGATCATCCAGTCTGCCGTCGACACGGCGCTCAAACCCCACGGCCTGACGTTCGCGCGGTTCGAGGCGCTGACACTGTTGACCTTCGCACGGCAGTCACGGTTGCCGATGCGGGTCATGGGCGAACGTCTTCAGCTCCACCCGACGAGCGTGACCAACATCGTGGACCGGCTTGAGAAGGACGGTCTCGTCGAACGGCTTCCTCATCCCACCGACCGGCGGACGACGCTGGTCGAGATCACCGAGGAAGGCATGCGGCGACGGGAGGAGGCCACCAAGGCCATCACCGACATCAACTTCGGCCTCGTCGGACTCACCCAACGGCAGACGGAACAGCTCACCGAGCTGCTGACGAAGGTGCGTAAGGCCGCGGGCGACTTCATCGACTGAGAAGCCGCCCGCTGAAGCGGATCACGCGCTGGCGACCGCGTCGCCGTCGTCACGGCGCACGAACAGAGCGGTGCCGCCGTAGCGCAGCCGCTCGGGGCCGTCGAGCTTGCCGCGGCGCAGCGCCCACCTTTCGAACAACCAGGTGAACAGCGGCGGGACGGCGGCGAGCAGGGCAGCCAGCACGGTGCCGAACCGCCAGCCGAGCGGACGTGCGACCGCGAGTGTCGTGACGGCGTAGATGACGAACAGTGCGCCGTGCACAGCGCCCAGTACCGGGACGCCCCCCTCGCCGAGCTCCACGACATATTTCAGGAACATGCCGACCAGGAGCCCCATCCACGAGAAGGCTTCAGCGATGGCCACGACACGGAACAAGACAGCAGCCTTGTTCGACAAGGAATCCTCCTCGGATCGCTGATCGCCGGGTCAGGCGATCGCACAGCACACTTGAAAAACCACGTCAACCACGCTGTCGGGACGTCGCGATATCCAGTGTGAGCCGTGATGTCCGTCACCGGCCTACCGGGGCGGTACACGCGGCGTCGACAAGGTCGTGGCCCTGGTCGGAGCCTCCAACATAAAACCTTCTACGGGGCGACCTCACCATGCCATCACGCAAATCACAGGGATGTCGAATCTCCTCGCCCGCGCCCGGGCACAGCCTCCTTCCGAGGACCCGGCCGTTCTCGGGCAGGGAGGCGGGGTGCGTGATCGACGATGGGGCACCGGGAACGGCGAACCCCGATCATGGAATCGGCGATCGACACGGAGGCATACAGAGGCATTCCGGCATACAGAGGCATTCCGGTATCCCGTGCCGACCACCACCACACGGAGCGAGCCCGCCGGTAGATTCCACAACCATGATCGCACCGCTGCGTCCCGTCCGACTTCCCGCGAACCAACCCACGCAGTTCTACCGGGGCGGCACGGCCATCGCCGCGTTCCGCTCGGCGGGAGCTCCCACCGGATCGACCGGGCGCGCCGACGCCTTCGGCCCGGAGGACTGGGTGGCGTCCACGACCACGTTGTTCGGACACAGCACCGAGGGCTTGACGCGGCTGCCCGACGGGCGGTGGTTGCGCGACGCGGTGCAGGCCGACCCGATCGGTTGGCTCGGCCGACGCCACGTCGACGCCTACGGCACCTCGACGGCACTGCTGGTGAAGCTGCTCGACGCCGGGCAGCGGCTGCCGGTGCACTTCCACCCGGACGACGATTTCGCACGTCGCCACTTCGACTCGCACTTCGGCAAGACCGAGGCGTGGATCGTCGTGGGAACACGCGGTGCGGACCCCACGGTGTACGCGGGTTTCCGGGAGACCCTCGACGCCCGCACCATCCGTGACTGGGTCGCGGAACAGGACGCCCCCTCGATGGTGAACGCGTTGAACGCGATCACCGTGGAACCGGGCGACACCGTGTACATACCGGCGGGCCTACCGCACGCGATCGGCGAGGGCGTGTTCGTGGTCGAACTGCAGCAACCCACCGACTTCTCACTGACCTTGGAATGGCGTGACTTCCTCGGCTCCGCGGAGAGGGGTCACCTCGGTCTCGGCTTCGACACGGCTCTTCAAGCACTGGACCGCTCGGGCTGGGACGCCGAACGACTGGCGGGTCTGATTCGGCGTACGGCTGGCGTGACCGAGTCCAGAAGTGACCTGCTCGTACCGGATTCGCGGAGGTTCTTCCGCGCCGACCGGCTCCGGCCAGCGACGCCACTGGCCGTCGCCCCGTCGTTCGCGGTCCTCATCGTCAGCGAAGGAGAGGGACGGCTGCGCACCGAACACGGCGAGGTCTACCCACTGTCCACAGGGGACACCTGGGTGGTGCCGTACGCGGCGGGCGAACTCGAACTCGACGGCGACATCACCGTCCTGCGCTGCCGCCCGCCCGCGGCCGCCGCCTGAGCAGGCGCTCGACGACGCACATCGGCTTGGTGAGACCTCACCGCCCCGGCCCACTGACCGTGCCGGGGCGGTCGGTCCCGAAAACCCCGTCGGTTCGGCCGCTGTCCACGCCTCGGCGCGGGAACGGTCAGACCTTGATCAGCAGCGCGTCGCCCTGGCCGCCACCGCCGCACAGCGCCGCCGCACCGAGCCCACCGCCCCGACGACGCAGCTCGTGCACCAGGTGCACCACGAGCCGAGCACCGGACGCCCCGATGGGGTGTCCCAGCGCGATCGCCCCGCCGTTGACGTTGACCCTCTCCTCGTCGAGGCCGAGTTCGCGCATCGACACCAGGCCCACCGCGGCGAACGCCTCGTTGATCTCCACGAGGTCGAGGGCGCTCGCCTCCAACCGCGCCTTGGCCAACGCGGCCTTGATGGCGTTGGAGGGCTGTTCGTGCAGGCTGGCGTCCGGGCCCGCCACCACACCGTGCGCACCGATCTCGGCCAAGGGGGTGATGCCCAGCTCCTCGGCCTTGGCCTTGCTCGCCACGACCACGGCGGCGGCGCCGTCGGAGATCTGGGACGACGACCCCGCGGTGATGGTGCCGTCCGCGGCGAACGCGGGCCGCAGCCTCGCCAGCCCCTCGACGGTCGTGTCGGGTCGCACGCCCTCGTCCGCGGTGAACTTCACCGGATCTCCCTTGCGCTGCGGGATCTCCACGGCCACCAGCTCGTCGTCGAAGACCCCGTTGGCCGCCGCCTTGGCGGCACGCTGGTGCGACCGCGCTGAGAAGGCGTCCTGCTCCTCGCGGGTCAACCCGTAGCGGGCGTTGTACCGCTCGGTGGACTCGCCCATGGCCACCTGGTCGAACGCGCAGAAGAGGCCGTCATAGGCCATGTGGTCCACCAACGTCGTGTCGCCGTACTTCACACCGGTACGCGACTTCGGCAGCAGGTGCGGAGCCTGCGACATCGACTCCTGCCCACCCGCGACGACGAGGTCGAACTCACCCGCGCGGATCAACTGGTCGGCCAACGCGATCGCGTCGAGCCCCGACAGACACACCTTGTTGATCGTCAGCGCGGGGACCTCCATCGGGATACCCGCGGCCACCGCCGCCTGTCGCGCCGGGATCTGTCCCGCCCCCGCGGTGAGCACCTGCCCCATGATCGTGTACTGGACGGCCTCGGGGGACACACCGGCTCGCTCCAAGGCCGCCTTGATGGCGATCCCGCCGAGCTGTGCGCCGGAGAAGTCCTTCAACGAGCCGAGAAGCCGACCAATGGGGGTACGGGCGGCACCCAGGATCACGGAACCGGACACAACGGGCCTCCTGCGAGTCATCGACGTCGACGCTGCCGGACTGTTACAGCGCATCAGCGATGATCCGACGATACCGCTTCCGAGGCCATTACCGGTCGAGGGCGATCGACGTCACGCTGACGCCGACCGATGTCATGCCTATCCTCCTGCTCATGCAGCAGGCATTGCAGCCTTTCGTCACCGCCGTCGATCACGTCGGCGTCGCGGTTGGAGGTCACCCACGTCGAAGTGAACGAGGAACAGGGCGTGCGGGAGGCCATGCTGCGCGCACCGGGGGACGCGGACGGCACCGCCATCCAGCTGCTCGCGCCCTTGAACGACGAGTCGACGATCGCGAAGTTCCTCGACCGTAACGGACCCGGCCTGCAACAACTCGCCTATCGGGTGACCGACGTCGAGGCCGCCGCGGAGGCGTTGCGGAACAAGGGCTTGCGGGTGCTGTATCCACAGGCCCGTCGAGGCACGGCAGGCAGCAAGGTCAACTTCGTGCATCCCAAGGACGCCGGCGGTGTCCTCGTGGAACTGGTCCAGCCCGGAGACGAGCACTGACCACTGAGCCGACCGCGCCCGACGCCGCCGCGGACGGACCCGAAACTCCCGTCCTCGCTCCATCGGACTCTCCGAGACGTGCTCGACCGACACGACCGCTAGGGTGGAGGTCATGAGCCTTGGCGAGGAACGGGAGCTCGTGCCACTGGGAGCCGGTTTCGACTTCGAGAAGCGTGGCTACAACCGCGCGCAGGTCGACGAGCACTTGGAACGGCTCGACGCCGACATCAAGATGCTCATGTCCGATCGCGACGCGGCCATCTCGCAGGCCGATGACTTAGCGAGGCAGCTGGAAGCCGCCCGGATCGAGATCGACGACCTGCGTGGACAAGTGGAACGACTCGCGCAGCCGCCCACCACCATCGAGGGGCTGTCCGAGCGGCTGCAGCGCATGCTTCGACTCGCTCAGGAGGAAGCGAGTGACACGAAGGCACGCGCCGAGGCCGAGGCGAGCCATATCCGTGCGAAGGCCGAGTCCGACGCCAGCGCCATGCGGGCCCGTTACGAGCAGATGCTCACCGAACTGGCCGAACGGCGTAAGCAGATGGAGGCCGAGCACGCCAAGGTCCTCGAGGACGCGCGCGCCGAGGCCCAACGCATCCTCACCGAAGCCGCCGAGGAACGCGACCGACTCGACCGCGAGGCCGAGCAACGGCGTACGCAGATCGAGGAAGACTTCGAGATCGCGATGTCACAGCGGCGCACCGAAGCGATGCGCGTGCTCGCCGAACAGGAAGCCGCGAGCAAGGCGGAAGCCGAGCGCCGGGTCCGGGAAGCGAGCGAGGAGGCCGCGGCCATCCGCGCCCAGGTCGCCGACGAGAAGGCCAAGGCCCAGGCGGAGATCGAACGCAGGCGTCGCGAGTCGATCGAGGACGCCAACCGGCGCAAGCAGGACTCGATCAGCGAGGCCAACGCCCGGGTGGCCGAAGCCTCCGACGAGGCCAAGCGTCGCGTGCGGGAGGCGGCCGAGGAGGCCGACCGGCGGATCAACGAAGCCACCGCCAAGGTCGAGGAGCTGCGCAAGTTGCGTGCCCGCATCGCCGCGCAGGTCCAGGCCGCGAGGTCCATGCTGGCGGAGGCCGAGGCCGCTCTCGGACACAGCGAGACCAGAAACGGCGACTCCGGCGAAGCCAAGGGCAAGGCCGGCACCGCGGACACTTCCGACAAAGCCGCCAAGCCTTCCGACAACGGCGAGGTGAGCGGGCAACCGGACGGTACCGCGCCATCCAACGGGAACAACGCGGATCAGCCGACGGTGCAGGTGCCCACGGCGGCGACACCAAAACCGACTCACGAGTAGGTAACTGCTGCGAGGGGGCGGCCGACCGGCTACTGTCAGCCTCCAGACCCGGTACGACACCCCATTGGAGGACCGGATGGCCGCCTACAACACCATCGTCGTCGGCACCGATGGTTCGGACTCGTCACTGGCCGCCGTGGAACGCGCAGCGAGGGTCGCGGCCGACTCCGCCGCCACCCTCGTCATCGCCTGCGCCTACTACCCCGCGGGCAAGGACAAGATCGACAAAGCTCAGGACGTGCTCGGTGCGGAGGCGTATCAGGTGGTGGGGTCCGCCCCTGCCGAGGAGACGCTGCGCACGGCCCGGGAGCGGGCTCTGAAAGCGGGCGCCACCTCGATCGAATGCACCGCCGTCGTCGGTGAGCCGGTGAGTTCGCTGCGCAAGGTCGTCAAAGAGCATGCGGCCGATCTGCTCGTGGTCGGTAACCGTGGGCTCAACACGCTCGCGGGCCGCATCCTGGGTTCAGTGCCGTCGGAGGCGGCCCGTAAGACGGGTGTGGACGTGTTGATCGTCCACACCACCTGATGCGCATGTCCGACGAGCTCCAACGCAAACTCGAACACGCCCTCCTCGGCGGCCCACGTCGGTATACCCGGCTGGAAGTGGCCGCGAAGTCGGGTGTCTCCCCGGAGCGGGCTCGCCAGTTGTGGCGGGCCCTCGGGTTCGCCTCGGTCGGCGACGACGAGGTCGTCTTCACCGACGCGGACGTCGAGGCGGTCCGCATCGCCGACCGGCTTGTGGGCGAAGGCCTGCTCGATCGGGACCTGGAGACGTCGGTGGCCAGGGCCGTGGGGCTGCACATGTCCCGCTTGGCCGAATGGCAGTCGCAACTGTTGCGCTCGCTGATCGCCGACAACCCGCATCTGGCCGAGCGGCCCGAACAGTTGGCCGAACTCGTCGAACGGTTACTGCCCCAGCTCGGCCGACTCCACGACTTCGCCTGGCGACGGCATCTGGTGGCGTACTCCGGACGGGCCCTGGCCGCCTCGCACGAACAGCTGGAGTCCCGTCACCAGGTCGTCGGTTTCGTCGACATGGTGGGCTACACGCGCATGGTGCGCCGATTCGACGAGGCCGAACTGAGCGCCGTGCTGGAGCGGTTCGAGTCCCTGGCCACGGAAGTGGTCGTCGAACACCACGGCCGTGTCGTCAAGCTCATCGGTGACGAGGTGTTGTTCGTCTGCTCGCAACCCGTGGAGGCCGCCGAGATCGCCTTGACGCTCACCGAACAGGCCGGTGCGGACGAGAGGTTGCCCGAGGTTCGTGCCGGGCTGGCCTCGGGCAGGGTGTTGAGCCGGTTCGGGGACGTCTACGGCTCGGTGGTCAACCTCGCCAGCCGACTCACCGAGCTCGCCCGGCCAGGCACGGTCCTGGTGAACGCCACGCTGGCCGACGCGCTCGCCGAGGAGCCCGGCTATTGGGTACGCCAGCTGCGGACGATGCAGGTGTCCGGTTTCCGGCGGGTGCGTCCCGCTGTCCTTCGTCGGGCTCGGCGGAGACCGAACTCCGAGTCGATCACCGGGCCGTCCGACGCTCGCGGCGAACGATCACTTTCCGGCCCTTGATGCTGCTGTCCCGCAGCGCCGTGATCACCTCGTCGGCAGCGGCGTCCGGAACGTCCACCAAGGAGAAGCGGTCGGCGATTTCGATGGCACCGACGTCCTTACCCCGCAGGCACGATTCGCCGGCGATGGCGCCCACCAGGTCCTGCGGACGCACCCCGGCCTGACGACCGAGGCTGACGAACAGCCGCGTCATGCCTCCGCTCGTGCGCCTCCCCTTACGACCGTTCTTCGGGAGCCGACGAGTCCGGACTTCGGGCCGTAATTCGACGTCCGGGATCTCCTCCTCGTCGGTGGCGTGTTCGGCGTCGTGTGCGAGCTTCACCGCGGCGAGCGCGATCTCGGTGACGTCGAACTCCTCCGTCAGAGGTTCCACCACGGCGCGGTATCGGTCGAGGTCCTCGTCACCGGCCAGCACCTCACGCAGAGCGGCGCGGGTCAGTTCCAGCCGCCGTGCCCGCAGGTCGGCCACGGTCGGCAGTTTGCGTATCGGGACCGGCTGCCCGGTCACCCGCTCGATCGCCTTGATCATGCGGTGCTCCCCGGGCTCGGCGAGGGTGATGGCGCTGCCCTGACGTCCGGCCCTGCCGACCCGCCCGATGCGGTGCACGTACACCTCGGGTGCGCTCGGGACATCGTAGTTGACCACGTGGGTGAGCTGATCGATGTCCAGCCCGCGGGCCGCTACGTCGGTCGCCACCACGAGGTCGGCGGTCCCGGTCCGTAGGCGTCCGACGACCCGGTTGCGTTGGTGCTGATCCATTCCACCGTGCAGCGCTTCGGCACGGTAGCCGCGTCCGTTCATGGTCTCGGTGAGGCGGTCGACCTCCTCCCTGGTACGGCAGAAGACGACCGTCGCCTCCGGCGTCTCGATGTCGAGCACGCGGCCGAGCGCCGCGGGTTTGTGGCCCCGGGGCACGACATAGGCGGTCTGGGTGATCGATGCGGCGTCGCCGTCGAGCGATTCGGCCCTGCTCAGTTCGATCCGGCGGGGGTCGCGAAGGTAGCGGCGCACCAAACCGGCGATGCGCGGCGGCATGGTGGCGGAGAACAGCATGGTCTGGCGGTCGTCGGGGGTCCGCTCGAGGATCGTGTCGATGTCCTCGGCGAAGCCCATGTCGAGCATCTCGTCGGCCTCGTCGAGGACGACCATCCGCAACGCCGAGAGGTCAAGCGACCCCCGCGACAGGTGGTCCAACGCCCGTCCCGGCGTGGCCACGACGACGTCGACGCCCTCTTCCAGGGCACGCAACTGCCTGCTCATCGACTGCCCGCCGTAGACGGGCAGGACCCGGACACCGAGGCGACGGCCGTAACGGCGCATCGCCTCGCACACCTGCGCGGCGAGTTCCCGGGTGGGCACGAGCACCACGGCGCTCGGGGCTGCCCCGCGTTGGGCACGCGCACCGCGCTCGCCCCGTTCCCCGTCGCGGATGCGATGCAGCACGGGCAGCGCGAACGCGGCGGTCTTCCCCGTGCCGGTGGCGGCTTGTCCGACGACGTCGCAGCCGTCGAGCAACGGTGGAATCGCCGCCCGTTGGATGGGCGTGGGTTCCTCGTAACCGAGCTCGGCCAACGCCTGGAGCAACTCCGGGCGCAGTCCCAGCTCACTGAAACCGGTGGGAGTGTCGATGAGGTGTTGAGGTTCCGCCGTGATGGCGACCATGAATAAAGCTCCTGCTTCTGGGGGTTGTTCTTCTCGGTGACGCCACAGCCGTGGCACCACCCAGGCAGGGGCAGTTACCTACGGTACTCTTCGAACGAGTGATCGATCACCGTGGTGACGGCCTTCGACACATCACCGCACCTGTGTCGGACGCCGCCGGCGACGCGGGCGTTCCCGGCTGAGGTTCCGGCGGCCGACCGCGCAGGCTCACCGTTCGACGGGCAACACCGCGTACTGACGGACGTACAGATCCGGGTAGGTGACGGGACCGCGGGGACCGGGAACCTTGTCGAGGTTGATGCCCGTCTCCGGGACCCCGAGCAGTTTGAACCCGTCCAGCAGCCGGGTGGGCGCGTTCCAGAACACACCGGTGCCCTGGTAACCGTCGAAGAATTCCTCGGCCGCCCGCGCGTCCTCGGTGGCGATGCCCGCGGCGAGTCCGGAGGTCTCCTCGTTGGCGATGCGCACCGCCTCCGCTACCCCGTCGACCCGCGCCACCGTCACCGTGGCCTCCCGTTCGGAATCGAGCGCCCATTCGTAACCGATGGGATGGTCGTACGGCGGCAGGGACGGCGACACCCCCCTCTCGGCGAGGGCCTCCGACACCACCGGCCAGAACTCCTCGTAGACGGCGTCGTGGATCAACAGCAGGTTCAGTCGGTTGCACACACCCAACCGGTCGAGGCTGTTCACGACGAGCGAGCGCACCGTGTCGCGGTCTGCCTTCTCGTCGACGTACAGCACTCCCCCGCCGTCAGCGTGCGCCAGAGTACGCACTCCGTGCTGGGCGGCCTCCAGGGCAAGTGCCCGCGTGCTCTCCCCGCTGCCCCGCAGAATCACCAACGGCACCAGGTCGGGCAGTCGGACGAGAGCCCCCGCCGCCTCCCGTTCGGGGCGCGGCACGAGCTGCACGACGTTCGCATCGATGCCCGAGTCGGTCAACGCCGGACGAATCACCACCTCGAGCAGACGCTGCGCCGACTTCAGTGCCGCCGAGCCGGTGCGCAGCACACCCGCGTTCCGGGACTTCACCAGCTGCGAGGCCACGTCAACCGTCACGTTCGGCCGAGCCTCGTAGTTGGCTCCGATCACACCGACCGGTCGGCGACGCTCGACGAGCCGCAGTCCGCCGTCGAGCGTGGACAGTTCCACGGTCCGCTGCGGATGAGGGGCACCGGCGAGCAGCCGAAGCTGATCGGCCATATCCGTCAATCGGCTCTCGGTGATCGTCAACCGATCGAGCAGGCCCGCGCTCATACCGCCCGCTTCCGCCTTGGCGATGTCCTCGGCGTTGGCCGCCAGCACCGCGTCACGGTGGGCGAGCAGTCGATCGGCCATGCTCTCCAAAGCCGCGTCGATGGCCGTGTCCGGCGCACCGGACAGCGAGGGCGCGGCACTCTTAGCCGCTCGAGCGCACTCCTCGACAGCCTTCGCCACCTCGTTCGTCACCGCACCGCCCTCCTGACGACCGGCACGGTCACCACCGTTGCCGGCTGCTGTATCCGACTGCTCGATCTGGTTCTCGACTGTTACGTCTGTTGACTACCTCAGTGTGCCCCACCGCGAAGGTCGGGCCTGCGACCGGTCAGCCCGTGGCCGCGGTGAACCCGCTCGGTACCACCACGGGTTCGGTGAGCAACATCCCACCGACCACCACGCATGTCGCCGCGAGCGCTCCCAACACGAGCAGCCACAGCAGCGCGGGAAGCCCGGTCAGGCGTGCCAATTGGTCGATGTCCGAATCCCGGGCCGCCCCCCTCCGCCGCTTGGCCTGGAGCTCGAACAGGGGACGCACCGCGCCGAACAGGAGGAACCATGTCATCAGGTAGACGAATGCCGCCTGCACCCCCGGCCCGGCGAACAGCGCGACCGCACCGAGTACCGACGCGGACAACAACACCGAGAACACGCCGTAGGCATTGCGCACCATCACCAGCACGCCCAACAGCAACACGGCGGCGATGCCGAGTACCGCGCTGAGCCGTTCGGCCGAGACCAGCCCCGCGAACACGAGACCGAGCACGGCGGGCGCGGGGTAACCGGCGAGCGCGGTCAGCACCATGCCGGGCCCCGTGGGTTTACCTTTCGACACGGTGACGCCGGAGGTGTCGGAGTGCAGGGTGATGCCCTGCAACCGGCGGCCCGCCAGCAGGGCGACCAACGCGTGCCCGGCTTCGTGCACGATCGTCACCACGTTTCGGGCCAATCGCCATGGCCTCCCTACGACGACCACCGCCAGCGCGACGAGACCGGTGACCCCCGCGATGGTGCCGGCCGCTTCGACATCGAGCTCGAAAGCACGTTCGAGGTCGAGATCGAAGGCCCGTAACACAATGGCGTTCTCGTCCATCCCCTTCACGACGTCAGCTCATCACAACCGACGCGGTGGCCTAACACCCCCACCTCGATCACGCAAGGCACGAGGGACACTACTGTTCGTCGGTTACCGTTTCCCTGAGGAAGAACGCGCCCCATCCGCGATACGGTCGCCACCGTTCGGTCACCACCCCCACGTCGTCGACGCCGTAGCATCGCCGCAGCGTGGTGGCGAGTCCGGCTTCCGACGCGGGGAACAGATCAGGATGTCCTGCTCCTCTGCCGACGACGAGTTCGGCCGAGAACGGGCCGAGCCCCGGCAGTCGCCGCACCGCCTCCACAGCCGCAAAGACGGGAAGCGCCCGCAACCGGTCGGCGTCGAGCTCTCCCGACAGCGCTGCGTCGGCTATCGCGCTCAGACTGCGTCGTTTCCGTTCCGAGACACCGTACGAGGAATCCAGGACGCCGAGCTCCTGCGGCACGGGAAAACTGGGTATCTCACGGCCACCCACGTGGAACACTCGGCCCCGGTTCATGGCGATCCGCCGGATGACGGCGTCGGCCTGGGCCACCCGGAACCGATGACAGACGACGGCCCAACACGCCGCTTCATAAGGCGAACAGAACAGTACGGGTCGCAGTCCTGGGTTCGCGCGGAGACGGTGCCTCAGCACCGGATCGCCGTCCGCCACCGCGGCGAACCCACCACCGTCGACGTCGAGCGACAAGGCCCGACACACCTGCTCCACCACGGTCTCCACGCTCTCCGGCGGTGCGTCCACCTCGATCCGGACGACACCGGGTGCCCGTTGCCGCACGAGCACACCGGCATAACACCATCGTCGCTCCACGGGAAACGCGAGCGACACGGTCGCCGGTTCGCTCCCGGCGACGATTCCGCAGCGCTGGAAACGCGAAAGATACATGGCGTAATCCGCAAGATCGATCACACCACGTATCTCCGCGTCGACGACCGTGCTCCGACCGGCCCCCGCCGTTGCCATGATCCCTCCCACCGACCGTGAATCGCGTGAACCGTCGATCCGAAACCGTTGCGCCACCGAACGGTTCACCACCGAGCGGTTCACTCGCCACCACGCACACCCCGACACCGAGGATGCTGTGCACACAGTGGACACTCGGACACCCGTTGCGGCCGAGTACCGCACGAGCGCGTCGACACAGACGCTAGGGCCGGGTGATCCGAATCGGAAGGAACCGAGTACGCGAACGGTAACGGCCACACACGAAGTTGCTCTCGTCGAGTGATGACACGACAAGGGCTGTTGGAAGTGGGCCCAGCCGGAAAACGAACCGAGCCCGCTCTCGACCGAGGAAAATCGGTTGCTGCCGTCGTTATCGTGGTCGCATGCGTTGTTTCACCGTTGTGATCCGACCCTGGCTGCCCTGACGGCAGCGGCCGCGATCCTTCCCGGCGTGGGTCTTTCACGCCGTCACACACGCTGATTCCGCCGCCCTCTCGGCCTTCTTGCATGACGGGCTCAGGAGTCCGCGGTCGCTGCGACACGACGTCCTCGCGCGTTTCGTCGACGCGCGCTGTCGACCACGACGTGACCGCTTCCGACCGCTTCTTCCGGATTCCCACGGAGCCCTCGCATGCCCAGGAACAGGCGGAGCCGCCTCCGCGCCGATCGACCCAACCCTTCCGGAGTCCACTTCCTCGTCTCGAAGGACGTACTCGACACGCTGGTACGCACGTGTACACCCGGTCCGGACGATCTCGTCCTCGACCTCGGCGCCGGACCCGGTGTGGTGACCGCCGCACTGGCCCGCACCCACGCCCGAGTGCTCGCCGTCGAACGCGACCCCGAGTTCGTGCGCACGCTGAACTCACGCTTCCGCCACAACGACCGGGTCCGCGTCATCCAAGCGGACATCCGCACGGTCGCGCTGCCTCGCCGCGATTTCCTCGTCGTGGCGAACCCTCCGTACTCACTGTCGACACCGCTGCTGCGCCGCTTGCTCGGCGGCCGTAGACCCAACCTGCGCAGCGCGGCGTTGACCGTGGAGTGGGGATTCGCCAAACGCGTCACGACACCCGTCCCCGCATCCCGGGAACTCGCGTGGTGGGCAAGCCGATTCGACATCAGGCTCGTTCGGAAAGTACCCGCCGACCACTTTCGACCACAGCCCACTGTGGACTCCGCCGTGCTCGCCATACGACGGCGACCCCTCAGCCGCACCACCGAGATCCTCCGACTTCTCAAGCGATGTGACATCGAACCCGGCAGACGTGCGGCGACCATCACACCACGGGAGTGGAGGAGAGTCGCCGAGACCGTCTCGGCGCGTCTCGGACGAGGAACCGACGCGGTATGACAGCATGTGGGAAGGAGCGTGACAAGGGACACAGACACCGCTCGCGTTAGGGTTTGCCAGTGACCGACCGTCTTGTCTGGATCGACTGCGAGATGACGGGCCTCGACCTTGCCAAGGACGCCCTCATCGAGATCGCCGTGCTTGTCACGGATGCCGAACTGAACGTGTTGGGCGACGGTGTCGACCTCGTCATCCACGCCGACGACGAGGCACTGGCGAACATGCCCGACGTCGTCCGCGAGATGCATGCCCGCTCGGGTCTCACCGAGGAGGTTCGTCGTTCGACGATGACGCTCGAGGAGGCCGAACGACGTGCGCTCGCCTACATCCGCGAACACGTCCCGGAGCCTAAAACGGCGCCGTTGGCGGGGAACTCGATCGCCACCGACCGCGGCTTCATCGCGCGGGACATGCCGACGTTGGATTCGTACCTGCACTACCGGATGGTGGACGTGTCCTCCATCAAGGAATTGATCCGCCGTTGGTACCCCCGCATCTACTACGCGAAGCCGGAAAAGGGCCTCGCGCACCGGGCCTTGGCCGACATCAAGGAGTCGATCGGGGAGCTGAAGTACTACCGGAAGACGGCGTTCGTGCCGCAACCCGGACCGAGCAGTGAAGAGGCCAGGGCCGCCGCCGAGGAGGTGGCACGTTCCCAGGAGGGGTAGCCCCGTGCAGCGCCCTGAAAAGGACGCGCTATGATGTCCTAGCCGAGGTGCTCAAGCGCCTCGACACGGTGGGTGTAGCTCAGCTGGTAGAGCACCTGGTTGTGGTCCAGGGGGCCGCGGGTTCAAGTCCCGTCACTCACCCCGGTTGGACGAGGCCCGAACTTCCGGCCAAGGAGTCACCTTGGTCAGGGGTTCGGGCCTCGTTCTCGTTTCGGGCGTCCGCGGCTCCAGCGAGGTTCCACGATCGACGTCCACGATCGACGTCGTCGCGGCGGACGCGGCTTCGAAGCGGTGTCCCAGTTCGGCGGGTTCTTCCGAGGCACCCGGGTCTTGGCGCACTCGCCGTGACGGGGTCGGGGCTTCGGCCGATGTCGTCCGGCAAGGCGCAGGCCCCGTGTCATCAGGAAATCCGGCGAGCCCAGGGCTCGAGGCCTGGGCCTTGTTCCGCCGAGTGGGTTCGTCGGTGAGTCCGCCCGACAGTCACGTCCGCATCGACCGGGCAGCCGGAAACGATCGGGAGAACAGGTGTCCGTCGGGAACCCGCCGGGATCGACTCACGGGTAACGTCGCCCAGCCGCGACATCGTCCCGCCTACTTTTTCGAACCGCGGCACCGGAGCGGTGAATCCACCTCCGGACGCCAACGATGGATGCCCGAACGGGCCCCTGCGACTCCTGGATGCGTCGCTGGAGCCCGTTCGCTCGGGGATCGTGGTTAAGAGTCGGTGGAGTTGTGGGCCGTGGCGATGTCCAACAGCGCCAGGAAGCCCTCGACCTCCCATGCGGCCCGCCCGACGAACAACCCGTCGACACCGTCGATACGGAGCAGGTCCGAGGCGTTGTCCTGGTTCACCGACCCGCCGTACAACAGGCCCCGCACGCGGTCGCCGAATCGTTCACGCAGTGCCGCGAAGGGACCGCGCAGCTCCCCCGGTGTCGCGGGGCGCCCGGCCTCACCGATGGCCCAGATCGGCTCGTAGGCGATGAGCACGGACCGGAGTTGCTCGTCGGACAAACCCGCGAGCGCTCCCTCGGCCTGCTCGAGGATGTAGGCGGTGCTCCGCCCGGCGTCCCGGACCTCGGCGGGTTCCCCGACGCAGAGGAGAGCCAGTGCCCCGTGCCGGAGCGCGGCTGCGACTTTCAGCCTCGTCGTCTCGATGGTCTCCCCGAAGTGCTGCCGACGCTCCGAGTGGCCGATCTCGATGATGCGTGCGCCGGCGTCGAGCGCTTGGGGTACGGAGATCTCGCCCGTCCAGGCCCCC
>SMEZ01000024.1_pt1 | contig 48989 bp, 43 predicted proteins | sample 2456351 | NCBI WGS metagenome assembly SMEZ01 (sample SAMN10132605, study PRJNA489261) | soil metagenome | isolation source: day120 antibiotic-loamy sand soil ammended with composted manure from dairy... | place: USA | collected 2015-04-01 | reverse complement strand
ACCGCGCCGGTGGGGAACATGTGGTGCGCCCACACCGTGATGGAGAGTCCCGCGATCGCGATGGTGGCGCCGATCAGGCTCTTGTAGCCGAAGATCGGCTTGCGGCTGAACACCGGGAGGATCTCGGTGACGATGCCGAAGAACGGCAGCGCGATGATGTAGACCTCCGGGTGGCCGAAGAACCAGAACAGGTGCTGGTAGAGGATCGGCCCGCCGTGCTCGGGGTTGAAGATCTGCGCACCGATGATGCGGTCAGCCGCCAGCCCGGCGAAGGCACCGGTGAGCACCGGGAAGGCCAGCAGCACGAGCACGCTGGTGAGCACCACGTTCCACGTGAAGATCGGCATGCGGAACATGGTCATACCGGGGGCGCGCATGCACACGACCGTGGTGATGAAGTTCACCGAGCCGAGGATGGTGCTCAGACCGCTGATGGCCAGACCCATGATCCACAGGTCGCCACCGAGCCCCGGGGAACGGACCGCATCCGAGAGCGGCACGTAGGAGAACCAGCCGAAGCTCGCCGCACCGCCGGGCGTGATGAACCCGGCTACCACGATCAGGCCGCCGAACAGGAACAGGTAGTACCCGAACAGGTTGAGCCGGGGAAAGGCCACGTCGGGTGACCCGATCTGCAGCGGCAGCAGCACGATCGTGCCGTGCATGGTGAACAACTGGTTGTAGGTCTCGTTGTTCATCAGCTGCATGCCCGGGTACATCAACTCGGCCCGGATCAGCAGCGCCATGACACCGGCGAGCAGGAAGAATGCGAACGAGGTGATCAGGTACATGTACCCGATCACCTTGTGATCGGTTGTCGTCAGCCAGCTGACGATTTTCGAGCCCGGGGTGGCCCGCCGAGCTGTGGCGGATGCCCGGACGGTCGCCGTCGGAGTCTCAACCGTCGTCGTCATCTACTGACCATCCTCTTCTTCAGCCGTGGTCGCGGCATCGTCAGCCGTGGCCGCGGTGTCGGAGGAGTCCTGGGTGGCCGTGGCCGGGCCCGGGTTGGGAGCAGGAGCCTCCTCCTCAAGGTCGGGAACCGCGGGCAGCTCCTGGGGGTTGGCCTTCTGCTCCTCGATCCACGCCCGGTACTCCTCAGGAGTGACTACGCGGAGGGTGAAGAGCATACGCGAGTGGTCGTAACCGCACAGCTCTGCACACCGGCCCTCGTAGTCTCCCTCAACGCCGGGTTTGATCTTGACCTGGAACTCGTTCGGGTGTCCCGGGATGACGTCCAGCTTGAACGCGAACGCGGGGATCCAGAACGAGTGGATGACGTCCGGAGCCTCCAGGTCGAAGTGCACGACGCTGTCGCTCGGCAGCACCAGGACAGGAAGTTCGTCCTTGCTGGTGGACGGGACCCCGGCGACAGAGACAGGATTGCCGTTGACGTCGAGCTCGTCTTCGTAGGTGAACTGCCAGCTCCACTGGAACGCGTTCACGTCGACGTAGACGTCAGCGGGCTCGTCGGTCTCCAGCAGGTAGGTCTGGTCTCGGGCCGTGAAGTAGAACAGCACCGAGACGACGATGATGGGCAGAACGGTGTAGAGCGCCTCGATGGGCATGTTGTAGCGCACCTGAGGCGGCAGCTGCTCAGAGCGCTTCCGATAGGCGATCACCGACCAGATGATCAGCCCCCAGACGAGAATGCCGACCGCGAACGCCGCCACCCACGAGCCCTGCCAGAGCGTGACGACACGCTCTGCCTGCTCAGTGATCGGCTCCGGCAGCCCCAGACGAGTGAACTCGTTCGACGCGCAGCCGGTCGCGGCCACAGCCAGCGCGGCGAGCACGGCGCCGCGTGGTGCCCATCGGCGCAGCGCGTGGCGCCGATTCCTATGGCGGGTCGGACTCACGGATTGCCTTCCCAGCGGTGATGCCGCACTGTGTGCGGGCGGGTCCTATGCCAAAAAAGCCTGTCAAGCGGAAACATTATCGCGACGCTCCAGCGTCCCTTCTCCGGGGACCGCTGGTCAGCGTGTTGCACAACGTCCGTTGTGCGGGCTTAGCCCTTGACCGTAACCTTGGCGGCCCCTGGAACCGCAGGACTGGCTAAGCCGAGATTATCGCCGTGATCACGAGGCGCTTCACCGGGTACCTCTTAGCGACCCGTCGGGGTAAAGATTAGGACACACCTTCGTCAGACAAGGAGAAGCCCCGTGTCGGAGCAGCCGCTGCTGACCATCGACGCGATCGGCCGCAAGTGCCCGGTGCCGATCATCATGCTCGCAAACCGTCTGCGGGAAGTGCCGATTGGATCAGTGATCGCGGTCACCGCCGATGATCCAGCGGCACGGACCGACATTCCGGCGTGGTGTCGGATGAAGCGGCACACGTTCCTGCGCGAGGTCCCGTTGAGCAGGGGGAGCGCCTTCCACGTGCAGCGCATGTACTGACGAGGACGGGCGCCCTTGCCACGGCGAGGGCCGCACCCCGTGCCGTGCAGAGGTGCGGCCCCAGTGCCCAAGCTGGATCAGCGGGCGTAGTACTCGACGACGAGCTGCTCGTCGAAGGGAACCGGCACCTGCTCGCGCTTGGGCCGGTCCACCACGGCGATGGTCAGGTCCTTGTGGCTGACCGCCAGGTAGCTGGCGATCTTCTCGTCGGCGTGCACGCCCTCGGCGGCCTCGATGAACGGGACCAGCTTGCGCGACTTCTCCCGCACGCTGACGATCTGGCCAGGCTTGACCTGGTAGGAGGGGATGTCCACCTTCTTGCCGTCCACGGTGATGTGGCCGTGGTTGATGAACTGGCGGGCCGCGTAGATGGAGGCGGCGAAGCCCGCCCGCAGCAGCACGGTGGCCAGCCGCAGCTCGAGCTCGGCGATCATCTCCTCGCCGGTACGGCCCGGACGCTTCTTCGCGTTCTCGTAGACGCGGGCCAGCTGCTTCTCGGAAAGGTCGTAGTACCAGCGCAGCTTCTGCTTCTCCGCCTGACGGACGGCGTAGTCGCTGGTAGAGCGGCGCACCCGACGGCCGTGCTCACCGGGCGGGTAAGGACGCTTCTCGAAGTACTTGACCGCCTTACGGGTCAAGGGAACGCCAGCGCGCCGGGACAACCGTACCTTCGGTCCGGTGTAGCGCATTCAAGTCCTCCACAGTGTTCAGTTCTCACACAAAGGTGGGAATCCCAGGTAAGGCTCGCCTAGTTCTGGGAGGCGTCGTTCGACGGCCCTGCCCGTCTCCTGCGGGACGGGGCTGTTCCCTACCGCCGCGATGACCCCGCACGCGGCGGCGTGGCGTAGAGATCCCGGCACGCGTCTCAGCGCCCGGGCTGCTTCATGCCGAGCGCGTGGACCAGAAACAGGTCACCACCGAGATGCCCGGACACGAGGGTCGGGTATCTACTCTACGCGCCTTCGGAAGGTGCGCTGACCAACCGCGGGGCTGTCGCGGCGGTTCGCTTCCCGGGCACAGCCGTCCCGCCGGGTCAGGACATGCGGTCGGCGACCTCGGCCGCTGCGTCGTCGCCGTAGGAGCGGGCCATCCGCTCCAGCAGGCTTTCCTTGGTCAGCCGGTATTCTTGCGGGCCGCTCACTTCCAGGCAGTGGGCAGCGGTGGCGTTGCCGACCTGGGCGCAGCGGTCCAGGTCCAGCCCCCAGGAGAGGGCGGCGAGGAATCCGGCGCGGAACGCGTCGCCCGCACCGGTGGGGTCGACTGCCTCCGAGACGTGGGCGGCGGGGATGTGGAGACTGGGTTCTCCGGCCTGGTCGATGCGCACCCCCTTGGCGCCCAGGGTGGTCACCCGGGTGCCTACGCGGGCGAGCACTTCCGCGTCGCTCCACCCGGTCTTCTGCTCGGTCAGCGCTTTTTCGTACTCGTTGGCAAAAAGGTATTGGGCGCCTTCGACCAGGGAGCGCACTTCCGGCCCTTCCATGCGGGCAAGCTGCTGGGAGGGGTCGGCAGCGAAGTTGATCCCGCGCACCCGGCATTCTTCGCTGTGCCGGATCATCGCCTCCGGGTCGTTGGCTCCCACGACGACCAGGTCGATGCCGCCGAGGCGCTGGGCGAGCGGCCACAGTTCGATGTTGCGCGCCTCGGCCATCGCTCCCGCGTAGAAGGAGGCGATCTGGTTGTGGTCCCGGTCGGTGGTGCACACGAACCGGGCGGTGTGCCGCATCTCGGAGACGTGCACCCCGGACGTGTCGACACCGTGGCGTTCCAGCCAGGCGGCGTAGTCGGCGAAGTCCGCGCCGACCGCGCCGACCAGGATCGGGTTCAGTCCGAGACAGCCCAGGCCGAAGCTGATGTTGGCGGCGACCCCTCCCCGGCGTACTTCCAGTTCGTCGACGAGGAAGGACAGGGAGACCTGGGTGAGCTGGTCGGCGATGAGCTGGTCGGCGAACCGGCCTTCGAAGGTCATCAGGTGGTCGGTAGCGATGGATCCGGTGACCGCGATGCGCACAGCGACGGACTCCTCGGAGTCAGAAACGGGTTACAGACGGCACAACTGTATCCACCCCGCTCGAAGAGTGCGGTAAGCCGCAGAACAGCGAAAGGGCCCGCTCACCCACGGGGGTGGGGCGGGCCCGTAGCCTTCACGGCGAGGTGTGCGGGGAGTGACCCATCAGTGGAAGGAGTCACCGCAGGCGCAGGAGTTCTGCGCGCTCGGGTTGTCGATCGTGAAGCCCTGCTTCTCGATCGTGTCCACGAAGTCGATGGTGGCGCCCATGAGGTAGGGCATGCTGTAGCGGTCGACGGCGAGCTCGACCCCGTTGTGGTCGGTGATGATGTCTCCGTCGAGCGTGCGCTCGTCGAAGTAGAGCTGGTAGCGCAGTCCCGAGCAGCCTCCGGGCGCCACTCCTAGACGCAGTCTCAGGTCGTCGCGGCCTTCCTGGGCCAGCAGCGACTTGACCTTCTCCACCGCCGCGTCAGTGAGGGTGACCCCCTGCGTGGTGGCGTCAGTCTCAGCCGTCATGTGCGAAACTCCTCCAAAACGGGGTGGCCGCCGCCTTGGGCGACCTTAGGATTCCTGACGCGTCAAACGTCAGGGCTCGTTGCAGCATTCCCTGTGCAGTGCACTCTTCAGAGTAGGTGCTCCGGGGAGACGCTCGCTATCCCGGAACACTTGTGACGTGTCTTTCTTCTTCCCGCCTGCTGCCTGTATCACGGTCGTTACCGCAGGTCAGCGCGGCCAGTCCGCTGCGACGCGGGCTGCGAGGCGGCGCAGTTCCCGCGCGGAGTGCTCCAGGGCGGCCTGCACTGATCCCGCGGATTCGACGAGGGAGTGGGCTGCGGTGACGCCTGCCGCGGCGGCTTCTTCTTCCGCGACGGCGACCCGGCCGGCGAGGACGACGCAGGGCACGCCGTGCCGGGACGCGGTCTGCGCTACCCCATGCGGGAGTTTGCCGCGCAGGGACTGGGAGTCGAAGGACCCTTCCCCGGTGATGACCGCGTCGGCGGAGGCCACGAGGGTGTCGAGGCCGACCGCGCCCAGCACTCTGCGCACCCCGGATTCGACGGTGCCGCCGAGCAGCAGCAGTCCGTAGCCGAGCCCGCCGGCTGCCCCGGCTCCGGGCGTGGCGCGCAGCGTCGTCTCCGGGTCGGTGAGGTCCGCGAAGTGGGCGAGCGCGGCGTCCAGGCGCTGGACTTGGGCGGCGTCCGCGCCTTTCTGCGGTCCGAAGACGGCGCTGGCGCCGTGGGCGCCGAGCAGCGGGTTGTCCACGTCGGTGGCGGCAATGAGCCGGATGCCGGCGACGCGGGCGCGGGCCGCGGCCAGGTCGACGCGGTCTAGGCCGGTGAGGGCACCGCCGCCGCTCCGCAGTGGTTCGGCGGGCGTAGCGCCGAGGGCGGCGAGCATGCCCGCTCCCCCGTCGTTGGTGCCGCTGCCGCCCAGGCCGACGACGACGGTGGTGGCGCCGCGGTCGATGGCTGCGCCGATCAGCTCCCCTACCCCGTAGGTGGTGGTGGTTTCCGGGTTGCGGTCTTTAGCGGGCAGCAGGTGGAGGCCGCACGCTTGGGCGCTTTCCACGTAGGCGGTCTGTCCGACGAGGAGGAAGCGGGCCTGCACCGGGGTGCCGAGCGGCCCGGTGGCTTCGGTGGCGACGAGGGTGCCGCCGAGCGCCGTGTGCAGCACGTCGACGAATCCGGGGCCGCCGTCGGAGAGCGGCACCAGGGTGCAGTGGGTGTCCGGGTCGACGGAGCGCCAGCCGTCTGCGATGGCTTCGGCTGCTTCGACCGCGGTGAGGGTTCCAGCGAACTTGTCAGGAGCGATCACGATACGCACCCCTGTAGTGTGCCGGAAAGCGCTCGCCAAGCACGGGAGCGGGGCCGGTCACAGGCCGGGCGCACCGTAGACGGGGAACCAGCGGCTCTTGTCCATTTCCATGGCCAGTTCCCCTTCGAGTGCGGCGCTGACCTGGAGTTCGAGGGCGTTGTCCCGGTCGTGGTCGCCTTTGGGGGCGAAGGGGTAGAACGTTCCCCGCTTGTACAGGTAGACGAGGGCGAGGCGCCGCCCGTCCGGGGCAGCGAAGACTACGAGCGAGCACAGCAGGGACGGCCCGAACCCGGCGCTTTCCAGGCTGGAGTTGACCGCGTGCAGGTCGGTGACCAGGCCGGTGAGTCCTCCTCCTTCTTCGCTGGCGGGGGAGCGCACTACCAGCCACGTGTAGCCGTACTCGTCCCGCTGCACTTCGGTTGTCGGCCCGCTGCCGGTGTTGAGCAGGTCCAGGATCTCCTGTTGCACGGTGGCGAACGCTTCGCCTTCGGCGGGCCGGAACGCGACCGAGGCGTGGCCGGTGGGGCGCAGCCCGGTGGCGACGCGGAGGGTGATCGCGGCGGACGGCAGCGCGAAAAGCTGGTCCAGGTTGGCGCGGCGGGGCCGGGTGCGGCCGAGCAGGGTGTCGACCAGGTCGGTGATCCGCCGCCGGAGGCTCCGTCGGTGGTGCCGGGCCACGGTTCAGGCTCCCCTTCCCAACTGTCGGGAGATCTCTGCGAGCTGCGCGAGCCGCTGTTCGGTCGGGGGGTGGGTGGACAGGAGCGCGCTGAGGCTGACGCCTTTCCCGCTCAGCGCGGGGGTGAAGAAGAACGCGTTGAACGGTTCGACCTGCCGCAAGTCCTGGGTGGGGATGCGGGCCATGTCCCCGCTGATTTTGACGAGTGCGCTGCTCAGCGCGGACGGCCGGGCGGTCAGGTAGGCGGCGGCGCGGTCGGCTGACAGCTCCCGGTAGCGGGAGAGGGCGCGGGTCAGCAGGAAGCTCAACGCCCACACGATCGCGCTGATCACGACCACGAGCAGCGCGATGACCGCGGGCGCAGGCCCGCCTTCCCGGCTGCGTCCGCCGCCGGTGAGGAGCGCGAACCGGGTCCCAGCTTGGACGAGGAAGCCCGCGACGATACCGAGGAAGGCGGCGACGGTCATCACAGCTACGTCGCGGTGCGCCACGTGGGACAGTTCGTGGGCGAGCACCGCTTCCAGTTCGACGTTGTCGAGCCGGCGCCGCAGCCCGGTGGTGACGCACACCATGGTGCTTCCCCGGCTGTGCCCGGTGGCGAATGCGTTGGGCACGTCGGTGTGCGCGACCGCGACTTTCGGTTTCGGCATGTCCGCGAGGGCGCACAGGCGGTCGACGACCGCGTGCAGTTCGGGGTCTTGCTGCGGCGTGACTTCGCGGGCGCCGAGCGCGGCCATGGCGATGCGGTCGGAGGCGAAGTACTGGACGAGTGCCACGCCCCCGACGACGAGGAGGACGAGCCACCACGGCATGCCGGCCCACAGCAGCGCTACCACGAACGCCGCGTAGACGAGGGCCAGCAGGACCATGGTGGTCGCCATGCGGACGGTGAGCCCTCGGTCGGGGATAAACCTGGTGCGTGCCACGTCACACCGCCTTCCATCGGGTCCGGGTACACCCCTACGAGGTCGGGCAGGAGGGCCCCGGACGCCCACTGACCGGAGGGCCGGAAACGAAACACGGGGCCGCCAGGGTCGTGGCGGCCCCGTCCGGACCGGTGAGCGCGGCTACAGGCTGTCGGGGATGAGCCCTTCGTCCCCGAGCATGGCCCGCACTTCTTCCATGCTCGCGTCGGGCGGCGGAAGGATGTACTGCGACGGTTGAAGGGAGTCGTCGGGCAGGGGTTTGCCGTCCGCGCGCACTCTGGCCAGCAGGTCGTGCAGCGCGACCCGGAAGCGGGCCTCGTCACCGGATTCGATGGCCTCTTCCAGCTTGCGGTCGAAGTCGTTGAGCACGTCGAGGTCGGCTTCGGACAGGTCCAGCTGCCCTTCGCCCATGATGCGGACGATCACGCGCCGCCTCCCTCGATCTGCTTGGGCGCGTTTCCGCCCTGGCCGAGCTCCCGCTTCATCGCTTCGAGCTCCCGCTCCACCGCGTCGGTGCTGGCCATGCGGTCGAGTTCCGCCTGGATGTCGTCGCGGGGCGCACCGCTGAGGTCGTCCAGCGCCCCCGAGGCCAGCAGTTCGTCGACGGCGCCAGCGCGGGCCTGGAGTTCCGCGGTCTTGTCTTCAGCGCGCTGGATCGCCAGTCCGACGTCGCCCATCTCCTCGGAGATGCCGGTGAGCGCCTCGCTGATCTGGGTCTGGGCCTGGGCGGCGGTGTAGGTGGCCTTGATGGTCTCCTTGCGGGTGCGGAAGGCTTCCACCTTGGCCTGCAGCCGCTGGGCGGCCAGAGTGAGCTTCTGCTCCTCGCTCTGCAATTGGGCGTGCTGCTCGTGCAGGCTGTCGAGCTGCGGCTGGAGCGCGGACTTGCGCTCCAGGGCTTCCCTGGCGAGGTCTTCCCGGCCCTGCGCCAGCGCGGCCCGACCCTGGTTGGTCAGTTTGGCGGCCTTCTGCTCCAACTGCTGGATCTGCAGTTCGATACGCTTACGGGAAGTAGCGACGTCAGCCACCCCGCGCCGCACCTTCTGCAGCAGTTCCAACTGCTTCTGGTACGAGTAGTCAAGGGTTTCCCGCGGGTCTTCCGCGGCGTCCAAGGCTTTGTTCGCCTTGGACTTGAAGATCATGGAAAGTCGCTGAAACACGCTCATCGGCGTGGCCGTCCTCTTTCTCGGTCCGTATCGGCTGTTCCCAGCGGGCGCTTCTTTCAACCTTATGCGCTCTGCCCGAGGGCCGCTATGAGTGGTGAGCGGCTACCCTGATGGGTGTGTTCCGTCGTCGCTCCGCCTCAGCATCCCAAGAGCAGGTCATGAGCAATTCCACCAAGTCTGAGACCGACAAAGCGCCTGCCCGCAAGGGATACTCCCCGAAGAAGGGGGTTCCCACTCCCAAACGCAAGGAAGCAGCCCGGGAGCTCCGCAGGCCGCTGTCCGCCCCGAAGACGCGTCGGGAAGCCTACAAGCTGATGTGGGAGCGGGAGCGGCGGAGGCGGCAGCGGGAGCGTGCCGGGCTGGTCAAGCCGGAGGACCGCTACTTCCGGCCCCAGGACCTCGGTCCGGCCCGTGCGTTGGCCCGCGACTATGTCGACTCGCGCCGCACGCTCAGCGAGTTCTTCCTGTACTTTTCGCTGGCCATCATCGTGCTGATGTTCGTGCCCGTGCCCGAGGTCCAGTTGTTCGCCGCCTATGTGGTGTGGCCCATGATGATGGTGACGATCGTCATCGAGGGCTTCTTCACGGCGCGCCGCGTCAAGAAGCTGATCGCGGAGCACTATCCGAAGGAGACGGAGAACGTCCGCGGTTCCGGCATGTACGCGGTGATGCGCCAGGTGCAGATCCGCAAGCTGCGGCTGCCGAAGCCTCGGGTGAACGTGGGAGACGACTTTTTGGCGAAGCACCGCCGCTGACTGCGCCACAACGGCCGTACTTCCGAGTAAGTTCGGTGGGCCGAGCAATTAAGGTGTACGGTCATGGAATTCCGTCATCTCGGCAAGAGCGGACTTGTTGTCAGCGAAATCGCCTACGGAAACTGGATCACCCACGGCTCCCAGGTCGAAGAGGAGACGGCGATAGCGTGCGTGCACGCTGCGCTGGACGAGGGCATCACCACGTTCGACACCGCCGACGTCTACGCCCAGGGGCGTGCCGAGGAGGTCTTGGGCAAGGCGCTCAAAGGGCAGCGCCGTGACGGCATCGAGATCTTCTCCAAGGTGTACTGGCCGGTGGGTCCGGGGAAGAACGACCGGGGCCTGTCGCGCAAGCACATCATCCGCGGGGTGGAGGAGTCGCTGCGCCGGTTGGGCACCGACTACCTGGACTTGTACCAGGCGCACCGGTTCGACTACGCCACCCCGTTGGAGGAGACGCTGCGCGCCTTCGACGACTTGGTGCGCCAGGGCAAGGTCCTCTACGTGGGTGTCTCGGAGTGGCGTGCCGAGGAGATCGAGCAGGCGCTGAAGATCGCCGACGAGATGGGCTTCGACCGGATCGTGTCCAACCAGCCGCAGTACAACATGCTGTGGCGGGTGATCGAAGCCGAAGTGGTGCCGCTGTGCAAGCGGGAAGGCATCGGGCAGATCGTCTGGTCGCCGATCGCGCAGGGCGTGCTGACCGGCAAGTACAAGCCGGGGCAGCCGCCGCCTTCCGGTTCTCGGGCCACGGACGAGAAGTCGGGTGCCCAGTTCATCCGGAAGTTCCTCGACAACCAGCAGTTGCTGGAGCGGGTGCAGCAGTTGCTGCCGCTGGCCGCGGAGGCCGGGCTGACTCCGGCGCAGTTGGCGGTGGCGTGGGTGCTGCAGAACTCGAACGTGTCGGCGGCGATCATCGGCGCGTCCCGGCCGGAGCAGGTGCGGGACAACGCCAAGGCGGCGGGGGTGAAGCTCGACGCCGAGCTGATGCGCCGTATCGACGAGATCCTGGGGGACGCTGTTGAGCGCGACCCGGCGCTGACCGCGAGCCCGAAGGAGCGGCCGTAGCCTGGGCGGGTCTGCTGCCCTCCGGGCACGGGTGAGTGTGCTCCCAGTTTCCGGTGCAGGGTGACGGCGCCCTGAATATCGTGCGCGGCACGTCTGGGTGGACGGTTCGCGTCCGCCCGGGCGTGCCGCGTCGGGTGTGTGCGGGTGTCGGCTGCGGTGCGGCGCCTGCCGGGGCACGGGGGTTTCCCGACGGATCGGGCGGCTGTCCTACCGGCGTGCCGTCCGGGTGGCGTTGTCGAGCTGGCTGCTGAGGAATTCGACGAACGTGGCCGCGTACTTCCGCGGCTCGCCGTCTCCTTCGACGTAGCTCCAGACGCCGTCTTTGCCGTGTTCGAAGAAGTAGAACGCGTAGCCCTGGTGGACGTAGAAGAAGAACCGCCCTTCCGTGGTGAGCCCAGGGTCGTCGTCCCGCGCGAACTCTTCGGCATACGCGTTGATCCCCAGGCAGTCCGGATAGTGGATGTCGGAGCCTTGGAAGAGGCTTCCTGCGCTCCGCCCGGCGCACCGTAGAAAGTCGACGTAGGCTTGCGGCACGGAAACGTCCTTTTTCTCCGCGAGCACCTCGGCGACTTCTTCCGGGGTGCAGCCTGTGATCTGCTCCGGGGTGGCGATTCCCCGTTCCATCAGTTCTTTCGTGAACCACTCAGGGTCGAAAGGCGCAGAGTCGCTTCTTCCCATGGCCGTCACCTCTTCTTCCCCGAAAGCCCGAGGGTGCTGCTCGGACGTTCCCTGTTTCTCCGCTTGTGGCCGGGGCGCCGTGTGCGGGCACCCCGTTGTTCTGCCTGCGGGCCGCGGACAGCCTGAATTCTGCCCGGGGGTGGCGCCGACCCGCGACTAATGGTTCGTTCCGTGCCTTGAGCCGTCGGCTTCCCCGGGCCTGCTCCCTTGCGCGAGCTTTCTGTTTCTCCTTTCTTTCAGGCTCAGGGGTAGGTCTGCCCGTCGCCGTAGGTGACTTTCACGTCGATGTTCGGGAATTCTCTCTTGAACTGTTCGATGATCCCTCCCGGATCGTCACCGGAGGGGGCGCGACCGCAGGAATGGCACGGGGGAAGCTCCGTGTAGAGGTGGATTTCCCCGGTGATGTCGGTGCGCGGCGCGGTGATGCTCCCGTCCGGGTTGCGCGGGTTCAACTGCTGTGCCACGTGCTCCAGGATTTTGCGTTCCGTCTCGTATTCCCGGGTGTTTCCCACCGAGCCGTCGCGGTTGATGTCGGGTTTCGGCGTGTAGCGGGGGTTTGCGGGCAGCTCTACCGTGCCGGGACGTCCGTTCTGCCCGCTGACGCTCACCAGTTGCCCTGCGTTGAAACCGTCGATGCGGATGTCGGCGACCGCGACGTTCCGCCGGTGGCTGAGGGCCTGTCCTTGTTCTTCCCAGCGTTTCCGCCACTCCTGGGCCGCTTCAGGGCCGGCTTCGACCTCGATGGGGTGGGACTTGTCGATGCACCCTGCTTCGTTGTGGACGAGTGCGTCGGCTGCTCCGGCCGCAACGTAGTAGGTGTGCAGGTCGGCAACGGTGAGGTTGTGGACTCGCTGGGCTTCGGCTGTGCGGACCGCTACCGCACGGACCTGGACCCAGGTTCCGGCACTGGTCCGCAGCCACGTGCCCGGTTCCAGGTCGATGGCGGCCACCCACGTGGCGAGGCTGGGAACCCAGAACGGGTGCGCGTCGGTGGCGACCACGACACCGCCGTGCTCGGTGCCGTCGTCCACGGTGAGCTCCACCAGGGTGGTGGTGCTGTGGCTGGTGTGCAGGTCGGTGACGGTGCGGGGGCCTTCGGTGCCGGTGCGCGGGTCGAACGCCCACACGTCGTCCCCCACGGTGATGGTTTCGATGGGGGCGTACGTGCCGTCGGCCAGCAGCACGAGCGTGCCCGGCACGAAGCTGTTGCCCCGGCACGGCCGCGCCGGGGGCCGGGTGGTTTCGTCGTCACTGCGGCGGTTGTCGCCGGGCTGGTCCCCGTCGGCGCGGACCGGTCCGGGGGTGGTCTCGGAGCCGCGGTCCTTGCCGCCCATGACGTTGAGGGCCCGGTTGCCTTTCTTGTACCAGCCGACGCCGGGGATCAGGCCGATGAGGTTTTCCGCGATGCCTTGGGCGACGGCATGCGTCTTGTCGCCGTTCTTCCAGTCTTCTTGGACCTCATCGCTGACGAGCAGGTCGAGGAAGAACCCGCCGGGGTCGGTGGTCACCTGGTTCCAGGTGTTCTTGGCGCCTTCGACGATGCTGTCTTTGGCGTCCGAGAACCACTGCCCCGGGTCGTTCCACAGTTTTTTGGCGCCTTCCCACAGGCCGACGGCGTCGTCTTTGATCCCGGTGACGAAGTCGGCGCCCGCGTCCCAGATGCCGGTGCCGACGTCTTTCAGCCCTTGGCTGATCGTGTCCAAGAGTCCGCCACCGGTGTTCTGGTCGGCCGCGGTCGGCCCGCTGCCTCCACCCCCCGTGGGCACGATGGTGCCCTCGTCAGAGCCGGTGCCGTCCGCAGGCGCGTTCTCCGGCGGGGAGTCCGGTGTGCCGGGCTGGCCAGCCCCTTCCCCGGACCCGTCCGGCGTAACGCCCCCTCCCCCGCTCGGGGTGGTGCCGTCTCCCTCAGGGGCGTCCATGGGGTCGCCGCCGAGGATGGCCGCTACCGCGGAGTCGACTGTTTCAGCGACGCGTGCCGCGATACCGGAGAATGCCAGGACGGCCACGATTGCCGCGGCCAGCACGAGGACCCCGGCATATTCCGTGAACGATGCTCCCCGTTCCGGGTCGTGAATCCGTCTGAGCACTACCCACCTGTTTCAGCGACGCTTTTCCCTAGCCACACCAACGCCGCACATACGGGTGCGGAATGTATGAAATTAGTGGCTTTCCGTTACCGTGTATAGGGCCCCAGGAACTAAAACACGGGCCTCAAACACGGCGGTCAGCGGTCGAAGAAAAAGTTGCGCGCGGAAGGGCGGCTCAACAGCACCAGGATGACCACGGGAAAGACGAGTTCGGTCACTCGGCCGTCTCCGCCGACTATGGCGGCCAGGGTGACGAGGACCAGCAGAATCTCGGTGACGAGAATGGCGTAGAACACTCCGCCGCCGCCTTTAGGCACCAGCAGTCCCAGCCCCAGCTGCACGACCCCCGGCAGGGAGAGCGCGAGCGCATACCCGAAGGCGTAGGCAGACGCTCCCCCGGCGATGAACAGTGCCGCTGCGACCACGAACGTGAGTGCCGCCACCACGAACAGCAGAATCCTGATGGCCTTCACTGACCTGGGAAGTTCCTGCGCCATTCCTGCTCCGTGCAGATAAGGGGGTAGGTATTTCACTGGGCGCCACTGCTTTTCGTGACCGACCAGCGACCCCCAGCATAGATTTCCCGCACCGTAGCACCGAATTCATTTTCCATTCCGGAGCAGCACCCCGCGGTGTCCTCTCTTTTGGGGATGTTCCCGCGATCCGCTGCACGCTATCCCAGGTCATGGCATGCTGGTCCGCTGTCTTCCGTCTTCCCCCGGAGGAGATCCATGAAGTTGCTCCACGCCGCTGATCTGCACATCGACAGTCCACTGCGGGGCCTTTCCCGGTACGAGGGGGCCCCGGCCGACCAGTTGCGCGGGGCGACACGGCAGGCTTTGGAGAACCTGGTGACTCTCGCCTTAGAGGAGGAGGTCACCGCGGTGCTGCTCGCCGGGGACATCTACGACGGGGACTGGCCCGACTACAACACCGGGCTGTTCTTCACCCGGCAGATGACCCGGCTGTGCGACGCCGGCATCCCGGTGTATTTGATCGCGGGCAACCACGACGCGGCGAACCTGATGACGCGGACGCTGACCGCTTCCCTGCCGAAGAATGTGCACTACTTTCCCACGGAGCGCCCCGCCACGGTGGTCGACGAGCAGCGCGGGCTCGCCGTCCACGGCCAGGGGTTCGCCCAGCGGGAGGTCAGGGCGAACCTGGCCGAACACTATCCCGCGCCGCGGTCCGGCTTGTTCAACGTCGGCCTGCTGCACACTGCGCTCACCGGTCGGGAAGGACACGAGCCGTACGCCCCGTGCCGTATCGACCAGTTGGTCGACCACGGCTACGAGTACTGGGCGCTGGGCCACGTCCACCAGCGGCAGGTGGAATACGACGCCGACGTCAAAGTGGTGTTCCCGGGGAACATTCAGGGGCGGAACGTCCGCGAGGCCGGGCCTAAAGGCTGCACGCTGGTCACCGTGGACGACCGCCACCGGGTGACAGGGCTGCGCCACCACGACCTCGACACGGCGGCTCGCTGGCACGAGCTGCGGGTGGATGTGCGCAGCGCCCGCGATGTATCCGACGTGCTCACCCTGGTCTCCGAGCAGCTCGACAAGGAGCTGGCCGGGGACACCGAACCCAACCGCGTCCACGCGGTGCGGGTGGTGGTCGAAGGCCCCACGGACGCCCACGAGCAGTTGCACCGCGACCACGAGAAGCTGTTGAACGAGCTGCGCGCTATCGCCGCGCAGCGCCCGGACACCTGGTTGGAGAAGCTCCGGGTGAAGACGTCTCCCCCTGAGGAGCGTCTCGACGCCGCCCACGCGGACGAGCTGGTCGGTGAGCTGTGGCGGACCGCGGCCCGGCTCTCCGCATCCCCGGAGCAGCTCACCGAGGTCATCGCGTCGGCCGAACTGCTGGGCAAACTGCCTCTTCAGCTGCGGGAAGAGCTGAGCGACCCGCAGCGGCAGCGCGACCTGTTGGCGGAGGCGGTGGAGCTGCTGGCCGCTGAGCTGGGGGGTGCGCAGTGAGGATCGAACGCCTGGACCTGCTGGCTTTCGGACCGTTCACCGACTTGTCGTTGCCGCTGGGCGCCCCCGGGGTGCACATCGTCTACGGCCCTAACGAAGCGGGGAAGAGCACCGCGCTGCGCGCGCTCCACGACCTGTTCTACAAGATTCCTAAACAGACCCCCTACGACTTCGTGCACGACAAACCGGACATGAAGCTGCGGGCTGTGGTCCGCAGCGACGACGGCAGGGTCGTGGAGTTCGTCCGCCACAAGCGCGACAAGAACTCGTTGACTGATCCGCGGGGGAATCCGCTGGATGAGAGCGTGGTGCAGCGGCTGCTGGGCGGGGTGAGCAGCTCGACGTTCCTCTCCATGTTCGCGCTCACTCTCGAGGAGCTTGAGCGCGGCGGGGAGTCGCTGTTGGAAGGGGGCGGCGACGTCGGTGAAGCGTTGCTGTCCGCTCGCGCCTACCCCCAGTTACGCGCTTTGGTGGAACGGCTGAGAAAGCAGCGGGACGCGCTGTTCCGCCCGCAGGGGAGGCGGGGGCCGACGATCAACAAGGAGCTGGGCGAATACCAGGATCTGAACAGGAGGATCGGGGAGGCGCAGCTTCGTATTGCGGACTACCGGCGCAGGCTGGCCGCCGTTGCGGAACAGCGGCAGCGGGAAAAGGACCTGGACCAGAAGCTGGCGTCCCTCCGTGAGGAGCAGAAACGGTGGACCGCCCTGCAGCAGGCGCTTCCTGCCTTGCACACGCGTGCTCAGCAGGTGCGGCGGATCGCGGAGCTGGAAGCCGAGGGCCCGCTCGCCCCCCTGGATTTCGCCGACCGGCTCCCCCGTTTGGAGGAGCAGTCCCGTGCTGCCGAGGAGACGCTCGCGGACAGCACGGCCGAGCTCGCGGCCAAGCAGGAGGAGCTGGACCGGCTGGTGGTGGATGCGCGCCTGCTGGACGCGGCCCCGGAGGTGGAGCGGCTGGCCCGTTCCCGGGAGCGGATCGAAGCCGACGAAGAGCGGCTCGCTGCGTTGGAACGCCAGGCGGCGCGCCTGCGGGAGGAGGCGCGGGAGATCCTGCAGGAGGTGCGCCCCGACCCGGCCGGGGCGGACGGTCCCGCGGTGCCTGCCGTGGACCAGGCCACGCGGAACCGGGTGAGGGAGCTCGCGGACGCTTATGCCGACCTGCTTCCCCGCGTGGAGGAGGCCCGCGGGGAGGTGGCGCAGCAGCGCCGCCGCCACACCGCCGAGCAGGAGCGGTTGGACGCGCTGCCTGACCCGGGCGACAGCGCTGCGCTGGCTGCCGCGTTGGATGCGCTGCCTGCCACGCTGTTCGACGAGATGACTGCCGCGGCCGACACGGTGCATGAGACCGCCGCTGCCTTGGAGCGCATCGCACGGGACGCGGGCTGGGATCCCGCGGACTGTGCCGCGTTGGCTGCCGCGCACGCCCCGCTGCGGGACCAGGTGGTCGCCTACCGGCGGCGCGCGGACGAGCATGCGCAAACACAGCGGCGCGCCGACGAGGAGTGCGCCCAGGTGCGTGCGGAGCTGACGCGGGAACGGCTCCGGTTGGCAGAGCTCACCCAAGACGAGACGGTTCCCACCGAGGAGGCGTTGGCGGAGGCCCGCCGGCAGCGGGACGCGCTGTGGCAGCGGGTCCGCGACGGCTCGGATGCGGAGGCGGCGGACGCCTACGAGCGCGCGGTCCGCGACGCGGACGAGCTCGCTGACCGGGCTTTGGCCGGGGCGCAGCGGATCGCGGAACGCCAGCAGGCCCGGCAGCAGATCACCGTGTTGGAGCACCGCTTGGCGCTGGCGGAGCGCGAGGCCGCGGCCGCGCGTGCGGCCGGGGAGGAGCTCGCGGCGCAGTGGCAGGCGTTGTGGCCTGACCCGCTGCTGCCTGCCCCGGACGTGGATGCGGCAGAAACGGTGCTGGACCGGCTCGCCGAGCTGCGCAGACGCCAGGAGGAACATACGGCGGCCTGCCGCAAGCTGGCGGATCGCCGGGAGCGGGCCGCGGCCCACGCCGACCAGTTGCGCCGGGCGCTCCGCGACGCGGGGGCCGAGGTTCCGGAGGCTGCGGAGGACGCGGACGTGGAGGCGGTGGTGCGGGAGCTGCGGGAGCGGGCCGCCGCGGAACGCGCCCGCCGCGAGCAGGCCGCGCAGGAGCGCGCCGACCAGGAGCGGACCGTCCAGGAGGCGAAACGGTCCCTGGTGGAGGCCGAGGCGAAGCTGGACGCGGTCACCGAGCGGTTGCGCGCCTGGGAGGAGGAGTGGCGCACGGTTGCGGCGTCGGTGCCCGTGTCCGGGGACCGGCTGCCTAAGGAGGTGCTGCACGACCTCGACCAGTGCGCGGAGGCGGCGTCCCGGCTCGCCGAGGCCGACCAGCGGGCCGCGGAGGCGGAGGAGCTGCGCGAGCAGATCGCTGCTTTCCACGACCGGGTGGGCGCGGTGCTCGAGGCCTGCGGCCTGCCCGTGCCGGACAGTGCTGCCCAGCGGCACGCTGCCCTGGACGCGCTGCGGCACCGGGTGGCGGAGAACAGCGCGCAGGAGCAGCGGCGCCAGGCGCTGAGTGAGGAGGTGGAGGCGCTCCGCGGGAAGGCGCGCAGCGCCCAGGCCCGGTTGGAGGCGGTGGAAGCCGAGTGCGCGCAGATGTGCCAGGAGACGGGCGTCGATTCGGTTGCGGAGCTGCGGGCGGCGATCGACCGCGCCCAGCAGGTGCGGGAGCTGCGGCACGATGTGGCGCTGGTGGAGCGGTCGCTCGCCGAGTCGTGGCCGGGCGGGGTCGCGGAGGCGGAGCAGGCTGCGGCCGGGGTCGACCGGGAGGAGCTGGCGGGCCGTCTGGCAGAGCTGGGCCAGGAGATTGCCGCGGCGGAGGAGGAGCATCGCGCCGCGGTGCGCGACTTGGCTGAAGCGGAGCGGGAGCTGGGGGAGGCTGACGGGTCGGCGCTGGCCGCGCAGGCCGCCCAGGAGCGGGAGGAGGTGCTGGCCCGGATCGCCCAGAACGCGGAGACCCATACGCGGCTGGTGCTCGCGCACACGCTGCTGCTGCGGTGCATCGAGGAGTACCGGCAGGCCCACCAGGGCCCGCTGCTGCGCCGGGCCGAGGAGCTGTTCCGGCAGCTCACCGTGGGCCGGTTTCGCGAGTTGCAGACGGAGACAGCTGACGACGGCACGACCGTGCTGCGGGTCCGCCGCGCCACGGGGAAGCTGGTGGACATGGGGGCGTTGAGCGAGGGCACTCGGCACCAGCTCTATCTGGCGCTGCGGTTGGCGACCGTGGAGCACTATGCGGCCGAGCACCAGTCCATGCCGTTCGTGCTCGACGACGTGTTCATGACGTTCGACGACGAGCGGGCTGCGGCCGGGCTGCGGGTGCTGGAGTCGGTGGCGGACCGGGTCCAGCCGGTGGTGTTGACCCACCACGCCCACCTGGCTGAGCTGGCCCGCGACGTGCTGCCGGAGGACCGGGTGCACGTCCACCGCTTGCCGCGGTTCACCCACGCGGAACGCGTGACCGTGTGAGCGTCCCGGTCCTGCTGCGCACCCCCGCTCTTTGGGGGTGCGCGTGGTGCCGCCCCGGGCGTCCTGCCCGGGGCGCTGCTGCGGGGGTGGGCGGCTGGTGTCCCGCCTAGATCTCGTCGTTCAGACTCATCGTGTATTTGGCGACGCCTTCGTTGAGCAGGACGACCCGTTCTGCTCCGGATTCGCGCAGGGTCCGCCAGTGTTCTCCGAGCCAGCTTTCCGCGTCGCCGCGGGAGGGGAACAGGGTGTCGGGGAGGTCTTCACCGCTGAGCACGGTCCCGTCGGCTTTCTCGTACCGCCAGCTCCACGCCATGGATGCTCCTCACTTTTCTTCTTTCCGGTCACGCAAAGTGTCTGGTGAGACGGGAATCCCAGCCGTCCTCAGACATCCTGACCGGTCCACTACGGTTAACTAACGGACGTGCGTATTCGTCTCGCCGGAACAGCCGGGGCGGCAGGGTGGCCCGCCCCTCACTGCCGTTGTGCCTCCTGCAACCTCGCTGTCCAGTCCCGCCGGTTGCCGCTTCGGGTCACCGTGGACGATGTCTTGAGCCTGTCCTCCCCCGATGGGCTGGTGTCGAACCTGCTTCCGGCCGGCTATTCGGCGGCGCAGACGCCTTACGGGCTGCGGGTGGACGGCGCGGACGGCGGCCGGCTGCTGTTTGCGCGGCCTGACGCTCCGGCGACTCCCCCGCCGGACAGCGATCCGGAGGATCCGCGTCCCGACCACCAGGCAGACCTGGTGCTGGTGGATGTGGGCGAGTCGCCGGAGACGATCGGTGCGCTGCGGCGGGCAGGCGTGGTGGGGCTGACCACGGTCGTGGTGGCGGTGGGCGGCGACCACCGGGTGCATTCTCCGGCCGAGTTCGACCGCCGGGCCCGGCTGTGGGGGGCGTTGGCCCCGTTGGACGGCCAGGAGCTGCGGTGCCCGCCGGATGCGTGGCCGCCGTCGCGGCCGCACGGCCCGTACCGGGTGCTGGTGACGGGCGGGGCGCGGTCTGGGAAGTCGTCGGAGGCGGAGCTGCGGCTGCTGGGGGAGCCGGAGGTGCTCTACGTGGCGACGGGCCCGGCCCCGGATCCGCACGCGGATGCGGCGTGGGCGCAGCGGGTGGCCGCACACCGGTCGCGCCGCCCGGCGTGGTGGCGCACGGTGGAGACGACGGATGTCGCGGCGGTGCTGGCGAAGGCGGACGGCGCGGTGCTGTTCGACTGTGTGGGCACGTGGCTGGCGCACGTCATGGGCGAGTGCGGGATGTGGGCGGACGAGGTGCCTGCGGACGCGGAGCAGCGGCTGGAGGAGCGGATCGACGCGCTGGTGGCGGCGTGGCGGACGAGCGCGGCCTACGTGGTGGCGGTGACGAACGAAGTGGGGTCGGGTGTGGTGCCGCCGACGGTGAGCGGGGGGCTGTTCCGGGACTGGCTGGGCCGGGTGAACCAGAGGCTGGCCGCCGAGTCGGAGGAGGTCGTGCTGGTCACGGCCGGGCGGGTGCTGTCGCTGTCGTGAGCGGGATGCTGCGGGACTGTGCGGACGGGCTGCGGATGGCGCTGGGCACGTTGACGGCGATCCCGGTGCCGGTGTCCCGGGTGGATCGCCGGGTGGCGGGCTGGGCGATGGCCGCGGCGCCGTTGGTGGGGGTGCTGTTGGCTGCCGTGTCCGGGGCCGTGCTGGCGGGGGCGCTGTGGGCGGGCGTGTCTCCGCTGCTGGCCGCGGTGGCGGCGGTGGGCGCGGTGGCGTTGCTGACGCGCGGTCTGCACTGGGACGGGCTGGCGGATGTGGCCGACGGGTTGGGGAGCGGGGCGGACGCGGACCGGGCGCTCGCGGTCATGAAGCGGTCCGATATCGGCCCGTTCGGTGTGATCACCCTGGTGTTCGTGGTGCTGCTCCAGGTGGCGGCGGTGGCGGCGCTGGCGGAGGAGGGGACGGGGGCGGCGGTGGCCGGGTTGGCTGCCGCGCTGGTGTCGGGGCGGTTGGCGGTCACGTGGGCGTGCACGCGGCTGGTGGGTGCGGCACGGCCGGAGGGTTTGGGCGCGTTCGTGTCTGGTACTGTGCCCTATCCCGCCGCCGCCGCGGTCACGGGCGTGGTGCTGGCCGTGGGCCTGGTGGAGTGGACGTGGTGTGCGGCGGTGGCTGCGGGTCTGGTGGTGGCGGGCGGAGTGCTGGTGTGGGTGTGCCGTCGGTTGGGCGGGATCACCGGTGATGTGTTGGGTGCGCTGGTGGAGAGCGCCGCCGGGGCCGCACTGGTCACCGCAGCAGCCCTGTAAGCATCTGTAAGCAGAATCACACCGATTCACATAAAATCACTCGGGGTTGTCTTGGTACCGCCGGGTTTCCGACGTGAACTCCCAGCCAGCGAATTCGACACGTCTTTTCGGCGCGGCCAAGCGTTCCCCCATGTCCGTCACAGAATTCAGGGCGCGCCCGCTATGCGTGTGTCGGCCCGTACAACGCAAGGACTAGCATCAGGACCGTGAGCACGTCGCTGGAAGTCAAATCCGAATCCCCACGTTCGCTCGATGCTGACGCGGTCGTCGTCGGCTACCACTCGGGAGACGACGGCCTCGTGCCGGCGTCGGGTGCTTCCGAGGTCGATTCCGCTTTTTCTGGCGGACTCGGCTCGGCCCTGGCCCTGCTGGGTGCCACCGGAGCGGTGGAGGAGGTGCGTACTGTCCCGTCCCTGGGCGCTGTGGCGGCCCCCGTGGTGGTCGCGGTCGGGCTGGGACCGGCCCCGGCGGACGGTGCATCGGTCTCCGCTGACGTCGTGGCGCGCGCCGCGGGTGCCGCGCTGCGTGCCCTGCGCGGCAAGTCCCGGGTGGTGGTCGCACTGCCCGCGGACACCGGTGAGCTGGCCGCTGCCGCGGCGCTCGGCGCTGTGCTGGGCAGCTATTCCTTTGACCGCTACCGCACGGGTTCCACGAAGGAGCCGGTGAGCTCGGTGACTGTGGTCAGCGGGGCTGCGGACGCGGCTGAGGCGGTGCAGCGCGCCACGGTGGTGGCTTCCGCGGTCTGTCTCGCCCGCGACCTGGTGAACACCGCGCCCGCGGACCTGCGTCCCGCCGACTTCGCGGGGATCGCCGAGCAGGTCAGCCGGGACCACGGCTTGGATATCACGATCCTTGACGAAAAGGCGCTGGCCGAGGGCGGTTACGGTGGTCTGATCGGTGTCGGCCAGGGGTCGTCCAGCCCGCCGCGTCTGGTTCGCCTGTCCTACAGCCACCCGGAGGCGACGACGACGCTGGCGCTGGTCGGCAAAGGCATGACCTTCGACTCCGGTGGGTTGTCGCTGAAGCCCAGCTCCGCGATGGAGTGGATGAAGTCCGATATGGGCGGCGCGGCCGCGGTGCTGGCCGCGATGCGCGCGATCGCCGAGCTGCGGGTGCCGGTGAATGTGGTCGGCTATCTCGCGATCGCCGAGAACATGCCGAGCGGAACCGCGCAGCGTCCGTCTGACGTGTTGAGGATCTACGGCGGGAAGACCGTGGAGGTGCTCAACACGGACGCGGAAGGCCGCCTGGTGATGGCGGACGCGCTGGTGCGCGCCCAGGAGGACAATCCTGATCTGATCGTGGACGTGGCCACGCTCACCGGGGCGCAGCTCGTCGCGTTGGGGACCCGCGTGTTCGCGGTGATGGCCAACGACGACGCGGTGCGCGACCAGGTGGTGGCTGCTGCCACGTCCGCGGGTGAGGCGGCCTGGCCCATGCCGCTGCCCGAGGAGCTGCGCAAGGGACTGGACTCGTCAGTCGCCGATATCGCCAATGTCGCGGGTGAGCGCTGGGGCGGCATGCTCAGCGCCGGCGTGTTCCTCAAGGAGTTCATCGCAGACGGAGTCAAGTGGGCGCACTTGGACATCGCCGGGCCAGCGTTCAACCAGGGTGAACCCCACGGTTACACGCCTAAGGGAGGCACCGGCGCAGCGACACGCACCCTTGTCCGTCTCGCCGAGTCTCTCGCTCAAAGAGCCGAATAACCCATGACCGGACGTTATGAGCCGCGTCCGGGCTCGCCACCGGTGTGTGATCACACCGCAGGAAAAGGAGTGTCCTTCCCGTGAGTGAAAGCGGCGGCACATTCGATCTCGTCATCCTGGGCGGCGGTAGCGGTGGCTACTCGGCCGCCATCCGCGCCTCCGAACTCGGCATGCGTGTCGCCCTGATTGAGAAAGACAAGCTCGGCGGCACCTGCCTGCACTACGGCTGTATTCCGACCAAGGCCCTGCTGCACGCGGGTGAGGTCGCCGACACGGTGCGGGCCAGCGAGAAGTTCGGTGTCCGGGCCTCGTTCGACACAATCGACATGGCCCGTGTCCACGAGTACAAGGACAAGGTCGTCAGTGGTCTGCACCGCGGCCTGACCGGTCTGATCAAGGCCCGCGGCATCACCCTGGTCGAGGGTGAGGGCAAGCTGACCGGTGTCGACGAGGTCACGGTCAACGGGGTGGCCTACAAGGGTCGGCACATCATCCTGGCCACCGGGTCCCAGGCGCGTTCGCTCCCTGGTCTGGAGATCGACGGGGAGCGGATCATCACCAGCTACGAGGCGCTCCGCTTGGACCGGGTCCCCAAGTCCGCGATCATCCTGGGCGGCGGTGTCATCGGCGTCGAGTTCGCCAGCGTGTGGCGTTCGTTCGGCGCCGAGGTGACGATTGTCGAGGCGCTGCCGCACCTGGTCCCGGCGGAGGAGGAGTCCAGCTCCAAGCTGCTGGAGCGGGCGTTCCGCAAGCGCGGGATCAAGTTCGAGCTGGGCAGCCCGTTTGAGAGCGTGAAGCTCACCGAGACCGGGGTGAGCATGACGCTGGCGAACGGCAAGACCGTGGAAGGCGAGCTGCTGCTGGTGGCGGTGGGCCGCGGTCCGGTCTCCCAGGGGCTGGGCTACGAGGAGGTCGGCATCCGCCTGGAGCGCGGCTTCGTCCAGGTCGATGAGAACCTGCACACCGGAGTCGGCAACATCTACGCGGTGGGCGACTTGATCCCCACGCCGCAGTTGGCGCACGTCGGCTTTGCCGAGGGTATTTTCGTCGCCGAGCACATTGCCGGGCTGAACCCGGTGAACATCGACTACGACGGTATTCCGCGGGTCACCTACTCCGACCCGGAGGTGGCGTCCGTGGGGATCACCTCCAAGACCGCGGCCGAACGCGGGATCGAGACCACCGAGTTCGTCTACAACTTGGCGGGCAACGGGAAGAGCCAGATCCTGCAGACCCAGGGCGCGGTCAAGGTCATCGCGGCCAAGGACGGCCCGGTGCTGGGTGTGCACATGGTGGGCAGCCGCGTCGGCGAGCTGATCACCGAGGGCCAGCTGATCTACAACTGGGAGGCGCTGCCGTCTGAGGTGGCGCAGCTCATCCACGCGCATCCGACCCAGTCCGAGGCGTTGGGCGAGGCCCACTTGGCGCTAGCGGGCAAGCCGTTGCACGTCCACGACTGATTCTTGGAGATGGGCGGGTGCCCGAGGGAGCCCGCCCATCATCTTTCTCTGTCGTTCTTGTGACCGCTCACTCAAGAGGAACCCATGTCGACTCCCGTTACCATGCCCGATCTGGGCGAAAGCGTCACCGAGGGCACTGTCACCCAATGGCTCAAGCAGGAGGGCGACACGGTCGAGGTCGACGAGCCGCTGCTCGAAGTCTCGACGGACAAGGTTGACACCGAAATCCCCTCCCCCGTCTCCGGTGTCTTGACGAAGATCCTGGTCGGCGAAGACGAGACTGTTGAGGTCGGCGCGCAGATCGCGATCATCACTCCGGCTGGGGAGGCGCCGGAGGCTCAGCCCGCTCCCGAGACGGCGGCTGAGCCGGCGGCTCAGCCGGAACCGGAGCCGGAGCCTGCTCCGCAGCCTGCCGCGGAGGCCCGCACCGAGCCCGCTGCTCCGGTGGCTGACGCCGGTGCCGCTACCCCGGTGACCATGCCGAACTTGGGGGAGAGTGTCAGCGAGGGCACGGTCACCCAGTGGCTGAAGCAGGAGGGCGACACGGTCGAGGCCGACGAGCCGCTGCTCGAAGTCTCGACGGACAAGGTTGACACCGAAATCCCCTCCCCTATCTCCGGTGTCTTGACGAAGATCCTGGTCGGCGAAGACGAGACTGTTGAGGTCGGCGCGCAGATCGCGCTGATCAGTCCTGCCGGGCAGGCTGCTGCGCCTGCTGCCCCGGCGGCTCCGCAGCCCGCACCTGAGCCGAAGCCGGAGGCACGGCCCGAGCCCGCACCGCAGCCTGCTGCGCAGCCGGAAGCTGCAGCCCGCACGGAGCCCGCACCGCAGCCGCGCCGCACCCGGGACGATGAGACCCCGACCGTGGACTTGGAGACGATCAGCGGCACCGGCCAGGTGCTGGGCACGGACGCGACCAGTGAAGGGTATGTGACCCCGCTGGTGCGGAAGCTTGCCGCCCAGGAGGGTGTGGACCTGTCCCAGGTGAAGGGCACCGGGGTGGGTGGCCGGATCCGCAAGCAGGACGTGTTGGAGGCGGCGCGGCGGATGCGGGAGCAGCGGCAGCGTGCTGCTGCGGCACCGGCGCCCGCGGCCGCGGACACGGCGCTGCGGGGCCGCACGGAGACGATGTCGCGGCTGCGGCAGACGTTCGCCGAGCAGATCGTCGAGTCGCTGCACACGGCGGCGCAGCTCACCCAGGTGGTGGAGGTGGATGTCACCGCGATCGCCCGGCTGCGGGAGCAGGTGGGCGAGCGGTTCGCCGCCGAGACCGGCGTGGAGTTGGGCTTCTTCCCGTTCTTCGCGCTGGCCGTGGTGGAGGCGCTGCAGCGGCACCCGAAGCTCAACGCGGTGATCGACGGCACCGAGGTGACCTACCACGACACCGAGAACCTGGCGGTGGTGGTCGACACCGAGCAGGGTGTGCTGGCCCCGGTGGTCAAGGACGCGGGCCGCTTGTCGCTGCGGGAGCTGGCCCGGCGGATCGACGACTTGGGGGCGCGGGCGCGCACGGCGCGGCTGGTGCCGGACGAGTTGAGCGGCGGCACGTTCACCATGGTGGACAGCGGCGCGTACGGCGCGCTGGTGGAGACGCCGATCATCCACCAGCCGCAGGTGGCGGTGTTGAGCACGGGCACCGTGGTGAAGCGTCCGGTGGTGGTCGAGGAGCCGCAGCTGGGCGAGGTGATCACGGTCCGGTCCATGGTGTACCTGTCGTTGAGCTTCGACCACCGGCTCATCGACGGCGCGGATGCGGCCCGGTTCCTCTCCGATGTGAAGCGCCGGTTGGAGGAGGGCGCGTTCGAGGACGCTGTGGGGCTCAAGTAGGAGCCGCGGGGTCGGCCGCTTCCGGCGTGGGCCGGGGGTGGCCGATCACCGTACGCACGGTGGGGCGGCACCGTGTGGTGCCGCCCCACCGCATACCCCACCATCATCCCCTGGTGATCCCCACCACCAAGGTCTTCAGTTGCCCGGCTTCCGTGCCCCGGTGCCGAGACGTGCCTGTCGCGGCGAACCGCCGGACAAGCTTGATGTAATCAGGCTATCACTCAAAGTTGTGAATGGGGCTGTTTCCTGGAAATCCGTCTCCTCGGCTCTTCAGGGGCGGCAGGGCTGCGGCGTCTTCCGCGCGTCCGCTGGGGCGGGGCAGCGCATAAGGTGAAGAGTGTGAGTGAGCTCCTGTACCACTGGTTGGGTGAGTCCCCGGTCCCCTACATGGAGGGCTGGGAGCTGCAACGGCAGCTCCACAAGCGCCGCGTCGCGGACCAGGTGCCGGACACGGTGCTGCTGTTGGAGCATGAACCGGTGTACACCGCGGGAAAGCGGACTGGCCCGTGGGACCGTCCGCTGACCGACCCGGGTGCCCCGGTGATCGACATCGACCGGGGCGGCAAGATCACCTGGCACGGCCCCGGCCAGCTCACCGCCTACCCCATCGTCAAACTGCCGGCTCCGCTGGATGTGGTCGCCTATGTCCGCATGCTGGAGGAGGCGATCATCCGGGTGATCGGTGATTTCGGCTTGTCGGGGATGCGGGTGGAGGGCCGCACGGGGGTGTGGCTTGCCGCTGCCCCGGATCGAGGGTTGCCGGAGCGCAAGATCGCCGCGATCGGGTGCCGGATCGCCAAAGGCGTGACGATGCACGGGTTCGCGCTGAACTGCAACAACGACTTGTCGTGGTTTGACCGGATTGTGCCGTGCGGGATTAGGGACGCCGGGGTCACCTCCCTGACCGCCGAACTGGACCGCACGGTGGGGGTGGGCGACATCCTGGAGGCCACCGAACACCACCTGGCCGCTGTTCTCGGCGCATCCAGCTACCGCAGGATCGCGGGATGGCCCGTTCTCCCCGAGTTCGTCGACGCATGAGCCACGTCGGCGGGCACGCGCCACAAGCGAAACGAAAGGAAGGCCGGCTGTGAGCATCGCTCCCGAGGGCCGCCGCCTGTTGCGGATCGAAGCCCGCAACAGCACTACCCCGATTGAGAAGAAGCCGCCGTGGATCAAGATCAGGGCGAAGATGGGCTCGGAGTACACCGAGCTGCACGCCCTGGTCAAACGCGAGGGCCTGCACACGGTGTGCCAGGAGGCCGGGTGCCCCAACATCTACGAGTGCTGGGAGGACCGGGAGGCCACGTTCCTCATCGGCGGCGACCAGTGCACGCGACGCTGCGACTTCTGCCAGATCGCTACCGGGAAGCCGGCGGCGTTGGACCGGGGGGAGCCGCTGCGGGTCGCCGAGTCGGTGCGCACGATGGGTCTCAAGTATGCGACGGTCACCGGGGTGGCCCGCGACGACTTGGACGACGGGGGCGCGTGGCTGTACGCGGAAACGGTCCGCAAGATCCACGAGTTGAACCCCGGCACCGGCGTGGAGCTGCTGATCCCCGACTTCAACGCCGACCCGGACCTGCTGGCCGAGGTGTTCAGCTCCCGGCCGGAGGTGCTGGCGCACAACATTGAGACGGTGCCGCGGATCTTCAAGCGCATCCGTCCCGGGTTCCGCTACGAGCGTTCTTTGGAGGTGATCACCCGGGCCCGCGAGGCGGGGCTGGTCACCAAGTCGAATCTGATCCTGGGCATGGGCGAGACCCGGGAGGAGATCAGCCAGGCGATGCGGGACCTGTACGAGGCCGGGTGCGACTTGTTGACGATCACCCAGTACCTGCGGCCGTCCCGCTTGCACCACCCGGTGGACCGGTGGGTGAAGCCGGAGGAGTTCGTGGAGCTGGGCCGGGAGGCCGAGGAGATCGGTTTCGCCGGGGTGATGTCGGGTCCGCTGGTGCGGTCGTCGTACCGGGCGGGCCGGTTGTACCGCCAGGCGATCGAGCGTCGCAAGGCGGACGCGAAATCGTAACGTTGTTTGTCCTGGGGCGGCGGTGGTCGCCCGCCGCCGTCCCACATGTCCTTTTTCCCGACCTATCCTTGAGGTATGGCCAAGAAGCCCAAGGACTCCAAGACCGCCCCGGCCGGTACGGCTCAGGGTGCCGCCGCGAAACAGCCCGGCAGGCTCAAACAGTTCGGCATGGTCGCCAAGATCGTGCACCAGCACAGTCCGAAGAGCATCCCGATCGCACTCGGGGTGATGGTGGCTGTTCTGGCCGTGGCGATCCTGGTTGCCGTCCTCACGGGCTCCTGGCTGTATCCGCTTGTGCTCGGTATCCCGTTGGCGCTGCTTGCCGGTCTCATCACGTTCTCGCAGAGCGCGCAGAGGGTGCAGTACAAGCTGCTGGACGGGCAGTTGGGCGCCGGATTGGCGATTCTGCAGAGTCTGCGCGGCAACTGGACGGTGGACGCCGGGGTGAACGCCAACCGGAACATGGACGTGGTGCACCGGGCGGTGGGTCCCCCCGGGGTGGTGCTGGTCGGCGAGGGCGACCCGAACCGGTTGAAGTCGCTGATCGCCGCGGAGCGCAAGCGGGTGATGCGGGTGGCCTACGACACGCCGATCTACGACATGACGGTCGGCAACGGTGAGGGCCAGGTCAAGGTTGCTGAGCTGCGCAAGCGGATCCTCAAGCTGCCGCCGAGCATGAACAAGCCGCAGTTGTCGGAGCTGCGCTACCGGTTGAAGGCGCTGCCTCCGGCGATGCAGGCCCCGCGCGGCCCGATCCCTAAGGGGGTCAAGATGCCGAAGATGCCGCGCCCCCGGCCGCGTTGATCCTGTTTCGTCCAGGGTTTTCTGGCGCTGGTGGAACCGGGTGTCCCGGGTTCCGGCAGCGCCAGTTGTCGTTTTCGGGCCTCAGAGGCGCTGGTTGACGGTTCCCGCAGCCCGGTCGTGCAGGCCGCGCTGGTCGCGGTCGTAGACGACGGCGGGGAGCGCCAGGCACAGCAGAAGGGTGCGGACCACCATGGCCACGGGCCAGGGCCAGTTCCGTTCCCCGGTGGCGGTGATGCGGATGCCGACGAGGCGTTTACCGACCGTGGTGCCGAAGAGCACGAGCAGGGCGGCGGTCATCACCGCGAAGACGAAGAGTGGTAGCCATAGGGTGACCCCTGCGGCGGGGGTGGTGCTTCCGCCGAGCACGGGGGTGCCGAACAGGAGTGACGCCAGGCAGTTGGCGAGGATCCAGTCGATGATCACGGCGATGAGGCGGCGGCCGAAGCCGGGCACGGATCCGGGGCCGGTTTCGGGGAAGCCGAGCCGGCTGCCTCGGTAGCGGAATTCCGCCTCGTTCCCGGTGGGGGTGTCGGTGGTCGCGGCCTGCCCGTCGCGGTCTTTCGATTCGCCCATGTCTTCACCGTACTGGGGGTGCGCGGTGGGCGTGACGGGGCCCGGTGTCCCGGTTTGGGGGGAAAAAAGCGGCCGTAACATCGGCGAAACATTCGGGACACGGCCAGGAAATCGGCTGCTCTTAGCGTCACTTACGTGGCTGGGAGGTGGCGGAGGATCTTCGCGACATCTCGGACGTCCATCCCCGCGGTCCTGTGAACCTGCACGGAGGTAATCGTGTTCAGCAACGCTGACGAGGCTCTTGCCTATATCCGCACCGAAGGCGTTCAGTTCGTGGACGTCCGGTTCACCGACCTGTTCGGTGGTGTCCACCACGTGACGCTTCCGGCCGAGAAGGTTGACGAGGACTTCCTCACGAACGGGCAGATGTTCGACGGCTCGTCGATCCGCGGCTTCCAGGCGATCCACGAGTCCGACATGCTGCTCCTGCCGGACCTGAGCACCGCTGTCCTCGACCCCTTCCGCGAATACAAGACGCTGAACATCACGTTCTTCGTGCACGACCCGCTGACCCGCGAGTCCTACAGCCGCGACCCGCGGAACGTGGCCCGCAAGGCCGAGGCGTATCTGAAGAGCACGGGGATCGCGGACACCGCGTACTTCGGCCCGGAAGCCGAGTTCTACATTTTCGACGACGTCCAGTTCGCGACCGCGCCGAACACCGGTTTCTACGCGATCGACTCGGTGGAGGGCGCGTGGAACACCGGCAGCAAGCGGGAGGGCGGCAACCTCGGCTACCGGCCGCGCTACAAGGGCGGCTACTTCCCGGTGGAGCCGAGCGACCACTACAGCGACCTGCGGTCCCGCATGGTGCGCACCATGATCGAGGTGGGGCTGCCGGTGGAGCTGCACCACCACGAGGTGGGCACGGCGGGCCAGTCGGAGATCGGCATCAAGTTCGGCACGCTGCTGCAGCAGGCTGACCGGGTCCAGTTGTACAAGTACATCGTCAAGAACGTGGCGAACGCGGCGGGCAAGACGGTGACGTTCATGCCGAAGCCGCTGTTCGGCGACAACGGCTCGGGGATGCACTGCCACCAGAGCCTGTGGAAGGACGGCGCTCCCCTGTTCTTCGACGAGAACGGGTACGCGCAGTTGTCCGACATCGCCCGCTACTACATCGGCGGCCTGTTGAAGCACGCCCCGTCGCTGCTGGCGTTCACCAACCCGACGATCAACTCCTACCACCGCCTGGTGCCCGGCTACGAGGCGCCGATCAACCTGGTGTACTCGCAGCGGAACCGTTCCGCGTGCATCCGTATCCCGCTGACCGGGTCTGACCCGAAGGCGAAGCGGCTGGAGTTCCGGGTGCCGGACCCGTCGGCCAACCCGTACCTGGCGTTCTCCGCGATGCTGATGGCGGGGATCGACGGGATCCAGAACAAGATCGAGCCGCCGGAGCCGCTGGACAAGGACCTCTACGAGCTGCCGCCGGAGGAGGCCGCGGAGATCGAGAAGGTGCCGGCGTCGCTGGAGGAGGCGCTGGACCACTTGGAGGAGGACCACGAGTACCTGGTGGAGGGCGGTGTCTTCACCGAGGACTTGATCGAGACGTACATCAACTACAAGCGCACGGTGGAGATCGACTCGGTCCGGCTGCGTCCGCACCCGCGCGAGTTCGAGCTCTACTACGACGTCTGATCCTGCTCGCGGCCCGTATTCCGCACTGCGGGCCGCAGCAGGGTGGAGACCCGGGGGAAGGGCTCCGGTGTGGTGGGGTGTCCCAGGTGTGGGGCGCCCCACCGGGGCGGTTCTGCATGGGCGCGCGCCGGGTCGCCTCGGTAGTACCGCAGGCCCCGCACCGGCTGTTGCGGGGAGGGCAGCGGTGCGGGGGCCGCGGCTAGCGGGCCGCGCCGAGTTCGAGGGCGGCGACGCCCGCGATGACGAGGACGATGCCGACGATCTGGACCCAGGTGAGGGTGTCGCCGAGGAACACGGCGCCGATGACCGCGACGAGGGTGACGCCCAGCGCCGACCAGATGCCGTAGGCCACGCCGACGCCCATGCCGAGTTTGAGGACTTGGGCGAGCAGGGTGAACGCGATCCCGTAGCTGGTGAGCGCGATGAGGGACGGCACGAGACGGGTGAACCCGTCGGAGAGCCGGAGTGAGATGGTTCCGGTGACTTCGGTGAGGATCGCACCGATGAGGAGCAGCCACTGCATGATTCCCCCACATAAGCCCGCAATTGGTGAGTACTCCCCCAGAGTGTCTCTTTGGGGTGGCCATGGTGCATTCGGTGGGGGGACGCCTGTGGTGGCGTCCGTTGCACCGCCTATGCGGTCGCGTTGAGAGTTACCGTGGTGCTGTGGCGAGTCGGGACAGCACGGGAACGAGTGTGGGGGCGCTGGCCCGTCGAGGGTTCGGCGATGCGACGCGCGCGGCACGGCTGCTCGCGGAGAGCGGGTTGGCGGACGCCGCGCACGAGGTGATTGTGGACGCGCTGTGCCGGGCGGCCGACCCGGATCTGGCCTTGTTCGGGCTGGTGCGGATCCTGGAGCGGTCGGCTGATCCGGGGGAGTTGCTGTCCGCGTTGCACGAGGACGCGGATTTCCGGGAGCGGTTGTGCCAGGTGGTGGGGGCGAGCCGGGCGCTCGCCGACCACCTGGTGCGGCATCCGGGGGATTGGCGGGAGCTGCGGGGCGCGGACGCGGCCCGCCCGCCGGACGCTGAGGAGCTGCGTGCGGGCTTGTTGGCGGTGGTGGGCGCCGACCCCTACTCCCCTGCCCCGGTGGCGGATGTGTCGCGGCGGGACGCGGCGGAGGCGGCGCACGCGCTGCGGTTGGCGTACCGGCGGCGGGTGCTGCGGCTGGCCGGGCGGGATCTCACCGGGGTGCAGGATCTCAAGGAGGTGGCCGCGGAGCTCGCCGATTTGGCGGCGGCCGTGCTGGAGGGGGCGCTGGCGCTGGCTCGCGCCCGGTTCCCGGAGGAGGCGGAGCGCTGCCGGCTCGCGGTGATCGGGTTGGGCAAGTGCGGCGGTCGGGAGCTCAACTATGTGAGCGACGTGGACGTCGTGTTCGTGGCTGAGCCGACCGAGGCCTGCCCGGACGAGGCTGCGGCGTTGGCGGCGGCGACCCGGTTGGCGTCCGCGCTGTTGGAGGTGCCGACGGCCACGGACGCTGAGGGCACGCTGTGGGAGGTGGACACGGCGCTGCGCCCGGACGGGCGGAACGGTCCGCTGGTGCGGTCGCTTGGCGGGCACGTCTCCTACTACGAGCGGTGGGCGAAGACGTGGGAGTTCCAGGCTCTGGTGAAGGCCCGGCCGATCGCGGGGGACGCGGAGTTGGGCGCGGCCTACATGAAGGCGATCAGCCCGCTGGTGTGGCAGGCGGCGGGGCGGCCGAATTTCGTGGAGGACGTGCAGGCGATGCGCCGCCGTGTGGAGGCGCATCTGCCGCGTGCCCAGGCGGACCGGGAGGTGAAGCTGGGCCGGGGCGGGCTCCGCGATATCGAGTTTGCGGTGCAGTTGCTGCAACTGGTGCACGGGCGGCGGGACGAGTCGCTGCGTTCGGGGAACACGTTGGAGGCGTTGGCGGCGCTGTCCCAGGGCGGGTATGTGGGCCGCCAGGATGCGGCGGCGTTGGCGGATGCGTACCGCTTTTTGCGGCGGGTGGAGCATCTGCTCCAGTTGTACCGGCTGCGCCGCACCCATTTGCTGCCGGACGCGCAGTCCGACAAGGGCCAGTGGGCGTTGCGTCGGCTGGGCCGCTCTTTGGGGTTCACCGCGGATCCGGTGGGGGGCGTGGTGGACACGTGGCGGCGGCGGGCCACGGAGGTGCGCCGGCTGCACGAGAAGTTGTTCTACCGGCCGCTGTTGAAGGCGGTCGCGCGTTTGCCTGAGGACGAGGTGCAGCTTTCTCTGGAACATGCGCGGATCCGATTAGAGGCATTGGGGTTTGTGGACCCGGCGGGGGCGCTCCGCCATTTGGAGGCGCTCACGGCCGGGGTGTCGCGGCGGGCGGCGATTCAGCGCACGCTGCTGCCGGTGATGTTGGGCTGGTTCGCGAATTCCCCGGACCCGGATGCGGGGCTGCTGGGGTTCCGGCAGGTCAGCGACGCGTTGGGGACGACGCCGTGGTATTTGCGGCTGTTGCGCGACGATGTGCGGGTGGCGGAGCGGATGGCCCACTTGTTGGGGACGAGCCGCTATTTCACGGAGCTGCTGCTGCGTGCCCCGGAGGCGGTGGCGCTGCTCGCTGACGACCGCGACCTGGTGCAGCGCAGTGACGCGGAGCTGGCCACGGAGGCGGATGCGGCGCTGCGGCGGCATGACACGGCGGAGAACCAGGTGGCGGCGGTGCGGGCGCTGCGCCGCCGGGAGCTGCTGCGGACGGCGGCCGCGGACCTGTTGGGGGTCACGGACATCAACGGGGTCGGGGACGCGTTGACGGCGATCGCGGCGGTGACGGTGGATGCCGCGTTGCGGGCGGCGACGGAGCGGGTGGCCCGCCAGCGCGGCACGGAGCCGGTCACGCGCATGTGTGTGATCGCGATGGGCCGGTTCGGCGGCAGCGAGCTGAGTTATACGAGCGACGCCGATGTGATGTTTGTGCACGATCCGCTGCCGGGGGCGGATGCGGGGGAGGCGGCTGCGACCGCGGAGGCGATCGTGCGGGAGTTGATGCGGCTGTTGGAGTTTCCGGGGTCGTCGGAGCCGCCGGTGCGGTTGGATGCGGGGCTGCGGCCGGAGGGCAAGAACGGTCCGATGGTCCGCTCATTGGACGCGTATGCCGCCTACTACCAGCGGTGGGCGTCGCATTGGGAGAGCCAGGCGCTGTTGCGCGCGGTGCCGGTGGCGGGCGACGCCGAGCTGGGCCGACGGTTTGTGGCGGTGATCGACCCGGTCCGCTATCCGGAGGGGGGTCCGAGCGACCAGGCGGTGCGGGAGATCCGCCGGTTGAAGGCGCGCATGGAGGCGGAGCGGCTGCCGCGGGGCGCGGATCCCGCGTTGCACACGAAGTTGGGCCGGGGCGGGCTGTCGGATGTGGAGTGGACGGTGCAGCTGCTCCAGTTGCGGCACGCCTACCGGGTGCCGGAGTTGCGGACGACGGGGACGTTGCAGGCGTTGAACGCGGCGGTGCAGTGCGGGCTGCTGGATCCGGACGACGGGGCGACGCTGGAGGTGGCGTGGCGGTTGGCGTCGCGGATCCGCGGGGCGATCACGCTGGTGCGCGGCAGGGGCGGCGATTCTATCCCGGTGGGGTGGCGGGATCGGTCGGCGATTGCGAGCGCGTTGGGCTACCGCATGGAGAATGGCGGGGGGAGCCCGGGTGAGCGGATGGTGGAGGACTATCGGCGGGCGACGCGCCGGGCGCGCGCGGTGATGGAGCGCGTGTTCTACGACAGTTGACATGGTCGGGCTGTGCCCTGCCCGTGGCTGTGGTGCGGCCGGGCGGGGTGCGGCTGTCGGCGTGCCGCGGGGCGGCGGGGTGGTGCGGGTGTGTGTCGTCTGGTGTCGCACTCCCCCACCCGCTTCTGCAAGAGATTGCGTATTTTGCAGGATTTTCCGGCATGGAACGGCATGCTCTCCTGCCACTCCCCCACCAAAAAACACCCATAAAACCGACAATTAAGACAAATTGCCTCCTTGTGATCGGAAACTGATCCGCAAACAGAGGTTCACAAACCGCCCATCGGTTGTTATCTTCATCCCAGCCTGAAAGTTCTTGCAAAGATTGCACAAATCGCAAGCGCTTTTTCAGGCGGGAACCCCCCTCACTTTTTTGGAGTACCGATGGGAGTGCGCAGATCCCTGGCCGCGCTGCTCGCGGCCCTGCTGGGTTGTGCCACGTCCCTGGTTGCGCTGACCGTCGCGGCTTCCCCCGCTCATGCCGCGCCGTCAGGCAACCGGGACGTCATCGTCCACCTGTTCCAATGGCGGTGGAAGTCGATCGCCGACGAGTGCCGGACCACGCTCGGCCCCCACGGCTTCGGCGCAGTCCAGGTCTCCCCGCCGCAAGAGCACGTGGTCCTGCCCGCTGAGGACTACCCCTGGTGGCAGGACTACCAGCCGGTGTCCTACAAGCTCGACCAGACCCGCCGCGGCAGCCGGGCCGACTTCATCGACATGGTCAACACCTGCCGGGAGGCGGGCGTCAAGATCTACGTCGACGCGGTCATCAACCACATGACCGGCACCGGGTCCGCGGGTGCCGGTCCGGGCAGCGCGGGCTCCAGCTACAGCAAGTACGACTACCCGGGCATCTACCAGAGCCAGGACTTCAACGACTGCCGCCGCGACATCACCAACTGGAACGACAAGTGGGAGGTGCAGCACTGCGAGCTGGTCGGCCTCGCCGACTTGAAGACGTCCTCCCCCTACGTCCAGGACCGGATCGCGGCCTACCTCAACGAGCTGATCGACCTCGGCGTGGCCGGGTTCCGCATCGACGCCGCCAAGCACATCCCCGAGGGCGACCTGCAGGCGATCCTCTCCCGCCTGAAGAACGTCCACCCGGCGTGGGGCGGCGGCAAGCCGTACATCTTCCAGGAGGTGATCGCGGACAGCACGATCAGCACCGGCTCCTACACGCACCTGGGGTCGGTCACCGAGTTCCAGTACCACCGGGACATCAGCCACGCGTTCGCCAACGGGAACATCGCCCACTTGACCGGCTTGGGCAGCGGGCTGACCCCCAGCGACAAGGCCGTGGTGTTCGTGGTCAACCACGACACGCAGCGCTACGAGCCGATCCTCACCCACACCGACGGGGCGCGCTACGACCTGGCGCAGAAGTTCATGCTGGCCCACCCGTACGGCACACCGAAGGTGATGTCCAGCTACACGTGGTCGGGTGACGACAAGGCGGGGCCGCCGATGCACTCCGACGGCACGACCCGGCCCACCGACTGCTCGGCGGACCGCTGGCTGTGCGAGCACCGCGCGGTGGCGGGCATGGTCGGCTTCCACAACGCGGTGGCCGGGCAGGGCATCGGGTCTGCGGTGACCGACGGCAACGGCCGCCTGGCGTTCGCCCGCGGCTCCGCCGGGTATGCCGCGTTCAACGCGACGAACACCGCGTGGACGCGCACGTTCACCACTTCCCTGCCGGACGGCGTCTACTGCGATGTGGCGAACGGCACTTTCGTCGACGGGGTGTGCGACGGCCCCAGCTACCAGGTGTCCGGCGGGAAGTTCACCGCTACGGTGCCTGCGAACGGCGCGGTGGCGCTGCACGTGGAGGCGCCCGGCTCGTGCGGCCCGGACGGGTGCGGTACGCCGCCTGGTGGCGGGGACGACTGCACCACGGTCACGGCCCGGTTCCACGCGACCGTCACCACCTGGTACGGCCAGGAGGTCGCCGTGGTGGGGTCGATCCCCGAGCTGGGCTCCTGGCAGCCCGCCCAGGGGGTGCGGCTGCGCACGGACTCGGGCACCTATCCCGTCTGGTCGGGCGCGGTGGACCTGCCCGCCGGGGTCGGTTTCGAGTACAAGTACGTGAAGCTCAACCCGGACGGCACCGTGGAGTGGGAGCAGGGCGGCAACCGCATCGCCACCGTGGATGACAGCGGGGGCGGCTGTTCCCAGAACTTCTACGACTCCTGGCGCTGACCCTGAGGCCGCTACCTCCCCGTTCCTCCCCCGCCGGGGAGGTAGCGGCAGTTTGCGAGGCGCCGGCGGGTGTTCTCTTCCCCCGTGATCCCACCCGCCGGCGCGCTTCCAGGGCGACACCGCCCCTCCCCTCCCGGGGCGGTGTCTTTCGCAGGGCTTGCACACATAACGTTAGCGACTACCCGGGGTAGTAGTGTGCGAGTTATGGAAATCTTGTACTCCTTCCTTGTTTTTCTTCACTTCGTGACCCTGGCGGGGATCATCTCCGGATGGCTGATGCAGCAGCTCGGCGCTTACGCCAAGGCCCCCAAGGTGCTGCTGCACAGCGCGCTCACCCAACTGGTGCTCGGCCTGCTCTTGGTGGGATTCCTCGAGATGAACGGGGGTTCCGTTAATCACGCCAAGATCGGCGTCAAGCTTGCGGTGAACCTGATCGTGATCGTGCTGGCGATTCTCAACGTCCGGAAGCCCGCGCCGAAGCTCGCGTTGGCCGCTGGCCTGCTCGCTCTGCTCAACATCGCAGTCGCGGTGTTCTGGTAAGCCCGAAAACCGAAGAGGCGGTGGACCGTTTTTCGCCACCGCCTCGTGTGCTGTCTAGACCGTCCACCGGCTGGTGATGGGCACTCGCCGGTCCCGCCCGAAGTTGCGGGTGCTGATCTTGGGTCCGGGCGGGTATTGGCGGCGCTTGTATTCGGCCCGGTCCACCATGCGGATGACCCGGTCGACGAGCTCGGGGTCGTGGCCCGCGGCGACGAGCTCGTCCCGGCCCAGGTCGGTGCCCACGTAGTCGTCGAGCAGCGCGTCGAGGACGTCGTATTCGGGCAGGCTGTCGGTGTCCAACTGTCCGGGCCGCAGTTCAGCGCTGGGCGGTTTGGTGATGGAGTGCTCGGGGATGGGCGGCACTTGGCCGTTCCGTTCCGCTTCGGCGTTGCGCCACCGCGCCAGTTCCCACACGAGGGTCTTCCACACGTCCCGGATGGGGGCGAATCCGCCCGCGGAGTCGCCGTAGAGGGTGGAGTAGCCGACGGCGAGCTCGCTCTTGTTGCCCGTGGTGAGCACCAGGTGGCCTTCCTGGTTGGACAGGGTCATGAGGAGCTGGCCGCGGACCCGGGCTTGCAGGTTCTCTTCGGCGAGGCCGTCGACTTTCACCGCGTTCTCGAACGCTTCCACGAGCGGCGCGACAGGGATGATGCGCGCGTTGATGCCTTGGCGGCGGGCGAGTTCTTCCGCGTCGGTGACGGAGTGGTCGGTGGAGTAGCGGCTGGGCATGAGCACGCCGTGGACCCGGTCGGCGCCGAGCGCGTCCACGGCGATGGTGGCGACGAGTGCGGAGTCGATGCCGCCGGACAGGCCGAGGAGCACCGACGGGAACCGGTTCTTGTGCACGTAGTCGCGGGTGGCGAGCACGAGGGCGGCGTAGACTTCGCCGATCTCGTCTCTGCGCGGGGCGAGCGGGGCGGGCTGCGGCTCGTAGGCGGGCACGGGGTCGGCGGAGACGAGGTGCCGCTGGATGGTGATGCCCGGGGCGTCCGCGGAGGCTCCCCACATGCCGGCGCCGACCGCGTCCGGGAGTTCCAGGTCGGCGACGAGCAGGTGTTCTTCGAACTGGGGGGCGCGGGCGAGCAGGCGCCCGTCGGGGTGGACGATGAGGGAGTCGCCGTCGAAGACGAGTTCGTCTTGGCCGCCGACGAGGTTGACGTAGGCGACGGTGGCCTGGGTTTCGCGGGCCCGCCGGGTGCACAGCTCGAGGCGCGTGTCGCGTTTGCCGCGCTCGTATGGGGAGCCGTTGATGACGACGAGCAGCCCGGCTTCGGCTTCGCGGACCGCGGCGACGGGTCCGCCGTCCTGCCACAGGTCTTCGCAGATGACGAAGGCGACGTCGATGCTGTGGAGGCGGACGACGGGCAGCGTGGTGCCGGGCACGAAGTTGCGGGCTTCGTCGAACACCCCGTAGTTGGGCAGGTGGTGTTTGGCGGAGGTGAAGACCGGCTGCCCTTGGTAGAGGAGCGCGACCGCGTTGTGCGGGGCTCCGGCGGGCTGTCCCCGGGTGGGGGCCACGGTGTTGCGGTGCCGGTCCAGGTAGCCGACGGCGACGGGGAGGTCGCCGAGCCCGGTGTCGGCGAGCCGCCGGGCTAGGGCGTGCAGGGCGGTGATGGACGCGTCGACGAAGGCGCCGCGGAGGGCGAGGTCTTCCACTGGGTAGCCGGTGAGCACCATTTCCGGGAAGACGACGAGGTGCGCTCCGGCGTCGGCGGCGCGACGGGTGTAGTCGACGATGAGGTCGCTGTTGCCTTCGAGGTCCCCCACCGTGGGATTGACCTGGGCCATAGCCAATCGCAGTTGTGCCACGGAAGTGAGCCTAACGTCTCGTGGTGTTTTATCGCCGCATGTCCCCCGGCTTCGGTGTTCCGCCCGGCACACCGGGTAAGGGACGAACAGAATCCGCTTAACGTGCTGGTAACTCGGGCAGGGCACACTGGCAGTGGGAGTCTGGTAAGAACGCCTCAGATGTCCCGCGAGTTCGAAACGAGGAAGGTGGACCGTGAACCGACAGCAGGAATTCGTGCTCCGGACTCTTGAGGAGCGCGATATCCGCTTCGTGCGACTGTGGTTCACCGACGTGCTCGGTTACCTCAAGTCGGTTGCGGTGGCTCCCGCCGAACTGGAGGCCGCTTTTACGGAAGGGATCGGGTTCGACGGTTCCGCTATAGAAGGGTTTGCGCGGGTCTATGAGTCGGACATGCTGGCCCAGCCGGACCCGACGACGTTCCAGGTGCTGCCGTGGCGCAACGAGCCGCACGGTGCGGCGCGCATGTTCTGCAATATCCTGCTGCCGGACGGCTCGCCCAGCTACGCCGACCCCCGCAACGTGCTGAAACGGCAGTTGAGCCGGGCTTCTGATCTGGGGTTCACGTTCTACACGCACCCGGAGATCGAGTTCTACCTGCTGAAGAAGAAGCCGGAGCGCGGGGAGCTGCCGGAGCCGAGCGACGAGGGCGGCTATTTCGACCACACGCCGCATAGTCTGGCGCGGGATTTCCGCCGCAACGCGATCATGATGCTGGAAGAGATGGGCATTTCGGTGGAGTTCAGCCACCACGAGGGCGGGCCCGGCCAGCAGGAGATCGACCTGCGGTATGCGGATGCGTTGACCACCGCCGACAACATCATGACGTTCCGCATGGTGATGAAGGAGGTGGCTATCGAGCAGGGCGTGTATGCCACGTTCATGCCGAAGCCGTTCACCGAGCATCCCGGGTCCGGCATGCACACCCACATGTCTCTGTTCGAGGGGGACCGCAACGCCTTCTACGAGGCGGGCGCGGAGTACCAGTTGTCGAAGATCGGCCGCGGGTTCATTGCCGGGCTGCTGCGGCATGCCGCGGAGATCACGGCGGTGTGCAACCAGTTCGTGAACTCGTATAAGCGGCTGTGGGGCAATGCCGCGGCGTCCGCGGGGGCGGGCGGTGAGGCGCCCGCGTACATCTGCTGGGGGCACAACAACCGGTCGGCGCTGGTGCGGGTGCCGATGTACAAGCCGCGCAAGAGCAATTCGGCGCGGATCGAGTTCCGGGCGCTGGATTCGGCGTGCAACCCTTATCTCGCGTTCACGGTGATTCTGGCCGCGGGGTTGAAGGGGATCGAGGAGGGCTACGAGCTTCCTCCGGGCGCGTCGGACGACGTGTGGGCGCTCACGGATGCGGAGCGCCGGGCGCTGGGGATCATGCCGCTGCCGCAGAGCCTGGATGAGGCGCTGCGGGTGATGGAGCGCAGCGAGCTGGTCGCAGAGGCGCTGGGCGAGCACGTGTTCGATTTCTTCTTGCGCAACAAGAAGGCGGAGTGGGAGGACTACCGCCGCCAGGTGACCCCGTACGAGCTCGAACGCTATCTGCCGACTTTGTAACGTTCCGGTTTCCGGATGCGGGTGGCCGCGCCAGGCCACCCGCTTTGCTGTGCGTTCGGTTTCTGTGCGGCCACGGAGCGTGCCTTGCGGCGCTTGGTGCTGCTCACCGGGAGGAAATAGGGTGACAAATCGGTTCTCTTCGGTAGAGACGCGCAATTCATGCGTGACATGATGAGATCGTCCGGCGTGTCCGCGCCGGCCGCGACCGACAACGTCCGGGGACGCCGTAACGGCGCTTCGAGACAACGGAGGAAACGCACCCATGAGTTCTCACACCCCCGCTCCTGCTTTGTATGGCGGCTCCGCAAACCGCCGGGTCACGGTTCAGGACTTGGCCGCAGCGAAAGAGCGCGGCGAACGCTGGCCGATGCTCACCGCCTATGACGCGCTGACTGCCCGGATTTTCGACGAGGCGGGCATTCCGGTGCTGCTGGTGGGTGACTCTGCTGCGATGGTGGTGTTCGGCTACGACTCCACGATCCCGGTCACCCTTGACGACATGATCCCGTTGACGGCCGCGGTGTCGCGGGCGACGAAGCGGGCGCTGGTGGTGGCTGACCTCCCGTTCGGCTCCTACCAGGCCGGTCCGGAGCAGGCTTTGGAGTCGGCGGCGCGGCTGATGAAGGAGGGCGGCGCCCAGGCGGTCAAGCTGGAGGGCGGCCACCGGGTCATCGCCCAGGTGGAGGCTTTGGTGTCGGCGGGTATCCCGGTGATGGGCCACATCGGGTTGACGCCGCAGTCGGTGAATGTGCTGGGCGGCTACCGCGTGCAGGGCCGCAGCGAGGAGGCGGCCGAGGCGCTGCTGTCTGATGCGAAGGAGCTTGAGCGGGCGGGCGTGTTCTCGGTGGTGCTGGAGTGCGTGCCTGCGCGGGTGGGCGCGGAGATCACCCGGCAGTTGACGGTGCCGACGATCGGGATCGGCGCGGGTCCGGACACGGACGCCCAGGTGCTGGTGTGGCAGGACATGGCCGGGTTGTCGCCGCGGGTCGCCAAGTTCGTCAAGTCGTACGCGAATCTGGCGGAGCAGTTGCGGGACGCTGCCACGAGTTTCGCGGAGGAAGTGGTGGCGGGCACGTTCCCGGACGAGCAGCACTCCTACGCCTAGGTCGGCGTGCTCCGCATAGTGTGGGCCCCGCGGCGCGTGCCGCGGGGTTTCTTTCTCCCCCGAGACTAGAACGGTACTCGGTAGTAGCATGGTCGGGACTGTGGCGCACCGGACAGCGGAGGCTTTCCATGCAGATCTCCATGCCGTTGACCTATTCGGGGGATATCAAGCAGGCCGTCGACCAGGTGGTGGAGCTGGAAAAGGTCGGCTTGGACACCGTGTGGGTGGCGGAGCTCTACGGTTTCGACTCGGTTTCGCTGATGGGCTATATCGCGGCCCGCACGGAGCGAGTGCAGATCGGTTCGGCGATTCTGCCGCTGTATTCCCGGACTCCCACGCTGATTGCGCAGACCGCCGCCGGGTTGGACTATTTGTCGAACGGCCGCGCCATTCTCGGTTTGGGTGCGAGCGGCCCGCAGGTGATCGAGGGCTGGCACGGCGTCCCCTACACTAAGCCGCTCGCGCGGACGCGCGAGGTGATCGAGATCTGCCGCAAGGTGTGGGCGCGGCAGGGCCCGCTCACCCACGAAGGCTCCGTGTTCCAGCTGCCGCTGCCGCCGGACCAGGGCACGGGCCTGGGCAAGCCGTTGAAGATCATCAACCACCCGGTGCGGGACCGCATCCCGATCTTCGTGGCTTCGCTGGGCGTGAAGAACGTGGAGATGACCGCGGAGATCGCCGACGGCTGGCTGCCCCACTTGTTCATCCCCGAGAAGGCGCCGCAGGTGTGGGGTGAGGCGCTGGCCGCAGGCAAGGCGAAGCGGTCCCCGGAGCTCGGGGAGCTGCAGATCGCCGCGGGCGGCCTGCTCGCGATCGGCGAGGGCGAGGAGACGAAGAAGCTGCTGGACTTGGCCCGTCCGATGATCGCGCTGTACGTGGGCGGCATGGGCGCGAAGGGCAAGAACTTCTACAACTCGGTGGCCCGCCGCTACGGCTACGAGGAGGCCGCGGAGCGGATCCAGGACCTCTACCTGGCAGGCAAGAAGGAGGAGGCTGCCGCGGCGGTGCCCGACGAGATGGTCGAGTTGACGAACCTGGTGGGCCCCGAATCGTATGTGCGCGAACGGATTGAAGCGTTCCGGGAGGCCGGGGTGACCCACCTGAACCTGATCCCGGTGGGCGGCGACCCGGTCGCACTGCTCGAAAAGGTCAAAAACTGGCTTTAATTCTCCTTTTTCTGGGCGGGCTGGGACCGGCAGCACCGTTGAACGGTCTTCCCCGTACCGGTCCCGGCCCCTGGGGTGCCGCGGGTCGGGCCCGTGCCGCGGGCTGGTGATCGGCACGGACCCGACCCGGGCTGTACTGGTTCCGGCGCGGGCGGGTCGACGCCCGTGCCGGGTCCAGTACCGCAGCGACCACAAGGTCAGCGGCACTATCACCGGGTGTGCCCGGGGGTATGCCCGGGTGTGCTTCGGCCGGGTGCCCGGCCGAGTCCACGGCACTGCTCCCCCGCCACGCGGGGGTTTGGGGGCATGCTGCAGCAATACCGGGGCAGCTCGTCCGCACGGATTGTGGGAGCGTCACAGGGAGGAGATGCGCGCCCGGGCGGCGCGAAGGTCGGGGGTGGCGTTCCGCTCGTCCTTGGGGGAGTCGACTGCCGGGACGGGCGATTAGTAGTAGTGGTTGAAGATAGGGTCTGACGGATCGTCGGGGATGAAGTCGGACAGCATCCCGGGGCGGATCGGAAGTTCTTTCAGGTTCGGAAGGCGTTCCGGGTGCTCCCAGCCGATTCTGAACCAGGCGAAGACCCGGTGGGTTCCGTCGTGGTAGTGCTGGCCCCACCCGTCGGTCAGCATGTGCACGAGGAGCAGTCCGCGCCCGTCGGGTGCGAGGGGGTCGATCACCTCCGGCTCCCAGAGCACGCGCGCACCGCCTTTCGGGCCTTGGTCGTCGACCGCGAGGTACACCCACTCGGACCAGCCGCGGAGGATGATGCCGACTTTGCCGCCGTCTCCGCTGAGGCTGTGCCGGCAGGAGTTGGCGAACAGTTCTGAGGCGATGAGTTCGATGTCGTCCACGGTAGTCGCCGAATAGTGGACGTCCAGGATGTCGCGGACCCGGTGGCGTAGTTCCGAGCAGAGCGCGGATTCCGCGGGCATCTCCCACTCGTCGGAGACGAGCGGTTTTTCGTCTTCCTCCCGCTGGGAGGCTGATGTGGCGGGGGACAGCACGTCGTCCGGGTGTTCGTCGTAGCTGTGGTCGAGGTGTTCCATCATTAAGCGGCTCCCCTGCCCCCGGTGCGGCGCGCTGCTGCCGTGGGGCGGGCGGGCCGCGGGTTTGTGTTGCACAGTACGGTGGCAGCGTGGTCGATCTGTGAGACGTGCGCGCTGCCGGTGCGTCCCCAGATGAACCACTGCTCCCCGGCGTTGTCTTCCACGACCACGACCGAGGTGCGACAGTCCCCGGCGCCGACGCAGAGAACCGGATGTGAGCTCGCCGACAGGGCGAGGAAGGCTGAACCGCCCTGCTCCTGAATCTGTTTTTGAAGGCGGGCGAGTAACACCTGCCGGGGGACGCCTTTTTCGGCATGTGCGGACATAGCTCTCCTCACATATGACACCGCTGATATGCGGTCACTGCGGCTCAGATCCTGTGATCTGACAGCTTTAAGCTAAATGCAGGCCATGTAACTTGCAACGCATGTAAGAAAACTGGTCTTTATTGTTGGACTTTGTCTGGTTTCGCGGATGGGATGATGTTCCACATCGTTCAGCAACGAGATTGCCGGTATGGAGGCGATGGTCGTGTCCCGGGGCTCTCCAGTGCGCAAGCACTACCTGGTCAGCCAACTCAAACGGTTGCGCGCGGAGGCGCGGTTGTCTCAAGAGCAGGTCGCCGAAGAAATGGGTTGGGATGTCAGCAAGCTTTATCGGATTGAGAATGGCCGCTTCGTCCGGCTTAATCCTGAATCGGTTGCCGCGCTATGCCGCCTGTATGGGGCGGATGACGGGTTATTTGAGGAATTGGTCGCTATTGCTAAGGCTGCCCGCAGGCATAAACCGTGGTGGTCTCAGTTTGAGGAGGGTGCGGGAAACGATTTTTACAGCGTGGAATACGAGGCGACCTTGATCGAGGAGTATGCTGTCGGCCTGGTTCCGGAACTGGTGCAGCATCCGGACTACTGGGCCGCGCTGGTGCGGCGCAGAGTGCCCGCGGGGTCCGCGGAGTACCAGAAGCTGTGTGCTGCGCTGCGCCAACGGCAGGCCGCGGTGTTGGAGCGCGACGATCCGCCGCGGTTCTGGTCGGTGGTCGACGAGTCGGCGCTGCGCTGCGCGGTGGGCGGCCCGCAGGTCATGCGCGCCCAGCTCACGCACCTTCTCGAGCTGGTGAAGCATCCTAATCTCGTCATTCAAGTACTCCCTTTGTCGCAGGGCATGGCTCATCCCGCCACCTTCACGGTGTTGCGCCTCGACGGTGGTGCGAAGGTGGGGTACATCGGCGTCCCCCCGCACGGTTGTTTCGTGGACGGAGGCGACAGGGTCGCGGCCTATGCGCAGCGGTTCGAGTTGTTGCAGGCCACGGCGTTGCCTCCGCAGGAGACTCCCGGTTACCTCCGCCGTGTTCTGGCCGAGCTGGAAGACGCCGATGGGTGAGATACAGTCCCCGTTCACCAGGCCGCCACTCGGGTTCGCCGAGCGGCACACTTCTAGCTATACACATGAAGCGGCTGCTTGGGGGGAAGTCTCGAAAGGTCCACCCACGGGTGGTGGAAACACCCGCATCGGGGCAGGGCGGTTTGTGCTTTCCTGCTGCTGATTGGGTGGCTTTCGCGCGGGCTGCGGCGGGGCGGGCGTGACAAAGTTCGCCTGGCCGCGGTGAGGTTAGCGTCAGCCTTTTAGGCCGCAATAGGGGAAGTCCTGAAGCCTGCCCGTGTCTCTGCTGGACAGGGGCGGGGTTCGGGTGTTCCCAGGGCTGGGGTTGTGCCCGGCGTGCTTCCACGGTGTTCCCGGTGGGTGTGCACGGGGACACCCTTTTCTTTTAGTTGCCGCACGTGCCGGGCAGGCCAGGGTGGTGGCCGCCACGGAAGGGTGGGGGTGGCCGGGTGCGGCGGGCAGAAGCGTGCCCTGGGCCTTGGGGTGGGGATCAGGGGTGAGGGTGGGACGGGCGGGTCAGCGACGGGGGTCGAAGACAGCCCACACGGCGTGTCCGCCGGTGTCGGTGCGCCAGTGTCCCCAGTCGGTGGCGAGCGCGGCGACGAGCCGCAGTCCGCGTCCCCCGGTGGCGAGCGTCCCGTCGAGCGGACGGGTTTGGGGGATGCGGGGCCGTCCCGTGGCCGGGTCGGGGCGCGGTCCTTGGTCGGTGACGGTGACGAGTACGAGGCCGGTGCGGAGCCCGGCGAGGGTGACGGTGACTTTGCCGCCGTCTCCGCTGAGGCTGTGCCGGCAGGCGTTGGCGAAGAGTTCCGCGACGACGAGTTCGGCGTCCGCGGCGGCGTGCGGGAAGCCGGTGAGGCTGCGTCGGATGCGGCCGCGCAGGTCTGGGCAGAACGCGGGGTCGCCGGGCAGTTCCCAGAATTCTGAGACGGCGCGGAGCCGACCGGCTCCGGGTTCGGAGTCGTTGTCGCTGGTGTTGGCGGTGTCGGTCATCAGGCCGCTCCTTTCGCGGCGGCGCGGCGCGCGGCCACCGGGTTCACCCACGAGCGCGGCGGGAGACGGTCCAGACCGCAGAGTACCGGTTGGCGGCGGCGTCTTCCACCACCACGACCGGGATGAGACGGCCACCCGTGCGGCGCACGTAGAGCACGGGGTGAGCGGTCGCCGACAGGGCGACCAGCGCAGTCCCACCGAGCGCACGGACCTCGTCAGCGAGCTCGGTGAGGAGGGTGGTGCGGTTGCGAGCAGGGACACGCCTTTCTAAGGGGTTACTTGAGGACATTGGGAAACCTCCTGCGGAACCCGACCCATATGCGAGAGGATGGGTGTGTCTTGCACGACACTGAGAGTATTCCGGGTAACACTGATTTTCAAGTTACTTTCCAGTGTTACCCGAAACCTCGCAGGGAGTTAAAGTGAGCCGCATGCAACGGAGCTACAGTCCGACCATCCGCCGACGGCGGATCTCTGCACAGTTACGGAAGTTCCGCAAGCAGAAGGGACTCTCGGCAGCCGCAGTAGGTGAGAAGCTGGGCTGGCCACAGCAGAAGATCTCCAAGATCGAGAGCGGCGAACAAAAGAGAATCCCAGCGGCCGAGCTCGACGCTCTCCTAGAGGTCTACGGTGTCACCGACCCTCAGATACGCGAGTCCTTGCACGAGTGCGCCCGCCTTGCCAAGGAACGCGGTTGGTGGACCAGGTACAAGGACGCTTTCCCTAGCGGTCTTCCAGACTTCGAGAGCGAAGCTTCCGTCATCCGCTCCTATGAGTGTCAGGTCATCCCCGGCATACTCCAAACACCCGACTATGCCGACGCAATCTTCCGGGCCTACAAACTCCGCGAAGACAAGGAGATCGATCGTCTAGTCAAGGCCCGCATGGAACGGCAGAACATCCTCAACCGGGTCGATCCGCCACACTTCATGACCATCATCGATGAGGCAGCGCTCCATCGCCTCGTCGGTTCGGTTGAGGTCATGCGCACCCAGCTTCGCCATCTGACTCACATGGCTTCCCGGCACAACATCGACATCTACGTGCTGCCGTTCAAGGCGGGGGCGCATGCCGCAACCACCGGAAGTTTCATGATCATGGACTTCCCCGACCCAATGGACAACAGCATCGTCTACGTCGACACCCCGACTTCTATCCTGTACATCGAAGATGAAGAGGAAGTCAGGGAGTTCAACGTGATGTTCAGCCGTACCCAGTCGGCGGCGTTGAGCCCGACACTGTCGATGGACCTGGTCAAAAAAGTTATCAAGTCACTAGAAGAGTGAGCCCAGTGATCAAGCAACAGACATGGCGTAAAAGCAGCTACAGCGGAGGTCTGGAGAACTGCGTTGAGGTCGCTGACCTCCCGGGCGCTACCGCCATCCGCGACTCCAAACATCCCGACGCAGCCGTGCTGACCTTCCCTGCTTCCGAGTGGGCCGCCTTCCTGCGAGCAGCCAAAAGCGAGCAGGTCTAACTTCCCCGGAGGGGTCGGCATAAGAGCCCCTTCGGTCAAAAATCCACTCAAACGTCCGATGATCATACTGGTGTTCTTCTCGTGATGAGAGTTACCATCGAACACTAATGTGTTTTTGACATCGGACGCATTGCGTTGCTCTTCAGGGAAACTAGAAAGTGTCCTTTGCCGACACATTCCCAACCACAAAAATTTTTGCCATCATGGGTTCCTGAAGCCGCTCAGTCTAAGTGTCGGTTCTTGGAGATACCAGTCTCCAGCGCATGTTTTGTGGGCGCGAAGGGCTAGCGAAGCTCAACGCGATCTTCCTGGAGATTGAACTTTTCTCTAAGATTGCCGAACTTTCTGCGGCTCATCCGTTAACCTCTTGGTTCTTGACAAAGGAAGCTGCGGATGGCCGAGCATCAAGTATGGCGTAAGAGCAGCTACAGCGGAGTTAACAACAACTGCGTAGAGGTCTCCGATCTCCCCAATGCCACCGCTGTGCGTGACTCTAAACACCCTGAGGCAGTCGTGCTGGTCTTCCCCGCGACAGAGTGGACCTCCTTCCTTCAGGTTCTCAAGGAGAAGAACATCTAACCCTGTCAGAAATATTGACGTTATTTCTCCGACTAGTCACAACAGGAAACCCTGTCTCCCCTTCCTCAACTG
>SMEZ01000086.1_pt1 | contig 49917 bp, 61 predicted proteins | sample 2456351 | NCBI WGS metagenome assembly SMEZ01 (sample SAMN10132605, study PRJNA489261) | soil metagenome | isolation source: day120 antibiotic-loamy sand soil ammended with composted manure from dairy... | place: USA | collected 2015-04-01 | reverse complement strand
GTATGGAAGGCAATGCCGTCGCCGCTGCTCTGGGCGATATCGCCTAGTAGCAGACCTAAATCCACGCGCGCCCCTCCCCTTTTACTCGAATCGGATCGCTCGGGTAGTCGCGGTGATCGGAGAGTCGGGCCAAGGGGCAGGGTGAGCGTGTCGATTACATGTGTCTGTGCGGTGCCGTCGGTTCCATAGGTGATTTCGATAGGATCGCCGACCTCCAAGGCGGGGTTGAGGACCATGCTGAAGTCCGTGCCAGTGTGGGTTCGAGTCCCGGCATCAGTTCGACAACGATCCAGACTTCCGGTCAGCGACGGTCACGGCAACCGCTGTCCCGCCTCGTCATGCCCCACGCCGCCGAAACACCGACACCCCGCTTCCGGACGAGCGTTGGAAGGGCTGCGGCAGCTACAGACCTCCCGATCGGCGCGGATCGGTCCGTCCGGCTTCGACCTCTCCGCGTCAGCCGAATCCCCTCGGGTCGGGTAGCCGCCGGTCCGTTCAGACACCTATCCAACAGGAGGGGAGCAACCGAAGGTCAAGAGGTTCATCGTGCTCCATCCGGGTAGTCAAACAGCCCGATGTACGTACAAACGTCGCCCACTGGAGGAAGATGTATGCAGAGAAGGGAGGTAAGAATGACGGTCTCCGTAGTTGATGTCACGAAGGAGGACCTCCTGCGTAGCAGGGAGTCGCTGCTACAGCGTCTTCGCTTGTCGCCGGAGGAGCTGCGTGAACGAGTCGCCAACGAGACAGCCACCGCCGAGGAACGAGTAGCGTTGGAACGTCTCGACGAAATCGCGTTTCTTCTGGGCGAGCAGGCGTGACGTTCGACCTCGACGAATCAACCACCGCATTCGCACAAGAAATTCAGGATCTTCTCCTCGCGGTCCTACCGGCACCCGACGGAGACTATGAGCAGCTACGGATCACCGTCATCCGCCAGGAAGACTGGCGGTCGATCCGCCCTGGCACCGCCGAGAAACCCGTCAGAATTCCCCTGCTGCACAACGGCGCGCACGTGGCGAACCTGGGCATCTACTACAGGTGCGTGCCCGATCAGTCCCGCTCCTACCTCGCGGTTCGGAGATCTCAGTTCGAAGTGCACTCACTGCAGGAGGGCACCCCACTGCTGAGATTCGATTACGCGTACGACGCCCACTCGGTCCCAGCCGCTCATTGGAACGTTCACGCCGAGCGCGGCGCCACTTCCGTGTTGTTGACACGATGCAACCCGAAACACCAAGGACTTCTGTCGAAGGTCCATCTTCCGGTCGGCGGGACCCGCTACCGCCCATGCCTGGAGGACTTCCTTGAGATGTTGATCGTTGAGTTCAACATCGACACACGCCCCGGCTGGAAAAAGGCTGTACAAGCCGGCCGTGAGCGATGGCGCACCTACCAGACCAAGGCGATCGTACGCGATTCGCCTGCGGTAGCCGCTGACGTGCTTCGACAACTGGGTTACCGAGTGGAGGAACCCAGCGACGGCGAGCCACAGCCGAAAGTCGGCATGTTGCACGGCAGATAGCGCCCCGAGCAACACAGCAACACGCCGGAAGGCCCCCGGCGATCTGCGTACTCGCCTCCGGTGCCGCAGCTTGCCGAGACCAAGACGTGGACCGTTCGCACGGAAGTCACCGGCGCCCGGAGAAACATCCAGCTCGACGACAGCGTCCGGCCACGCCCCGGACTGAACCCTGACACGACGGGGCACGACAGCGGGAAAGCCGTCGTGCCCCGTCCACCCCCGAGAATCAATACACGAAGTCCAGTGAGCCGTAGTACTCGTAGCGACTGTCGGGTTTCGGATACTCGTAGTACAGCGCGCCACTGGTGGCGCCCTTGGGGATCTCGACCCGCCACGGCCGCAAGCGGTGGATCGTCTTCCCGCCGTCCGGCGTGGGATTGCCCTTGAAGTCGAACTTCGGCAGACCGTCCGGCTCTTTTCCACTGGGGTAGCCGTTCCCGACGAACAGCAACGCCTTGATCTTCATCTCACCGTGCGGGCAGTTGATGGCGAGCTTGCTGGCGCCTTCCGGGATCTGGAAGCTCTGGGCATGGGTACCCATGGGCAACTTCACAGGCATGATGTCCTCCTGTTGCGGGGTCGACGGGGCGCCACCTCCACCAGTGGAGTGGAACAGGGCGCGTAACTGCGCGAGAGTGCCTCGGAAAGCGTTGCCGTCGATGGGTGAACGCCCGGCCACCCGGGCCGAACTGGTGAACTGCAGCACGACGACCCGAAGACCGCCGTAACCGTCCCAGTAGTGGGCGGGAACGTCGGCGTACTCGTCACGGATGTCGCCGACCTCGTTGTCGGGGTACCGGGACGACCACAGCGGCGGCAAGCCCGCGAGAGAGGGCGATCCGAGCTGCTGCCAGTACCACCGCGGCAGATACAGCAGCGGCACGGAGTATCCCGCCGACCGCAGCCGGGAGACGATGTCGCGGGTGAGTGCGACTCCCCCACTGTTGGTCTCGACGTCCGGTATGACGGGGATATCGCGCGACACCACTTTCTTGATGTGCGCCACCTGCGCCGCAGCGCTGATACCGCTGCGTTGATAGTGATATGCGGCGAAAGGTTTTCCGGTTTTACGAGCCTTCGCCACGTTCTCGGCGAAACGGGAATCGGTGAACCCGCTTCCCTCGGTGGCTTTGAAGATGAAGAAGTCGATGCCCTCACGGGCCGCCCGCTCCACATCGAAGCTGCCCTGATGATGTGAGATGTCGATCCCGAAAATGGGCACTGGTCACTCCCCACAGTCGTGCCGGCCACGCAGACCGACCGCGGTTTCGGTGCACTGGGCGCGGGTGTCCTCCTTCGCGGATTTGTATGGTTTCGTGTCCTTAATGTGATGAAACCCGCACCGAGAGTGTCAGGGCAAGCTGCTTTCTGGGTGAATGCGGGGAATGACCCACCCGAAATATGAATTTCTTTCCACGAACAGTGGTGCCGCCGGATGGGTGCCACAGCGGCCTCAACGGCCACACAAGCCGCGAACACGCGTGATGACGAACCGCACCATCAGATGAGTTCCACCGCGTTCCACGAACACTGTTGACTAAATCTCGGGAACGCGGGGAGAACCCTCGGTGAAAACAACGAGGACGGTGGGAATCACGTCCTGCGATCCTCGACCGACATGACCGCGAAAAACGAACGCGGGGCCACGACGCGGACTCACGGCCAACGAGGGCTCACGGCCGACGGGAGGACGGGGAAGCGACCGACGGAGGCCGGGAATTCAGCGGCGCTGCCTGGAACGGCGGGACCGTGACGAGCGGCGGGACGATCCGCCCCTGTTCCGGTTGTTCCTGTTCCCGGAGCCGTTGTTGCCGGGGTTACCGCCCTTGGGGTTGTTGTTCCTGGGCGCGGAATTCCCCGGAGCGGAACCCGACCCGACGGGTGGGGCGATGGGGGCGGGAGGTGCCTGGAACAGCGTGCTCGTGGTGCCGCCGATACCGGATTCCTGTGGTGTCAGCTCGCGGTAGTCGACCGGCTCCTCGTGGGTGGTGTGACTGAACCGCAAAGCAGCGGTGGCTTCGCGGACGTCACCCCGGCCGGGGGTGTCGAAACGGGACTTGACGTTGGCTGAGTTGGATGAGGACATCAAACGCGAAAAACTCTCTTATGTGCGACTCGGTCTGTGAAGCGGCCGCGAGAGCGGGGCACCGAGGATCTTCCGCAGTGCCCCGCCGACACCGTTCGTCGACGACGCTGGAAACGTCGACAACGCTCTAAGCGGTTCAGAGTGTGCGCACTCCTGTGGCCTGGGGCCCCTTGGCGCCTTGACCGACGGTGAAGACCACTCGCTGGCCGTCTTCGAGGCTGCGGAAACCCCGTCCGTCGATCTCGCTGTAGTGCACGAACACGTCGGCGCCTCCGCCATCGGGGGCGATGAAACCGAAGCCCTTCTCACTGTTGAACCACTTCACGGTTCCTTCGGCCATGTCGTCTCCTTCGCAAGGGATGTCGGCGACCACACCGTGTGGTCACCCGCAGCCGCGGGGCCGAGCAAGATCGACGTTTCTCACTTGCCGCGAGGAGACGTGACACGCCCGCACCGATCTTTCGCGGACGTGACAGAACACGAACACGCAAAACCTGCGACCGCCTAGGACAACGTCCTGGCGTGCCGGAGCATTCCCGGCACACCTCACACCCTACCCGAAAAGATCGACACCGACATCGAGCGTGTCCTTCGGCGCCGTTGTTCCCGCCCGGGCACCGCTTCAGTTGCTCGATTCCTCCCGGGTGCCCACGACCTGCAGTTCACCCGACTCGTCGTAGGCGTAGACGTCGAAAACCCCTTTGTCGGGCTCGCCCTGCTCCGTGAATTCGAGTGGCCCGCTGACACCGTCGTAGTCGATGTCCTCACCGCGGTCGAGCAACTTCTTACACTCGGCGAACGACGTGCATTTCTCGCCGTCCCGTGTGACCCGGTTGATCTCCGCGGCGAACACCGTCGGATCGTCGGACTGGGCGGCCTCAACGGCCAAGGCGATGATCGTCACGCAGTCGTAGGCCTGCGGCGCGAACTGGATCTCCCGCAGGTCGGGAGCGAACTTCCGCAGTCGTTCGCGGTATTCGTCGTTGTCCGCCGTCGGTGCCGTGCCCTTCATACCGGCGAGCGCTCCCCGATCGTCCGCCGACACCATCTCCGGCAACTCGGTGTTACGGAGACCGTCGGCACCGTAGACGCCGAGGTCCCGAGGCCCCACCCCGGCTTCGATCATGGCCTGCAGCACCTTGGCGCCCTCCTCGAACGCCACGACCACCACCGCGTCCGGATCGGCATCTCGAAGCTTTCGGGTGAGCTGGTCGAAACTCTCGGACTCGGGAGCGTAGGTCTCCCCCAGCACCACGGTGGCACCCGAGGACTCCAGCGCCTTGGTGGTCGACTCCAGCAGCCCACGACCGTAGTCGTCGTCCCGGGCCACGACGGCGACCCGCAAACCGCTGTCGGGGTAGTCGGTGAAGGTGGCGGCAGTGTTGGAAGCCGAACACTGCACCACACCCGAACCGGTCACGTTGTCGATGATCGCAAGCGACATACTCGACGCCGCGGCACCGATGACCGCGTCCACGCCCCTCGACAGCACCTCACCTGCCGAGCGCACAGCGACCTCCGGCTGTCCGCCCTCATCCGTCGACACCGCCTCGGGGATCGGCTGACCGAGCACACCACCCGCGTCGTTGATCTCCTCGATCGCGAGCTTCACCGACTCGATCTGCGGCGCCCCCAAGGAAGCGAGCTGGCCCGTCTCCGGCAGCACGTACCCCAGGTTCAGCACGCCATCGCCACCGTCGCCGATGCCGCCACCCCCTCGCCCGGCTCCCCCACCGCCGCACGCGGTGAGCACGAGAGCGATCGCGCTCAGCAAGACCGCCGATCGCCGCATCGCTGGCGCTCGCATCCGCCGCCTCCGTTCGTCGACACTGTGCCGCCACCGATGTTCCCATCCCCTCGGCCGAACGAACGACCTCATGCACTGGATCGCCGTCGGTCGACGGTGGACAATGCGACGCCGGGTGACACATCGCTTCGACCCGCTCGCCACCGGCCCTCTCCGAGGGGACCCCGAGGGAAGTATGCGGCCACGGCGCGGCGGGCGATGGAACGGAAGGATGACGCATGGCCGGACGACGCCTGCTCCGCTGGCCGAACCGGTGGGCCGACTGGTTCGAAAAGCGCGGTGTCTACGTGCCCGGCGAGGACAACCGGGTGGTCGATCCGTGGCGGGACTGGGGCTGGGTGATCGTCATCTGGCTGGCCGGTTTGGCGGTGTTCATCCTCGTTTTCGCCATCGCCGTGTGATCCCCTCCCACTCCCCGCCTCGTGACCGTCACCACCCGATAGGGCCGTGCGCATTACGGCGAGGACACAGGCGGGCTCCGACTCTGCCTCAACCACTCGATCCGGCTGGCTTGCCCGAGTCCACGTCGCCACAGTGGACGTGGGGCGGCATGAGCGCGCGCCCAAATGGACCAACGTCGCGCTGCGATCGGAGCAAGGAGCAGCCTGTGTCTACGGCGAGGGCGGTAGCCGCCGTGTGCGCGGTATTCGCACTGGGCGCGTGCGGCACGTCGACGGCGGGTGGCGATACGGAGACCACCGCGATCCCGGAAGCGGCATCGGCCCAGCCGTCACCGACGACGACACTGCCCGCCGGGTCCCTCGAATTCGGCTCCGAACACCGCTTCCCCTCCGGACTCGTGGTGAGGGTTTCCTCACCCAGCGTTTTCGAACCGAGTGAGAACGCCTATCCGCGATCGGAACGGGCCGCCGCTTTCAGCATCTCGCTGCTCAACGAGGGCGAGGAGCCGTACCGGCTGTCGGGTTTCTCGGTAGAGGCCAGGATCGACGGCGAGGAGATCGAGCAAGTGAACGACTCCACTCGCGGTTACAACGGCATCACCGAACCCGACCGCGACATCTCCGTGGGGGAATCGACGGAGATGACGGTCGCGTTCGCGCTGGAACCGACCCCGAGGCAGCTGGAGCTCACCCTGCACCCCGACGCCACCAAGCCCACCAAGGCCGTGTTCGTCGGATTGGCGTGAGGACACGGGTTACGCTTCGGCCATGACCGACCGCATCCGTCTCGCCGAAGGCGACCCGGCCCCCGACTTCACCCTGCCGGACAGCGAGGGCAACCCCGTGTCGCTGTCCGACTTCCGCGGCCAGTCCGTGGTGGTGTACTTCTACCCGGCCGCGGGCACCCCCGGCTGCACGAAGCAGGCATGCGACTTCCGCGACAACCTCGCCCAGCTCAACGACGCCGGATACCAGGTGCTCGGGATCTCCCCGGACAAGCCGGAGAAACTGGCGAAGTTCGTCGAGAACGAGAAGCTCACCTTCCCGCTGCTGTCCGACCCCGACAAGAAGGTCCTCACCGAGTGGGGCGCCTTCGGTGAGAAGAAGAACTACGGACGCATCGTGCAGGGCGTGATCCGTTCGACGTTCGTGGTGGACCCCGAGGGCACGATCGCGGTGGCGCAGTACAACGTCCGTGCCACCGGCCACGTCGCCAAGCTGATGCGGGACCTCAAGCTCACCGCGTAGCGGCCACGGCATCGGGGCGCCCTCTCACAGACGTGGAGGGCGCCGCGCCGGAGCCGGGAAGCGGTGGGGTAGCCGTCCACCACCTTGTTCCCGGCTGTAGCGCCGGGACGAGCGTCGTCGAGGCCCCGCCGGCCGAGGCCGGCACCGGTGGAAAGCGATCTACTGCTGAGCCAGTTCCCGTAGGTGCGACACCAGGGCGCGCAGGGCCTGCCCACGGTGGGAGACGGCGTCCTTCTCCTCCGGCGCCAATTCCGCCGCCGTCCGGGACCCGCCTTCGGGCACGAAGATCGGATCGTAGCCGAAGCCGTTCTCGCCACGCGGCTGCCTGGCCAGCGTGCCCCGCCATTCGCGCCGCAGCACCACCTCGCGTGGTCCGGCGTCGCCCGGGACGACGAGCGCCACCGCGCACACGAACGCCGCACCTCGACGCTCGTCCGGCACGTCCGCGAGCTGTCCGAGCAGCAACCGCAGGTTCGCCGCGTCATCACCGTGCGCACCGGACCACCGCGCCGAGAGCACACCCGGCATGCCGTTCAGCGCGTCGACGGTCAACCCGGAGTCGTCCGCCACGGCGGCCAGCCCCGTGGCCTTCGCCGCGTCCCTGGCCTTGGCGAGCGCGTTCTCCTCGAACGTCGCCCCTGTCTCGGGGGCCTCGTCGAACGGCTCCACGTCCGACATCCCGACGACCTCGAGGCCGTCTACCCCGGCCTCGGCCAGAATGCGACGCAACTCCTTGAGTTTGCTCGCGTTCCGCGTCGCCAACAGCACCCGCGTACTCACTTGGAACCCTTCTTCTTCGGCTGCGGCGGCTCCGGCAGCTCACCCGGATACGGCGCGGCGAGCGCCTCGGCCTGGATCCGCGCCAGCTCGGCACACCCGGCCTGCGCGAGGTCGAGCATCTTGTCCAGCGTGGACCGCGTGAACGTGGCGCCCTCACCGGTGCCCTGCACCTCGATCAACGTCCCCGCGTCGGTGGCGACGACGTTCATGTCGACCTCGGCGCGCGAATCCTCCTCGTAGGGCAGGTCCAACCGGACCCGACCGTCCACGACACCGACACTGACCGCCGACACCGCCGCCGACAGCGGCTTCGGATCGGCCAGTCGCCCGGCCGCGCCCAACCACGTGATGGCGTCGGCCAAAGCCACGTACCCACCGGTGATCGCCGCCGTGCGCGTCCCACCGTCGGCCTGGATCACGTCACAGTCGATCACGATTGTGTTCTCGCCGAGGGCGGCGAGATCGATGCACGACCGCAGCGAACGACCGATCAGCCGGCTGATCTCGTGGGTACGGCCCCCGATCCGACCCTTGACCGACTCTCGGTCACCACGCGTGTGAGTGGCCGACGGCAACATCGAGTACTCGGCCGTCACCCAGCCCAAGCCGGAGCCGTTACGCCAGCGCGGCACTCCCTCGACGACGCTCGCGGCGCACAGCACCCTGGTGTTGCCCACCTCGATGAGCACCGAGCCCGCCGGCCATTGCTGGAATCCGCGGGTGATCCGCACCTCGCGGAGCTGGTCATCGTCTCTGCCGTCTACTCGCACCACACCCGGCAGCCTAATGAAGCCGGCTGGACACCGGGTGAGAAGGGCGTGACCTCGCCGTGAAGTCCAGGTCCAGCGCGCGGCCGCGGCAGGTCACGCCACTCGCGCGTCAGGGACTAGGGTATCCCGGTGACTGGCCTCTTCCCCTCTTTGCGCGCGACCGCGGACGCCTACGACGCCGTCGCCATCCGCTACGCCGAGCTCGTCAGGGACGGGCTGGACAACCTGCCACTGGATCGCGCGACGCTCGCCGCCTTCGCCGAGTACACGCCCACCGCCGGTCCTGTCGCCGAGCTGGGTTGCGGACCCGGCTACGTGGCGGCCCATCTGCACGAGCTGGGATTGGACGTCTTCGGCGTCGACCTGTCGCCGGCCCTGATCGAGCTGGCCCGCAAGCGTTACCCGTTGCTGCGGTTCGAGGTCGGTTCGATGGACGCCCTGGAAGTGGCCGACGGAACCCTACACGGCATCGTCTCCTGGTATTCGATCATCCACGCCCCGCCGCGGGAGTTACCCTCCTACCTCACCGAGTTCCGCCGTGTGCTGGTACGTGGCGGCACCCTGCTGCTCGCTTTCTTCGAATCCGAAGGTGGGCCGGTGGAGGCGTTCGACCACAAAGTGGTGACCGCCTACCGGTGGCCGATCGACGATCTCGCCGACCTAGCGGGCGAGGCGGGATTCGAGGAGATCGGCCGCGTACTTCGTCAACCTCTCGCCGAGGAGCGCTACCGCCGCGGTCACCTGCTCCTGCGGGCACGCTGACACCCGGTGGCCGCCTGGACAGGACCGGACCGAACGGTGCCTAGAACTCGTACACGGCCCCCTGGGTCACGCGTTCCGTGGGGCCGTCGAACGCCGCCTCGGCCTCGGCGAGGATCGCGTCGCCGTCCGACCACGGTGGGATGTGCGTGAGCAGAATGCAGACCCTCGGGCCGGTCGGGTCCGCTGGTCCAGCTCGCCTCGCACAGCAACACGTCGACGCCGTCGGCGAGCTCGTCGAGAGCGGCGCACAGCCCCGTGTCCCCGGTGTAGGCGAAGCTGACGTCGCCGTACGTGATCCGCACCCCGAACGACTCGGTGGGATGCAGAACCGGTACCGGGGTGACCGTGAACGGGCCGATGCGCCGCGGTTCGGGGCTCAACGTACGGAAGTCGAACACGTCCGACAGGTCGGTCTCCTGACGCTCCGCCTCGTGAGGGGCGTACGCGTTGGCCAACCGGGTCGGGGCCTCGGCGGGGGCATGGACGGGCAGTCTGTGCCGACGCGGATCGTAAGGCGGATTCGGATGGTAGCGACGTAACACGGTGAGAGCGCTGAAATCGGCGCAATGGTCCGGATGGAGGTGCGACAGGACGAGCGCGTTCAGCTCGAACGGGTCGCACACCGTCTGCAGGCGTGCCAACGTGCCGTTACCGAGGTCCAGGCCCAACCGGAACCCGTCGGCCTCCAGCAGGTAGCCGGACGCGGCCTGATCGGGACCGGGGATGCTGCCACAACAGCCGAGGATGGTCAGTCGCACGATCAACACCTTGCCACGGCTGATCGCGAGATGCCCTCCTCACGTGGCGGCGAGCACTGTGCCGAGCCCCATGAACCGACGCGCCAACTTGGTGAACGGCTCCGCGGGCCCGGTGGCGATGAACTCGTGCTCCGGCGGCTCGTCGCGGTCGGCCAACAGATCCAGCTCGGTGAGGACACGAACGACGTCCTTGGCCGTCTCCTCAGCACTGGACACCAACGTCACGTCCGGCCCCATGACGGTCTGCAGGACACCTGTCAGCAACGGATAGTGCGTACAGCCGAGGATCAGCGTGTCGACGTCCGCACGGGTCAGCGGTTCGAGGTAGCCCTGGGCCAGCCCGAGGATCTGTCGTCCGGAGGTGACACCCCGCTCGACGAACTCGACGAACCGGGGACACGCCACGCTGCTGAGCCGGACCCCGGTGGCGGCCAAGGCGTCGTCGTAGGCGCGGGACCGCACCGTGCCCTCGGTTCCGATGAGTCCGACGAGGGCCTTCACCCCGTCGGCGACGAGACCGTCGAGGGCCCGCAACGCCAGTTCCCGCACGCGGGCGATGGGCAACGGGCCGTAAGGCGCGTGCAGGGTGTCCCCCACGTAACGGAGGCGTTCGGCGGGGAGTTGATCGGCCACGGCGCGCGCGACCGTCAACCCACCGACGCCGGAGTCGAAGATCCCGATCGGAGCAGCGTTCGAACTGGCCGTGGTCACACCCCGAGATTACCCGGCGGTCATGATGAGACCGCCGACCTCGACCTGTCCGCCCTCGCCACGAGCCAAGCCGCGAGGACCCCGCCCAGCGCGCCGAACAGGTGACCTTGCCAGGAGACACCGGGCGTGCCGGGGAACACCCCCCACAACATGCCGCCCCACAACGCCAGGAGCACGAAAGCCACCGCGAGCTGGGCGATACTTCGCGAGAACACGCCACGAACGAGCAGGAACGCCAACCAGCCGAAGGCGAGCCCCGACGCGCCCACGGTGACGGTGAGATCGGGTGCGGTCAGCCACACCCCCAGACCACCGATCAACCAGATCGTGGCGGTCACCATCAGCCACTGTCCGATGCCACCGGCCATCGCCAGGAAGGCGAACACCACCACCGGACCCGTGTTGGCGAACAGATGTTGCCAATCCGCGTGCAACAACGGTGCCCACACGATCCCGTCGAGACCGTCGAACGAGCGTGCCACGATGCCGTAACCGTCGAGGTTCACCGGCAGGAGCACGTCGATGAGCTCGACGAGGTAGAGCAGGGTCACGAAGGAGATCGCCAGCACGGCCGACGCCAGCGGCTTGCGGGGGAGCACACGCTTGGCGGGGTCACGTCGCGTGCGCGGCGCCGGCGAGGAAGTGCCTGAGAAGTCCACGGTACGCAGGCTAACTCAGCGCCTCACCCCGTCACCTCGGGCGAAAACCCTGAGATACCGGCGTCAGGGCCTCGCTCACCTCACGCCCAGAGCTGACCGTCGAGCCGTTCGGCGGCCTCGTCGAGCGAACCGCTGTAGGCACCGGTGGACAGGTACTTCCATCCGGCGTCGGCCACCACGAACGCGATGTCGGCCGTACCGCCCTTCTTCAGCACCTTGTTGGCCACTCCCAGCGCCGCATGCAGCACCGCACCGGTGGAGATGCCCGCGAAGATGCCCTCGCACTCCAGCAGCTGCCGAGCCCGGCGCAGCGCGTCGTAGGCGCCCACGGAGTAACGGCCGTTGAGCACATCCGGGTCGTAGAGTTCGGGGATGAATCCCTCGTCGATGTTGCGCAGGCCGTACACCAGCTCCCCGTAACGGGGTTCGGCGGCGATGATCTGCACATCCGGTTTGTGTTCCCGCAGGTATCGCCCCACGCCCATCAACGTGCCCGTGGTACCGAGCCCACCGACGAAGTGGGTCAGCGTCGGCAGATCCTCCAGAAGTTCCGGACCCGTCCCGCGGTAGTGGGCCTCCGCGTTCGCGGGATTGCCGTACTGGTACAGCATGACCCAGTCCGGGTTGAGCTTCGCCAGTTCCTTCGCTCGCCGCACCGCCTCGTTGGAACCACCCGCCGCGGGTGAGTACACGATCCGGGCACCGTACGCCTGCAGCAGCTGCCTGCGTTCCTCCGAGGTGTTCTCCGGCATCACGCAGACCATGCCGTAGCCCTTGAGCTTGGCGGCCATCGCCAACGAGATACCGGTGTTGCCGGACGTCGGCTCCAGGATCGTGTCCCCGGGCTTGAGGACGCCGTCCCGTTCGGCCGCCTCGATCATCGCCAGCGCGGGGCGGTCCTTGATCGAACCGGTGGGATTGCGGTCCTCCAGCTTCGCCCACAGACGCACATCGTCGGAGGGCGACAGATGCGGCAACCCCACCAGCGGGGTGCCGCCGAGAGCGTCGAGAAGGGATTCGTAACGGGCCATCGAGGATCGGCCTAGCGTGCGCCGCCGGCGACCGCGGGCAGGATGGTCACGGTGTCTCCGTCGGAGACCTCGGCGTCGAGCCCACCGGAGAACCGCACGTCCTCGTCGTTGACGTAGACGTTCACGAAACGGTGCAGCTTGTCGTCCTTGACCAGGCGCTCCTTGAAACCGCCGTGCTTGGCGTCGAGGTCGTCGATCACCTCGCCCACCGTCTTGCCGGACGCCTCCACCGTCTTCTGGCCGTCGGTGTACGTACGCAGGATCGTGGGGATGGAGACGGTCACGGACATGGGTTACCTCCACTCGGAATTGACGACAGAACAGACGTTTTCAGCGGCGATGTTGTTCCCGGGCCTGGTCAGCGCCCGTCGGGGACGTCGTCGCTGCCGGTGTTGGCGAACATGTACGACTCGACGATTTCCACCGGCTCTTCGGTGACCTCACCGTCGACGATGCGGAACGACCGGAACTCGTAATTCTCCGGGTCTCGGGTCGACACCACCACGTAGTGGGCGAACGGCTCCTGCGCGAGCTTGATGTCCGTCCGCGACGGATACGCCTCTGTCGCGGTGTGCGAGTGGTAGATCACCACAGGCTTCTCGCCGCGAGCGTCCATCTCCCGGTACAGCCGGAGCAGGTCGCCCGAATCGAATTCGTAAAAGGTGGGTGAGCGCGCCGCGTTCACCATCGGGATGAACCGCTCAGGACGGTCTGTCCCGTCGTCGGGACCCGCGATCACGCCACACGCCTCATCCGGATGATCTCGGCGGGCGTGTTCGACGATCGCGTCCACGAGGTCACGGCGGATCTGTAGCACGCCCCCATTCTACGTCTCCGCAAGGGGGTGTCCACATCGTGAGAAGCGCAGGTCAGGCGGTGGAAACCTGCACGTCTTCCGACTCCTCGGGCTCGGTGAGCGCCGCCTCCGCCAACGCGGTCTGACACGTGACCAGCCACGTGAGCTCCCGCCCGCCACGCAGCAACGGCACCGTGGGCCAATCCACCCGCGCGTTCCATCGCGGCCGGGACAGATACGGGGCCTGCGCATGGGCGAAGGCACAGAACATGGCCTCGCGATCGAAATAGGCGTCGGGGAACAGCCGCCGATCGGGCAACGGGCGAGGACGGCGCCAGAACGGGCCCTTGCGCTGGCCGGTGAGCGCGCACTCGAGCTCGTCGAGAACGGTGAGCAGACCTTCGGACACCGTGCGCGACACGGCCAGGCACACCACCCGACCGCTGCGCCAAGCGCGGACGTAATCCCCCATCTTCCGTACTCCTCGTCGTGCCGGCCCCTCGTCCCACCCGTCGACGCGGCCGACCTCAACCGGCGTCTTCAGAGGCCACGCTCACAGTGGCCCGCACACCGAGCAACTGGATCTCCGCCACGATCCGCTCGGCGTCGTCGCGGGTGTCGCAGGAGAGCACCCGGGCCGTCCCGTGGCGCTGCGCCTCGTCGGCCAACGCGACTCCCGTCTCCTTATCCAGACCGCACACGTGTCGCAACACGAACGCCATGCCGGGATAGCGGTTCACGTCGTCGTGGTGGAGATCGACATGCCATCTCCCACGTGCGGTGCGCTCAGTCACGGACGACCACCTCCGGCCACACGTCGGAATAGGCGGGCAGACCCGGAACCCCCGTCGCGGCCAGCACACCGCGCACCATCGCGCGAGCGAACACCCGCGACGCCGCGGCACACAGGCGGTCGAGCGCCGTCGCCGCGTCCGCCTCCCCGACGGGGCCCTGCCCCTTCGGCAACTCCTTCCGTCCCGTCGCGAGGGCGAACACGGTGTCACCGTCGAACATCGTGTGCGAAGGCCGCACGGCCCACGCGAGACCGTCCTGCGCTGCCACGGCCAACCGTCGACACTGCGCCTTCGACAACGCGGCGTCGACCGCCACCACACCGATCGTCGTGTTCAACCGCTTGTCCGCGGTGCCCGTCCCCGCGGAGGGGAACTCCCCCGGCCGACGAGGCCAACGCGTGACCCCGAACTCACCGCCGTGCTCGTACTCCACGGCGTACGGCTCCCCGGTGTCGGGGCGTACGACCTCACCGGCCGCGTTCACCACGGCCAGCGCCCCCACCACGAAACCGTCGACCTGCTCGCTGGCGGAGCCGACACCACCCTTCAGCGAACCGGCCTGCGCACCCGCACCCGCACCCACCGTGCCCTGGGCGACGGAACCGTCCGTGGCCGCCTCGCACGCCGCGTACCCGAACGCGGCATCCGGCCGACGGCCCCATTCCCCTCGGGGCAGATCGAAGATGACGGCCGCGGGCACGATCGGCACCACCTTCGACGGCTCCGCTCCCACGGGCAATCCGCGCTGCCGCTCCTCCAGCCAGCGCATCACCCCGTCGGCCGCGGCGAGACCGAACGCGCTACCACCCGCCAGACACACGGCGTCCACCGTGCTCACCAGGTTCTCCGGCAGCAGTAGGTCCGTCTCGCGTGTCCCCGGAGCCCCGCCCCGCTTATCCACCGCGCCCACGGTTCCCTCGGGCGGCAGCACCACCGTGGCACCGCACAGCCAGCCGTCCTCCGTGCGTTCGTACTGGCCCACCAGGACGCCGGGCACATCCGTGATCGCGTTGTACTCGCCTGTCGCCACCGATACCCCGCCTCAACCGGTGAGAGCCTGCACGAGGGTGTCCTGCACCCACGTCAGCCAGTGGTACACCCCCAGGTGCGGGGCACGGGGATCGTCCGGCGGAAGCTCGTCGGGCATGTCCTCGGTGACGTCCAGCGCCGTGCCCAGGGCCAGCCGCACATCGTTCAACGCCGACAACCAGGCATCGGCCTGTTCGTACGTCAGCCGCACCTCACCGCCGCCCGGCGGGAGTGTCTGCAACACCACCTCGGCCACACCGATCTTCGCGTCCAGCACCTCCGGCTCGTACAGCGAACGCAGTGCGGCGGCCGAGTCCAGGGTCTCCTTGGACGGCGTGTCCGGGTCGATCTTGTGGAAGTCCGGCAACAACCGTCCCAGCACCGGATCGTCGGGCCCCTTCGAGGGGCCCGTACGGATGCCCGTCAGCTCGGCGAGCTCGTCCTGCGGGGCCTCCTCCGCGCGCGCCTTCAACATGTCCTCGACCTGGCTCACCAGGCCGCGCAGCACGGCCGCCTCCTGTTGCTCGAACCCGCCGACCACCTTGCCGCCTTTGCGGCGCCATTCCCTCACGGCTGTTCCATCGTTGCCCACAGGCCCGCCGCGTGGAGCTTCGCGACGTCGCCTTCCACCTTCTCCTTGGTCCCGGACGACACGACGGCCCTCCCCTTGTGATGGACGTCGAGCATCAGCTTCGTCGCATGTTCCTTGCTGTATCCGAAGATCTTCTGGAACACGTACGTCACGTAGGACATGAGGTTGACCGGGTCGTTCCACACAATCGTCTGCCACGGTCGGTCCTCGGAGCCCACATCGGCACCGAGTGCTTCTTCGGCCTCGACGGGTGTGGTCATACGACCATGGTGTCACGAACGGCCACGACGCCGAGCCACCAGGTCGGCCGCGCGAGTGAGCACGGTGGAGTGCCGCCGGAAGACCGGCCACGGATCCCTCGACGGCACCACCGCCGAGGGCGGCTCCCCGCGCACGATCCCCTTAGCGAATAATCTTTCGGCATGTCCTCCTCGGCGAGCGGGAGCAGCACCAGCACCGCGCTGCTCACCGACCATTACGAACTCACGATGCTGGCCAGCGCGCTCCGCGACGGGACGGCCGAACGCGAGTGCGTGTTCGAGGTGTTCGCACGGAGGCTGCCCGCCGGTCGGCGATACGGTGTGGTCGCGGGCACTCAGCGGATCCTCGACGCCATCGCCGACTTCCGCTTCACCAACGCCGAACTGGCCCAACTGGAGCAGACGGCCGTCGTCGACTGGTGACATCGACGGTTACCCCGAAGGTGAGCTGTACTTCCCCGGCTCCCCCGTCCTCACCGTGCGCGGCACCTTCGCCGAGAGCGTGCTGCTGGAGACCCTGGTGCTGTCGATCCTCAACTACGACAGCGCCGTCGCCTCCGCCGCCGCGCGGATGTCGGCCGCGGCCAACGGGCGCCCCATCATCGAGATGGGTGGCCGCCGTGCCCACGAATACGCCGCCGTCGCCGCCGCCCGCGCCGCCTACCTCGCCGGATTCGCCACCACCTCGAATCTCGAGATCGAGAAGATGGGCACCGACACCACCCTGCTGGTGGACACCTACGACATCACCCGCGGTATCGAGACCGCCGTGCGCGTCGCCGGCCCGGAGCTCGGCGCCATCCGCATCGACTCCGGCGACCTCGGTGTCCTCGCCCGCCAGGCCAGGGAGCAACTCGACGCGCTCGGGGCCAAGGACACCCGCATCGTCGTCTCCGGTGACCTCGACGAACACGCCATCGCCGCGTTGCGCGCGGAGCCCGTGGACGCGTACGGCGTCGGCACTTCCGTGGTCACCGGCTCCGGTGCCCCCACCGCGGGCATGGTCTACAAACTGGTCGAGGTGAACGGCAGGCCCGTGGCCAAACGCAGCGAGCACAAGGCCTCCCGCGGGGGCCGCAAGGCCGCGCTGCGTCGCCACAAACCGACCGGGACGGCACTGGAGGAGATCGTCTACCCGGTCAACAACCCACCTGAGCCCGAGGAACACGACAAGCAGCTGCAGATTCCGCTGATGCGTGCTGGACAACCGGTGGACGACCTGCCCACCCTGGAAGACGCAAGGCAGCGGCTGCGGCACGGACTGGTGAGCCTTCCGTGGGAAGGACTGAAGTTGTCGAGCGGCGACCCCGCCATCCCCACGACCTTCTTGTAGCCGGCGTGTGGGCTCACAGTCGATCCTGGAGGTGAACATGGCTACCGCGCTGATCGTGGTGGATGTGCAAAACGACTTCTGTGAGGGAGGCGCGCTCGCGGTCGCCGGAGGGACCGAGGTGGCCGAGGCCGTCTCGACGTATCTGCGGCGCGGCGCTTCCGACTCCGGCACCACGTACGACCACGTCGTCGCCACGCGTGACTACCACATCGACCCGGGTGAGCACTTCAGCGACAACCCCGACTTCGTGCGCTCGTGGCCGCGGCACTGCGTCGCCGACACACCGGGCGCGAGTTTCCACCCCCGGTTGGACATCACCCCCATCACGGCGGTGTTCTCCAAGGGGCATTACAGCCACGGTTACTCCGGTTTCGAGGGCAAGACCGACACGGGTGAGCAACTTGTCGACTGGCTGACCGACCGGAACGTGACGAAGGTGGACGTCGTCGGCATCGCCACCGACCACTGCGTGCGGGCCACCGCGCTCGACGCCAAGCGGCACGGCCTCGAGGTCCGGGTCCTCGCCGATCTCACGGCGGGCGTTTCGAAGTCCACAGTGGACAAGGCACTGAGCGAGTTGCGCGAAGCGGGCGTGACCGTGGTCGGGACTCCGAAGGTAGCTTCGTGAGCGGTACGGGACTGCTGACCTTCGGCGAGGCGCTCGCGGTGTTCAGCACGCAGTCGGGGAAGCTGCGGCACGCGAGGACGGTCGACGTGGGTATCGCAGGGTCCGAGGCCATGGTCGCCATCGGTGTGGCCAGGCTGGGCGCACCCGCGGCTTGGGCCGGTCGGCTCGGTGCCGACGAGCCGGGCGCGATGGTGCTGCTACGACTGCGCGAAGAGGGGGTGGACACCTCGGCGGTGCGCACGGACCGGCAAGCCCCCACCGGCCTGATGCTCAAGGATTTCCGCAACGCGGACGTCACTCGGGCGGCCTACTACCGCAACGGCAGCGCGGGGACCCGGCTGTGCCCGGAGGACATCCCCGAGGACCGCATCCGCTCGGCCGGGGTGTTGCACCTCAGCGGCCTCACCCCCGGCCTCTCCGACTCGGCGGCCAAAGCCGCGTTCGCCGCGGCCGAGGTGGCCAACGACGAGGGCGTCCCCGTGTCCCTGGACATCGACTACAGCCACGCCCTCTGGTATCCGGAGGACGCCGCGGACATCCTCTACGACCTCGTGTCACTGTGCGACATCGTGTTCGCCGGGGACGATGCGGCCCGGCTTCTGGGACTCGACGGTGATCCGCAGGAACTCGCCGCGGGTCTGGCCGAACTGGGACCGGAACAGGTGATCGTGGAACTGGGCCCGCGTGGCGCGGTGGCCGAACTGCACGGTTCCCGGTACGACGTGCCGCACTATCCCGTGCGGTCGGTGGACACGGACGGCGCCGACGACGCCTTCGTCGCGGGCTACCTCGCCGAGTTCTTGGCCGGGGCGTCACCGGATCGGAGGCTGCGTACGGCCGCCGCATGCCGCGCCTTCGCCCTCACCGTCCCGGGCGAGTCCACGGGTCTTCCGGACCGCGAGGAACTGAAGACCCTCACCCGCACCCGCTGACCCCCGGTGTGTCCGCAGCCTGTGCAGCCGTGTCCGCAGCTCGCGTAGCCGTGTCCGCAGCCTGTGCAGCCACGGATCGGGCCGGGGGTAACGTCTCGGCTCGTGACCGATGTCCCTTCGGAACTGCCCAGTGTCCGCGAACTCCTCTCCCACGCCGTCGAAGCGGTGGGCGGTACCGAACGTGAAGGCCAGCTACGCATGGCCGACGCCGTGGACCACGCCATCCGCACGGGCGAACACCTCGCCGTGCAGGCGGGTACGGGTACGGGGAAGTCGCTCGCCTACCTGGTTCCGGCGATCCGTCATGCCGTGGCCTGCGACACCACCGTGGTGGTCTCGACGGCGACGATCGCACTACAGCGCCAGCTGGTCGACCGTGACCTCCCCCGGCTGGCCAAGGCGCTGAAGAAACCACTCGGCGTGGAACCGACGTTCGCGATCCTCAAAGGCAGACGCAACTACCTGTGCCTGTATCGCGTGCACAACGGGGTCGAGGACGACCCCGAGGACACCGCCCTGTTCGATCCGTTCGCCGTCTCCCGTCTGGGCCGCGAGGTCAAGCGACTCCACCAGTGGTCGTCCGACACCGAAACGGGTGATCGCGACGAGCTGGTCCCCGGTGTCTCCGAACAGGCGTGGCGGCAGGTGTCGGTGACCGCGAAGGAGTGTCTCGGCGCGACTCGCTGTCCCGTCGGTGACGACTGCTTCGCCGAACTCGCCCGCGCGGAGGCGAGCAGAGCCAACATCGTGGTCACCAACCACGCGCTCCTGGCCATCGACGCGCTGCAGGACTACCAGGTGCTGCCCGAACACGACGTCACGATCATCGACGAGGCCCACGAACTGGTGGACCGCGTGACGTCGACGGCCACGGCCGACCTGTCACCCGCCATGGTGTCGACGGCGGCACGCCGGTGCGGCAGGCTCGTCGACGCCGACATCGCCGACCGGCTGCTGGAAACCGGTGAGGGCCTGTCGCTGATGTTGGAGGACGTGCCGGCGGGTCGACTCGATGTCCTGCCGGACGCTCTGGGTGGCGCGCTCGCGGCCGTGCGCGACGCGGCGCACGCCTGTATCACCGCGCTCGGCTCCGACCGCAGGGAGGACCCCGAGGAGGCCGCCAAGCGTAAACTCGCCCGCTCCGCGCTCGACGACGTGCACGACACCGCCGTCCGGTTGTTGGAGGCGTTCGAGGACGAGCTCTCCGAACGCCGTGACGTGGTGTGGTGTTCGGGTGGCCGGCACACGGCGTCCCCGAGGCCGCCCGCCCTGCACATCGCGCCGCTGAGTGTCGGGGGTCTGCTGCGTGAACGCGTCTTCGGCACGAGCACGACGGTGCTCACCTCGGCGACACTCGCGCTCGGCGGCACGTTCGACACACTGGCCCGGCAGTGGGGGCTGCCGCCGGTTTCACAACCCACCGAACAGGCACAGGGCGCCGCCACGGAGAAACCACCACCGTCGGACGTCGACCCCGGGCCACGCTGGCGCGGATTGGACGTCGGATCGCCGTTCGACTACCGCCGCAACGGCATCCTCTACATCGCGGGGCATCTGCCCCGACCGGGCCGCGACGGACTCAGCCAGGCCGCCTTGGACGAGATCGCGGAGCTGATCGACGCGGCGGGCGGTCGCACCCTCGGATTGTTCTCGTCCATGCGGGCCGCCAAGCAGGCCACCGAGGAGCTGCGCGACCGGGTCGCACATCCGATCCTGTGCCAGGGGGAGGACTCCACCTCGCTGCTGGTCAACAAGTTCGCCGAAGACCCTCGAACGTGTCTGTTCGGCACTTTGTCGCTGTGGCAGGGTGTGGACGTCCCGGGGCCCTCGCTGTCGCTCGTCATCGTGGACCGGCTGCCGTTCCCCCGACCCGATGATCCGGTGGCCTCGGCACGACAGCGCGCGGTGGAGGCACGCGGCGGCAACGGCTTCCTCACCGTCGCCGCCACCCACGCCGCACTGCTGTTGGCCCAGGGCGTGGGCAGACTGCATCGCGCCAGCAGCGACAAGGGCGTGGTGGCGGTGCTGGATTCCAGGCTTGCCACGGCCCGGTACGGCGGATTCATCCGGGCTTCACTGCCCCCGTTGTGGCCGACGCAACGGGCCGACGTCGTCCGCGACGCACTGCGCAGACTCGACGCCGCGGCCCCGGCCTGAACCGTCGGCGGCGAGGGGCTACGGTGGACGCCGACCCGACCCGAGGGAGATCTCGTTGCCCCCCGAATCGTCCAGCGCCCGTTCTCGTTCCGTCAGCGTCGACGACACGGGCGTCCGCCGCCTGTTGGCCGACGGCACCGAAGAGTCCGTGACCTGGTCCGATCTGTCCGCCGTCGTTGTGCGGGTGATCCCCGAAGGACCGTGGAAGGAGGACGTCTTCCTCATGTTGGCGGCCTCCGACGGCACCGGTACCGCAGTGCCCAGTGGGGATCCGGCCGCCGACGCGTTGATCGAACGCCTGCAGACGCTACCCGGGTTCGATCACGACACGTTCGTGGAGGCCATGACCACCGACGCCGACAAGGCGTACGTGGTGTGGAAGGCGGACTCGGCCGGGTCGTGACGATCGTCAGGATCGGGACCAGCGGGCCAACACGGTGACGGTGCCCGGCTCGACCTCGGTGAAACCGGCATCGCGGACGGCCATCAAACCGTGTTCGCTCCACGCCCGCTGTGGGTCCGACACCGCGGCGACACCCTCGTCCCAGAAGTCCTGATCAGCGACCCGCACCGCGCACCGGTAGTCCCGCATCGCCCATACGGTGAGGTCCGGGGTGTCCAGCAACGCCGCGAGCAACATCGTGGCGTGCCCGACCTGCGCGGCCGCCTTACCCGCCGACATCGCGACCCGGGGGTTGAGCAACAGCACCGGCCGGTCGTCCGGGGGTGGCCCCGGATCGTCAGCGGGGAGGTCACTACCGGAGATCTGCAGCCGCGCGACTTCCCGGGGAAGGTCACCGACCCGACAGGGCACCAGCGCCCTGGCCTGCGCACCGGCCACGTCGACGGTCACCCCCGGCAGCCGCTGCACCGCCTCCCAATGCGCGCCCCGCGCCCGGCGCGCCACCTTACGGATGTGGCCCGAGGTCCAGGTGTACAGCGGTTCGTACCAGGCACCACCGGGACGAGCCTCGTCGTCGAGGCATACGGCGAGAGCAGCGCTGGCAGCGGCCTCCAACAACGACGTCCGCGACGGCGGCCGCGTCTTCTCCATGCGTAACACCACCGGCATCGCCCACACCTGTTCGGGCGGCACGTCTCGCTCCGCGGTGCGATGGGCGGGCAGTCCCAGCCACCACGCGTAACGCGCGGCCACAGGGGCCAGGACGGGTTCGTGGGGACCGTCGGCGATCGTCATGGCCGAACGAGCGGCAGCCCGTCCGCGATGTCGGCTGCCTCCACCTCCGCGCGGGTCACACCGAGCATGAACAGCACCGCGTCGAGATAGGGGTACGACAGGGCCGCGTCGGCCACCTCCCGCAGGGCGGGTTTGGCGTTGAACGCGATGCCCATGCCCGCGGCGGTGAGCATGTCGATGTCGTTGGCACCGTCACCCACGGCCACGCACTGGGCGAGCGGAATGCCGTATCCGGCGGCGTACCGTTTGAGCGTTTCGGCTTTGGCCGCCCTGTCCACGATGTCACCCACGATCCGGCCGGTGAGTTTGCCGTCCACCACTTCCAGCTCGTTGGCGACGGCGAAGTCGAGTCCCAGCTCGGTGACGAGGCCGTCGATGATGCGGGTGAACCCGCCCGAGACGACACCGCAACGGAAACCGAGGCGTTTCAGCGTGCGCACCGTGGTGCGGGCACCGGGCGTGAGCTCGATCTGTTCGGCCACCTCGTCGAGCACCGACTCCGGCAGTCCTTCGAGCAACGACACCCGACGGATCAAGGACTCGCTGAAGTTCAGCTCGCCACGCATGGCCGCGTCGGTGATCTTGCGTACCTCCGGCTCGACCCCGGCGTGTGCGGCGAGCATCTCGATGACCTCACCCTGGATGAGGGTCGAGTCCACGTCGAACACCACGAGGCGCTTGGCCCGCCGCGACAATCCGGCGCGCTCGATCGACACGTCCAGCCCGCCCCGCGCACCCACGTCGGCGAGCATGGTGCGCAGCTCGCTGTCGGCCTCGGGGGTGTCCTCCGCGACGGAGACGTAGAGCTCGAGGCCGGTCACCGGATAGTCGGCGATGCTCCGGATCGTGTCGATGTTCGCGCCGACCTCCGCGAGCCTGCGCGCCACCTGGGTGAACGCGCGGGCCGTGACCGGCCTGCCGAGCAGTACCAACACGTGTGTCGAACCGCGTCGGGAGGGTGCGAACGGGTCGGAACCGATCGCCGACCCGATTCGCACGTCCACGTTCATCGACACCGTGGCCATGGCCTGCTCGACCGTTTCCTGCAGGCCCTCCGGATCGTCTTCGACGGTCACGAGCACGCCGAGGACGAGCTGCCCGCGGATCACGACCTGTTCGATGTCGAGGACCTCGACACCTTGCTGGGTCAGGGCCGCGAACAACACCGAGGACACACCGGGTTTGTCCGGCCCCGTCGTGGTGATCAGGACGGGGGTGGGGCTCACTGTGCCTCCCTCGGCTCTGTTGTCCGTGGTCGAGACGTACCGATCACTTCTCGCTTGCGTTGTCCTTGTCCCCGTCGCCCGGCTTCGCCGCTGAGGTGACGAGTTCGGACGGTACCTCCACGGCCTCCTTCGGAGGCAGCGGCTTACCGGTGAAGGACGTGTGGGCTTCCTTACGCATCCGCTCGATCATGTGCGGGTAGTGCAACTCGAACGCCGGACGCTCGGACCGGATCCGCGGCAGTTCGGTGAAGTTGTGCCGCGGCGGCGGGCAGCTGGTGGCCCACTCCAGCGAGTTGCCGTAACCCCACGGGTCGTCCACGGTGACGATCTCACCGTAGCGGTAGCTCTTGAAGACGTTCCAGATGAACGGCAGCGTGGACGCACCCAGGATGTAGGCGCCGATCGTGGAGATCACGTTCAGCGTGGTGAACCCGTCGCTGGCGAGGTAGTCCACGTACCGGCGGGGCATGCCCTCGTTACCGAGCCAGTGCTGCACCAGGAACGTGAGGTGGAAGCCGACGAACGTGAGCCAGAAGTGCAGCTTGGCCAGCGGCTCGTCCATCATGCGGCCGGTGATCTTCGGGAACCAGAAGTAGATCCCGGCGAACGTCGCGAACACGATCGTGCCGTAGAGCACGTAGTGGAAGTGCGCGATCACGAAGTAGCTGTCGGAGACGTGGAAGTCGATCGCCGGGGCGGCCAGCAGAACACCGGACAGGCCACCGAAGAGGAAGGTGACCATGAAGCCGATGGTGAACAGCATCGGCGACTCGAAGGTCAGGTGTCCCTTCCACATCGTGCCGATCCAGTTGAAGAACTTCACGCCGGTCGGGACGGCGATGAGGAAGGTCATGAAGGCGAAGAACGGCAGCAGCACCGCACCCGTGGCGTACATGTGGTGCGCCCACACCGACACCGACAGCGCGGCGATGGCGAGGGTCGCCCAGACCAGACCCTTGTAACCGAAGATCGGCTTACGGGCGAAGACCGGGATGATCTCCGAGGCGATACCGAAGAACGGCAGCGCGACGATGTAGACCTCGGGGTGCCCGAAGAACCAGAACATGTGCTGGTACAGGATCACGCCCCCGTTGGCGGGGTCGAAGACGTGGGCACCGACGCGCCGGTCGGCGAGCAGACCCACGAGTGCGGCGGTCAGGATCGGGAACGCCATCAGCACGAGGACGCTGGTGACGAGGATGTTCCACGTGAAGATGGGCATCCGCCACATCGTCATGCCCGGCGCGCGCAGGCACACGATGGTGGTGATCATGTTGACCGCGGCGAGGATGGTGCCCAGACCACTGACGATCAGGCCGGCGACCCACAGGTCCGCACCGATGCCCGGCGAGTAGACGGCGTTCGCCAGCGGGGTGTAGGCGAACCAGCCGAAGTCAGCGGCGCCGCCCGGGGTGATGAAGCCCGCCATCGCGGTGAGCCCGCCGAGCAGGAACAGCCAGTACGAGAACGCGTTCAACCGCGGGAACGCGACGTCCGGGGCCCCGATCTGCAGCGGCATGACGTAGTTGGCGAACCCGAACACGATGGGCGTCGCGTAGAAGAGCAGCATCACCGTGCCGTGCATGGTGAACAGCTGGTTGTACTGCTCCTGCGACAGGAACTGCTGCCCGGGCACCGCGAGCTCGGTACGGATCAGCATCGCCATCGCACCACCCGCCAGGAAGAAGGCGAAGGTGGTCACCAGGTACATGATGCCAAGCTGCTTGTGGTCCGTCGTGCGGAACAACCGCAGCAGGGTCGATCCCTTCACCGGCTTTCGCGTCGGGTACGGACGCGTTGCGATCGGCTGGGGCGCTACGGCCGTCACTGAAGCCTCCTGCACTCGTAACCCCGCGAATCTTGCTGTCGCCACGGGCGGGGACCCACGTTGGCTACGGGAGATCGTATCTCTCACCCTTTTGATACCGACGCACTGGGAGTACCAGATCACGTCGCCCCTTCTGAGGTGATGCAGCTCAATTCACGGCCAACGCCATCGCGGTACGCACAAAAGCGCAGGTGGGAGCGCGTATCCCCGCTTCGTCACCGGCTTTGCGGGCAACGCGTTAGCTATGTCACTATTCTGCTTTTGCCCTGGTCAGGAGGGGATCAGCCCAGCACACGAAAGACCGCGTCGACCACTCCTTCGGGGGCCTCCAACGGCGTCAGGTGGCCCGCTTCGGGAAGCACGACAAGCTCCCCACGAGGCAGAATGTCGGCAATATCACGCGCCGCCTGGGGCGGGGTCACGGTGTCCTCCTCGCCCACGACCACCACGGCCGGCACGTCCGTTGCACGCAGGACGTCCGTGGCGTCACGGCGTGCGGCCATCGCTCGTTGCGCCCACGCCACCCCGGCGGGCGGTTGTTGCTCGATGAGTCCACGCACGTGCTCGACCAGTTCGGGACGACGGCTGCGGGTGGTCTCGCCCAGTAGGTTCGGCAGCATCGAATCGGCCAGCCAACCGTGGATGCCCTCGGTCTCGGCCCGTCGAGCCACCGCCAACCGGTTCTTTCGCGCCGCGTCGGTGTCGGCCTCCGCCTTGGTGTCGATGAGCACGAGTCCTCCCACGCGTTCGGGCGCGAGTCGCAACACGGCGAACGTCACGTAACCGCCCATCGAACAGCCGCCGAGCACGACCTTGTCGAGGTCGAGGCGGTCCAGCAGCGCCACGACGTCGCGGGCGGCATGGTCGAGGTCCGGTTCGGCAAGGTCCGAGGGCAGTGGTGAGCGCCCCAGGCCGCGCTGATCCGGTGTGATCAACCGGGTCCGCTCGGCCAGCGGCGCCCGTACGGAGTTCCACATACGGGCGTCGAGGGGATAGGCGTGCAGCAACACCAACGGCAGATCCGACATGCGGCCATTGTCGAACGAAACCACTAGATTCGAAGGACATGACACGGCGGCCGACCTTCCTACGCACACAGCGGCTGGTGCTACGGCCGTTCACCGACGACGACCTACCCGTGGTCGTCGGTCTGCAATGCGCGCACCAGACCCACCCTTACGAGCTCTCCCCTCGCACCCCGAGCGAAGCGCAGGCACAGTTCGTCTCCTGGCGACGGCACTGGGCCGAGCACGGCTTCGGCTATCTGGTGGTGGAACACGCCGAGACCCACACCGTGCTCGGTGTGGGCGGGGTACAGCTCAGCTCGCTCGACGGCGAACAAGTGCTCAACCTGTACTACCGCTTCTTCCCCGACGCCTGGGGTCACGGTTACGCCTCGGAGATGGGCGCGGCGGTGATCGACTGGTCCGAGCACGCGGTCCCCGAGAAGCCCGTGGTCGTAGTCACCGCCGTGAACAACGCCCCGGCGAGGAGGGTGGCGGAGAAGCTGGCGTTCTCCGAGTACCGAAGGGACCACTTCCTGGGCGTGCCCACCGTGTACTACCGCAGAGACCCCTCGACCGCCGACTGAGCCGAGGCCGGTCACGGTCACCAGCGGCGACGGGTAGGCATCCGACGGGTCCGGGCCTGCCAACAGCCCTGATGCCAGTGTCGCCGATCGGTGACGGAACCGTATTCATCGGCGGGCCAGGCGACGACGTGGGCCACGCCGGGGCGGATCTCGTGATCACAGCCGGGACAACGGTAGGTCTTGACCGCCCGCGCTCCCGGCACGGTACGGACCAACCAATCGCCGTCCGGCCCCGATTCGGCACGCGCCCACCCCGTGGACGAGCCGAGCCGAGGCTCGATACGGCGCGCGCGATTCCTTCGGGGCATACTTCCACGGTAGCCGCCGTTTCGGAGCGGCCGTCCGCACGGTGACCATGAGCACGGGCTCAGTCCCTCACCGCGAGCGCGAACGGCACGAGCTGTTCGGCCCGCGTCAACGAACCGTGCTGGCCGATCAGCCTCGACTCGCGCGGTTCCTGGCGTCGCCGCAGCACGCCCGAACGCCCTCGAGCCGCCACCACGATGTCGCCGATACGTGGCAGTACGTGCTCGGCCACCACCGGTCCGAACCAGCCCCGCTCCACGGCCTCCTGGCGGCGCATCACCCACGCCCGGTCACCCAGCGTCTCGCGCCAGGCGGCGAACACATCGTCCGACGCGCCGTCCGCGGCGTAGACGTGTCGGGCCCTGACTTCACCCGCCAACGCCCGCACCCCCGCTCGCAGGTCGGGCTCGGCGTCGACGTCGACGACGGTGGTCTCATCGAGCGCGACCATGCCGTGGTCGGCGACGACGGCCAGCGCCGCGCCTCGGGGAAGGTTCTCGACCAACGACTCCACCAGCCGGTCGACCTGCCGTAGTTGCAGCCGCCATGGCACCGAACCCGGTCCGTACAGATGCCCGATGAAGTCGAGATCGCCGTGATAGGCGTAGCAGAAACCACGGCGCTCCCGCAGCGCCGTCGACACCGCCGCCGCGAGGTCCCCCAACGCGTGCACGCCCACATAGGTCCCGCCCGAGAGCACGGCCCGGGTGAGGGGAGTGCCCTCGAACTGAGCCTCCGACACGACGGTGGTGGCCACGCCCGCCTCGGCGGCGACGGCGAACAGCGTGGGTCTGGTTTGCACCTCCTCGGGCGACACGACGTCGTACAGATACTCGCCGTCCGGGTGCCGGCGCCAGCGCAGGACGTTCAACACCCCCACCTCGGGCACCTCGAACGAGTAGCCCACCATGCCGTGTTCGCCCGGGGGGACACCGGTGCCGATGGCCGCCAGTCCCGCCGCGGTCGTGGCGGGGTATCCCACCCGGAGGGGTCGCTTCCACAGTTCGGCCAACACCGGCGCGTCGGCGGCGTGGGCGTCCAACAACTCCCAACCGAGACCGTCGACCAGCAACACACAGATGCTCGTCCGGGCACCGAAGCCGAGGTCGTCGACGAAACCGCTCACCCCGAGCGCACCGAGCGCCGAGGGGGTGACCTCACTCAACGTGGGTGTCTGCGCATCGATCACAGGCGCGTCCATACCGGCAGCCTCCCACGTCACGCGTGTGCTGGCGATAATCGAGGCATGCCGACCTACGCCTATCGCTGCCGTGTGTGCGAGGAGTCGTTCGAGCTGCAGCGCCCCATGAGTGAGTCGAGTGCACCCGCGTCGTGTCCCGAGGGGCACGACGACACGGTGAAGCTGCTGACCACGGTCGCCCTGACCGGTTCGGCACAGGCGCCCGCGCCGGCGGGTGGCTGCTGCGGTGGCGCCTGCGGGTGCGGGTGACCTCACCCCACTCGTATCCGGAGGCCGTGCGAGCGGCCGCTCGCACCGCCCGGCCACCCGTCGGGAACCATCCGATCGACGTAACGCGTCGTGTGGGACCGAGGCCGTGCCGACTCGCGTTCGCGTCCCGCCGACGGCCCGCCACGGCGACGCCGGAACCGAGCACGCACAGGGCACACCGGTCCGTCCCTCAGCCTTCCTCGAAATTGCGCTCGACCAACGCCTCGATACGGTCGATCGCCTCACGCGCCTGTGGTCCGGTGGCCTCGACACCGATGCGGTCCCCCTGACGCGCGCCCAGCGACATGATGGCCAGAACACTGTGCCCGTCGGCCTCATCGTCACCGAACCGGAGCCGGACGTCCGCTTCCACACCGGCGATGGCCCGCACCAACAACGCCGCGGGCCGCGCGTGCAATCCGATCTCGTTGCGCAACGTCAACTCGGTTCGCACCACGTCGGACGCGGTCTCCTCGGCCGCCTCCGCGATCGGCGCCTCTCGTTGCTCGGCACCCCGACCGGCGTCGATCGCGGCTTGTGCCACACCCGCTCGATCAGCGCCGCCCTGTGCGGCCACCGCCGCCGCCACGGCGCCCTCCACCAAGGGTGCGTCCACCACCACAGCCGCACCGGGATCGTCGAGCGACTCCACCACCAGTTCGGCCGTCATCTGCGCACTCCCGAGGTCGTACAGCACCACGACACCGGCCCCGCCGTCGGCCTGGCGCACAGCGGAGACCACGGAGTCGTAGTCGGTGCCGATGCCGCCGTCTGGCGTCCCCCCTGCGGGTAGCACGGTGACGTTCGGCGCCATCTGCTCGGCGACCTCGGCGAGTCCCTCGGCGAGCTTGGCGCTGTGGGACACCAGGACGAGGCCGACCCTCATCGCGCCGCCTCCGCGAACGCGCGCAGCAACAACGCCGTGGAACGCGCTCCCGGGTCCAGATGCCCGATACTGCGTTGACCGAGATAGGAGGCCCGCCCCTTACGCGCCACGAGCGGCTTCGTCGAATTCGCCCCCTCGTCGGCGGCATCGGCGGCGGCGGACAACATGGCCGCCACTCCGTCCTTCTTGGCGGCCTGCGCCGCTTCGACGGCCGGCTTCAGAGCGTCGACCATCGTGGCGTCACCGACCTCCGCCTTGCCTCTGGCCACCACACCGTCCAGCCCGGCGTTCAACGCGGCGGCGATCGTCGCCGCATCCAGTTCGGTCGACTGCCCCACGGCCGTGGCCGCACGCAGGAAAGCCGTGCCGTACAGCGGTCCGGCGGCACCGCCCACCTTCGAGATCAGCGTGGTGGCCGCGACCTTGAGTACGGCGGCGGGTGTCTCCGGCACGGCGTTGTCGAGACTCGCCACCAGCGCCTCGAACCCCCGCTTGAGGTTCTCCCCGTGGTCACCGTCGCCGATCGGCCGGTCGAGATCGGTCAGTTCGGCGCTGTGTTCGGCGACGGTCTCGGCAGCGACGCGCAGGGCGACGGCGACGTCATTCGCGGTGCAACCCATCACATCCCCCAACGCAGCGCGGGCGTCCGCACCGGAGCGTCCCACAGTTCGGTCAGTTGATCGTCCATCCGCAGGATCGTCATGCTGATCCCCTGCATCTCCAGACTCGTGATGTACGGGCCGACCAACCTGCGGACCACGTTGATCCCCCGATCGGCGAGCAGTCGTTCGGCGATGCCGTGCGCCAGGTACACCTCCAGCAGGGGCGAACCACCCATCGAATTGGTGAACAGCAAGACGTCTTCCCCGCCGTTCAGCGGGAAATCCTCGACGATCGCCGACACCATGCGCTCCACGAGCGCCTGCGCGGACTCGACCGGAAGGCGTTCCCTACCCGGTTCACCGTGGATACCGATACCGAACTCGATCTCGTCGTCACCGAGGTCGAAGCTCGGCTCCCCGACGTGCGGCACGGTCGGCGCCGTCAGGGCCACCCCGATGGAACGCACCCGCTCCACCACGGTACGGGCCACCGACTCCACGGCGTCCAGATCATCGCCGCGTTCGGCCGCCGCCCCGACGATCTTCTCCAACAACACCGTGCCGCCCACCCCGCGGCGCCCCGCGGTGGCCGTGGAATCGACCACGGCCACGTCGTCGTCGATCACCACGGTGCGCACGTCCAACCCCTCGGCTGAGGCGAGTTCCGCGGCCGTCTCGAAGTTCAGCACGTCGCCGGTGTAGTTCTTCACCACCAACAACGCCCCCGCGTCACCCGTGGTGGCCGTGATCGCCGCCTGCACGGCGTCCGGTGTCGGCGACGTGAACACCGCCCCCGGCACGGCCGCGTGCAACATCCCCGGCCCCACGAATCCCGTGTGCAAGGGCTCGTGTCCCGAACCGCCTCCCGAGATCACCGCCACGCCGCGTGCCGGTGAATCGGCACGCACCACGATGTTCGGGTCGTACTCCACCCGCACCAGATCGGCATGGGCGGCGGCCAAACCACGGAGCGAATCGGCGACCACGGCCGCCGGATCATTGATGATCTTCTTCATGCCGACCTCCGAGCGCGGCGACGGATGGCGGGTATCGGCTTTCAACGTAACCAACTTCCCGGGCTATGGCAGGGCCTCGACCAAGCCCTCCGCCAATGCGGTCACCTTTTCGCACGCCTCCGCGACGTCGACCGACTCGGAGTAGTTGTAGTAGTTCAGGCTGACGACCTCCGCCTCGCTCTGGGAGCGGCCGAGGTGGTTCCACGACACATCGCATTCGGCCGTGTCCGTGGTACCCGGCCTCATCACGGCCGGGATCTCCTCGGTCAGCTCGATCTCCTCCGTGCCTTCGACGACGGACACGGGGAAACCGATGCGGGCATTGACGTGGACCACGATGTCGTCCTGCACGTACTGGCAGGAATTCAGCCCTCCCGGGCGCACACTGACGTCGCCTTCCTCGAACGCCGCCTTCAGGTGCTCCGCCTCCAGGACACCGCAGAGGTCGACCTCCCGCAGCGACCGTTCCTCCGCCGGCGGGAGCAGCGGCGGGTTCTCGCGCAGCTGCTTGACCACGCTCTGGAGCACCAGGTAGCCGCTCTCACACGGCGTACCCCCGCCCTGCTCGTGCTGCGCGAGCACGCTGATGCCCATATCGGGGTCGCGACGCGTCACCGCCACCGAGTAGCAGGTCTTCTCGTCGCTGCTCGTCTCGATCAACGGCAGTCCCTCGACACCGGTGGTGGCCTGATCGGCGAAGATCCCGGCCGAACCGAGCACCAGCATGATGCTGACGGGTTTGCCGCCCGCGTCGACGAAGTCCCGCACACACGTTCCCCAGTCACTGTTCCGCCCCTCAGAGTCCGGCGTGAAGGTGCCGACGACGTCGTCGTGCAGCAGACCGCACGGATCCACCGAACGCAGAGCGGGCAACGACAGGGCTTGTTCGTCGGTCGGCGCCGAGGGCACGTTCCCCTGCCCGCTTCCCGGTTCGGCCTTCACCGTGGTGCGTTCGAAATTGGCCTTGGCCAGGTCCTCACCCGAACATCCGGCGAGCAACGTGAGCGCGATGACGCAACAAGCGGTTATCCGACGCGATACAGCACGAGTCAACACGTGTGCACGGTATCCACCCCGCTTCGCGGTCGTGCACGGTTCCCGCGCTTCGTGACCTCGTCGTCGCCGTCGTCGCCGCCGTCTCCGCCGTCGTCGCTGTCGCCGCCCGGCGGGAACGGTCAGAACAACGTGAGGTCGTTGCTCTCGATACCGCGGAGCTTGTCGTAGTCCAGGGTCACGCAGCGAATCCCCCGGTCCTCGGCCAACGTCCGGGCCTGGGGCCGGATCTGCTGCGCGGCGAACACCCCTCGCACGGGCGCCAACAGCGGATCGCGGTTCAGCAGTTCCAGATACCGCGTCAGCTGCTCCACGCCGTCGATCTCACCGCGTCGCTTGATCTCCACGGCGACGGTCCCCCCCTCGGCGTCCCGCGCCAGGATGTCCACCGGGCCGATGGCGGTCGGATACTCGCGACGCACCAGGGTGTAGCCGTCCCCGAGCGTGGTGATGTGCTCGGCGAGCAATTCCTGCAGATGCGCCTCCACACCGTCCTTCACCAGGCCGGGCTCAGCTCCGAGGTCGTGCTCGATCTCGTCGATGATCTGCTCGATCGTGATGACGAGTTTCTCGCCCGCCTTGTTCTCCACGATCCAGAGATTGCCGTCCTCGATCAGCCAGCACGGCGGACTCATCCAGTTCAACGGCTTGTAAGCGCGGTCGTCGGAATGGACCGACACCGAGCCGTCGGCCTTGACAAGCAACAAACGCGTGGCCATGGGCAGATGAGCCGTCAACCGGCCCGCGTAGTCCACCTGGCACCGAGCGATCACTAAGCGCACGCCGAGAGGGTATGCGACTCCGTTCCGCGAATACTCGCCCCCCGTAGGCGTCCCCCGTTAGGGTCATCTTTCACCCCTGACGAGAGGTTAACCGGTGAATGACATTCCGACCCTGCTCGACTGGACAGACAACCTCGTTCGCGGACTCGGCATCACACTGCTCGTCACGGCTCTCGGCACAGTTCTCATGCTGGTGGTTTCGGTATTCCTGGGCCTGTTGGCCCGTTCGTCGAATCTGCTCTCGCGTGGTTCCGCCAGAATCGTGATCGAGTTCTTCCGTGGGACCTCACTACCCATCCAACTGTGGTGGCTGTTCTTCGCCCTGCCGCTGTTGGGGATCAAATTCGATCCGATTCTGGTGGGTGTATTGGCCTTCGGACTGAATTACGGCGCATACGGAGCCGAGGTCGTCCGCGGATCACTCGAAGCCGTGCCCCGCCCCCAGTGGGAGGCCGCGGTCGCATTGAACCTGTCCCCCACACAACGCATGACACGGGTCGTCTGGCCGCAGGCGATCGCGCTGATGATCCCGTCGATGAACAACCTGTTCATCCAGCTCCTCAAGAGCACCCCGCTGCTCTACACGATCTCGCTGGTCGACCTGATGACCATGGGCGAGAGCTTCCACGAGGCCGGTGGCGATCGGACCCTCATCTACCTCGTGCTGATGGCGATCTACTTCGTGCTCGCCTACGCCGTGACACTTCTGTCCAATATGGCCGAAGTCGCCGTCAAGGCGAGGCTCGGCAGGCACGAGGGCCTCCGCAGCGTGTTCCGACTCCGCAAGCCCGTCCCCCAGGAAGAGGTGACGATCCGATGAACTGGGACTGGGACTACACGTTCGAGATCCTTCCCGAACTGCTCGAGCACTTCGTCCGATACACCTTGGTCGCCACGGTCCTCGGTATCACGGTCGCCGCGGCGCTCGGACTGGTCTTCGCGATCATCCGTCGGTCCCGGGTCCCGGTACTGGCGCAGGTGACGACGGCGTTCATCGAGTTCGTCCGCAGCACACCGCTGTTGATCCAGCTGTTCTTCCTGTTCTACGCGCTGCCGGGAATGGGGATCACGTTGTCACCGATGGTCGCGGGTGTCCTCGGCCTCGGCGTGCACTACGCGTGCTACTGCGCCGACGTGTACCGGGCCGGCATCGAAGCCGTTCCGAAGGGACAGTGGGAGGCCTCGCTCGCCCTCCAGCTCCCGGCGCACATCACGTGGCGCAGGGTGGTCCTGCCTCAAGCCGTGCGTAACGTCCTACCCGCTTTGGGTAACTACGCCATCGCGATGTTCAAGGAAACGCCTACGAGTACCTGGAGCCGTTGACCCTGGCCGGGCTGATCTTCCTCGCGGCCAGCTATCCGACGGCGCTGCTGTTGCGCAAGCTGGAAAACCGCATGCAACCCGCGAAATGAACCGGAAGCGGAGGTCGTGCGTGGCCCGGCGCCGCACACGACCTCCCGTCCTCAGCCTTCGGTCGCGCAGAGCTCCTCGGTCGTCGCCTCACGGGAGGGCTCGGCGTCGAAACCCCATTGCTCCAGGATCCGGGCGAACTCCTCGGTCTTTTTGAACTCCCGCAGTTCCGCGTCGAACTTGGCATGGAAGTCCGAATCGGACTTACGGAACGCGGCTCCCGCCCCGGTGACGGGGAACGACTCCAACGGATCGGTGATCTCGAAATCGCCACCGTACTGCTCCTTGTGTGACCTCAACGTCAACGTCGGCAGCAACACGGCGTCCACCCGCCCGTCGCTCATTCCCTGCATCGCGTCCGGCGCCTTCGGGTACGTCTGAAGCTTGCCCTCCTCGATGCCCAGCGATTTCGCGGTCTTCAACTCGTAGCTGCCCGCGAGCACCGCCACGACGACATCGGAGCGCTTCACGTCGTCGACCGTGGTCAGCCCCTTCGGATTCCCCGCGGGCACGGCGAAGGACTCGGTCGAGACGATGTCGGGGGAAGCGTAGAGGACCTTCGAGCAGCGGGTCTTGTTCATGAACAGGCCCGCGCTGACGATGTCCCACCGATCCGCTCCCAGACCGGGGATCATCGAGTCGTAATCGGTCTGGACTCCTTTGACGGCGGAGACACCCATACGCTCCAGAACCGCCTTGGTGACGTCGGGCGAGGCACCGGACAACTCGCCGTCGGCACCCAACTTCGTGTACGGCGGTTCGTTCGCCACGGCGATACGCACAGGCTGACCGGAGTCGATTCGCTGCTGGATACCCGCACCCTCGGCCTGCCCGGTGTCGGGATTCGTCACCTCGCACGCGGCGAGCAACGACCCACCGCCCACCGCGGCGAGTCCGACGGCCGAGTACCGCAACAATGTTCGACGAGAGAGGTTCGGTTTCGACACGAGATCACTCCGTTCAACAGACAGCGGACCGTGCGACCCTAACCCCTTCGAGTGACTGAAGGAGAATGCGAAAATGGAGAGGCTCGACTCGCGCGAGGTGTACACCAATAATTGGATGACGGTGCGCGAGGACAAAATTCGCAGAACAGACGGCTCACACGGGGTCTACGGCGTCGTCGACAAACCGGACTACGCACTCGTCATTCCACTGTCCGGAAACTCGATCCAACTCGTCGAACAATTTCGTTATCCACTCGGTATTCGACGTTGGGAGTTCCCGCAGGGGACGGCTCCCGAACGTGCCGAACTCCCGCCCCGCGAACTCGCGGCACGCGAACTCCGGGAGGAGACCGGACTGTCGGCCGGCAAGCTGGTGGAGATCGGTCTGCTCGACGTCGCGCCGGGTATGTCGAGTCAACGGGGACGGGTGTTCCTGGCGACGGATCTCACCGAGGGCGAGCCCGAGCGGGAGCTCGAGGAGCAGGACATGCGTACGGCATGGTTCGAGCGGGGTCAGATCGAACGGATGATCGCCGACGGTGAGATCACCGACGCACAATCGGTCGCCGCCTACACCCTCCTGCTCCTCTGGGAACGCCGACACGCCCACTGACACCGTGCCCGCAGCCTGCGTCACCGTGTCCGCAGCCTGTGCAGCCGTGTCCGCAGGACACGTCGCCGTGTCCGCAGTTCCGCGAACACGGGGCCGGTTCAGTCCGGCCATTCGGGCGTTCGCTTCTCCAAGAACGCCGCCATCCCCTCACGTGCGCCCGGCAGCTGCGACGCCGCCGCCATCACTTCGAGCGCGATGGCGTACGCATCCTGTTCCGGGCGGTCCAGCTGGGCATACAGCGTCTGCTTGCCGAGCGCCTTCGCCGCCCGACTACCCCGCGTGGCACGTCCGAGGAGATCGGCGACCGCGTCGTCCAACTCCGCGTCGGGCACCACACGGTTGACCAGCCCCCATTCCAACGCCGTCGCCGCGTCGATGGTGTCACCGGTCAAGGCCAGTTCCATGAGCCGCTTACGTCCCACGGACCGCGCCACCGGCACCGCCGGGGTGTGACAGAACCAGCCGCCCTTCCCCCCGGGAAGCGCGAATCCCGCCGACTCCCCGGCCACCGCGAGATCGCACGACGCCACGAGCTGACACCCCGCCGCCGTCGCGAGACCGTGCACGCGAGCCAGCACCACCTGGGGCACCGACTGCATCGTCCGCATCAGCTCGGTGCACAGGCGCAACAGCTCCCGCACCCCCGTCAGATCCCGCGCGGCGACGTCGGCGAAGTCGTGGCCGGCGGAGAACACCGGCCCCGCACCGGCCAACACGATGCCCGTGGCATCGCTGTGCCCCACCTCGGTGAAAGCGGCGAGCAACTCCCGCAGGTGTGGCTCGGACAGCGCATTACGCCGCGCGGGCCGGTTCATGGTGATCGTCACGGTGTCGTCCTCGCGTGTGACGAGAACGTGTTCGTAGTCACCCATGCCGCGACCGTAATCCCCCGCGACGCTTCCGCCAAGCCGCCTCACATCACGCCCGATCGAGCACCGCTTGCAGGAATTCCCTGGTCCTGGCGTGGGAGGGATCGGTGAACAGCTTCTCCGGATGACCGTCCTCGATGATCCGCCCCGAGTCGAACATCATCACCCGGTCCGACACGTCGCGGGCGAACTGCATCTCGTGGGTCACGCACAGGAACGTGATGTCGGTGGTGCTCGCGATCTCCCGCAGCACACCCAACACCCCAGCCACGAGTTCCGGGTCGAGCGCCGAGGTCACCTCGTCCAACAGCAACACGTCGGGTTCCATCGCCAACGCCCGCGCGATGGCCACACGCTGCTGCTGCCCCCCGGACAGCTGCGACGGGTGAGCGTCGACCTTGTCGGTCAGGCCGACCATCTCCAGCAGTGACCTCGCCTTGTCCTCGGCTTCGTCCCGGGACTTGCCCAGGACCCGCATCGGGGCCTCGGTGATGTTCTGCAACACCTTCATGTTCGGGAACAGGTTGAACTGCTGGAACACCATTCCGATACGGCGTCGCACCTTGCGCAGGTGTTTCTCGTCGGCGGGAACGAGCTTGCCGTTCTTCTTCATGTGGCTCAGCGGTTCGCCACCGACCTCGATCATGCCCCCGTTGACCCGTTCCAGGGTCATCAGCAGCCGTAAAATGGTTGTCTTACCCGATCCACTGGGCCCGATGAGGGTGACGAACTCGCCTGCTTCGGTGCTGAAACTGAGGTCGCGCAGAACGACATTGTCACCGAATCTCTTGACCACCCGGTCGAAGCGGATCATCACGTTGTCGGCCGGGGGACTATACGGATTGCTTTGCGAGTCCAAAACGACGCTCCAAATATCGGACGAGTAGCGAGGACGGGTAGCTCAGGAGAAGGAAGAGAATACCGGCGATAGTGATCGGTTCGACGTATCGGAATGCCAACGATGCTTCTTCCTGGGCCGCGCCGACGATGTCGAGCACTCCGATCGCCAACAACAGCGGGGTCTCCTTGAACATCGAGATCGTGTAGTTGCCCAATGCGGGCAACACTCGCGTGATCGCCTGCGGCAGGATCACCGCGGTCCAGGTGCGTGTCCGTGGCAGGCTCAACGCGGTCGCGGCCTCCCACTGTCCCTTGGGCACGGCCTCGATACCCGCGCGGTACACCTCGGCCGTGTACGTGGCGTAATGCAGTCCGAGACCGATCACCCCGGTCACCATCGGCGACAGCGTGATCCCGACCAGCGGCAGGACGTAGAAGAGGAAGAACAGCTGCACCAGCAGGGGCGTGCTGCGCACGAACTCCATGAACAGCCAGACACCCCCGCTGACCAGCCGGATCGGTGATCGGCGCAGCAGCGCGAACACCAAGCCCAGGACGTACGCGAGCGCGGAACCGAGCACCGTGGCCTGGATGGTGACCAGTAGCCCGTGGAGGATGGCGGGCAGGACCTCGAAGGCGAATTGCCAATCCCATACCGAGTTCACGCGACACCACCGCCTCGGGCGATGGCGGTCTCCCGCTTGGGCGGCGTTCTGCCGACCTTCACCGAGGCCCACCGCTCCAGCCCCCGCATCACCAATGTGATCACAATGGACACGAGCAGGTAGAACACCAGCAGGATGCTGAAGATCAACGCCACTTCCCCGGTGTAGGCCGGCACGAGCACGACCTGCGCTTGGTGGGTCATCTCGGGCACCGTGATGAACGTCAGCAGCGAGGTGCCCTTGAGCAACTGGATGAACAGGTTGTTGAACGGCGGCATCATCTCCACGAGCGCCTGGGGCAGGATCACTCGCCGCAACCGCTGTGAGGTGGAGAAGTTGAGCGCGACCGCACCCTCGTGCTGCTCCTTCGGCACCGCCTGCACCGCGCCGCGCACGATCTCGGCACCGTAGGCACCGAAGTTCAGACCGAGCACCACGATGCCCGCCCAAAGCGGCAGGAGTTGGAAGCCGGTCAGTATCGGCAAGACGAAGTAGATCCAGAACAGCTGGACGACTTCGGAGGTGCCCCGCCAGATCTCGACGTATGTCCGCGCGACGACCCGTACGGCGACAAACCGCGACAGCATCGCCAGACCGGCCACAAAGGACAGTATCGTGGCGAAGACGATGCCGCCCACCGTCGCCTGCAGTGTCACCAGTAGGCCGTCAGCGATGACGGAGACGAAATGGGCAGTGTTGTCGAACATATTCTGTTACCGGGTTCCGTGCGGCATCACTCGCCGGAACACAACTGTTCGGTGGTGACGTCCTTCGGCGGCAGGTTGTCTTCCGTGAATCCGAACGGCTCGACGATCTCCAGCCATTGGCCGCTGTCGTGCAGCTTGGTGAGCTCCTCGTTGAAGGCGTTCACCAGCTCGGTCTCACCCTTGCGGAACACGAAGCCGCCCGCCTGGATCTGCTCCTTACCGTCCACCACGGGTACGAAACCTTCGGTGACCTCGAACTTGACCCCCGGATTCTGGTCCAACAACGCGCGCAACGAGATGTCGGTGAGCGCACCGGCGTAGGCTCTGCCCGCCTGCAACGCCTGCAGCATCTCGGACTGTCCGCCGTAGGTCTGGATCTCGCCGACGTTCAAGGCTTGGGCCACTTGTTGTTCGATCGTGCCCGACAGCACCGCGAGCCCCAGCCCCTTCTCCTTGATGTCCTCGAACGACGTCACGTCCTGCGGATTGCCTTGGGGGACCAGGAACGCCGTGTTGGTGACGTAGTCGACGGTGGAGAACTGCGCTTGTTCACACCGTTTGGGAATGATCGCCATGCCCGCGGCGACCATGTCGTACTGACCCGCCTGGAGCGCGGGGATCAGCTGATCGAACTCGACTTGGGTGGCCTCGACGTTCTCGACGCCGAGCGCCTTGAAGACCGCCTTCGCGACCTCGGGTGACTCACCCGTCACCTCACCGCCCTGCGTGAATCCGTAGGGGATCTCCCCGGCGATGCCTACTTTCACGGTGCCGGCGTCACGTATTCGCTGGAGTGTGTTTCCGCCGCCCTGACCACCCATTTGTGGTGCTTCCGTGCACGCTGCCAATGACGCGGCGAGACCGACCGCCATCGCGCCTTTCATAGCCGTTCGTCGAGACAAAACACGTCTCGTCCACTCACCTTGAGCCATGATCGCACCCCAATCGATTGGGTCGGTTCGCCAACTCAGGCGAACGATGAAAGGTCTACATAGTCACCGAACGTAGGGGGCGCGCGCGATTGGGTCAAAACCGTAATGATCGTCCGTTATCAGAACGAGATCAACATCATGCCTCCGAAAATACCGCCAGCTGGCCTATTGACCACGCTCTTCGATCGCGACGACGACGATTTCGTCCCCGTTGCCGAGAATGCGGGAATCCCACTTCCGACGCTAGAACCAGCCCGCTGATTCCGCAGCTCAGCGGTGTCGCCCAGGAGAATTAAGGCAAGGGCGAGCACGGGAAAAAGGTGCGCCAGTCAGCACTGTCCGCACAAGGCCGGACACCCAGCGAAGTTGATTACGCTCAGCTGTGTGACGTGGAGTACGTACGGCAGCTACCTCGTGCTTGTGATCTTCGTCGTCCTCGCTCCGGGGCCCGACACCGTGGTGGCGCTCAAGAACTCGTTCGCCGGAGGATTCCGCGGCGGGCTGGCGGCGACCCTCGGGATCGCCACGGGCAACTTCGCTCAAGGCACCGCGGTGGCGTTCGGTATCGGCGCGCTGATCGTCGAATCGCAGCCGGTATTCCACACACTGCGTTGGCTCGGTGTCGCCTATCTCTGCTACCTCGGTGTACAGGCGCTGAGATCGGCGAGGAAGGGCGACTACGCGACGGTCGACGCCACCGGTGCACAGCACACCTGGTTCCGACGGTTCCGAGAAGGGTTCCTCACCAACGTCACGAACCCGAAGGTGCTCGCTCTCTACCTGTCCGTGCTACCGCAGTTCATCGATCCCGTACACAGCACGACGGAAGACACCCTTCTCCTCGCCTACACCGTGGCGGTGCTGGGCGCGCTGTGGCAGCTTCTCCTGGTCGCGTTCGTGCACACGGTGCGCACCTGGCTGCAACGCAGAAGCGTGGGATAGCCGCGGTCGATGTGGAAGACGTCCCAGACCTGGGTGACGCCCTCGGCACACAGGCCCGCGAGAACGAGCCCGGCGCCCGCCCGGATGTCCGAGGCCCACACCGGTGCGCTCGACAACCGCTCCACACCGCGTACCACGGCATGGTGTCCGTCGGTTCTGGCGTCGGCCCCCAGTCGCACCATCTCCTCGATGAACCGGAACCGCGCCTCGTAGACGTTCTCCGTGATCATGGACGTGCCTTCGGACACCGCCGACAACGCCACCGCGAACGGCTGCAGGTCCGTGGCGAAACCCGGGTACGGCAGCGTCACGAAGTCCACCGCGCGCGGACGGTCGTTCTGGACGACGCGGAACCCCTTGTCGTCGAACGTGGTCACATCCGCACCCGCCAACCTCAGTTTCTCCAGCACGAGGTCGAGATGGTGCGGATTCACGCCCGTCACCGTCACGTCACCGCGTGTCATGGCGGCGGCGAACGCCCACGTCGCGCCGACGATACGGTCACCGATCACGTGGTGGTCGGTGGGACGCAGACTGTCCACGCCCTCGACCGTCAACGTCGAGGTACCCGCACCCTCGATACGGGCCCCCATCTCGGTCAGCATCGTGCACAGGTCGACGATCTCCGGCTCACGAGCCGCGTTGTCGATCACCGTGGTGCCCTCGGCGAGCACAGCGGCCATCAGGATGTTCTCGGTCGCTCCCACGCTGGGGAAATCCAGCCAGATCTGTGCGCCGTGCAGTCCGTCGGCCTCGGCGACCACACAACCGTGCTCGATGGTGCTCGTCGCCCCGAGCTTGCGTAGGCCGTTCTGATGCATGTCCAACGGTCGCGAACCGATGGCGTCGCCACCCGGTAGAGCGACCACCGCCTTCTTCAACCTCCCCACCAGCGGGCCGAGTACGCACACGGACGCGCGTAGCTTGCCCATCGCGGGAGAATCAGCGCGGTGCGACAGCTCGGCCGGGGTGGTGATCCGCGTGACATCGCCGTCCAGCTCGACCTCGCAACCGACGCTGCGCAACACGTCGGCCATCAACGGGACGTCGAGAATCCGCGGGCAGTTCCTGATCGTGGTGGTCCCCTCGGCGAGCAGAGCCGCCGCCATCAGCTTCAGCACGCTGTTCTTCGCGCCGACAACCTCGACCTCACCGACCAGACGCGCACCGCCGTACACGTCGAAGTGCTCGCTCATGGTCGCCCATCTTGCCCGGCTCGGTACAGGCGTGTGCGCTGGGGCACGTCACCGACCAACCAGGTCACAAGACCGTATCTATTGAAACATTCGGACACTACAGGACGATAAACGCACTTCAAGGAAGGTCGCACGCCGTCGCGGCGAATGTGTGGCACACGCCCCCTTTTCGCGTTCGCTGCCCGTAGGTGGTCGGCCACCGTACACTGCCGCCATGCCCGTACGGATCAACCGTGTCTACACCAGAGTCGGGGACAGCGGCACCACGGCGCTCGGCGACGGCACCCGTGTCCCGAAGACCGACCCACGTCTAGGCGCGTACGCGGACGTCGACGAAACCAATTCGGTCATCGGTGTCGCCCTCGCGCTCGGTTCACTGCCCGACGACATCAGCCGAGTGCTCAGGCGCGTGCAGAACGACCTGTTCGACGTCGGCGCCGATCTGAGCACGCCCGTGATCGACGACCCGCCGTACCCCCCGCTGCGGATCACGCAGGACTACATCGACCGCCTCGAGGACTGGTGCGACGAATTCAACGAACGGGTGGGCAAGCTGACGTCGTTCATCCTCCCCGGCGGTTCACCCGGCGCAGCGCTGCTGCACCAAGCACGCACGGTGGCACGCAGGGCCGAGCGGTCGGCGTGGGCACTGGTCGAGGCGGACCCGGACGGCACCAACACTCTCGCGGTCACCTATCTCAACCGACTGTCCGACCTGCTGTTCATCCTCGCCAGAGTCGCCAATCCGGACGGTGACGTGTTGTGGAAGCCGGGAGGCGAACGCTGACACGGCGCTGAATCCGTCTCCGGCACGCGAGACGACGGCTCAAAGGAGCCGAGATACCGGGCAGGGGCCACGAGAGCCCGAAAGACGCCGTCAGCTTGCTCGAGGCATGCTCCTGCCCGGTGGAGCGGACTCCAACCAAGACAGAAAACCCGTCAAAGCATCGGGGCCCATGGCTATCTCGATCGGCTCGTCATCGTCCGACCGGCATCGCAGCACCCGCGACCCCATGGGGACGGCGTACGACTCCGTGCCCACCGGGTCGCGCCGCGCGACGATCTCAAGCGTATCCCGCCGGAACACCCGGCTCGGGCCTACACGCAGGCTCCACACGCGGTACCAGACGAATTCCTCACCGCGATACCGGCCGACTCCAAGATGCCATCCGGCTCGTTCACTGTCCGGATTCCACCGCAGCGCCACGCTGACGCCGCCGTGGCGGCGCATGAACACCCACCGCAGGATGTAGCACAGCGCGATGACGAGCAGCACGAGCAGGAGCCCCAGGACCACAATGACGATGTCCATGGTCGGCTCCGCTCGTCCCGGTCAGACCGTTTGACCAGCCGCCCGAAGCCTGGCAGCAGCCCTCGCGCGTTCGGTCGCGTCCTCGTCGGCCAACGCGCGCCGCGCCTGCTCCACGTCGATCTCGTCGCCCAACTCGGCGGACTCGGCGAGAACGCTGACGCTATCGCCCGTGACCGACAGGAACCCGCCGTGCACGGCCGCGGTCACCGTGTGCCCGTCCGTGGTCGTCACCTTCACGATGCCGCCCTCGACGAGCTGGCCGAGCACGGGCTCGTGACCGGGCAGAATTCCGATCTCGCCCTCGGTGGTCTGCGCGGCGACGAACTGCGCCTTACCCGACCACAGGCGGCGTTCGACAGCCACCAGCTCGACGGACATCTCAGCCACGTAGCTCTCCTTCATGCCTCACGCGGGTTCCACCCAGTGTACTGGGCACGCCGACGTGCGAGCACACCGGCGATATGGAAACGACGGGGCTACATCCATAATGGACGCCACCCCGTCGTTCCCGGAACTCACTTGCCGGTGATTTCCTTGTACTTCTTCTCGAGGTCGTCGAGACCACCGATACCCAGGAACGCCTGCTCCGGGTAGTGGTCGAACTCGCCCTTGGTGATCTTGTCGAAGGCCTCGATGGTCTCCGACAGCGGCACCGTCGACCCCGGAACACCGGTGAACTGCTCCGCCACCAGCATGTTCTGGGACAGGAACCGCTCGATCCGACGAGCCCGGTTCACCGTGAGCTTGTCCTCTTCCGACAGCTCGTCCATACCGAGGATCGCGATGATGTCCTGCAGCTCCTTGTACTTCTGCAGGATCCGGATGACCTCGGAGGCGACCCGGTAGTGCTCCTCACCGACGATGGCCGGGTCGAGGATCGTGGAGCTGGAGGCCAGCGGGTCCACGGCCGGGAAGATGCCCTTCTGGAACACCGACCGCGACAGCTCGGTGGTGGCGTCCAGGTGGGCGAACGTCGTCGCCGGCGCCGGGTCGGTGTAGTCGTCCGCGGGCACGTAGATGGCCTGCATCGAGGTGATCGACCGGCCCCGGGTCGAGGTGATGCGCTCCTGCAGCACACCCATCTCGTCCGCCAGCGTCGGCTGGTAACCCACGGCCGACGGCATCCGGCCCAGCAGGGTCGACACCTCGGAACCGGCCTGGGTGAACCGGAAGATGTTGTCGATGAACAGCAGCACGTCCTGGTTCTGCACGTCGCGGAAGTACTCCGCCATCGTCAGGGCGGACAGCGCGACGCGCATACGGGTGCCCGGCGGCTCGTCCATCTGCCCGAAGACGAGCGCGGTGTCGTTGATGACGCCGTCCTCGCTCATCTCCAGGAACAGGTCCGTACCCTCACGCGTACGTTCACCGACACCGGCGAACACCGAGGTACCACCGAAGTTCCGGGCGACACGGGTGATCATCTCCTTGATCAGCACCGTCTTGCCCACACCGGCACCACCGAACAGACCGATCTTGCCACCCTGCACGTACGGGGTGAGCAGGTCGATCACCTTCAGGCCGGTCTCCAGCATCTCGGTCTTGCCCTCGAGCTGGTCGAACGCCGGCGGCTTGCGGTGAATGGACCAACGCTCCAGGTCCGCACCGTAGCCAGGCTCGTCCAGGCACTCACCGAGCGCGTTGTAGACGTGCCCCTTCACCTTCTCGCCGACCGGCACCGAGATCGGCGCGCCGGTGTCGACGACCTCGGCGCCTCGCACCAGGCCGTCCTGCGGCTGCAGCGAGATCGTGCGCACGAGGTTGTCACCGAGGTGCTGCGCCACCTCCAACGTGACCGTCTTGCGCAGCTCCTCGAACTCGACCTCCACCTTGAGGGCGTTGTTCAACTCGGGCACCGCGCCGCGGGGGAACTCGACGTCGACGACCGGCCCGATCACGGAGACGATCCGCCCCTTGGCCGCGGTTGCTGTGTCTTGCACGGCAGTCATGGCTTACACATCACTTCCTGTGGCGGCGAGCGCGTCAGCCCCACCGACGATTTCGCTAATCTCCTGGGTGATCTGAGCCTGGCGGGCCTGGTTCGCCAGTCGGGTGTAGGTCTCGACCAGCTCCTGGGCGTTGTCCGACGCCGACTTCATGGCGTTACGCTGTGCCGCCAACTCGGACGCCGCCGACTCCAACAACGCCGCGTAGATCCGCGTGTTGATGTACTTGGGCAACAGTGCACCCAGCAACTGCTCGGCACTCGGCTCGAACTCGTACGCCGGGGGAATGACCTCGGGGGCCTCCTCGGTGTATTCGACCTCGAGCGGGGCGATACGTCGAGCGACCGGCGTCTGCGTGAGCATCGAACGGAACTCGGTGTACACGATGTGGAGCTCGTCCACGCCGAGCACACCGTCGGCACCCGCACTCGCCCCGTCATCGTCGGCACCGGCCACGAACGCGTCCACCAAGGTCGCACCCACTTCGGCGGCGTTCTCGTAGCGCGGCTGCTGCGAGAAGCCGGTCCAGCTGCCCGCGATCTCGCGGTCACGGAACCTGTAGTAGTTCACGCCCTTGGTACCGATCACGTAGAGCTGAGGGTCCTTGCCCTGTTCCCGGAGCAGGGCAAGCAATTCCTCGGTCGCCCGCAGCACATTGGCGTTGTAGGCGCCGACGAGGCCCTTGTCACTGGTCACCACCAGCACGGCGACCCGCTTCGGGTTCGGCCGCTCGACCAACAACGGGTGGTCGAGGCTGGTGCTGGCCCCGGCCAAGGCGGAGAGCACGTTGGTGATCTCCGTGGCGTACGGCCGGGACGCCTCCACCCTCGCCTGCGCCTTGCTGATGCGCGACGTGGCGATGAGCTCCATCGCCTTGGTGATCTTCCCGATCGACTTGGTTGCCCGGACTTTCTGCCGGAGCTCACGAAGCTGAGCGGTCATGATTCGCGCCCTACTTCTTCACAGTCGCGGGACGGTGCACCTTCACGGATTCCTGACCGACCTTGTCGGCGTCCATGGGGTCCACGGACTCCTCGCCGACCAACGGCTTGCCCTCGGAGGTGGTGAAGCCCTTCTTGAACTCCTTGGTCACCTCGACGACCCGCTCGGCGAGCTCGTCGGTCCACTGCCCCGTGTCCCGGATCTCGGCGAGGATGTCATCGTGCCGGTGCCGGATCGTCTCCAGCAGCTCGCTGTTGAACCGAGCCGTGTCCTCGATCGGAACGTCGTCGAAGTGACCGTTCGTGCCGAGGAACACCGTGATGACCTGCTGCTCGACCGGGATCGGCGAGTACTGCGGCTGCTTGAGCAGCTCGTACAGGCGGGCACCGCGGTCGAGCTGGGCCTTCGAGGCCGCGTCCAGGTCCGAGGCGAAGGCCGCGAACGCCTTCAGCTCCTCGTACTGCGACAGGTCGATCCGCAGCGAGCCCGAGACCTTCTTCATCGCCTTGATCTGGGCGTCACCACCGACTCGCGACACCGACGTGGTCACGTCGACCGCGGGGCGCTGACCGGAGTTGAAGAGGTCGGACTGGAAGAAGCACTGTCCGTCGGTGATCGAAATGACGTTCGTGGGGATGTAGGCCGAGATGTCGTTGGCCTTGGTCTCGATGACCGGGAGACCGGTCAGCGAACCACCACCCAGCTCGTCCGACAGCTTCGCGCAACGCTCCAACAGCCGGGAGTGCAAGTAGAAGACGTCACCGGGGAACGCCTCACGGCCCGGCGGACGACGCAGCAGCAGCGAGATCGCACGGTACGCCTCGGCCTGCTTGGTGAGGTCGTCGAACACGATCAGGACGTGCTTGCCCTGGTACATCCAGTGCTGGCCGAGCGCGGAACCCGAGTACGGGGCCAACCACTTGAAACCGGCGGAGTCGGAAGCGGGCGCGGCGACGATGGTCGTGTACTCCATCGCACCGGCGTCCTCCAGCGACTTGCGCACCGAAGCGATCGTGGAGCCCTTCTGGCCGATCGCGACGTAGATGCAGCGGACCTGCTTCTTCGGGTCGCCGGTCTCCCAGTTGGCCTTCTGGTTGATGATCGTGTCGATGCAGACCGCGGTCTTACCGGTCTTACGGTCACCGATGATCAGCTGCCGCTGACCACGACCGATCGGGGTCATGGCGTCGATCGCCGTGATACCGGTCTGCAACGGCTCCGACACCGGCTGCCGTTCCACCACGGACGCGGCCTGCAGTTCCAGGGCGCGACGCTCGGTCGCCTCGATGTCGCCGAGTCCGTCGAGCGGCTTGCCGAGCGGGTCGATGACACGGCCGAGGAAGTTGTCGCCGACCGGGATCGAGAGGATCTGACCGGTGCGCTTGACTTCCTGGCCTTCCTCGATGGACTCGAAGTCACCGAGGATGACGACACCGATCTGGCGCGGTTCGAGGTTCTGCGCGACGCCGAGGACCCCGCCGGGGAACTCCAGCAGCTCGTTGGCCATGGTGCCCGGCAGACCCTCGACGTGGGCCACACCGTCGCCGGTGTCGACGACGACGCCGACCTCTTCCCGGCTCACGTCCGGGGAATAACTCGAGACGTAGTTCTCGATCGCGTTGGCGATCTCATCCGAGGAGATCGTCAGCTCCGCCATGTCGTTCCCGCTCTCACTTCGTTCTTGCCCGTGTGCAAAGTATGTGTCATGTCGCCGGCTCGTTCACCCGGCCAGTTTCCTGCGCAGAGCTTCCAGCCTGCCGGCGGCACTGCCGTCGATCACCTCGTCGCCGACCCGGACCACCAGGCCCGAACCGAGCGAACGATCGACAGCGACGTGCAACGCGATCGGCTGCTCATAGAGCGTGCTGAGCTGGTTCGACAGCCGCTCCCGCTGCTCGGCCGTCAGCTCGATGGCGCTGGTGACGTAGGCCACCTTGCGCTCCTTACGCGCGGCGGCCAGTTCCACCAGCCGGTCGACACCGTGGGCCACGCTGCGACCGCGTGGGCGAAGCACGACCTGCTCGACCAGCACCATGGTGGTCGGGTCGACCTTGTCCGCGAGGAGCTGACGGACGAGACCGCGTTTCGCCTCGGCGGGCGCCGTCCGATCAGACAGCGCCCTCTCCAGTTCCGGCTTGTCCTCCAGGATACGGGCGAACTGGAACAACTCGTTCTCGACGGTTTCCAGCGTGCCCGCCTTCTCCGCGCCGGCAAGCAACGCGGAAAAGCCGAGGTGTTCGAGGCCGTCCACCAGCTCACGCGGGTTCGACCAACGGCCACCCACCACGGCTTCCAGCACCGACAGCGCGGGCCCCGAGAGCTTGTCCCGCAGCAGGGTCGCGACCAGCTGCTTGCGGGCCTCGGGATCCGACGAACCGTCCGACACGGCCCGGCGCAACCCGATCTCCTTGGTGAGCAGGTCCACCACGGAGAGCAGATCTTCCCCGACAGCCGACGGATCGGCGCCCGCGTCGCCGAGAACGTCGTCGAGGCGGCTCTTGGCGAAGCTCAGAGCCTCGCGGCTCGCAGCATGCAGCGTCATCTAGGCCCTACTTCCTTGCTCCGGCCGCGCCGTTGACAGAGCTACTGGCCTCGAGCTCGTCCAGGAACCGGTCGACGGTACCCCGGCGCCGTGCCTCGTCCTCGAGCGACTCACCAACGATCCGCCCCGCCAGCAGGACGGCGTTACGTCCGAGATCCTCTCGAAGCTCGGCTATGAGTTGGGCCCGCTGAGCCTGCAACTGCGCCTCGCCCTGGGCGACGATGCGCCGGGCCTCCTCTTCGGCCTGTGCCCGCAGTTCTTCCTTGATCTGTTCGGCCTCGGCCCGTGCATCGTCACGGATCTTGGCGGCCTCACTGCGAGCTTCCGCAAGCTGCGCCTTGTACTGCGCCAACGCCTGCTCGGCCTCCGCCTGAGCCTTCTCGGCCTTCTCGATACCGCCCTCGATCTTGGCTGCCCGCTCTTCGTACACCTTCTCGAAGCGCGGCTTGACGAACTTCGTCATGACGAACAGCAGGAGGAGGAAAGCGATAAGACCGATGATGATCTCGGAGGTGTGCGGAAGAACAGGGTTGTACTCTTCCTGCGCCAGAATCATCGCCGTCTCCACTTCGTCTGGTTACTCAAGCAGTCGGTGGAGTGACGTCAGCCTGCGAGGAAGAAGAGCACGAACCCGAGCAGCGCCAGCACCTCGACCAGAGCGAACGTGGTGAAGCCGATGTTCATCAGCTTGCCCTGAGCCTCGGGCTGACGGGCGGTGCCGCTGATGACCGAGGAGAAGATCATGCCGACGCCGATACCACCACCGATGGCGCCGAGGCCGTAGCCGATGACAGCGAGACCCGAGTTGATGTCGGTCTCGGCGGCCTGCTGGGCAAGAAGCATGGTGCTCACGTGATTTCCCTTTCCAACTTCGTCCGTGTTCGGTTAACGGAGGTTCTGCCTTGGGTTGAACGGACGTCACCTTCGCGTAGGTCGTCCGCGAAATCGTGGGTGGCTCAGTGTTCCTCGGCCAAAGCCGCCCCAATGTAGTTGGCCGACAACAACGCGAAGATGAACGCCTGGATCACCATGATGAGAGCCTCGATGAAGGTAATCG